>Ga0070734_10002515_pt1 | contig 21965 bp, 23 predicted proteins | sample Coa_R1_8_FD_66444 | JGI IMG/M metagenome (GOLD analysis project Ga0070734, IMG submission 66444) | Surface soil microbial communities from Centralia Pennsylvania, which are recovering from an underground coalmine fire - Coalmine... | ecosystem: Environmental > Terrestrial > Soil > Unclassified ...
ATCCGCGGACGCGATGGCGGGCGGGCATTGGCGCTGGCGGAGGGTCCGGTGCTGCGCGAGTATTTCGAGGAAGATCCCGGCGCCTATTTGAGCTTGCTGGCGATGCTGACCGCCGCTGGCGGCATGATGGCGGACTATGCCGGTGAGCAACTGAAGGCGCGTCCGGAACTCGCGAGGCAGCGCTATGCATTCGACCGAACGCTGCTGCATGAGACGGCGCGCGACGGGTGCGTCGCGATGGTGGAACTGCTGCTCGATCTCGGCGCTGACCCGAACTCGCAAGATGAATACGGGCACCCTCCCCTCTATTTTGCCGGCAATGCGATGAGTGACGCGAACGGTGGCGCGGTTGTCCATGCGCTCGTAAAAGGCGGGGCCGACGTCAATCTGCAGGATTCCATAAAGCGCTGCACCGCGCTCCACATGGCCGCACGACGGGGTAATGTCAGGGTCGCGAAGGCACTCCTCGAATGCGGTGCGGATATCGAGGTACGCGACCGCGCGGGCGACACTCCACTGCGGCGCGCTGTGAATTGCAGGAAGCGAGAGATCGTCGCACTTCTAATGGCGCATGGCGCCGACCCCCAACAACTCCCCGCTTCGGGAAAACGGACCCAATCGTAAGCGCATTCTTCACGGTGTTCTGCCCCTACGGCGGGGATTGGGGAACAGCTGTTCTGAATGGCAACGAACGGTCCAGGTGTTAGCATGGCGGACGTGGACAACGTCGACAAACTGGCCGAGATGATGGCGCGAGTGTCGCTAGACCAGGAGAAGCGATGGGCGGAATTTCGCGCGCAAGCAGATAGCCGCAAAGTTCCGAAGACGGCAGCCACAAAGACCACTAAGAAGGCCGCTGGGAAGGTACCAGCCCGAAAGCGTCCTTCCAAGAGGCTCGAGCAACTCACGCAGGCGTTTCGCGAGGATCTGGAATTTCGTGCCAGGGATGTCGAGACCTTGACGATTGCCGAGTTGGTGGAACTGTATGGTTCGGGGTGTGGCGGCGATGATTCTGCGGGCCCGGAGTTGAAGAGGCGAGGGGCCCCCGCGAGAGACGAGTTGATTCGAATGCTCGACGGCATAACGATGGCAGAGCTGGAGGACCCGGAGAGCCAGAAATTTACCGCGATTCTCGACATCATCCAGTACTGTTTTCCGTCGGAAAAGTGTTTTCGGGCACTGGAGAAACTGGACGCTCGTCTGCCGAATTGCGTCGGCGAGAGGACTTTTGCCCGGTTGCGGGCCAAGTTGAGCGGTCAGGATAACGCGGCCTGGTGGAAGAGACATGCAAAGATGTCGCCGTCCGAACGCGGTCTCCATCATGAGGAGCTCCTGCTGGCGAACTGCCGGCCGAAAGCCAAGGCCCTTTTCCTGATGGAGGCGGCCCGTGCAGCACTGGACGCTTTCGAGGCGGCGCGACAGACAGAAGACAAGGCGAAGCGGATCAATGGAAAGAAGGCAGAGGCGTATGCCCGCAAGATCCTGGCAACTCCGGATCTGGCCGCGAAGAGCGGAGAGGCTGTGCATTACGGCAACCATGTATTGGGCATGCTCGCTTTCTACCAGGGACAATTGGCTCGAGCTAAGAAATACCTGATCGAAGCCTCGAAAGCGCGCGAACCATGGTTTGTGAGCGCCGTGCCGGATTGGGCCCTGGTCGAGGCTCTGCTTGCAGAGGACGAACGGGAGACGGTTTGTGAGTACCTGGATAATATGAAGGCGGCGGCGAAGAGCGGGAGCGTGGGCGCGGATAAGAAGGCGAGGGAGTTGGCCAAAAGAAGTGATGCGCTCTTCGACCGTTGGAAAAAGGCCGTTCTTGCAGGAAAAACGCCCGATTTCGGAGAAGGCGTACGCTGGATGACGAAGTGAGGGAACGCCGATCCGGCGCTTCCTTTTGCCGCACGCGCCCATTGACACATGCTCGTTCGCTTGTCTTGTGACGAACCAGCACCGTAATCCCACGAAGGACGCCGCAGGCCTTCCGCAATCTGACTGTGCAGTTCCGTCGGTCAAATGACGCTAGACTGGAACAGAGGGGCGCTGGAAACCCGGGAGGTCGGGAACCGGCGCCAAACTATGCAACGATTCATTGCAGAACTGAGCGGAGTCATCGACAAACTTGCATTGGAGCGCTCCTGGAAGAGCGACCTGGCAGTTGATCCAAGCACCGCTGTTGCGTTCGATTTTGCAGGCAACCGGGTTTCGATCACGATTAACTCCGATGTTTCCAATCGGTGGAAGTCGGACTCCTTCCACCGGACTTTCAGTAGTGCGATCCACAGGGTTGATCAACACTGCAACATCCGCTGGTTGTAGGCGGGAGGCGTCACCTCGCCTCAGGCCTTTCGCAAGGCCTCGATTCGCGGGATACGGCTCTTCGGACTGTCTAAGCTAAAAGACCGCGCGTCGCCGAGTTGCGTGCGCACGTATTCCTCGGTGTGCTCGACAGCCTTCAGCAAGTCCTTGTTCTTGGGAATGAATGCCATCCAGGCGATCGACTCCGTGGCCGGATCATATTCCCACAGTCCCACCAGGCGGCCGCGATCGAAGATCGCGTGGCTCGGCAGATCGGGCACTCTGCCATCGCCCTTTTCCTTCTGCAGCAGCTTGTGGGCGTAGTCTTTCTCGTCCGTCAGGCTGTTCAAATCCCGGCGGAGCAGGCTAATGCCGTCGATGCAGCTCACCAATACGTACTGCGCCTGTTTAGGTGGCTGGAAAGACTCGAACTCCGCGCGATCCTCGGCCAACATCAGGCGGTCGCCCGCGACACTCTCCAGCTTGAGCGGCGCGACGGCCTCCCTGGCGGCCTTTCCCGAGAGGGCCGAAAACCATTGATATTCGGACAGAGTGGCGGGGCCAGTCCAACGGAAGTAGCGGCGCGCCAGTTCCGTCTGCACGTCAGCAGCGGTCATCTGGAAACTGGCGAGCGGGTTGGGCCGCCACAAGGTGTATCGAAAGCGCTGTTGATCGAGCCGTCCATTGACCGGCACGCGCCGGATCTCGCCTTCGGATTGCAGTTTGCCAAGGGCGAGCGGCAGCGTGGTGATCAGGCCCTTCTTCTTTCCTTCTTCGCCCAGGTGCCGCGATGCATTGCCGGTAGCGACGCGGATCTCCTCCGGGTCCAGCGGCCCCTTGGCGAGGGCCTTCAACACCGCGTCGGAAAGCTTGGCGACCTCCTTGTCCGTCACGCCCAGCTTGGAGGCAATCTTCATTTCGCCGGCTCCGAAAGCCTCTCCCGCCTTCAGGGCGAACGCGAACTCGCTGCCGGGTACGACATAGGTGCAGCCACGTGCCGACGGCAATTCATGAATCGCGAGCCTGGCGACATCCGCATCCACCGTTTCCCGCGAAGTCCCTGCCCGCGAGAAGAGCGTGAGGTACGGTCCGACCCCGCCGACCGAGCGCGCCCATCCGGTCTTTTCGAGCACCTCGGAGGACGGCGCGCCTGCAAGCGCGCCATCCAATCCCTGCCGATGCGACCACCAGGCCCGGAGCTTCTCGTTAAGCGGGGGTTGCATAAGCTTCTTTCGGTTGGGTCATGCTGAACCAGTTGCCGGAGTTGTCCTTCAGCAACGCTTCGATGCCGTAGAACCGCTCGGTGGGCGGTTGACCGAACTCCACCCCTTTGGCCTTCAGTTCCTCGTAGGTCTGCTGGCAATTCGCGGTTTGGAAAACCCCCGCGCCCAGCACTCCTTTCTTGATCAGCGAACGCAGCATGTCGGACGTTTCCTGGTCCATCATCGGGCTGGGACCGGTCGGCATCAGGACAATCTGCAGATTCGGCTGTCCCTTGGGGCCCACATTCAGCCAGCGGAAACCGTTGTCCATTTTCGCGTCCATGCGGACCTCGAAGCCCAGCTTGTTGACGTAGAAGTCCAAGGCTTCGTCCTGGTCGAGCACATAGATCGTTATGTGAGAAAGACGTTGAATCATCGAGCTTGCCTCCAGAATTCAGGATGTCAGGGATTGCCGTGCTGCGCTTCTCGATTCTTGCTTTCCTGCCGCCCTTAGATCGGGCGTGCGCCCCAGAATTGCAGAAAGCAGCAGGGAACGAACTGGCACACGGCCAACGAGGGAACGGGGAAGATCTTTCGCAAGGAGCGCTGATACTCGGAAGGCGAGTGTCCCACCAGGCTGCGAAATCGCGAGCTGAACGAGCCCAAGCTTTCATAGCCCACTGCCAAGCATACTTCGGTGACAGGCATCTGCTCGCGCGCCAGCAGACGCTTGGCACGTTCGATCCGCAAGCGCGTGACGAACTCGTGGGGCGTCTCGCCGAAGACACGCGCGAACATCCGATGGTAATGATAGGGAGAAAGGTACGCCTCTCGGGCGGCATCTTTGAGGCGCAAGGGCTGATCGATGCCAGCCGCGAGATAATCGCGCGAGCGGCACAATCGGCGGAACAGATCGTCCCCGACCAGCGGCCCTAACCGCTGAGGGGCCGTGTAAATCAGCGGATGCTGCATTCGAAGGGATGGTAGCACAGGCACTCGTGCACCGCGATAGTTGGCGCCGCGCCAGCGCCGGCTTCGCCCGGCCAAGGGCCGCGGTCGGCGGCGAAGCCAGCCTCTTTTCCCAACCCCAACGGCGCTTGCGAAGCGAGCCTCTTCAGCAGCACGCCCAGGATGTGCTTGTGTTCAGTACTGATTTGTAAGATTTCTGTTGCAGGACGGTCGTCAGTGAGTTAGATTACAATGATTACAGGGTGTCCTATGTCACTGGGTTCTTACATGCTTACGCCTGGGATCCGATTCAATGACTGCACATTTAGCGAGCCGACGCCTCTCGACGGCTGGACGCCGCCCAAATGCGCCGGACTGTTCGCGATTGTCGTTGGGGACCCAAGTTGGGCGCCGAGGCCCTTCCACGCTCTGTATTTCGGGGAATTCGGAAACAATATCTCCCTTGCCGTTCTGATGGCGAGCTGCTACAGCCTGCTCGGGGCTTATCGCGGAAAGACCCTGATGGTGAGCGTTCTCCCGATGCCGTTTTCCACAACCGCGCAACGGTGCGCTCTGCGCAGCGAACTGATCTGGGCGTACAATCCACCTTTTCAAACGGATGGCGCCGAGCGGGAGCGCGTGGACCTGGCGCGCAAACTCGAGGAACTCGAAAAGCGGCACCAGGAGCAGACGGCGCAGGTTATGCTGCTGCTGGCGAATGCCAATCGCGGTCCCGAGCCTCTGCCTGAGCCGAGGCGTCGCAGCATCGGCTTTTTGTCTCCCTCGGAACCGGCAGATTCGGGAAGTGGCGAGCGCCGGCCCTGATGGGCTGACGCTCCAGTCTCACGGTCGGGCAACCTACCCGAAGTCGCGGCTCGTAAGCTACCTTCGCTGCGCGGTACGTGCCCTTGCGAGCCGCGCGCGTGAGCAAGCGATCTTGACTGCTTTAGCGGCGTGGTGGCAACGCTCCCTCACGGTCGCGGCTCGTAAGCTACCTTCGCGCGCGGTACGTGCCCTTGCGAGCCGCGCGTGAGCACGCGATCTTGACTGCTTTAGCGGCGTGGTGGCAACGCTCCCTCACGGTCGCGGCTCGTAAGCTACCTTCGCGCGCGGTACGTGCCGTTGCGAGCCGCGCGTGAGCAAGCGATCTTGACTGCTTTGGCGGCGTGGTGGCAACGCTCCCTCACGGTCGCGGCTCGTAAGCTACCTTCGCGCGCGGTACGTGCCGTTGCGAGCCGCGCGCGTGAGCAAGCGATCTTGACTGCTTTAGCGGTGTGGTGGCAACGCTCCCTCACGGTCGCGGCTCGTAAGCTACCTTCGCGCGCGGTACGTGCCCTTGCGAGCCGCGCGCGTGAGCACGCGATCTTGACTGCTTTAGCGGCGTGGTGGCAACGCTCCCTCACGGTCGCGGCTCGTCACCTCAGCTACCTTCCCGGCGGTAGGTGTGCATGCGAGCCGCGCGCGTGAGCAAGCGATGCCTCATCGTATGTGGGGCAGGCGCTCCCGGATTTTTCACAGCTTCTCACGCTCACGGGCAGGGCTCGCAACTTAGTTGCAAGCCCGCCTTTCTCATCCGTCTCTATTGAAAGCGGAAGCACGCGGTCACACGTGCGTAGTACTCCAACTCCCCTGCCACCTGAGCCGGGCCCGATCCTAACGCCACCGGAGCCGCTGAGCGCAACACCGCATACGCTCCGTTGGAGACGATGCAATCCTCGGTGATGGCAACGGGCTCGCCGATCTGCCTCCCCGCTGCCGCTGCTAAGGCCTCTGCCTTCCCGCGGGCGTCTTTACCTGCAGCTTCCAGCAGTGCCCGGCGCGTGGCTGTCTCGTCGGCTGCCTGAAAGGAGAAGCTATTGGCCACGGTTGCGCCGGCTCTGGCGGCCGTGTCCACTACCTCTCCAACGCGGGCGGCCTGCCGGATGCTCACGCGCAGGACGTGGCGGGCGTGATACGCTCCGTACTGCATCTCCGGTTGGTTGGCTCCATACGAAGCATACCCAGCGGGTGAGTATCCAGGTGTTCCGATCTGAGGCACGCCAAACGATCCAGCCAAATTGCGCCCCATTGGCGAGTACGTGCTGGCGACGTTCAACGAGATCGTCTGGATGTCTGTCGGTTGCACTCCCAGAGCTCCTACTGCCTGAGCCACCTGGGAAGCTTTCGATTGGCTGTCGTGAAGGGCCTGTGCGGCCGTGGGAGCGACGGCGGTGATCTCGAGCAGGATCTCGGCGTTTTCCGGCTGAACCCGGCGCACCGCCTCTCCGATTACCGTTACTCCCTCACGTGGGGTTTGCGAAAACGGTCCTTGTGGTTGCAACATTCGCTTGTCGTCCTCTCTCATGCTGTTCTCTGGTATGGTCTCCGGCTCCGCGTCCCGATGTGCCGGCGCCGGGTGCGTTTCGTCGGGACGTGCCGGAAAGTGTCCGGCACGCCCCCGTTGTTTCGCAGCCATGTCCCCGTAGCCTTCGAGGTTCCAGGCTTACGCCCTTAAAACCCCGTCCACGGATTAGAAGAGATACCTTGCGTGTGATACGCGCGGGCCGCCAGTTGTTGCGTCAGCAACTGCTGGGCCAACAGCGGATGAATCTGGCCAAGCGCCTGGATGCCCCCCAGCGGGTTGCCTTGGCCGATGAAGCTCTGCGGAGCGAGTTGCTGGCCGAATTGGCCGTACGGGGTGCCCTGTTGGCCATACATCCCTCCCTGCTGTGCGAAGGGATTCTGCTGTCCGAAGGGATTCTGTTGCTGCTGTCCGAAGGGATTCTGCTGGGCGAATGGATTCTGTTGCTGCTGTCCGAAGGGATTCTGCTGGGCGAAAGGATTCTGTTGCTGCTGTCCAAACGGACTTTGCTGTCCGAATGGGCTCTGTTGCCCGAACGGACTCTGTTGCCCGTACGGGCTCTGCTGGCCGTAGGGGTTCACCTGTGCGAACGGATTCTGCGAGATCTGGCCCAATTGCGCGTAGGGCTGCTGGCCGAACTGTCCGCTGTGTCCCAGGTGCTGCTGCGTACCGTACGGATTGAGCCACGGATTTTGCAGCGCCGCCAACCACAGAGGGTTCTGAAGAGCCGATGGATTCTGGAGAGCCGAAATGTTCTGGTAAGGATTCTGCCAATTGCCTCCCAGATTCGACCCGAATCCCTGCGGGATCAAACCGCCCTGCTGCGTCAATAACGACGCCAAGGCAAGCTGTTGCTGCGGATGAATGTTGCCATAGCCGGGGATGCCTGCATATCCGGTCTGTCCAAATGGCGAGAGGCCTCCTGCCTGGGACATTACTCCCAACCCGGCCAAAGGATTCAACGTTGCCGGATTCGTTTGCATTGCGTACGGCGAGCCGAATGGATTACCAATTCCGGTCATTGCCGCCAGCGTGGGGTCGTTCTGATAGCTCTGCAAAAGTTGATGCATGGATTTGGGGCTCCTATTATGGTTTTTGAGTTGCGATTTCGCATGCCGGACAGAGCCGGTCTCTCGGGCCGGCCGCCTGCAGGCGTCTTGCTTTGAGTGAGTTCGGCGGTATCTATCGAAGTAATACCGTCACAACCTCGATGTTGGCACACGAACGGGCTGTACGTATGCGCTCATTGCGGCAGTTTCCGCAATTGCCGCAAATCACTGCAAGTTATTCATGTGGCCGCGCGAGCGCGGTTATCCATGGGGTTGTTTCTCACCTTCTCGGGCCTTGGGCTCTTCAACCACTCTGACAACTCATCTTGGCGAAATCTCCATTGCCGGCCGATCTTAATGGCGGGAATCTCTTTGCATTCCGCCCATAGGCAGACGGCGCGCGTGGAGATTCCGAGCCATTTGGCGACTGCAGCGGTTGTCATGAGGGGTTCGCGGTTGGTTGACTGTCTATCCATGTGCTTTTCTGCTTTTTCCATTTTGGAAACAACGTGTCCTCAAATCGAGGAAGCAGAGCCAGACTCCGGGATAGCAGCGTTCCTGGCTCGAAACGACCGTGGCTTAGTCGAATGTAATTACTTCACTTAGTTTCTGCAATTGGGCTACGGCTGTCAAGGCTCTAAAGTGGTTACAAAGCCTTTCGCTAAAGTCATACAGTGGTACGGATCGATACGAAGAGGACCTCGGGTTATACAAAAGTGACTCATGTCACGATTGGATATCTATCTAGTTTCAGACCGTCAATGCTGAATGACAACTGTTCCACGCTGGCGTATTGCTGTTGGAAGGAAACGGGGTTACTCTTCAGTTAGGATTCTGGTTCCGAAATGAAAGGCGCCGATCTCAGCGCGGGATATTCGCAACCCCTGGCAGAAAAACTGCGGGGGGCCAGCCTTCCCGTCCCCTACGTACTAGCCTGCGCCACCGAGGTCGCAGTGACGTTGCGCGAGCTCCATCGCAGAGGTTTGGGCCACGGGGACGTAGGCCTGCACTCGATCCGCGTCTCCGAATCGGGTGTCTGGCTAACTCCTGCCGGCCGCCAGGCTCAGGCTGCCGATCCTCGTAACGATGTCGTGGCGTTTGGCGCGGTCCTATACGAGGCGCTGACGGGCGGCGCACCGCGGGCCAAGGCTGACGCCACGCTTCCGGCGGCGGTCCGATCTCCTGCGAGCATGTCCGACGTCCGTAATGAGGCGATCCGGCTGGCGCAAAAATGCCTCGATGGTGCGCCGGATATGAAGCGCGTGCTGGCGGAACTGCGCCTGCTGGTGATTTCGGCACGCCGTCTTTCGAAGGCCCCCCGCAAGGTTCCGGCGCGACTGTCAGACGTCGAACCTCTTCCGTCCTCCACCAGCACTGCAATCTGTCAACGGTGCGGCGGCAATGCCCCACTCATCGAACCGCGCACGATTCTGGAGAAGCTGTTCGGCAGGATCGGCCTCGTGCGCCGGTGCAGCCTCTGCGGCTACCGGTTCTTCATCTTGCATTTTCAGCGGCACCCCCGGAAGCAGGGGCCGGAGGTTGCGGGATAGGGATTGAGTCGCGACGCGGGCGTCAACGCCGCTGCGGCCTTCGACATTGTCGGATTTCACCGTAGCCACGCGTTCAGGTCCCGGTCCAGAAGTCCCGACAACTTGCGCACATCCTCCGAGTAATATTCCACCAGATACTGCCGGTCCTTTGCATCGAGCCGGAGAGAGCGGGCGGAGCGGAACGCCAGTCGCCGCACGCTGTCGTGCAGTCTCTCTGGTATCACCGATTGCAGCCGATACCACAGGCCGGACTCCTTCAGAAAGTAATTGAATGCCGGCCATCGTGGCGCACGGCGCCGCAAGTGCTTTCTCGAAGTGTCGGGATGGAACTCGGGATCCACCTGGAGAAACTGGAACAGATCGCGCAGCAGATGGTCCGGCCTTTGCCAGGCCTCTTCGAACCAGTAGATGCGAATCCGGTCGCGCGGAAACAGTTCCAGGTATCGCTTCACCTGCTCGTAGTACAAACCAATTTCTAGAAACGGGTAGTAAATTCCCATTTCGCGATGCCGCCCTCGCGCGCATTCCTCGATATGCTCGCGAAATGTGGATTTCGTCAACCCAACGGCGAGTTGATGCAGATACTGTGAGAAAGCCCTTTCCGCAGGGTCGCGCAGCATCATCACGATACGCGCGTCCGAGATCCGTTGATGAATATTGGAGGCGGCCGTCTCGGACCAGAGGTAGGCTGCGGAGGCCTCCCCGATCGCTTTCTCTCCGTTGGCCTGCTGAAACAGTCGGAGGTAGTCCGGCCAATCCGACACCAGCCAACCCAGTGGTTTTACCGGCTTGCCGTCTTTCAGCGTCCCGGGAAGATCTAGAGAGCGCTGCCTCACATGCTTTTCGAAGGCCTCGCCAAGGGTATGGGCGCGGATTTCGTTGGCAAAGAAACTGGGCTCTTTGACCGGGCTCATGTAGATCTGAGGGTGCTGCCGCAGGTAGCGGTGCAGCGATGTTGTGCCCGCTTTACCCGTCCCCACAATGAAGAAATTCGGCAGAGTGTGAGGATTTGACATAAATAAGGTTGATGGTCTCCAGAATTCAGTATATAATTGCCCTTTATGTCAATCCCCTAGACGTTCGCTTTGCCGGGAGTGTTCTCTCCCTAGTAGAATCCTGGCCGCCAATCCCCCCGGCGCGCCTACCGGGCAGTAACAAACTCAAAATAAAGGAGTTACCAGGATGAGATTTCTATTTTCCAGTCGTGTCATTGTTTTCGCGGGAATCGTGTCGTTGCCGATGGCGGTGTCGCCTCGGCTGGGGCAGGGGGTTCCCGGACCTGACTACAAGAACGACCCCAGGCTCGAGCGGATCCGGACCTTTTTCTCTACTTTGGATTGTCCTGCGTGGAGATATGCATCAACATTCTTGGAAGCGGCAGACGATTATGCGTTAGATTGGCGGCTCCTACCCAGCCTTTCGTACGTAGAATCGACCGGCGGAAAAGCGGCACACAATAATAACCTGTTCGGGTGGAATTCGGGGCGAGCGAGCTTTTCCAGCCCGCACGCCGCGATTCACACCATCGCCTTCCATCTGACACATGCCAAAGCTTATCGGGACAAAGACCTGGATGCCCTTCTTTTTACGTACAACCCCCATGCGGAGTACGCGGCAAAGGTCAAGTCCGTGATGCGACGGATTGCCCCGACAGAATGATGCGATGAGCCCCGCTTGCCGGCGGGAAACGGCTTGACTATTCCAGCATCCGGATGCCGTAATACAGGCCACCGAATACCACTACGGAAACAACAGCAATCGCGACCCATTGAATAATTCGATGGGTCTGGTCCACTTCCTTGTGCTCGTCTTCCTTGATCCGATCCGCGAGGCTATCAAACATGGAACCCTCCCAAATCTTAAAAAGCCAATATGAAGCCGATAAGCACGATAAATTAGTCTTTAAATCGGAACCTGCCTGATTGTATACGCGAATTTGGAAAGTTCCAAGTACCATTTCACACAAATTTAGGGTGGCTTCCCCGACAGCCGACCGATCCGGGCAAGGTGAAAACCGTCCGTTCCCCGCGCGCGTGCCGTTGACAACCCCGGAGGAGTCGGCGTATATTTGCTAACATACTGACTTTTCAGTGGTTGTTGGAATTGCGGATGGTCTCGCCAAACACCTTAACCCGTAATCATCGAGCATTCATGCTCCCAACTGCGTGCCGGCCAGCCGCAACGGTCCCAAACCGCGCGCAACCACCGGTGAATCAGTGATTGGCGGAGGCGTAATGGCCGTAGACCACAACAATGGGCAAGTGGACCCGATGGTTCCCGAAAACTACGAGAATCTTCTCGACGATTACAGCCACTTTGCTCCGCCGGCCGCCGACGAGGTGTTGCAAGGGACCGTCCTGGGCATTACCGGAAAAGACGTAATCATCGATTTCGGCTACAAATCCGAAGGTTTGGTCCCACTAGAGCAGTTTCAGACCCGAACCGGCGAAATTACCGTTCAGATCGGCGACGTGGTCGACGTAATGATCGAGCACGGCGAGCAGCCCGAGGGCTACGTTCAGCTTTCGCATACCCGCGCCGCCCGTCTGCGCATCTGGGACAACCTGGAAAAGGCCTACCAGGAACAGTTGATTATTTCCGGCCATGTGCTGGGGCGTGTTAAAGGCGGCCTTGCGGTGGACGTGGGAATCAAGGCTTTCATGCCGGGGTCGCAGGCAGATCCGCGTCCGGTGCACAATCTCGATTCGCTCGTCGGCCAGGATATTCCGGTCAAAATAATTAAATTGAACCGGCGCCGCGGAAATGTGGTGGTATCCCGCAAGATGGCCGTGGAAGAAGAAATCAACGTCCGCAAGGGTGCGACGCTCGAGCACTTGGCGGAGGGCGTGGTGACTACCGGTGTGGTCAAGAATCTGACCGAATATGGCGCGTTCATCGACCTGGGCGGCATCGACGGCTTGCTTCACGTCACCGATATGTCCTACGGGCGGGTCACGCATCCTTCGGAACTCCTCCACGTCGGCGATGAAATTACCGTCAAAGTTCTCAAATTCGACAAGTCGAAGGAGCGGGTTTCGCTCGGCATCAAGCAACTGGAGCCGGACCCCTGGGAAACGGTGGCGGAGCGGTATCCGGTGAATGGGCGAGTAATCGGCCGGGTAGTGAACGTGACCGACTATGGCGCCTTCGTCGAATTGGAAGCGGGCGTGGAAGGCTTGATTCACATCAGCGAGATGACCTGGTCTCGCCGCATGAAGCATCCTTCGAAAGTGGTGAAGCCGGGCGACCAGGTAGAGGCCGTGATTCTGGAAGTCCACTCGCGGGACCGGCGCATTTCGCTCGGGCTCAAACAGCTCGAACCCAACCCTTGGACGACCATAGACAGCCGCTACAGCGTGGGCTCTGTGGTGGAGGGCCGGGTCCGCAATATGACCGATTTTGGCGCCTTCATCGAAATCGAGGAGGGAATCGACGGGCTGGTCCACGTTTCCGACCTGTCTTGGACGAAGCGGGTCAAGCATCCGTCTGAAATTCTGAAGAAGGGGCAAATCGTCCAGGCGGTAATTCTGAATATCGATTCGGGGTCGCGGCGCCTGTCCCTGGGGATCAAGCAACTCCAGCCGGACGCCTGGGAAAGCTACTTCCAGAATCATCGAGTGGGCGATACCGTACATGGCCGGGTGTGCCGGTTGGCGAGTTTCGGAGCTTTTGTCGAACTGGCCGAAGGGGTAGAGGGGCTTTGTCACTTTTCGGAGGTGCCGGGTTATTCCGGGCGCCGCGGATCCGAGGAGCCGCCGCTCTCGGTAGGGCAGGAATTCGACTTCAAAATCATCAAGATGAGTGAAGCCGAGAAGAAGATCGGCCTCAGCTTGCGAGCGGTGGCCGACGACGAAGAAAAGACACGATTGGAAGACTATCAGCGCCAGGCGGCGGCCGCCACTTCCACGATTGAAGAGGTGATGAGCCTGAAAGATCGTGGGAGTGAATAGTCTGGCTTGCAAATCTCTTGTAATCACGCGATACTGCGATTTTCGTAACGGATGGATATGTTTAGGAGAAGACGATGACTAAGGCCGACCTGATTGAAGAAGTCTCCCGAGTAGTGGAGATGACCCGGAAGGAGTCCGAAGTCATCGTGGAGGCGATTTTCGACAGCATCGTGCGCTCGCTGCGGACCGGAGACAAGATTGAGATCCGGGGCTTCGGCAGCTTTCGCACGCGACAGCGGCAGCCCCGGATCGGCCGTAATCCGAAGACGGGCGCGCGGGTGGAAGTACCCGCGAAGAAGATCCCGTATTTCAAGCCCAGCAAGGAGTTGAAAGACGTGGTCAACAACTCGGCCGCGCCGGTCGTTTCCCTCTCGCCCGCCACTGGCGAGCCCGTCACCAACACCCACTAACGTATTGATCGAAGCGAAATGGACTATCTCTGGACCCCCTGGAGGTATCAGTACGTCACCAAGACCGGGGAGCCGGGGGAGTGCGTCTTCTGTGCGGCAGCTCAATCCACCGACGACCGCGCTTGCCTGGTGGTGCACCGCGGTAGTCACAATTTTGTAATAATCAATCGCTTTCCCTACACCAGCGGCCACATCATGGTGGTGCCGTACCGGCACGTAGCGACTCTGGAAGCCGTCCCGGATGACGCCTTGGTAGAACTGATCCGGCTGGCGCGCGAAAGTGAGCGCCACCTGCGGGCGATCTATCGGCCGGAGGGCCTCAACCTGGGAATGAATATCGGCAAGAGCGCCGGTGCGGGAATTGCGGGCCATCTCCACCTGCATGCCCTGCCGCGCTGGACCGGCGACACGAATTTCATGACGGTAGTGAGTGAGTCGCGAGTGCTCCCGGAGAATCTGGAGATTACCTGGGAAAGACTGCGGGCGGCGTGGGGAGAGAAGTGAGGAGTGAGTTTCGGATTTACTTCCACGCAGTTACTGCCTCGCTACTCGCCGGACGCGCTGTGACTGCCCAACCTTTGCCCCTGCGGCTCGGGTCAGTTGAGGTAATCGTTGAGAGTTCCACCGAACTCGAGATTCGCCGAGGCAGCCGCCACTGGGATGTGGACCTCGCGAACCTCGTGCGCGTCTGGGATTGCACAATGCCCTATTTGGCGTACCTGAAGGCTCACCACACGTCCCCCCGCGGCTGGATGCGGTCCGATGGCCGATGTGGAGATCGTGGACTTGTGGAACCATCGAATCGCCGCAACCGAAATTCGTGCTTCCGCCGTCCGACAGCGGTTTTCGCATCGATCAGCTCGACTGGTCTTCTCATTCCACGCTCGACTACGTGGCTTTGGAGTACCCACCGTTAAATTGCTTTGACTCCGGGGGACGGTCGATCCGCGGACAGATCGATGTGCCGGCCTTGCAGTTTCGGTGATGCTCACAGGGCAAAACCGAAAACAAACTTGCGGTTGATAGCGAAGTGCGGTCGCAATGCACTGGCCGCATGAGGGCGCTGTTCAGGACGGCCCGGACGGCCCGCCTTGAGCGGGTTCGGCGCCGCGCTCACAGCAGGTTCCCCATGTCGCTCGACGCGCGCCGTTCTAAACGCTCAACTCATCGACGCGCCAGTCAAAATCGCTTCTTCATCAGCGAACAGTTTCCGAGTGCGGGCTGCTGGACATCGGTGTCCATTACGCCGATCTGTCTCAATCGCTTCTTCGTCAGCGAACAGTTTCCGAGCTTCCGGTAAGGATGTTGCCGATGATGCAACACTCGAGTCTCAATCGCTTCTTCATCAGCGAACAGTTTCCGAGAGCCGCCCCGCCAAACCGTAGATAACAGCATACTTCAATTGCCTCTTTCCGCAACCCCTCTTTTTGGTCATTCTCCCGTTGGCCTCCTCGCGATTTTTGCCGCCAAAACCCCTGCTAACTCCTTTCTTCTCAATCCGTCCGTAACCTACCCCCTTCCGCCAGGGATTTTCCAAGTGCGCCAAGCCTTGACCTTCCAACCAGTTACCGTCAGATTGCGCCATCGCCGATCGAGTTTGGCCAAACGGCATCAGGTTTTGGGCAGGTTGCCGGTGTTACACCCAATGGTTGAGGTGGTGGCAAACCTCCCAGTCGGACCCGGGGCATTTTCAGATTGCCTCTTCGGGAGTTGCCGTTCACGCGCGACCCCAGATTATTTCTCCCTCTTATCTCTGCTAAGTTAACGACTGCTTCTCCTTCAACCCAGAAAACCCGTTGACACTGCCGATATGATCAGCATTGTAAGAGGCTTTCGCTCCACCGTGGATGCCGCAACAAGCTTTATCGTGGCCACGATATGTTGTATTTCAGGTGGAATCTGCGCCTACAAGCGTAATCGCGCGGAGGACAGGGTTCGAACCCATGAGTCAGACGACCGGCAACGGTCTAAAGCATCATCTGGGGCGGTCGGAAATGACCGGCCGCCCGCAACGTTTTCTCTTTCCGCGATCTGACACTCGTAGTGTCTCTGCTCGCCGTCACTTCTTAGATAGCTTCCACACCGCGACCGTCTTTCCGTCACCTTTTCTCGGCTCGAAATCTGTCGGCCGCCCAGCGCCCGGAGCGGACGCGCTCAATCGGAACGTCGCGCCGTCGCATTCGTAGATGCCAAGCTGCGTCCTGCCCTGGTGCATCCCCTCCGTGTGGACCAGATCGATGGTCCGCGGGGAGGCCGCTGCGTCGAGCGCAAACGTCGCCCTCAGGAATACCTGCGGACCGAACTGAACCGTCGTTTGGTTTCCACGCGTGGTCCGCTTCGCATACTTCACCATCCGGGGTTCGATCGCCTCCCCATCCATGAATCCCGAAACCATCGACCATTCGCCTTCCAACTCCGTGGCCGCCCCCGAGGGTGGCGCCGTCGCGGCGGCCGCTACGGGTTCCGCAGTTCTCACCGCCGGCGTCCGCGAGAGCGTCTCGAATGCGTGACCGGTGCCGGGCCGAGTCGCGAACTGCGTGGGCCTCGGACCGCCCCGCGTCGTGAGACAGAGCTTCCATTGCTCTCCCTCCATCTCGTAAATGGCGAGCGCGGTGTTGCCCTTTTCCGGCCCCGCCGTGAAAGTAAGATCGAAAGCCTTGGGGCTCGCCGACTCATCGACATTCATGATTCCTTCGTAAACGGCGCCCATTCCGAGCGACTGGAATTGGTCGCCCTGAATGACGATGCGCGCCTCGCCCAGCATCCCCGCCGGCATCGGCTGCCCGTCCACCTCGAGCGTCTTCACATACCAGGTCCCTTCGAGAGGGCCTGAGAGGGCCTGCTTGCTGCCTGTTTTCATATTCTCAGTATTGTAGAACAAATTGCGCGCGCCGGCGCAACTCCACTGGAGCCTACGCTGCTACACTGCAACGTATGTCCACCTCCGTGAAGGTACGCCTCTGCGTGATGATGTTTTTGAATTACGTGATCTGGGGCTCGTGGTACGTCACCATCGATACCTACCTCACCAAGACGCTGGGGTTCACGCACACGCAATCCGGCGCAGTCTTCGGCACGGCCGCACTGGCCTGCATGATCTCGCCGTTTTTTGTGGGAATGATCGCGGACCGCTTCTTCGCCACCGAACGGGTACTGGCAGCCCTTCACCTGGCGGGCGCGCTGTTTCTCTATCTCGTGACGCGCGCCAACAGCGTCGCTGCCGTCTACGTCCTGATGTTGGTGTACTGCCTCTGCTTTTTTCCGACCATCGCGCTCACCAACTCGCTCGCGCTGCGCCAGTTGACCGATGCCGGCGCCCAGTTTCCGCTGATTCGCGTGTTTGCGACAATCGGCTGGATCGCCGTCAGCGCGGTCATCGGTGCTTTGAAAATCGAAGCGTCGGCGTCGCAGTTCTTATTGGGTGCAGGCGCGTCTCTGGCGATGAGTGCATTTTGTCTGTGCCTGCCGCACACGCCGGCGCTGGGCAAGGGCCAGCCCGTCACGGTGCGGAGCGTATTGGGGCTGGACGCTCTCGTGATGCTCAAGCGGCGGTCGTTTTTTGTCTTCGTGATCGCCTCGATCCTGGCCTGCATTCCGCTGACCTTCTACTTCGCCTTCACGAATACGTATCTTAACGATATCGGTGTGCAGAACGCCGCAGGGAAGATGGCGCTCGGGCAGGCTGCCGAGGTGGTGGCGATGCTCGTGATGCCGTTCATCTTCCGCAGGATCACCGTGAAGGCGATTCTGGTCCTGGGTCTGTTCTCCTGGACCATCCGCTACGCCCTGCTGGCCTACGGCAATCCCGGCCCGGGCATGTGGATGTTCTATGCGGCCATCCTGCTGCACGGCGTCTGTTTCGATTTCTTCTTCATGACGGGACAGCTGTACACCGACCAGGAAGCGCCTCCGGCCCTGCGCGTGACCGCGCAAGGGTTCCTGACCTTCGTCACTTACGGATTGGGGATGTACATCGGGTCGAATCTCTCAGGCGTGGCACTGGATTTCTTCAGCACCAAGATTGGGGGCGTGGTGACGAGCAACTGGACCGCCTTCTGGCAGAGTTCCGCCATCATGTCGTTCGCGATTCTGCTGTTGATCCAGTTATTGTTCCAAAGCCGCGCGCGCATCCAATCGAAGGCGGAGCCTCTGGCCGTAGCAGCAGATTAGAGCATGGTCTTTGGCTGCTCCGCTGCCATGGATGCCGATGAAAGCGCGCGTGCGCAGCAGGGCTCGCCGTCTGCATCGTGCCACGAGCCCCTGCTTACTTTTTGCCCTTTGGCTTGATGATCTCCGTAAGAAGATCGGGCGTTGACGAATCGCGCACCAGATGAGGGTAGCGCTCTCCGCCGCGATACTCCAGGCGGCGAACTTCGTAATACTCGCCCGTCTTGATGAGCAGTTCGAGCGGCTTCACGTCGGTCGCGGTCTTCTGTACGGCTTCGCGGAGCACCGTCGGCGTAAACTGCCGGTTGTTCACCGCGATCAGCTTCACTGACGGCGGTATCCCCGCCTTCTGCGCCGCGCCGCCGTAGGCCACGTCGATAATCGTGCCGTCTTCCTGCCTCACCTTCATGCCGATCGAGTACGTCAGATCCACCAACTTGTGGTCGTCCTCCACCGCCTTCCAGTAGTCGGAACGCACTGCGTCATACGCCAGCTTCCATCCGGAGTGTTCAATGCCGCCGAGCGGAGCGTGCCCATCGGTAGAGTGGATCCGCTGATTCAGAAAACTCGCCCAATCGTAAGGTTGCACCGAGTTCAAGCCCGCGACCACGTCTTCGAAGTTGTAAGGCTTGAACGCGATGGTGCCGCTCGATCCGCCATGAAACGTACGGCAGAAGTCGTCGATGGATTTCGCGCCTTTGCTCAGTTGCCGGATCAGGACATCGGCATCCAGCCAGATGAGCGTGCCTTCCGGGTAGTAGTCCACACCGCGCCGGTAGCTCGCATAGTCGTCGCCGGCTTCATACAGGATCTGCGCGGCGATGGCGGTATCTTCGAGCGGCCGCCAGGTGCGGCCGAACTTGGTGTCGAGCTCGGCGGCGGTTCCGGCGAGCGATTCCCGATAGTCCTCCGGCGTCCACAGGCCGCTTCGCGGCGTCAGCACTTCGCCCAGATACTCCGTCAGCCCTTCATAGACCCACAGCAGATCGCCCTTCATCGGCGTGTCGTAGCCGCCATCGTGACCGCCCGAAATCAGGCCGGCCGGCCGCCGATACTTCCCATTCCAGGAGTGCACGAATTCGTGCGGCAGCAGGAACCCGAAGGCCTTCTGCGGCTCCGGATCGATCAGGCTCCTCTCGCTGTACCGGTCGTCGCTAGACTCGTGGTGCTCCAGTCCGAAATGCGCCACGTGATCGCTGAGCGTGAACAGGAAGTGATAGCTGCGATAGTGCCGCGAACCGAACAGGGCGCCCGCTTCGACCACCAGATTCTTGTACTCGTTCACCACCTCGGGACTGATTTCGAGGGCGCGATCGCTATCGGCGGCGATATGCAAATAGTGCGGGACCCCGTTATCGCTCCCCAGTTCGATGGTCTTATAGTGTGCTCCCGTGGAGAGCGGCGAATCGATTAGCGTGGTGAGCGCGGCCGGCTGGAATTCGATGACGTTGCCCGACTCCCGCTGAATCGGCAGCGCGGTGCCGTAGCGCCAGGAGTTCGGAACCTTGAGCGTTGCCTGGTATTGCATGTCATCCGGTTGCATGCCTTGCGGATAGAGGATCAATTGGTTCCAGTTAAGGACCGCTAACTCGCTGGTGGCCGAACTGCCCGAAGAGAAGCCCTCCGATTCGGGCGGCGAGATGAAATCGAAGGCCACGTCAAGCGACGAGATTCCGGCCGGCACTGTGATATGAAACGCGTACATGTTCTCGCTGTCCCGCTTCCACGCGATGGCCTGCCCGCCGCCCTGCACCTTGAGTCCGACCAGGTTGACGATCGGTCCGGTAGGGCCATGCTCGCCGGGAATCCACTCCGGGTAAAGCAGCGTCATCGGCCCGGCCTTCGCGGGCATGGTCATCTGCACGTGAAAGAGGCGCCGAGGAGCATCGGTCGCGTCCACTCGCAGGCGAACTGTGTTCGTCGCGGTGTTGTTCTGAGCACAGACGGGCGCCCCCGCAAGCGCCACAAGAAGCAGGGTCGAAATGCGCATGTCCTCCGATTCTATCAACGATCCCCGCGCTGCCCGCGTCTCCCGTTATGGGGTGAGGATGATGAAAACGCTACTGGTCGTGGGGATAGTCGCCATGAGCGCCTGGGCGCAGGGTCCCAGCGATCCTCCGCCGATTATTCAACTGACCCGCAAGCCCGGGATCGGCGGCAAGCCCATCCGGCCGTACGGGGATGCCAAAGCCCAGGTGGATGTGGTCGGCTTGACCGCGATGACTGGGCCGCCCGAAACGTGGCTGGTGGAACTGCACCTGAACTACGCCAGCCTGGAAGATCTGGACCGCGGACTTACCGCAGTCACGCCGCTGCGAACCGATGGAGACGCCTCGGATCCTTTTCGTGATGACGTCCTGGCGCCTTCACGAACGATGATCGGGACCTACCAGCAGAACTGGAGCTATCGGCCGGAGCAGGCGATTCAGATGTTCCGGAGAGCGCGCTACTTCGTGGTTTCGGTCTACCGGATTCGCGCCGGCACAGAGGCCGATTATGGCGAGCTCGTCAAATTGCGGCGCGCCAGCCAGGACAGCGTCAATCTGGACCGTCCGGACATCTGCTACGAGGTAATTTCGGGCGAGCCCTCGGGCACCTATATCTTCCTGTCACCGGTGGCGTCTTTGCGGTCGTTCGATGAGGGCGTGGCGGACACGCCTGTATATGCCGAAGGGCTCGCCTCGGCGCGGTCGAAGGCCAGGGCGAAAGTCGCGCCCGATTCCGAACTCAGTCGCGAGCACCTGCTGTTTCGCGTGGAGCCGCGGCTCAGTTATGTGTCCGATGACTTCGCGGCAAGCGATCCGGATTTCTGGCGTCCTAAGCCCGGAGGCCGTTAACCCTCTACTCGGCTAAGGATCTCGGCGGTGGTCGTCACGGTGCAGTACTCCTCGTGCAGATTGGCGAGGGACATGGCGTGCACTTCTTCAGCGGTTCGCACTTGTCCCGTCCAGTCCGGACGCGCGTAGGTGAAGCAGGCATCTTCCACGAGATAGGTGGTGAATCCCAGGTTCCCCGCCATGCGCACCGTCGCCTCGACGGAGTTGTTGGTGATGACCCCGGCGATTACCAGCACGTCATGGCCGGCTTCTCGCAACGAGGCCTCCAATCCGGTGCCGATGAACGCGCTGTTGGTGTGCTTGGTGACGATGGTCTCTCCGGGTAGTGGCGCCGCTTCGGGCTTAAAGTCGTTTCCCTCCTGTCCCGGGCGATAAGTGGACCCTGGCATCACCGAATCGTGCTTGACGTGATAGATCGGCAGGTTGTAGCGCCGCCACGTATCGAGAAGCTGGACGATTCGCCGCTCGGCGTCCGGATGATTGCGCGGTCCGTGGCGGGCCCAATCGGGGTGGTCGATCGCCTTTTGCAGGTCGATCAATATGAGGGCAGGTGGATTGGAGAAGGCTCCCGTCATGTTTCAGCATCGCATGCCGAGCAGTGGGGCAGATCAAATGTGGTACGATGCTCTAAAGACCGTTTGCCCTCCGGAGAGGTGGCTGAGTGGTCGAAAGCAGCGGTTTGCTAAACCGTCGTAGGGTCTAAAGCTCTACCGGGGGTTCGAATCCCCCCCTCTCCGCCACTTGAAATCAATGGTTTACGTTTGTCCGTGACGATGTCGGGTAAAATCGGACAACTGTTCTCCCTCCCCTCGACTTCCCAAACAGAAAATAGCAGGATTGTTTCGCTGATTGTTGTTGTCAGAGCGTGGGGCACCCTTATAGTCCACGCCGGCAACAAGGAGGCTGACATGGGAAATTGGACAGTAATAATTCAGGCAAGAGGCGCGCACCACAATTTCAAGCGGCTTGATGCCAATAAGCTTGCCCCGGACGGCGAAGGCGACTATGAGCGCCACTGCCATGATGCCGATTACATGGTGCCGCATCTGTTCGCGAGTTGAAAGCAAAAGGTCAGACAGTCAGGACAGCGACTTTTATCGTAAGCGTCCGGCCATCCGCAGGGTTGGTGGCGGTGTCAGGACAGACTATTTGGTCCGCGCAGCCCAGGCCGCAGGTGTGAGTCCGGCCAATTTCTGAATGCTCACGTCAGCCAAGC
>Ga0070734_10002516_pt1 | contig 21940 bp, 15 predicted proteins | sample Coa_R1_8_FD_66444 | JGI IMG/M metagenome (GOLD analysis project Ga0070734, IMG submission 66444) | Surface soil microbial communities from Centralia Pennsylvania, which are recovering from an underground coalmine fire - Coalmine... | ecosystem: Environmental > Terrestrial > Soil > Unclassified ...
AGGGGAAAGCGTCAGTTCCTATGTCGCACGTTGCCTGGAGATCGTAGCTGCCAGCGGCCTGGATTATCGCCTCCACGCTATGGGCACCACCCTGGAAGGTGAGCTCGATCAGGTACTGGCCGTGGTGCGCCGATGTTTTGAGGCACTCCAGCCCGACTGCAACCGTATCAGTTGCTCAATCAAAATCGACTACCGCAACGGATCAGCCGGACGCCTCCAGAGCAAAGTCCAGAAGGTCCAGACGCTCGTACGGCAGCCACTCCGGACGGGTAACCGAGCCTGAAGGAGACCCAGCGATGCCCTCCCCTGATTCGGACGGCGACAAGGACCAGCAAACCGATTGGGCTTTGCTCGAATCCGTGTGCACTCGGCTCCGCGTCCATCTGGAAGAAGAACGACAGCGCGTACGGGAAGCGATCAGGGAGTATCCTCGGCCCATCCCCGCGTGTGACGTGCAGTTCAATCATCTCCTCGAAGAGCGCGCGGGAATTGGTCAGGAATTGGAACGCATCCAGGAGATTGCCGAAACAAGCCGGCGCGGTGGAGATGCCGGCAGTTTACTCGCTGCGTTTCTTTGTTCACGCGGTGCTGTCGACAGGGATCTGAAGGAACAGCTCAAGTCGATCTTAGCGAATGGCTTTCCGGGGCCGGAGGCGAGGTGGGCCGGACACTAAAGCCTTCGCCGTCGATAAAGGAGAGCTCGCAGAGGTCATACCCGGCAGCTTCGAGTAAATCGAGCAAATCTTCCGCCTCGATTTTGCTGAGACCCGACACTTCCACGGTTGGCAGCGAGTTAGGGTAGGGTTCTGGACCCACTTTGGGGAGCCGTGGCGAATCGCAGGGTAGCTCCACCATCAGACGGTCAGACTTGACTCGATAGATAATGATGAAGGCTCCTGCGAGTACGGGCGGGGGCGAAAAAAGCTCTTCTCTGTTCCGGGGCACATTCCTACCTCCCAGACCCCCGATGAAGGATGCCTCTGTCGGCTGCTCCGTAGCAATGTGCTCTTCATTAGTAAACGTAACGGCACGGACAAAATGAGCGCAGTTTCTCGAGTTTCTTTTCGGAGAGGAAAGGGGGCCGGGTCATCTCCGCGCTTCTTTGCGGAGGCTTTCGTACAGTGCGCGGGCTTTCTGGTGCCCCGGTTCATATTTCAAGGTGCATTCCAGACAGGTCAGGGCGCTGCTGCGTTGTTCTTGAGCCAGGTGCACGAGGGCCAGATTATAATGCACCGTGGCTGGATCCACGCCGGTTTCCAGCGCATGCTCCAGATCGGCACAAGCTTGAGGATAGCGCTTCTCCTGGCAGTGCAGGATCCCCCGGTTCAGGGCTGCAACGCCCAGATGAGGATCGAGCTGGAGAGCCGCATCGTAGTCGCGCAGGGCTCGATCGAGCCGACCCCACGCCTGGTAGGCCAAGGCGCGGTTATACAGGCAGCCCGCATCTTCCGGTGCCAGGGCGGCGCAGGTCGTAAAGGCAAGGACAGCATCCTCGTACCGGCCAACACGGTAGGCACAAATTCCCTGGTAGAATCTTGGCCAAAGACCTTTAGGCTCGAGCTCGACCGCCTTTTGAAGCAGCGCGTCCGCCTCTGCCAGCTTCCCTGACTCCAGGAGAGCTCGCCCCAGAGCATAATGCTCCCAGGCCGTGCGTGGCGCCAGCTCGAGGCGACGCCGCGCGGCGGCTTGGGCCATCTCCTGTAGGCCCAACGCCTCCGCTTGCCTCTGCCGTTCATAACAGAGGACCGCACTGGCACCGCAGATCGTTTCGGCTTCGTCCAGAATCCGCAAGGCACGCCGCCGTACCGCCACGGAGCGGTCCTTGGACACCCGGCGGACGCGCAGGTTCGTGTAGAGAATCGCGAGGTCGAGCAAATCCGCTTGAACACGCTGTTCGAGCTGGGGTGCACGGGACTGATCCGGTGGCACCGCTTCGGCCTCGGACGGCAGGGGCCCGGTTGAGGAACCCGTGCGAGCTGCGTCAGCGGGCTCGCTCGCCAGCTGGTTCAGGATGAAGAAACGCTTGGCCCAAATTTGACCACACGAAGTCTCGATCTCGGAGACGGCGGCCGGCGGCAAGAAGTTCACTTCGTAGAGCAGCCGAAACCGATCTGCAAGATGGTGCAGCTCTCGGGCAGCCTGTGCTCGCTGCGCCCGGCGTAATTCAGCGTTCAATTGCTGCGCCAGATCCTGGGTGCCGGGAAGGCTTTCGATCTGACTCAGGCCATGAGCGAAAGTAGCGATGGCTGCATCGTACTGCTTTTCCTCGAGTTGCCGATCGCCTTCGGTCATCGCCGCCTGCGCGTGGTGGAGCTGATGGCGGACGTGAGTGAACACCAGAAGCCCCGATCCCGCGCCGGCGAGCAGCGCCAACAGAACCAAGGCCAGGACAGTTAGCGCATGCGGCCGCCGCCGCCGCCATTTCCGCCACCGCTCACTCGGGCTGCGGTTGCTGACGCCCCGCAGCGGCAGGTCAGTCAAATGGCGGAACAGATCCGTGGCCAGTGCCCCAGCGTCGGGATAACGGTCCCGCGGATCGAGGGCCAAGCATTTGGCCAGGATGTCTGCCACCCCGGCTCCCACGTGGGGATTGCACTTATTCAAACGCGGCAGGTCCAGGCGAGGAGCCAGCCTGTTTGGAGGGAAAGAGTCCCTCGACGGTCCCGATGGGCCCCTTCCCGTTTGTGAGCGGAGGAGCGTGTGCGAACGCCCGGCAGCATCCTCCCTATGTTCCGAAGGCGAACTGGCCGGGAGTGGTCCGCCGAGGGCTTCATACAGGAGAAGGCCCAAGGAATATAAATCGGACCGGCCGTCCACGCGGACCGAGATGGGCCGCTGGTTCTGTAAGTCCGCCAAGGCAACCTGCTGCTCCGGCGACATGTAGGTGGGCGTGCCGCCGATCCACTTCGGCTGCTGTTCGCCGGGTTCAATCATTTCGTGGGCGAGATGGAAATCGAGCAGCATCGGCTGCGCATCGGCCGTCAGGAGGACGTTGGATGGCTTCACGTCCAGGTGGACCAAGCCCCGTTCGTGGGCGTATTTCAAGGCATCGGCGAGGCAAGCACCGATCCAACAAATGGCGTGCACATAGGAGGCCTGGGCCAGGAATTGGCGTGCCGGATCGCGCGACGGCCACTCCACACCGGCGGCGGCCTGAGCCTTGTCCAGAGCCCGCACGAGGTCTTGCCCCGTGCGTCGCGGAGCCGGTTGCGCTGCCAGCGCCGTCAGCAGCCAGCCCAGAGTGGCGCCGCCGAAATACGGCATGCACAGCGCACGCAGATTCCGCACCGAATCTTCCAGTACCGAGAAAAGCGGCATGATGTGGGTGTGCTGGAGACGAGCCAGCGAGAGATGCTCCTGGCCCAACCGCGGTGTGAACTTGAGGACGACGGGTCGATTCGCCAGGGAGATTTGCGTTGCCAGGAACACGCAGCCGTGTCCCCCTTGCCCCAACATCGCGAGCAGCCGGAAATCGCCCACCGACTCGCCGACGGCTGGGTAAGAAGGGGGCGAGCTTTCTTCGAGAATCTGATGGCAATCGAGCAGGATCTCCAGCTGGGCCTGCCATTGTGGAAACCGGCGTAGGATTTCGGCTCGGACGACGTCTTGCCCGAAATCGCGCCGCAGGCAGACTTCTTCCAGGATTAGATCGACCGCAGCTTCGGGGTGATCCCATAGCTCAGGATAAAGCGCAAGAAGCTCTTCCGCCAGGACACAGGTTCCTTGGCTCCACGACTTGGCCATCTCCTCGGTCAACCGAGCCACCAGGGCTTCGGCGTCGAAGGATGGAGGGGTCGCAGCGTTCGTCTCGGAAGGGGAGTTCCCCGGCCAGGACGCACTGGTAGAGCTCGCGGGTGCGGGCACGGGACGCCGCGGCGGAATGGGGATGCGGGCGCTGGAATGGGGGAAGTGGGACAAGGGATCTGCCATAGGCCAGCCTTCACCGTTTGTTCGGCACGACTGGCCTATGTTTGAAAGCCAGCCGGCGCGCCAGGTCACGCAGAATGCGGCGAATACTGCCCGGGTGGAGGCCCGTGCGGGCGGCAATCTCAGCCAGCGGTATGCCTTCCCGCCGGAGGCGCAGCAACTCTTGGTGCGCCGGCGGGCAGAGTGCCAACAATTGCTCCCACAAGTCTTCTGCCTGCACGATATCACTCGGCGTGGGTTGGCGGGAGGCGGCGAACGGTTCGGCTTCGAATCCGGCCAGCGGTTGTTCCTTCTCCACGGCCAAGCGATTGCGGCGAAACCGATCGTTAAACCGATTGCAGGTTACGCGGATCAAGAAGGCCCGGAGGTGGTTGGCATCGGTGAAGTGGAGATCGCCTTCCCGAACATCCCGCAGCAGGTCGACCCAGATGGATTGCACGATATCCGTGGAATCGAACTTGGTACGCAGCTTGATCGGGAGGCGGCGGCGGACAATTTTGCGGAGATACGGCTCGTAAGCCAAGAATACCTGCTCCGCCGCCAATGCGTCGCCGCTGGAGAGTTTCATGAGCAAGGCGTCAAGCGGGTTGGCATTCATGCTCCACGCCTCATTGGAAAGCGGAAAACTGGCCGAAATTCGGTAGGCAGACGCCGGGTGCCGCGTCTTCCGGGTTGGCAGCCCCAAGCCGGGGAACCAAGGCAAAGGGCGAGCCACGCGTCGGCCGCCGCGCTTGACGGCGGGCAACTTCGCATGCCATCGCTGCTGCCACTACCACCGCCCCCGACGAGAGGAGCAAACCGATCTGTTTATCGGTGGCGTGGTTTCCCAGATTGTTTACCATCTCAAAAAAGCTTTGCACCTCCGCACGCAACGAGGAGAAATCCAGGGCCAGGCCATCGGTGAGAAGCTCATGCTGCTGCGGAGATGCGTTGGTGAAGTCATCCTCCACAGCCGCGGGTTCGGGCAGTAAGGAGACGGCCGAGGTAATGATCTCCACCGTCCGGGGGTACGGGACCTTATCATCGAGGCTTGGCCTTGAACGGGTTTCTGCAATCGCGATGCGCTCTTCACCGGGGCGTTGACTTGCCTCTTCGATTGGCCCGCAGGCCTGCGGACTTGCGGCCACAACGGGATTTCGATTGCTGGGTTCCGGCTCGGGACCCGCTTGCGGAGCCTGTAGGTGCAGTTCTTCATGTGCCGTGCCTGCGCCATCGGCGGTGTGCGGTTTTCCATCCGAGGAAGCGATCGGACTTCGCCCGTCGCCATCAGAGGCACTGCCGTTGACGGGACTGTGCTGCCTCTTGTCCGCCGTGCTATCTTGGCCGGCGGGCGCGGAATCCGCACCATCCAGCGCTCCGACGCTCCCACCCGACGTGCTGGGATTACTCTTCGTGTCCGGACCTGAGTCGACGGGATTCTTCGGGGTGTTCCCCTGGCTATCCGGCCGACTGTTCCGTGCCGGATCGTGCGGGCTATCATGGGTGCCGCTGAAGGGAGCTGGCGGGGCGGGCGTCCCGGAGGCCGTTCCGCTGGGGGGAGGACTGGGGTTACCGCCGGTTTGATTGCCGTCGCCATTCGCGTCCGTGCTTTTCGACCGGTCCGGACTGCCATCCGAACCACGCGGGACTTCGCCCTGCACTTTGGTTGTGCCGTCTTCTGGATTCCCGCTGCTTTCGCTTTGGCCGCGGGATGGATCCCCCTGGCTGGGCCCTGGATCGCCGGGGTCATCCCCTTGCATACCACCCGGGCCATTGTCTCCTGGTCCTTGAGGTTGATTGCTGAGGCTCGTGTCGGAAGGGACCAGTTGGATGCTCACGGGAGCAGATGGGACAGCGAGCTGCGAATCGAGCTCGGAAGCCTGCGGAGCATTTTTGCTGCCGCTGGGTGGCGCGTCGCCGGGGTTATCATTCTGGGTGGGTTGCTGGTCGCCCGGGTTACTGTTTTGGGCCGGTTGTTGACCGCCCGAACCATTCTGCGGATCTGCGAGGGTCGTTAGCTGGGTGGAATCGTCCAAGGGCGGTTGGGGGCCGTCGGTCAGTTTGGGGCTGGAAGCCAGGATGGAGAGCACCGTGCGGGTCTCGAGAGTTTCGAGAAACGGCTGACGACGCCGAGCAGGGGGCTTGGCGAGCTGGGCTCGGGCAACTTGGCGATGCCGAACTCTCAGCAGTGATCTCAGAAGACCCAGACCCATACCGATACCCGAATCCTTCCTGACGAAGCAGCTGGCCTTGCTACCGAAGCGTCAGAACTGTGCCAGCGACCAGCACTCCGGGGATGCGCCCAGAGGCTCTAGTGGATCCACAGCTCCGGCTTCAGGCGCGGGTCGTTCTCTTACCTGTCGGCTCGTTCCTCGTATCCCGATCGCAGTTTGGGATCCCGCCCTCATTGGCCCGGCTTCTGTGTGGTGTGTGACGGCGAGCACCGTGTCCCCGTCTCTGTCGCGCAGGGGTCTTGCAATCCGTACGGCATATTGAACCCCGCCGTGGAGAAACTGTTCCGCGTATCCCGGATGTCGGTTCCACGCTCCTGGACGGGAGTCCTTTTCTCCCGCCGGTGCATCGAACTTGGGATGGACATCCATCCCAACTTTCACCGGGAGGCGAACGGATCGAGACCTATCCGTTTATTAGGTCCCATTTTGTTCGCGGCGTCAAGTTTTTTCTGGCACAATCTTTTGAAGGGAATGCGTAGCGGAAAAGTGCGTGGAATCTGCATTCGTACCCTGGGCTCCGTTAGCCGTGCCGTTCACCGGGGCCGCCGAAGGAGGGCCCTCCTCCGGCCAATCTTCGAAACGAACAGCCACGCGCTTGGAAATCCCCGATTCCTGCATCGTCACGCCGTAAAGCACGTCAGCCACCGCCATGGTTCGTTTCGAATGGGTGATGATGATGAAATGAGAACGATCCAGGAACTCGCGCAGGACCGCCGTGAAGCGGCCAATGTTGGCTTCGTCCAGGGCCGCGTCCACTTCATCGAGAATGCAGAATGGACTCGGCTTGCTGCGGAAAATGGCCAAGAGCAGGGCGACGGCCGTCATCGTTTTCTCGCCACCGCTCATGAGCGAGATACTGCGCAGCTCCTTTCCGGGTGGACGTGCAATGACCTCGATCCCGCTCTCCAAGATATCGGCTTCGTCCTCGAGGACGACGTCCGCCATGCCGCCGCCGAACAGTTTGCGGAACAGCTCCTGGAAATGCGTGCGGATGGTGGCGAACGCCTCGGTGAAGAGCCGGCGGCTGTCGTGATTAATCTTGGCAATGATCTCTTCAAGGGATCTCTTGGCGGCCGTCAAATCTTCAAACTGGCTTCGCAACGTTGCCGCCCGTGTCTCCAATTCGGCCAGCTCCTTGAGGGAGTCCAGGTTAACGCTTCCGAGGCGATCAAGTTTTCGCCGCAATTCGGCGATTTCGTCATTTGCAGCCGGCGACTGCGTGGATGGAGCTTGTTCGATGGTTGCCTCGTCGGACCCATCCATTGCCCAGCGTCCGCTCGCCACGGCCAGCCGGTGCACCTCGGCCAAATCCAGCTGATAATCTTCGCGCAGCCGATCAACCAGTGTGTCCTGGCGATGACGCAAATCGCTGACTTCCAGCTCTCGAGCATGCGCCTGTTCTTGCTGAGTCCGCCAGCCATTACGGGCTGCCTGGGACCGCTCGGCCAGGGAATGTCGCTCCTGCCGTTGCCGCTCGCGCATGCTGATCAGCTCCGCCAGCTGCCGTTCTGCGGACTCCTTTTCCAGGTACCACCTCGCCAGGGCGGCTGAAGCCTTGAGCAAGGTGCGCTGACTCTCAGCCAGCCGTGTCCGCGCAGCGCTCAAATGCTGTTCGCTCTGGAGACGTTCCTGCCGGCGCTGATTGAGGTCTGTTTCCGTCTGCCGGTACCGGGCTTGAAGCGCCGCCAGCCGTTCCTCCGCCTGGGCCAACGTCACCTTGGCGGCCGTGCATGCTTGCTGGTGCTGCTGCCGCTGTTGATCTCGTTCGCGGATCTCGCGGGCTGCTTGCTCGAGGCGACCCTGAATGATCTGGACCTGGCGTTCCGCTGCCTCGGCGCGCTGGTTGGCACTGTGCCAGGCTTGCTCCAGGTTTTCGATCTCCTGCTCGACCTCGCTGATCTCACTCTGGCTGAGGATCACTTCTTCGTGCAGGCCATCGCGGCGCTCACGGTGTTGACCAAGACGCGAACGCAGGTCGGCAGCTTGTTCGGCCAATACTTCGGTCTCTCGCTGGAGCGTTCCCAGGTGCGCTTCCAAGGCTACCAAGCGGCCGCGCAGGTCCACGAGGTCCTGTTCCCGCTCGTGGATCCGCTGGTCGAGGACAACGATTTGTTCGCGCAGCTCACGCAATTCGCTCTTGCGGGAGAGGATGCCGGTCTCGGCGTGGTGCGTCCCCATTGTAAGCGTGCCGTCGGTTTCGAGCAGCTCACCCTGCATCGTGACGAAGCGGTAGCCGGCCGATTGTGCAGCAAGGGCCCGTGCCGTGGACAAATCGCGAACGAGGAGCGTCCGACTCAGGAGCCGTGCGGGCAGGTCCGCCAACTCGGCGTTCTCACAAATCACCACATCTTCTGCCAGCGCCACCGCGCCGGGATAGACCGTCACGGGGTCCGGCGCCGGCGGCGTGCCGACCGCGCTCAGCGCCGAAAGGTCGAACCCGCGGTCCGGAGTTTCCGGTGTGTGGGGGATTACCCGCGTGAGCGGCAGGAAGCTGACTCGGCCGGAGAAAGGCTGCGTCTGTTGCCCCATCGCCTGATGCAGCATCTCCGTGTCGCGGACCAAGAAGCGCTGGGCACGCTCTCCGAGGGCAAGGTCGATCAAGGGTGCATATTCCCGCCGCACGGTGAGGAAATCGGCCACCATGCCGAGAACCGTTCGCCACGGACCCGGTTCGGGTTGCTCCAGCAAGGCGAAGACTTCGCGGACACCTGCTCCCAGTCCCTCGTGGCTTCGCTCCAGGCCTTCGAGGACATCCACACGGCTCGCCAAGCCGCTGCGGCGCGCACGGAGGTCGGCGATCTGCTGCTGAGTCTCTTCGTGCCGATGCCGCAGGCTCTCCTGCTCTTGCCGCTGGTTCGCCAATTCTTGCCGGGAGGCCGTGAGCTTGGCCTGGAGCGTCTCGTCCGCTTCGCTGAGTTCTTCCAGTTCCAGGTCGATCGAGGCCAAATCTTCGGTGGCCTGCTCCGTCTTCAGCCGCAGCCGCTCGCGCTCCCGCCGGAGGTTATCGACCTGAGCCTTGAAGCTGACCGCATCGTTCTGGAGCCGGGCCGCCAGCCGCATCTGATCGAGATGACTGGCCTTGTCGGCCTCGACCTGGTTTTGCAATTCCGTCAGCCGGCCGACGGTCGCTTGCAATTCCTGTTCGAGGGCTTCAACGCCCTGTCGGTGAACCTGGCATTGGGCGTCCACGCGACGGAGGTCCTGGGCGGCCAGGCCAGCGGCCTCGGCGAGAGCGTTGACGCGGCCATCCAGTTCGCTCAAGCGAGCCCGCATCTGGGTTAGGTTTTTCTCCAGATCGGCGGACAGTGTCCATTCATGCGTGGAGGTCGTCTCCTCGGCAGTGATTTGCTGGCGGGCCTGGGCCAGGGCCATTTCCTGGGCGTGGGTGGCTTCGTCGAGCCGAGCCAGCGTCTCTTCCAGGCTGCGCGCCTCTCTTTCCCAAGCCTCCACCTGTTTGGCCTGTTCTTCCAAGCCGATGCGCAGGCTATCGAGCACGGCGGTCTCGGCCTGGAGTCGTTCGGCTAGCTGGTGGAACTCTTCCAATCCCAGGGCTACCCGGAGTTCCTTGAGCCGATGGCTGTACTCCTGGTAGCGTTGGGCCTTGGCTGCTTGCAGCTTGACGCTGCGCAACTGCTTTTCGACTTCGTCGATGATATCGCGGGCCCGTTGCAAGTTCTGGTCGACCCGTTCCAGCTTGCGGAGGGTCTCGATCTTCTTGGCCTTGAATCGGCTGATCCCGGCTGCTTCTTCGAAGACGGTACGCCGCTCCCTGGTCGAGGCTTGCAGGAAGACATCGACGCGCCCTTGCTCGATGACGCAATAGGCATCCGCGCCGGCCCCACTGCCGAGGAAGAGCTCCTTGATGTCTTTGAGCCGGCTGGGCTGCTGGTTGATGAGATACTCGCCTTCGCCGTCCCGATAGACCCGCCGAGTGATTTGCACTTCGGTATCCTCGGTGGCGAGGATGCGGCGGCTGTTATCGAAGGTCATCGTGACTTCGGCCAAGCCGAGGCTGCGGCGCGTGGTCGAGCCGTTGAAGATTACATCGGCCATCTCGCCGCCGCGCAGGCTCTTGGCGCTTTGCTCGCCCAGCACCCAGCGCACGGCATCCACAATATTGCTCTTCCCGCTGCCGTTGGGTCCGACGATGGCCGTGATGCCGCCCGTGAAGTCGAACTGGGTCTTGTCGGCGAAGCTCTTGAAGCCAACCAATTCCAAACGCTTAAGCATTCCGTCCCCACGAAAATGCGAATTGGCCGATACCCGTCGGCTTCCCCGCGCGCAGCACAGCATCCTACCAGATCACCAAGAACCTTTATTCTAGGGCTCTCGGGGCAATTTGCATTGTGCCGTTTGTTCGCAGGGAAAGGGAAGAGCCGAGACGGTCGATCTGAGATGTCATCTCTTGAGATCGACGGTCCGGGCTCGGATCTTGAAAAAAAGGGATGCAGCGGCGAATTATTGCGGACGGCCGCCCGTGCCCTTCTCGAAGAGCGTCGGCGTGGAGCCGAAATCAGCTCGGGCCGCCACGATTTCGGGGTGCGTCTTGCGCAGTTCCGGATCGCCGGCTCCGGCCTTGGCGAGGTCGAAGACCGAGGTTGCCTGTGGCAAGGCATCGATGGCCACCGGACAGCTCAGACATTGGAGTTGATCCGCCCGGCGCAAAACCTCCACCGCATCGGCGTAGTCGCCACCCATTTCGGCCAGGGTACGGAGCACTTCTTCCAACTTGAGCCCGCATTGTCGTTTGCTCTGGCCGTACCGGAGCGAGATGCGCGCGATCGTGCAACGGGTGTCTTCCTTGTTGGCGGTGACTGTGAACTCTCCGGCCAGGATGGGGAACGGCGGAATCAACGTGGGCTCTTCGCCGAACAGGACGATCTCCGGCCGATTGCGGCTGGCGATATGAACCAGCGGTTTCGAGTCGGCAGCCACCTGGTGCAGCCAGAAGGAATCGTTGAGGTGCTCACCCCGCACCAACTCCGCATTTTCGTCGAGCGCCCGCAGGGCACGGAAGGCACCGTAGCGTGTCTCCGGCGACGACTCGCTCAGGAGTCGGCCAAGCTCGACGTGGCAAACCGCTTCATCCAGAGAAGCCATTGCCGTCAGACTAAACGCCCGCAACACCGGCTGCTCCTTGATGGCACGGGCCAGCTCTTCTCCGCAGCTGGGATCACCGAGATAAGCCAGCGCCTCCGCCGCACAGAAGCGCACCAGGGGGTGCTCACTGCTCAGCCCGCGTTTGAGCGTGGGAATGCTATCCTGGCCCAACGCCTCCAGCCGCAGCGCAGCCGCCACCGTCTTGGCGGGATCGAGCAGCTGGTCCTCCAGCCGCCGGTGGTATGGGATCCGCGCAGCTTCTGTTTCCCAGAGCGGAACGAGGCGAACGACCCGGAGATAGCGCGGAAGGTTCAGCCGGTACTGGGGCGGGACGTTGAGATAGACAATTTCCTTGGTTTTCGCTTCCGCCAGCTCGGCCATAACGCCGTGTGTGGGACCGTGGAAAGTTTCGTTGATGCGATCGGCCACATTCTTGGCGACGCGGACACGCTGTTCGTTGCTGTTGAGGTAAACGTAGAATGGTCGATCGAGCAGGCACCTCCCTCCGGCCCAGATGCGGGCCTGGCGGAGTTTGGAGCTCGCATCGCCGTCGCTGAAGCCGACTACGAGCCGGCCTTCCGCCTTGGCCACGGCATGTCCCTGAAGGTAGGCGTCGGCTCCTTCGTAATTCTTGTCCAGGTGTTTCTTGGTGTCGTAGTTATACAGGGTGCATTCCACGAGTTGGCCTCCGCGCAGGCTCTTGGTTTTGCTCTCGCGTGGCAGGGTGATCTCGACATCCAGCGGATCGCCCTTGTGGGCACCGGCGGGGATCGCGGCGCGGACGAACACCAGGGAAGTGGTGGGTGATGCGAGGATTTCTTTGATATTGTCGACGCGGCGCTTACGCAGCTCCTCCTCCAGGCGCTGCCGATATGGGCCGGGAGGCGCTCCACCGCCTGTGTCGTCGAGCCCGATGACCAAACCAATCCCGCTGACCGGAATGGCCTCGGCGTTGGCAACCACCGAGACATCGCCGATCGTTTTTACTTCCCCCTGCTTGTCGCGGTCCGCTTCTTCATCAGCCTGAAGCCGGGTTTGGGGGTGGGCGCAACCCAGGACAAGGCAAAAGGCAAACGGCAAAAGGCAACAGGCAAAAGGCCACGCCGAAACATTCCTTTTTCCTTTTTCCCTTTTCCGGTTCATCAGTATCTCCTCGCCAGGAGGCGCAACCGCTCCGGGCCGGTCGCGGACCGGCTGGCGCAGCACCTGAGGGTCAGATATCTCGGAAGGGGCGGAACCATAGACTGATGGGGAGAAGCTGTCAAGTGCAGACGCGTTTCTCAGGATTTATGGCCGCGGCTGCGTAAAATAAGGGCGATTCTGAAAGTCCTGATGAAGTTCGGATGGGGAATGTAGGAAAAATCATGCTGGATCCGCTCGAAATCATCTTGCGTCAGTGTGCCGAGGCGGCGCCCAATCCCTGGTATCCTTCCGCCTATGCTCGGGCCCAAGGGATCGCCCGCGATGATCTGGACCCGCACCTGGACCAATTGCGCATGGCGGGCTTGATCCATTTAACCGATTGGGTGCAGGGCCACGGGCAGGGTTATGCACTGACCCCGGAAGGCGAGGCGGTCCTGCACAGCCCGCGCGATCTGGCCAAGCTCCGGGCCGGCAAGCTCGACCAACTCCGGAAGCCGTCCCCGGAGTTCTCGCGACCTTCCGATCCAGGGACGGCATCGTTGGAGCGCGGCGAAGAAATTCGTGCCGCGTTTCTCTATCCCTCCCCACCCGTTATCTCTCTCAGCCTGATCTTTCTGAATGTGGCGTGGTTTCTTCCGGAGATCTTGCTGAGCCTGCACTATCAGTTGCCGCTCAACGAGTTCTTGGTCGGCTACACGAAGCAGCCGGATCGGATGGAACAAGTCCTGAGCGAGACCGGGGCCCTCCAGGGCATCTACATTGTGCGGGGCCAGTGGTGGAGACTCCTTTCCTGTTGCTTTGTGCATGTGGGACTGATCCACCTGGGCTTCAACATGTGGGCGCTCTATGTGGTCGGTCCGTTTTTCGAGCAGTTATGGGGACGGGGGCGTTTCCTCGTTCTCTACCTGATTGCCGGGCTAGGGGGAAGCTGCGCCATGGTCATCGCCAACCCGATGGTTCTCGGCGCAGGAGCCTCCGGGGCTATTATGGGGCTGTTGACCGCGCACGTGGTCTGGATTCTGTTCAACCGCCGTTATCTACCTCCTGCACTCGCCTCGCAAATGTTGCGACGCATCCTCTTCATTCTCATCATCCAAGTGGTGTTCACGCACAGCGTTCCGAACATAAGCGCGGCAGCACATTATGGCGGAGGTGTGGCTGGAGCGGTCGCGGCATTTTTGCTCAACAGTCATCGATTCGGCGGGGCCCTCCAACGCAAACTCGCCTTGCTTGGACTGCTGGCCACCCCTGTCCTTTGCATTGGCGCAGTCATCGAGGCAGAGCGGATCGATCCGAAGTGGGATCGCTCGCGCATCGCGGAGATTGACGAGGATGTCCGACGCGCGATCCCACCGCTCCTCGCCGCTCACGTCGAACCATTTGAACACAAGCCCCTGAAGTTGCATTCGTTGCCGGATGTTCAGGAAGCCATTCTTGGCTTGGAGAAAGCGCGCGGCGACCTTTACGCGGCCGCCGACCGTCTGCAAAAACTGAGGCCGGCAAGAGAGCCGGCCTTGGAGGACTACCGGAAGGCGAAGATTGAGGCTTGGGATGGGCAAGCCGGGCGATGGGAGCAGGAGGAGCTACGCTTCATGGAGCCGCTGCTGAATGACCTCATCAGCAAGACCGGGCGCGTCTACGAAGAGCAGTACGAGGAGCTTCAGAAATCGGATCAGCGGACCCCTTCACGGGTCGACCAAGCCATCGGACGCTGTCGCGAGGCACGCCTCGAAGTTGAAGATGCGGTTAACTTTCTACGTGGCCTGAGCCCCTTTCACAATCGGCGGCTCGAAGCCAGGCGACTCCATCTGCTGGAGCGTGGCGAAGAATCTCTCCGAGGCTGGGAACGGACCGACGAGCGGCTACGGAACATGGCCAAACCCGCGGCAACTCCACCACCGACCGATAGCGATTAACCAGATGTGGACATGACAATTTTGGTCCTCCTCCTTCCATCATCTGCCAGATTGGCAGAAACGTTCGCTGCTCCTCAGACCAGGTGAAGCCGGAACGCGTTATTGGCTTACGACTTGCGTCGTCGCCGGCTTGTGGCACGGACCTTGCTGAGAGATGACTGCGCGTTAGGGGAGATTCCCTAACTTCAGCAGAACGGTACATTGCAAAGCTAGCAAAGCGGCTTCTGGCTGCTGGCCAGAAGCGGATTGAAACCGATGGGAAAGGAGATGCGTGGATGGCGGCAAAACAGTTGACCTATAGCGACGAGGCACGCCAGAAGTTGCTGGTCGGCGTCGGCAAGCTGGCTCGGGCGGTGCGCGCGACCCTGGGACCCCGGGGCCGAAATGCGGTGCTCGACAAGGGCTGGGGCAGTCCCAATGTCACCAAGGACGGCGTCACCGTGGCCGAAGAAATCGAACTCAAAGATCCCTATGAAAATATGGGGGCGCAACTGGTCAAGGAGGCGGCCAGCAAGACTAGCGATGTGGCCGGCGACGGCACCACCACCGCGACCGTTCTGGCCGAGGCCATCTACCGCGAAGGCTTGAAGAGCATCGCCGCCGGGGCCGATCCGATGGCTCTGACGCGGGGCATCCAGAAGGGCGTCGAACGGGTGGTCGAGGAGCTTCATCGGCTGGCCGAGAAGATCAACGATCAGGATGAAAAAGAAATCACCGAAGTCGCAACCATCGCTTCCAACAACAATGCCGAGATTGGCAAGAAGTTAGCCGAGGCAATGAAGCTGGTCGGTGCTTCCAATGGCGTGATTACCGTCGAGGAAGGAAAGGCGGCCGAGACCGAAGTCGTCGTGGTGCAGGGTATGCAATTTGATCGCGGATTTCTGTCGCCGCACTTCGTCACCAATCCGGAAACCGTCACGGTGGAGCTGGACAACCCGTACATCCTCATTTACGAGGAAAAGATCAGCTCGGCCAAGAGCTTGATCCCCCTTTTGGAGACGATCTCGAAGAAGAAAGAACCACTCCTCATCATCGCCGAGGATATCGAGGGAGATGCCCTTGCCACGCTGGTGTTGAACAAGCTCAAAGGCATCCTGCAGGTGTGTGCCGTGAAGGCCCCCGGCTACGGCGATCGCCGCAAGGCCATGCTCGAAGACATTGCCACGCTCACCGGCGGTCGGGCCATCTTCAAGGATCTGGGCATCCAATTGGAAAATGTCCAGCTGCGGGATCTGGGCCGGGCCAAGAAGGTACGCATCGATTCGGAAAATACGACCATTACCGAAGGGGCCGGCGAGAAGAAAGCAATCGAAGGCCGGGCGGAAATGATCCGTCGCGAGATTGAAAAGACCGACAGCGAATACGATCGCGAAAAGCTTCAGGAACGTCTGGCAAAGCTGGCCGGCGGTGTGGCCCAGATCAAGGTCGGAGCTGCGACCGAAACCGAAATGAAAGAACGCAAGGCGCTGTACGAGGATGCCCTTCATGCGACCCGAGCCGCGCTTGCCGAAGGCATCGTTCCCGGCGGCGGCGTGGCGCTGCTGCAAGGTCGGAAGGTCCTGGACAAGCTCGAGCTGTCCGGGGACGAACAGTTGGGGATCCAGGCCCTCCAGCACGTGCTGGACATGCCATGCCGTATGATCGCCGAGAACGCCGGGCTCGATGGCACGGTCGTGGTCAATAACATCCGCCGCAGCAAAGAGAAGAATTATGGCTACGACGCCGAGCACGGCGAGTACACCGATCTGCGCAAGGCCGGCATCGTGGATCCGGTCAAGGTAACACGCACCGCCCTGCAGAATGGCGCCAGTGTGGCTTGCTTGCTCCTGACCACCGAGTCGCTGGTGGCGGACATTCCAGAGAAGACGAAGAAAGATGTCCACCACGATGAGCACCACGCCGGCATGGGAGGCATGGGCGGCATGGGAGGCATGGGCGGCATGGGAGGTATGGGAGGCATGGGTGGCATGGACATGTAAACATCGGCGCTGGGAACAGTGCGAATCAAGAATTGAGGGATTTGGATCATGGCAAAGGAAAAAGACATCAACCTGAAGATTCGGCCCTTGGACGATCGAATCGTTGTGGAGCCTTTGGAGGCGGAGGAAAAGACACCCGGCGGGATCCTTCTGCCCGACACAGCCAAGCAGAAACCCCAGCGTGGCCGTGTACTCGCGGTGGGTCCAGGCAAGCTCCGGGATAGTGGCGAACGGTCGGTCGTCGCTGTGGCCAAGGGGGACGAAGTCCTTTACGGCCGGTACGGCGGCAGCGACATTGAGGTGGAAGGCAGGGAGATCAAGATCCTGCGCGAGAGCGATATCCTCGCCAAGATTGTCAAATAGGTCGTTGTCGCCTTTTCGTTGGCCGAACCAATTACGCAAGGGAGATTCATGGAATATGGCAAAGCAATTACTCTACACCGACGACGCCCGCAAGAAGCTGCTAGCGGGTGCCGATAAGCTGGCCAGGGCCGTCGGCATTACTCTGGGCCCAACGGGCCGAAATGTCATTCTCGATAAAAGCTTTGGCGGACCGACCGTCACCAAGGACGGCGTGAGCGTTAGCAAGGAAATCGACCTGGCCGACCCGTTCGAAAACATGGGGGCCAAGCTGGTCAATTCCGTCGCCCAGAAGACCAGTGATGTCGCTGGGGATGGAACCACGACTGCGACCATTCTCGCGCTGTCGATCTACCAGGAAGGGCTGCGGGCCGTTACTTCTGGCGCGAACCCGATGGCCGTCAAACGCGGGATCGATAAAGCCGTGGAGGCAGCCGTCAAGACGCTGGAGGGCATGTCCAAGAAACTCTCCAAGAAGGAGGAAATGGAGCAGGTCGCGAGCATCAGCGCCAACAACGATCCGGTGATTGGCAAGCTGATGGCGGACGCTTTCGAAAAGGTCGGCAAGGACGGCGTCATCACTGTCGAAGAAGGCAAGACCTCGGAAACGACGCTCGAATTCGTGGAAGGGATGCAGTTCGACAAGGGCTACATTTCGCCGTATTTCATCACCAACTCGCAGGAAATGCGGACCGAACTCGAGGATGCGTACATCCTCATCCACGAAAAGAAGCTCTCCAATGTCCGCGACATGCTGCCGCTTCTGGAAAAGGTGGCCCAGGCGGGCAAGCCCCTCTTGATCATCGCCGAAGATGTGGAAAGCGAAGCCCTGGCCGCACTGGTGGTAAACCGGCTGCGCGGCGTGCTGCAAGTCTGTGCCGTGAAGGCCCCCGGCTTCGGCGACCGGCGCAAAGCCATGCTCGGCGACATCGCTATTCTGACGGGTGGCCAATTCATCAGTGAAGATCTGGGCATCAAGCTCGAAAATGTTCAGCTCGACCAGCTCGGCAAGGCCAAGACGGTCCGTGTCGAACGAGAAAACACTACCATCATTAATGGAGCCGGCAAGAAGGCCGACATCCAGCGCCGCATCGAGCAGATCCGCGCCCAGATGGAGCAGACCGAGAGCGACTACGACAAGGAGAAGTTCAGTGAACGGTTGGCCAAGTTGACCGGCGGCGTGGCCATCATCCGCGTCGGGGCCGCCACCGAAGCGGAAATGAAGCAGAAGAAAGGCCGCGTCGAAGACGCCCTCCATGCCACGCGCGCAGCCGTGGCGGAAGGCATTCTTCCCGGCGGCGGGGTTGCTCCGGTGCGGGCGATTCCGGCGGTGAAGACCCTCATCAAGTCTCTGGAAGGGGATGAGAAGCTGGGGGCCGAGATCGTGGCCCGTTCCCTGGAAAAGCCCATCCGCACCATCGCCGAAAACTCGGGTTCGGATGGCGCAGTGGTAGCGGATGAGGTACGGCAACGTGGCGAAAAATCGCCCACCATCGGTTATAATGCAAATACAGGCGAATATGTGGACATGTTCAAGGCTGGAATCGTGGACCCCACCAAGGTGACCCGTTCGGCCTTGCAAAATGCCGCCAGCATCGCCAGTTTGATGCTTACGACCGAGGTCCTCGTTACCAAGATTGACGAGGAAGAACCGGCCTCCCGGGTGCATGGGGCAATCCAGTAACAAGGATAAAGGCGGAAGGAACAGGGCAAAAGGGAAGGAAGGCAGCACCATGGTCGTTGGGCCTTTTGCCTTTTGCCTTGTTCCTCTTGCCCTTGGCGAACATGATGGCCAGCGCGAAAAGGGACTATTACGAAATTCTGGGCGTTTCCCGCGAAGCGGACGCGGAAGAGATCAAACGTTCCTATCGCAAGCTGGCCATGCAATTCCATCCCGATCGTAACGTCGGGGATGCCGAGGCGGAGCAGAAATTCAAGGAGGCCGCCGAGGCGTACGAAGTGCTCCGCGATCCGGACAAACGGCAGCGCTACGACCGCTACGGACATGCCGGCCTCGATGCCCTCAACGTTCCGCACTTCAACGACGCCCAGTCGGTCTTTGACCTGTTCGGCGACCTGTTCGGAGATTTCTTTGGACAGCGGCGCCGGCCGGGGCCGCAACGGGGCCGTGATCGCAAGGTCGAGATCGAGCTGGAGCTGGCCGAGGCCGCACGCGGAGTCACCCGGTCGATCACCGTGTCGCGCGAGGAACTGTGCAGCGACTGTTCCGGGTCGGGTTGTCGGCGCGGGACACGTTCCACTCCCTGCCGGCAATGCAATGGTCAAGGGGCGGTCTTACAGAGCCACGGGTTCTTTCGCGTGCAGCAAACCTGCCGCGCGTGCGGGGGGACCGGAGCCATTATTCCGGATCCGTGTCCTGCCTGCGGCGGCAATGGCCGGGTCATGGCCAAGCGGACCCTGGAAGTCACGATCCCGGCTGGCGTAGACACCGGCACGGCCATCCGTCTGACTGGCGAAGGCGAAGCGGGCGATCCCGGCGGGCCGCGCGGGGATCTGTATTGCGTGGTCCGCGTTCGGGAGCACCAACTCTTCCAGCGTGATGGTCCGCACCTGCTCTGCCAGGTACCGATTACGTTTAGCCAGGCGGCCCTCGGGGGCGAAATCGAAGTCCCGACCTTGGATGGCCCGCTTTCCTACACCCTGAAGCGCGGGACGCAGAGCGGCGATGTGCTGCGGATTCCGGGCCGGGGCCTTCCCGTTTTCCGGGCTGGGCGAACCGGCGACTTGCTGGTTCAGGTCGTTCTCGAAACGCCCCGCCACTTGACCAAGCGACAAGAGGAGCTGTTCCGGGAGCTGGCCGAGCTGGACAACAAGCACGTTTCTCCGCAACGGCGCGGTTTCATGGAGAAGCTCCGCGAATTTTTTGCGGGACAAGAACCGGAAGCGAAACCCAAGACCGACTGAGCGGTGCGGAGCCAGGCGAGGACAAAGACGGCACGCGGTTTGCCAGATGCAAGAAGCCGTCGGCGGATCGTTCACAGAGGAGGACAACCCATGAATGAGCCGAATGCTTCCAAACCAAGAATTGAACCGGCTGATGGCCCGAAGTCGGCCGAACAGGATGAGGCGGCCACGGCAGTCATGGATGATTTGGAGGCGCTGCGCGAACGGAGTGCGGCCCTGGAGCAAGAGCGCAACGAGTTCCGTGGCTTGCTGCAACGGACTCGTGCCGATTTTGAGAATTACCAGAAGCGGACGCAGCGCGATCTGGCCCAGGAGCGGCGCTACTGGCACTCGGGGTTGGCCCTGGATCTGTTGCCGATCCTGGATAACTTCGACCGGGCCGTGGCCGCGGCCAAGCAGGCGGGCGAAACCGGGCCGCTGGTTCAAGGCGTAGCCATGATTCAGACCCAGGTGCTTGATGTGCTCAAACGCCATGGGATCACGCGCATCGAAGCCCAGGGTCAGCCGTTTGATCCGAACCTGCACCAGGCCGTGATGCAGCAACCGTCGGCCGAGCAGCCGCCCAACACGGTCTTGCAAGTCTTGGAACAGGGTTTTCTGATTCATGATCGGGTCTTGCGGCCGGCCCGGGTCGTCGTCTCGGTGGTGCCGTAGGTTCATGAGGACCGGCCCCCTGCCCAAGCCAAAAATGAATTCCTGCCAGCAGGAGTACCCAACGATATGCCAACCTACGAATATCATTGTGATGCTTGTGAGCACCATTTCGATGAATTCCAATCGATCAACGATCCGCCCTTGAAGCGGTGTCCGAAGTGTCGCAAGTCTAAGTTGCGGCGGATTTTCGGCACGGGAGCGGCGATCCTGTTCAAGGGTTCGGGCTTTTACCAGACCGATTATCGCAGCGAATCGTACAAGGCGGCGGCCAAGGCGGAGCAAGAAGCCGCCAAGCCTGCAGCCGACAAAACCGCTACCAACGGTACCGCCTCCAAGGGGGAGTCGGCCAGTGCCGGCAAATCCACCAAGAAAACGTCCAAAACTCCTAGCAAGGCTACCGATGATTAGGATACGTCGCCCGGTTTGCGACCGGTTGCTGCAGAGCACGAGTTCGGCCGAATGGCCGGAGTTTCCGTTCTGTATTGCGCGGTGTCGCCGGATCGACCTGGGCCGCTGAGTGGGCGAGAATTACGTCATTCGGCCGGAGCAAGAACCGGAGCGTCCGGCGGAGATGTCGGACGAAGAGTGTCCCATCCTCTAAGCCGGCCGTTGCTTCGGCCGTTCCTAATAGAGAAGAGGCGTGGCTTTGTGCTACGCCTCTCTTTTTTTCGGCCCGTAGTCACCTCGCAGCTTGACGTGGTACAGTGATGGTGTGCAAACGGGAACCGCCCCTAAGCTCACATGAGCCGGGACCTGGGTCCTTCGGCAATGGAGGACGGGCGATGAGCATGTCCTACCTGATCGACGGTTACAACCTGTTGCACGCCATGGGACTGCTCCGTGGCCGAGCGGGACCGACAGGGTTGGAAAAGGCTCGCCTTGGTCTGCTCGGTTTGCTGCGAGCTGTTTACGGGGAAGAGGCAAAGACCGTCACGGTCGTCTTCGATGCGGCGAACGCTCCCCCCGGTGCTTCTCCCGACGAGGAATACCGGGGCATTCGCGTCCGCTTCGCCGTCGAGCAAGAACAGGCGGACGATCTGATCGAAACGCTAATCCGCCACGATTCGGCGCCGCAACGGTTGACCGTCGTCTCCGACGATCGCCGCGTCCGGCAGGCGGCCGAACGCCGGCATTGCGTGGTGTCCGGTTGCGATGAGTACCTGGAATGGCTGGAGCGGCATCGGCGGGAACGGAGCCGTGCGTCGCAGGGAGCCGATGTCAAGCCCGAACACATCAGCCAAGCGGAAGCTCAGCACTGGGCCCGCGAATTTGCCAGCTTGCAGAATGATCCCGGTCTCAAGGAATTGTCCGATCCGCCGGAGTTTTGGGAGGAAGTGGAAGGCGACGGCCGATCATCGTAATCTTGAACGCCAATCCGTACGGGTGGCGGGTGGCGGGTGGCGGGAGAAGAGACCGTAGCGTTCTCTGCCTGCCCCCTATCTTCTTCTCTCGCCACCCGCCACTCGCCACCCATTGTTATGCGGTGTTGATGCCTTGGAAGACGGTGGAGGCTTCGTTGCGCAACAAGGAATTGCCGTTCCACGGTTCACCGCCCACGGCATTGTTATTGGCAGCAAGCAGGATGTGGAGCACGTCGAGCACGGTGTTATTCGGCGTGCCGAAGGCTGCCCCACTGATGCCAATGTTCCAGAAGTAGGCGCCCAGGCCGTAGCTGTTGACGGTAAAGCCATAGCTCTGTCCGAGCGTGCCGCCCAGGGAGGAA
>Ga0070734_10002518_pt1 | contig 21919 bp, 14 predicted proteins | sample Coa_R1_8_FD_66444 | JGI IMG/M metagenome (GOLD analysis project Ga0070734, IMG submission 66444) | Surface soil microbial communities from Centralia Pennsylvania, which are recovering from an underground coalmine fire - Coalmine... | ecosystem: Environmental > Terrestrial > Soil > Unclassified ...
GCGCCTCGCTCCTCACCGAGGCGGCGGCGCGTGCCGGCGAGCCCGATGGCGCGGCACTTCGCACCTGGGCACAGGAGCTCGAGCGCGGCGCGCATCGCGAGGACACCGCGGTCGATGCCGCCGCGCTCAAGGCGCTCGCGCTCGATCCCGCCGGTGCCCGGCTCATGCGCCGCCATGCCGAGCGCCGCTTCGCGGCCGAAGCATCCTTCGAGATTGTCGCCGATCGGCAGCGCGCCCGCTTCAGCAGCTGGTACGAGCTCTTTCCGCGCTCGGCGGCGCCCGAGCCCGCGCGCCATGGGACGTTCCGCGACGTCGAGGCGCGTCTTCCCTACGTCGCCAGCATGGGCTTCGACGTGCTCTACCTGCCGCCGATCCAGCCGATCGGGCGGGTGCATCGCAAGGGCGCGAACAACTCGCTCGAGGCCGGGCCCTCCGATGTCGGCAGCCCGTGGGCCATCGGTTCCGTCGAGGGAGGTCACTGCGCGGTGCTCCCCGAGCTCGGCACGCTCGAGGACTTCAGGCATCTGCTGGCGTGTGCGCGCTCGCACGGAATGGAGGTCGCGCTCGACCTCGCCTTCCAGTGCGCGCCCGATCATCCCTACGTGCGCGAGCATCCGCAGTGGTTCAAGCACCGTCCCGACGGCAGCATCCAGTACGCGGAGAATCCACCGAAGAAATATCAGGATATCTATCCTTTCGATTTCGAGACCGAGGACTGGCGCGCGCTCTGGCTCGAGCTCAAGCGCATCGTCGAGTTCTGGATGGCCCAGGGCGTGCGGATCTTTCGCGTCGACAATCCGCACACCAAGTCGTTCGCGTTCTGGGAGTGGCTGATCGCGGAGGTGAAGCGCGACAATCCGGACGTCATCCTGCTGGCCGAGGCCTTCACGCGGCCGAAGGTCATGCATCGCCTCGCCAAGCTCGGCTTCAGTCAGTCCTATACCTATTTCACCTGGCGCACGACCAAGGGCGAGCTCACCGAGTATTTCACCGAGCTCGCGCACGGGGCCGGCCGCCATTATTTCCGCCCGAACGTCTGGCCCAACACGCCCGACATCCTGCACGAGGTGCTGCAGAGCGGGCGTCGCGCGGCGTTCGCGGCGCGGCTCGTGCTCGCAGCGACCCTGTCCTCGAGCTATGGCATCTATGGACCCACCTACGAGCTCATGGAGAGCACGCCGCGCGAGCCCGGAAGCGAGGAGTACCGGGACTCGGAGAAATACCAGCTGCGCCACTGGACGCTCGACCGGCCGGACAGCCTGCGCTCCCTCATCGCGCGAGTGAACCGCATTCGCCGCGAGAATCCGGCGCTGCAATCGAACGCATCGCTCGAGTTCGTGCGCATCGACAACGAGGAGCTCATCGCCTTCCTGAAGAGCGATGCCGGGCACGCCGACCTCGTGCTCGTCGTCGTGAACCTCGATCCGTATCACGTCCAGTCGGGGTGGCTCGAGCTCGATCTCGGGGCCCTCGCGCTCGATCCCGAGCGCCCCTACCAGGCGCACGATCTTCTCTCCGAGCAGCGCTTCGAATGGCGCGGTCCGCGCAACTTCGTGCGGCTCGATCCCAATCGCATGCCCGCTCACGTGCTGCGCTTGCGCCGGCACGTGCGCAGCGAGCACGATTTCGATTACTACCAGTAGCGAGATCCCGATGAACGATGCTGTCACCGCCCCGCTCGCGCCCGAGGCGACCGTCGCGCCGGAGCTCGAGGATGCGCTCTGGTACAAGGACGCCGTCATCTACCAGCTCAACGTGAAGTCGTTCTACGACTCGAACGACGACGGCATCGGCGATTTCCCCGGCCTCACCGGCAAGCTCGGCTACATCCGCGACCTCGGCGTGAACACGCTGTGGCTGATGCCCTTCTATCCTTCGCCGCTCAAGGACGACGGCTACGACATTGCGGACTACAAGAGCGTTCACCCCCAGTACGGCACGCTCGCGGACTTTCGCAGCATGCTGCTCGAGGCCCACCGCCTCGGCCTCAAGGTGATCACCGAGCTCGTCATCAATCACACCTCCGATCAGCATCCCTGGTTCCAGGCGGCGCGGCGCGCGCCGCCCGGCTCTGCCGAGCGCGAGTTCTACGTGTGGAGCGACACGGATCAAAAATATCTCGGCACGCGCATCATCTTCCTCGATACCGAGACCTCGAACTGGACCTTCGATCCGGTGGCGAAGCAGTACTACTGGCACCGCTTCTTCAGCCATCAGCCCGATCTCAACTTCGACAATCCGAAAGTGCTCGAGGCGGTGCTCGACATCATGCGCTTCTGGCTCGACATGGGCGTCGACGGCTTCCGCCTCGACGCCGTGCCCTACCTGGTGGAGCGCGAGGGCACGAGCAACGAGAACCTCCCCGAGACGCATGCCGTGATCAAGCGGCTGCGCGCCGCGATCGATGCGCACTACCGAAATCGATTCCTGCTCGCCGAGGCCAACCAGTGGCCGGAGGACGTGCGCGAGTACTTCGGTGACGGGGACGAATGTCACATGGCGTACCATTTCCCGCTGATGCCGCGGATCTACATGTCGATCGCGCAGGAGGACCGCTACCCCATCACCGAGATCATGCAGCAGACCCCGGACATCCCCGAGACGTGTCAGTGGGCGATCTTCCTGCGCAATCACGACGAGCTCACGCTCGAGATGGTCACGAGCCGTGAGCGCGACTACATGTACAACACCTATGCGATCGATCCGCATGCGCGCATCAACCTCGGGATCCGCCGCCGGCTTGCGCCGCTCATGGAGAACGATCACGACCGCATCAAGCTCATGAACAGCCTCCTGTTCTCGATGCCGGGATCGCCGATCGTGTATTACGGCGATGAGATCGGCATGGGCGACAACGTGTTCATCGGCGACCGCAACGGCGTGCGCACGCCGATGCAGTGGAGCCCGGACCGCAACGCCGGCTTCTCGCGCGCCGATCCGCAGCGCCTGTACCTGCCGCCGATCATGGACCCGATCTACGGCTATCAATCGGTGAACGTCGAGGCGCAGCAGCGCGATCCGAGCTCGCTCCTCTCCTGGACCAAGCGCATGCTGAGCGTGCGCAAGACGAGCCAGGCCTTTGGCCGCGGAACCCGCCGCTTCTTGAGGCCGGGCAACCGCAAGATTCTGGCGTACCTGCGCGAGTACGGGGCCGACTCGATCCTGTGCGTCGCGAACCTGTCGCGCTCGGCGCAGCCGGTCGAGCTCAACCTCGCCGCATTCAAGGGTCGCGTGCCCGTGGAGATGATCGGCCGCACGGCTTTCCCGCCGATCGGCGAGCTGCCCTATCTGTTGACGCTGTCGGCGCACGGTTTCTACTGGTTTCGCCTGACCACCGATGCCGAGGCGCCCTCCTGGCACGAGCAGGTGCTCTCGATCGAGGAGCGGCCCGTGCTGGTGCTGTTCGATGGCTGGAGCAGCCTGTTCCGCGAGCGCGTCGTGCCCTGGCGCATCGGCATGGCGGAAAAGACGCGCCAGCAGCTCGAGACCGACACCTTGCCGCGCTACATCGAGATGCAGCGCTGGTACGCCGCGAAGGGCGCGCCCATCGAGCGCGCGCGCATCGTCGACCAGCTGCTCTGGCAGGAGGCCAAGACGAGCTGGCTCCTCGCCGTGCTCGAGGTGACGAGCGCCGGCTCGAGCGAGAGCACGACCTACTTCATGCCGCTCGCGCTCGCCTGGGAGGAGCGCGACGAGGAGCGTCTGAAGGCCCTGTCGGCGGCGGCCGTCGCCAAGGTGCGCCAGCAGGCCAATGTCGGCGTGATGGGCGATGCGTTCGCGGACGAGGCCTTCTGCCGGGCGCTGGTGGGCACCATGGGCAAGCCGCGCGAGCTCGACACCGCGCAGGGTGGGCGGCTCAAGTTCCGCCCGACGAACGCGTTCGGCCGCCTCGCCGGGCGGCAGTTCGCGACGCTGAAGGCGGCGCGGCCTCAGGGCTCGAGCTCGAACACGATCGTGGTGATGGGCGAGCGGCTGATCCTCAAGGGCTATCGGCGTTTGCGCCCAGGAACGAGCCCGGAGCTCGAGATGGGGCAATACCTCACGGAGGTCGTGCGCTTCACGAACTGCGCAGCGCTGGCGGGATCGCTCGAGTACCTTGCACAGGACGGCGAGCCGCGGGTGCTCGTGCTGCTCGAGGCGTACGTCGCCAATCAGGGTGACGGCTGGACCTGGGCGCTCGAGTATCTGCGCCGGCATCTCGAGGAGCATCGCACGGCGCCCGCCACCGACGCCCTGCCCGTCAATGCGCACGAGGGTTTCCTCGCCCTCATCCGCGTGCTCGCCAGGCGCACCGCCGAGCTGCACCGCGCGCTCGCCACACCTTCGGATGACCCGATCTTCAGCCCCGAGCCCCTGACGCGCGCCGACACCGACGCCTACCGGCAGCGCGCGCTCGAGGAGGCGCGCAGCTCACTCGAGCTGCTGCGAACGCACCTCGATCAGCTCACGACGCTCGATCTCGCTCGCGCCCAGGCCGCGCTCGCCCGCCGCGACGCGCTCACCGCGCAGATCGAGCGCTACGCGGCGGAGGATCCGCGCGGCCAGCGCAAGATCCGCATTCATGGGGACTATCACCTGGGGCAGGTGCTCCTCACCCGCAACGACTTCGTCATCATCGATTTCGAGGGAGAGCCCGGCCACAGCCTCGAGCAGCGCCGCGCCAAGCACTCGCCGTTGCGCGACGTCGCCGGCATGCTGCGCTCCTTCAGCTACGTCGAGGCGAGCGCGCTCGCAAGCGTCGCGCACGTCGAGGCGGAATACCTCAAGCTCGCGCCCCTGGCGCGCGCCTGGCGACTCGAGGTGCGCGCCGCCTTTCTCGCAGCCTATGACGCGGCGGCGCACGAGTCCGGTCTGTATCGCACGCTCACACCCGGGGAGGGACTGCTCGGCTTGTTCGAGCTCGAGAAGGCCCTCTATGAGCTGCGCTACGAGCTCGGCAACCGTCCCACCTGGGTGGGCATTCCGCTGCAGGGCATACTCGATGGCAGCTCCTCATGAACGGTCGGGCGCAACGGCTCGAGCGCCCCGGAGGCACTCATGCAAAGCATTGACTTGCTGGTCGAGACCACACGCGAGTTCCTGCACGGGCTCGCGCTGCTGCTACCGCGGCTTTTGCTGGCGGTCGCGATCCTCATCGTCGGCTGGCTGCTCGCCAAGGCATTTCGCTTCGCCGTCGAGAAGGGACTGCGGGCGATCAACTTCAACGTGCTCACACAGCGCGCCGGTACCGATCACTTCCTGCAGCAGGGCGGGCTGCGCGGCGACACCACCACGCTCTTCGGGCTGTTCGCCTACTGGCTCGTGATCGTCGCGGCGGCCATCATCGCCTGCAACACGCTGAACCTCGCTTATGTGAGCGATCTGCTGCAGCGAATCGTGCTGTTCGCGCCGCGCCTGCTGATCGCCATGATGGTCATCGTGCTCGGATCCTACTTCGCGCGCTTCGTCGCGGGGGCCGTCAGCACCTACTGCCTGGAAGCCGATATTCCGGACGCCGATCTGCTCGGCAAGATCGCGCAGTATCTCATCATGGCATTCGTCATCATGATTGGCCTGAGTCAGGTCGATGTCGGCGGCGACATCGTGCAGCTCACCTTTCTCGTCATCCTGGGCGGGGTGGTGCTCGCGCTCGCGCTCGCCTTCGGCCTCGGCGGCCGCGACTGGGCGGCGGCGATGCTCGAGCGCTGGTGGCCGAGGCACCGCGACAAGGATGGGTGAAGCGCGGGCGATCTCCGCGGCGAGTCTGCATCGGGCGGCGGGGAGCGTCGGCCGATGAGCACCTTCATGCACGGGATGCCCTTCGGTGCAGAGCCGCAGAGCTCGGGCGCGACGCGCTTTCGACTCTGGGCACCCTCCTGCTCGAGCGTCGAGCTTGTGGTGGGCACGACGGCGGGCGGCACCGCCCGCCACCGGCTCGAGCGGCGGGCGGAGGGCTGGCATGAGCTCACCCTGGCGGGCCTCGGAGCAGGTTCTCGTTACTTTTTCGAGGTGACCGGCGAGCGCTTCGGTCCTCTCGCCGTGCCGGACCCGGCAAGCCGTTCCAATCCCGAGGGAGTGCACGCGGCCAGCGCGGTGGTCGATCCGCGCAGCCATCGATGGCACAGCGTCGCGTGGCACGGCCGACCGTGGAATGAGGCGGTGCTGTACGAGCTGCACGTCGGCACCTTCACCCCCGAGGGGACCTTCGCGGCGCTCGAGTCGAGGCTGCCCTATCTGGCCGCGCTCGGCATCACGGCCCTGCAGCTGATGCCGCTCGCCGCCTGCAGCGGCAGCCGCAACTGGGGCTATGACGGGGTCCTGCACTACGCACCGGCCAGCGCCTACGGCACCCCCGAGCAGCTCAAGTCCCTGATCGACGCCGCGCATGCGTGCGGACTGATGGTGCTGCTCGATGTGGTCTACAACCATTTCGGGCCGGACGGCAACTATCTGCACGTCTATTGCCCGGAGTTCTTCAACCCCGCCGAGCACACGCCGTGGGGCCCGGCGATCAACCTCGATGGACCGGAGAGCCGCACGGTGCGCGATTTTTACGTGCACAACGCCCTCTACTGGATCCAGGAATATCGCTTCGACGGCTTGCGTCTCGATGCCGTGCATGCGCTGCGCGACCGCAGCGATCCCGATCTGGTCGAGGAAATCGCGCTCGCCCTGCGCGAGGGTCCCGGGCGCGAGCGCGAGGTGCATCTCGTGCTCGAGAATCACCGCAACGAGGCGCATTACCTCGCGCGCGACCCGGGCGGACGGCCGCGGGTGGCGACGGCGCAATGGAACGACGACCTGCATCATGCGCTGCACGTCTGGCTCACCGGTGAGCACGCCGGCTACTACGTCGACTTCGCCGAGCACACGCACCGCCAGCTCGGGCGCGCGCTCGCCGAGGGCTTCGCATTCCAGGGCGAGTTCTCGAGCTATCGTGCGCGAGCGCGCGGTGAGTCGAGCGCCTCCCTGCCGCCCGCGGCCTTCATCGGCTTCCTGCAGAACCACGACATGATCGGCAACCGGGCGCGCGGCGAGCGCATCGATCGAATCGCGCTCCTCTCGCGCATCGAGGCGGCCTACGTGTGCCTGCTGCTCGCGCCCCAGATTCCGATGCTCTTCATGGGCGAGGAATTCGCCGCATCGGCTCCGTTTCTGTATTTTTGCGACGTGGACGCGGATCTTGCGCACGCCATTGCGGACGGCCGGCGCCTGGAACGCGCGCGCTTCGCCTCCTTCGGTGCCTCCGGAGAGCCATCCGCGCACCCGACCGCGAACGCGCCGGCGCCGGAAGCAGGGGGCGAGGTGCCCGAGCCCAACGATGTGCGCGCCTTTCTCGCGAGCAAGATCACCTGGCCCGAAGCGCTTCTCGAGCCGCACCGCAGCCGGCGCGCCCTGATCGGTGAGCTGCTCGCGCTGCGACGACGCCACGGCGCGCACCTCGCGCGGATCACGCGCGGGGGCACCTTCTCGCTGACCGGCGGGTTGCTGCGGGTCGAATGGCCGGGACCCGAGCCGGGTTGCTGGCGATTATGGGTGAACCTATCCTCGCTTCCGCGAGCTCTCAAGTCGCCGCCGGCCGGACAGAGCATCTATCGAAGCCCCGGCGCGCGCACGGCCCTCGAGCTTGCGCCGTGGGACACCTGGGTGACGCTCGGCGACTGATGGGGGAGTGGATCCTCACGCAATGAGAGCGGGCCGAACATGCTCATGATGCGCCTCCGGCGGATGAGTCGCCGGCTGCCGACCGCGGGGCTCCTTGCACTGCTCGCCTTCCCGTCGTGGGGCGCGCGCGAGCGCGCGCAGACCGTGCCGGTGGGCGAGCGGCTGCCGGACACCGTCCTCGAGGGTCTCAATGGACCTCCCCGCCGGCTCATCGAGTTTCGCGGTCGGCCGCTCCTCATCAACGTCTGGGCCAGCTGGTGCGGGCCGTGCCGGGCCGAGATGGCCTCGCTCGAGCGGCTGGCATGGACTGACGAGCGAGGCGACTTTGCCATCATCGGCATCTCGACCGACGACGACGCCGAGCAGGCGCGCGCATGGCTCGGCCGCTCGCACGCGACGATCCTGCATTTCATCGATCGAGATCTCGAGATGGAAACCCTGCTCGGCGCCTCGCGGCTGCCGCTCACCGTGCTCGTCTCCTCCGATGGTCGGGTGCTGCGCAAGGTGAGCGGTGCGCGGGACTGGGACAGCCGCGAAATGCGCAGCCTGATCGCCTCGACCTTGCGCTAAACTCGGCGACGAGCGTGACTGCAATAATTGCCTGCTTGCAGGGGTCTTCTCCATAAACCGATCCGCGATGCAAGGCTCCGAGCCGGATTCTCGATCATCACAACCGGAGGGATAACTCATGCGTTCGATCATTCGTCCCCGCGCGGTGCAGGGCCTCGCCGCCCTGGCCGCTCTGCTCCTCTCCTCGCCGTTCGCACTCGCGGATGACATGGTCTCGTTCGCCACGGGCGGCTATGCGCGCGGGCTGCGCACCATGCCCGAAATGCACAAGATCGACACCGACAACGACGGAACCGTGTCGAGAGAAGAGTGGATGGCCTATCAGAACAAGGTGTTCGATGCGCTCGACAAGAATCACGAGGGCAAGATCGATGAGAAGGAGTTTCTCGCGCCCTCGACCGAGATGGCGAGCTTCGCCACCGGAGGTTATGCCCGCGGTCTGCAGACCCGCGCCATGATGCACAAGATCGACACGGACGGCGATGGCACGATCTCGAAGGACGAGTGGATCGCCTATCAGACCAAGCTGTTCGACATGATGGACAAGGACAAGAAAGGGGCGCTCGGCCCGAGCGAGTTCCTGGCCCGCGGCACCTCGAGCTCGCCTCACTGAGGCGAGCTCCTTCGAGCTCGGGCCGCGCGCTCGGCTTCAAACGGCGCGCCGGCCTGAGGCCGGGGGCGCTCCGGCCTGACCGGGCGCGCTTTTGAGCATGGGAACCTGGAACGAGGCGCTCGCACAGCACGGTTACTCGATGCTGATCCTCGTCGTGTTCCTCGAGGCAATCGGGCTGCCGGTGCCCGCCGCGCTGGCACTCCTCATTGCAGGCGCCGCAGCGGCGCGCGGCGTCCTCGCAGCTCCGAACGCCGTCGGTGCAGCCCTGTTGGCGATGCTCGCCGGCGATACGCTCATGTTCCTGCTGGGCCGCTACACCGGCTGGTGGCTTCTGGGCTTGCTCTGCCGAGTCTCGCTCAATCCGGAGTCGTGCATTTTGCGCTCGGCGGACACCTTCTACCGCCGCGGCCGCACCCTCCTCGTGTTCGCGAAGTTCATTCCCGGAATAAACACGATGGCCCCGCCGCTCGCCGGCAGCATGAACATGCGGCTCGCTCCGTTTCTGCGTCTGGATCTGGCCGGAACTGCGCTCTACGTGGGCTCGTATTTTGGCGTCGGCTTTGTTTTCAGTGGCGCGCTGGAGGCGGTCACGCGAGGCTACAACGCCGCGGGCCGGATCGTGGGCTGGCTGGTGATCACGCTGGTCGGCGGCTATTTGATATTTCGAACGTGGTTATGGGTCAAAGGGCGCTCCGTGAGCACCGTCGCGTCGACCACGCCCATCGAAGCCGCGCGTGAAATGGCCGATGGCGCTTTCATCTATGATGTCCGCAGCCACGGCTACTTCGATGCCAAGGCGATACGCATCCGCGGTTCTCGAAGACTCGACCCAAACGCGCTTCATCAGCGCGAGTTGGAAATACCAAGTACGGGAGTGATTCACCTGTACTGCACGTGCGTTCGTCAGGCCACGAGCACGCGCGTTGCCCGAGAATTAGAAACCATGCTCGAAGGTAAGGGGCTGCGCGTCACAATCATCAAGGGGGGCCTGCGTGCATGGATAAAGGCCGGCTTGCCGGTGGAAGGCGTGCCACGCGAGGAAATGGCGGCGCTGCCCGCGTTCGAATAGTCGAGAACGCGCCCCAGGCTCATCCTGGATGCCGCGCAGCGAGCCTAGTCGTCGAGATGCTTTGGTCGCTTCTTCTCGTACTAAGAGGCAGGCATCGCATCGGGCTTTATGATGCGCAGCGGCTGCTCCTGCAGCGTCGGGGACACGCCGAACTGGCCCTCGCGGACCCAGAATGTCAGAACATCGCCGACTCTGAGGTCCTTGACCCGCTCCTCGGTGTTATTCACGGTAACCCGCCCGCCCACACCCACCTGAAATGCGATGGTGCTGATGGGAATGTCCGCGACATCCGAGATCTCCACCTGCACGAGATCCGCGCCCACCTTGGCCACCTTGCCGTTGAACTTCGCGTATTTGATTCCGTCTTTGACCGTCACTTCGCGACAGGCAACCGGAGCCTTCGGGTATTCCTTGAGGAAGGACGGGCTCCACCGAATATCCGAGCATTTCTCTTGCGGCGCCTCCAACGAGATAGCCAATGACGGCACGAAGAGCACGCCGAGCGCCATCACAATAAATCTATTCATCTAGAGCTCCTCGAAAATTGAAATTCATCGGGGGACAGGATGAGTCACGTGCGCGGAGTTGTCTGTTCGTCACCGTACCGAGCCGGCGGGCGGCGCGGAGTGCCCCATGGACTTCATTCCGGTGAATAAGGCAGCCGTTCAAGCAGCGCGGCCATGGTCTCGAATCTGTGTACGCTCGCGTACGGACCCGAGGCCGCGATGCGTCTATCCTTGCTTAACCGAAACACTTTCTGAACGGGCGATGCTCGGAGATCGTATGACTCACCTAAGACGTGTTTTGAATTGCACCCTGCTTCTCGGGTTGTTTGCTCTCGCCTCCGGCTGCCTCGTCCCAGAGCCGCGCGACGGCTACTACGATCACGGCCAGAATCGCTACTACCGCGATCACCGCTGGCACGGGTGCAATGAGCATGATGAGAGTTGCCGCTGATCGGTAGCTACCCTGCCCTTCGTGGGATCGAAGGAACCTGTCGTGCGCTCGTCGCGAAACCTGTACCGCAACACCCTGATCGCTACCGGGCTGAGCGCGGGCCTCGGTATGAGTGCGGCCTCGGTCGCCTCCGATGAGGGATCCCAGCCGCCGAGCCACAGCGGCGCCGGCAGGGCGGGTAGCGACTTCTTCGTCACCTCCCAAACCATGGCGAAGATGTTTGGCGAGGACGTCCTCAAGGGATCCAGGCGGAGCGTTTCCGACACCTGGGTCACGAGCAACGTTAAACGCGCGATGCTTGCCGATGACGTCGGCAAGGGATTCGATCTGAGCGTGGACACGATTCACGGCGCAGTGGCGCTGATCGGTGCTCTCGCTAACCGAGATCTGATTGATCACGTGAGAGACATCGTTCAGAGAGTGCACGGTGTGAAGAGCGTGGACACTTCCTCACTCACTGTCGCCGAACCGTGATGGTCGATCGCAGCGCCGTCAGCCGGTTGCGGCGCGCCGCGGCGGCTGTTTTATTCGCAATGGTTGCAATAAGCGTGGCTGTTGCTTCTCCTCCGTACATTCACGAAAGCAAGCCGAGCGCGCGGCTCGATCTGCGCCTGTCTCCCCTACCGGCGATCGGAGCCGCTCGTGATTCTTCCGGCCCTGAGGAAACCTTCTCCTCCTCGCTTCATCGGTTGGATCAACTCAAGTTCGATCGCGGCGACGCTATACACTCGCCGCGGTCGTCCCTCGATCAAGGTGAGCTTGGCTTCCGGCCGGTGAATCCCGTCGAAGCGATCGCCAGCCGCATCCGTCGGGAGGGGCTGCCAATTGCCCGGCTCTGGCAGTCCAAGTCGGCATTGCTCAGCATCGGACTGAACCAAAAGGGCAAGCCCGGGCTTTGGCTCATCAAGAAGTTCCCGTAGCCGATGACGCACAGAAATGCGGTCAAGCCGAGGTCACAATCTTGGGATCCGCTCCACGACTCCACTCCAGGAGACCGATCGCATAGGGGAGTCATGTTGCGCAGCGCATGGAGACTGTGTGAAGCCCCATGAACGCCAGGAACGCACTGATTGCCAGCTTGCCGAGAGGGGCACGCGTCGATTTCATGAAGCGCTGCGAGCACGTCCAGCTGGTTTTCGGAGAGGTGCTCTGCGAGGCGGACCGGCGCATCTCGCACGCCTATTTTCCAATTCAGGGATTCATCTCGAGGACGTGCATTCTCGATGACCATCAACCGCTCGAGGTAGGACTCATCGGCAGCGAAGGCATGCTGGGCTCGACCATCGTTCTCGGCGTCGACCAGGCGCCGATCCGGGCAGTCGTTCAGGGTGACGGAACGGCATTGCGAATCTCCACCGCCGATTTGCGCGGCGAGCTGCGTCGCCCATCCCAGATGTCGGATATCATGCGCCGCTACTTGTATTTGTTGGTGTCGCAGCTGGCGCGATCCTCGGCGTGCGTGCGCTTTCACGAGCTCGCGCCACGTTTGGCTCGCTGGCTGCTGATGACGCACGACCGCTCGCATTCCGATCATTTCTACCTCACGCATGAGTTTCTCGCCAATATGCTCGGTGTACGCAGGAGCGGTGTCTCGATGGCCGCGGCGGACCTGAAGCGCAGGAAGCTCATCCGCTATAGCCGCGGCCAGATCCATGTCCTCGACCGCAAGGGCCTCGAAGCCGCCTCGTGCACCTGCTATGCCATCCAGGCTCGTCAGGAGAGTGCGTTTCGCACCGCTCGCTGAATGGATTGCTGGAATGCGCCCCCAGCGGGCCATTTGGTGTAATGTCAGTCGGTACGCCAGCGTACGTATCTGGAGGCGAGGCGCCTATTTACCCGACAGCCGACCCGCGCGAAAACCATCTGCTCGCCAGCTTACCGGCGAAGGAATGGGAGCAGTGGAAGCCTCATCTGCAACTCGTGGAGATGCCGCTCGGCAGCGTCCTGTACGAGTCGGGGGCCACTCTTAGTCATGCCTATTTCCCCATTTCCTCCATTGTTTCATTACTTTACGTCATGGAGAACGGCGGATCCGCGGAGATCGCAGTCGTAGGGTTCGAGGGGATCGTCGGCGTCTCCTTGTTCATGGGCGGCGAATCGACGCCGAGCCGGGCGGTCGTGCAGAGCGCCGGCAACGGGTTCCGGATCAGGTCCGAAATCATGAAGGAATCCTTCAACCGGGCAGGCCCCGTGCTCCACCTGTTGCTGCGCTATACCCAGGCTCTGCTCACGCAGATGGCCCAGACGGCGGTTTGCAACCGCCATCACACGCTCGATCAGCAGCTCTGTCGCTGGCTCCTGCTCAGCCTGGACCGGCTGAAATCGAACGAATTGGTCATGACGCAGGAACTCATCGCCAACATGCTCGGAGTGCGCCGTGAGGGCGTCACCGAGGCCGCCGGCCGGCTACACAAGGCGGGAGTGATTCGCTATCAGCGCGGCCATATCACGGTGCTCCTCCGCGAGGAGCTCGAACGCCGCACCTGCGAGTGTTACGCAGTCGTCAAGAAGGAATACGACCGTTTGTTGCCGGAGGGGTTGACCTCCTAGTCGAGCTCAGGAGCGTCGAACCCGGGCGCTTCCGAGTGTGTGCTAGCGTACAGACATCTCGTCCCCCACTTCTCAGGATTGCCGCTGGGACAACACCACGTCAAGAGAAGCAATCTTGGGATACCCCGACGCGCGCGAGGCTGCGGTCCTCGAATCAGAGCTCATCGCCCCGCTGGAGGCGAGCGCGAAGCACCGGCCCCTATCGGTCCTGGAAAGTGATTCGCTGGCCCGACAGATTGTCGCCCTCGACGGGGTGAGCTATCCGCAGGCACGGCAACAGATCAGAGAAATGATGGGGTTCGATCTCAGCGCCCGCAACCCGCGTGCGATCACCATCTATAACATGTGGACGACGACGCGCTCGCAGCGAATCGAGTTGAAACCGCACTCGGCTGGCGATGACCAGGGCAACTGCTCGTTGAGCGAGGGCGCAGCGAGCGCGCCGGATGTTCTTGGACACGGGAAGCTCGATGCGATACCCATGCTTCTCGATGTGCTGTGTTACGCCACCGGCGTGAGATTCGCCGCAGTGGCCCGAGCGGCCGACCATTCAGCTCACATCGCAGTCACCGATACTTTCGGTGGCGCGCCACCTTGCGCGGCAGGTGAGCTCGATCTGAACGCGTCCTTGTGCGTGCCATCACAGGTCCTCACGATGCCGCTCGTAGCCGACTACGACCGCATCAACGACGATCGCGCGGGTCGACTGCCGGGCCCGCAAAGTTATGTGTCCATTCCAATTGTCGCGACCGACGGCCGAAGCCTCGGCAACCTCTGCGCGATCGGCCCAACGTATTCTGGATTACCGCAACCCCACATCGTGCTGATATTCCGGCGTCTGGCGCGGCTCATTGGTCAACAGCTCGAGGGCGAGCTGGCACGAGTGCAACAGCAGGCTGCCTCGGATGATGAGCGCGCCACCGGTCAATGGCGCGAGCAGTCCATGGCGATTCTCGCTCACGATTTACGCAATCCGTTGCACGCGGTTCTCGCCACCGCGGATCTCCTCGAGCGACGACTTGCTGAGTCCGTATATGCCGCCATGGCGACCCGTATAAAGACCCAGGCGCACCGGATGTCCGGCCTGATCAATGATGTCCTGGAGTTTGCGCGAGCGCGATTTGGCTCCGGCATCGGCGTACATCCGCGAGCGACTCATAATATCGCTCGGGATTTGACGGCGATCGTGGCAGAGCTTCAAGTCGCGAATCCTGATCGAACGATTGAGTCCGACATCCATGTGCGCGGCAGCGTCTTTTGCGATGTTGCGAGGCTGCAGCAGGTCGCATCCAACCTGATCGCAAACGCCTTGACGCACGGTTTTGCTCGAAGCCTGGTTCGAGTCAGAGCGAGCGCGGACGAGACGTATCTGACTTTCAGCGTCTGGAACGACGGTGAGCCGATTCCGGAATCGGTCATCAGCAAGGTCTTCGAGCCATTCTGGCAACAGTCAAGCGCAGCCCAGCACCAGGGACTTGGGCTCGGGCTCTACATCTGCTCACAGATCGTCAGAGCCCACGGAGGAGAGCTTTCCGTGTCGTCCACCCAGGAGGCGGGCACCCAGTTCAGCGTGCGGCTGCCGCGTCAGCAGCCGCGGCATGTGTCGAGCGGCAGTGGCGCAAGCCATTCCCGCGCAACCGGGAGCGCGAGCTGATCGGTCACGCACATCTTTCACCATGAGCATACGAATACTTCTCGTTAGCCGCGATGATCTCTTGCACGAGAACACCGCGACTTCGTGCCCCGACGCGGGCTGCGATGCCGTGCGGTTTGAGCGTGTCTCCATGCCGTCTGAGGCCATCGAGCGGCTGGCGAAACACGATGATATTCAGGCCGTCGTCCTCGATCTCGGTACACACGGCGGCCGGGGCGCCGAACTGATTCTCGAGCTGACGAATATTGCGCCCCACCTGCCGATCCTGATCCTGGGCGATGACTCGGTGGCGTCGCAATTCGTCCCAATGGTCGAGAAAGGGGCACAAGATTACCTGCCGAGACGTCCTCTCGATGTCACCTCGCTCGATCGGGCGGTGCGCATCGCCATCGCGCGGAGCACCCGCGAGGCGAAGCTGCACCGCGCCATGGAACGCGCGCAGGTCACCCTGCATTCCATGGGTGATGCGGTCCTGAGCACCGACCCGAGAGGCTTCATCACCTACCTCAATCCGGTCGCAGAAAGGATGATGGGCTGGAGCTTCGCCGAAGCGAATGGGCGACACCTCTTGGAGGTGTTTCAGGTCATCGATGCCACCACTCGCGAGCGGCTGGTGCCGTCGATGGAGTTGGGCGTCAAGAGCGGGCGCACGATGATATTGCCGCCGAACTGCGTGCTGGTCCGACGCGATGGTCGCGAGTCTCCCATCGAGGATTCAGCAGCGCCGATCTATGATCGAAGCGACCGTATTGCTGGGATGGTGGTCGTCTTTCACGACGTCAGCGAGTCGCGGGCCATAGCTCAGAGGATGACTCATCTGGCCGAGCACGACGTTCTGACGTCCCTCCCGAATCGGGTGCTCTTGGCCGATCGCTTCGAACAAAGCATGACGCTCGCGCGGCGGCACAAACGGCGACTGGCGGTCCTTTTCATCGATCTGGATCATTTCAAGGACATCAATGATTCTCTCGGTCATCTCATGGGAGATCGCTTATTGAAGGCGGTCTCGCAGCGCATCACCCCCTGCGTCCGCAGCTCCGATACGGTCAGCCGGCCGGGGGGAGATGAGTTCATTGTATTGCTCTCCGAGATCAATCGCGCCGAGGATGCTGCGATCATTGCCGAGAAGATACGGATCGCGTTGAACGCGCCTTACTCGATCGACACTCAGGACTTGCATCTGAGTGCCAGCATCGGGATCAGCGTTTACCCCGATGACGGCGATGATGCGGAGCGCTTGATTCAGAGAGCGGACGCCGCCATGTATCACGCCAAGGAGAGCGGCCGCGACAACGTACTGTTCTACAATCCTGATATGAACGTACTGGCGGCCTAGCGGGACATACCCCGACGCCCGCAGACGCCCGCACCAGCGGCGCCAGCCAATTCACGCTCACAATCCGCGATCGGTCGAGCGACCCTGCAAGACAATCTTCGGTCTTGGTACGGTGGCGTCCAGACGACCAAGTCAATTGGGTGTTCAATACCCCCTGAATAGATCCACGGAGAAACTCATGTATATCGGTGGCGGCATTCTTGGAACCATTCTCATACTTCTTCTCATCGTGTACTTCGTGCGCCGAGTTTAACCGGCTGATGGGCCGACTCGGAAACATCGTCGCTGAGCGATTCAGCGGTGATGTTTCTAACGATTAATACAACGACTCAGATAATGCGAGACCGGCCGGAACGCTAGCCTGTGCCCTGAACGCTGGACACCGCTTTCAAGCGGCCGCCGCCACCTGGCTTGCCGCCAATGGCTTCGTGTCAGCACGATCGAGCAACTCCTCGAAGAGCGCGCGATAGTGCACGATTCCTTGCCGCAGCTCCTCCGTATCCGCCTCACCGCGACGATCGCGCAGCGCCGTTGCCTGGGCGGCCCGATAGTGCTCGACGACGGTTGGGTGATCGACGGAAATGTCCGCTGCGCGCCGCTCAAAATCCGCCATCGGATAGCCGAGTTTGAGCATCAGCTCGCGAACCAATTGGTCCGCCTCGACGAGGACACCTTTCGGGCTGTCGACGAACCGACCTTGCAGAGTTGTCCAAGCCAGGGTCATTCGATCCGCTTCGCCTGCGGTCAAAGGGACGATTTTGAGTTCTGCGACGCGTACTTCGCGCGCTTTGAGATCAGATTCCGCCTTGGCTCGGCTTCCGAGCTGATCGACGGTGCGAGCATACTCGCTCCCGAAGCGTTCCTTCAGCCGGTTGGATTGCCGCCTTTTTCGGTACGCCAGCCAGGCCGCCAGGGTGATCACCGCGAGGATCAAAAAGCCGGCGAGAATGACCCAAGTTGATGTGTCGAAGTTCATATGATTTGCCTTCTGATCCGCAGTGGGAGCGCTACCGGGCGAACTGAGTGCCAAGTGTTTTTAGCGATCCGTTCATCGGACAGTTCCTTTCGAGGTATTGAACTCCTTTCATGATGATCTTAGACAAACGTCTCGATCTGTACGGCGCCACGCTTAGCAACGAAATAAAGCGAATGTGCCGCAACGCAGCGGGCACGGACATCCGGCGCGTCCGCCAGAGACTTCAGCATCTTAACGGTCGGCACTACGCTGACCGAGACCGTCGGGATGCGGCCGCGGCCGCTGTTCCGCCCGCTCCGCGCGATTCGGGGCCTTAAAAAAAACGGGGCCCGTCTCCGGGCCCCGCGTACTCTCCCAGGACAACTGCCGCCGCGTTACTCGGCGGCTTCCGTGTCTCCCGCCGGCACGGCATCATCCGCATCGCTCATGCCACCGCTCACGTCCATGAAGCTGCGCCGACGGGTATCGTCGGTCGCACGCCGGCGCCGCGCGTGATAGGCGAAGCCGGTGCCCGCCGGAATGAGCCGGCCGACGATGACGTTCTCCTTCAGGCCCCGCAGGTCGTCCTTCAGACCGCGCACCGCGGCCTCGGTCAGGACGCGTGTGGTTTCCTGGAACGATGCCGCCGATATGAACGACTCCGTGGCGAGCGACGCCTTGGTGATGCCGAGCAGCAGCGGCTCCCAGGTCGACTGGTGCTTGCCCTCGGTCTTCTGCTTCGCGATGACGTCGAGGAGCCGTCCTCGATCCATCTGCTCGCCGCGCAGCAGCGCCGAATCGCCGGTGTCGAGCACCTCGATCTTGCGCAGCATCTGCCGCACGATGACCTCGATGTGCTTGTCGTTGATCTTCACACCCTGCAGGCGATAGACGTCCTGGATCTCGCGCACCAGGTAGTTGGCGAGCGCCTCGACGCCCTGCAGGCGCAGGATGTCGTGCGGGTTCGGCTCGCCATCGGCGATCACCTCACCCTTCTCGACCTGCTCGCCCTCGAACACGTTGAGATGACGCCACTTCGGAATCAGCTCCTCGTACTTCTCGTTCGCCTCGTTGGTGATGATCAAGCGCCGCTTGCCCTTGGTCTCCTTGCCGAAGCTCACCGTGCCCGAGCGCTCGGCGAGAATCGCCGAGTCCTTGGGCTTGCGCGCCTCGAACAGGTCCGCCACCCGCGGCAAACCACCGGTGATGTCGCGCGTCTTCGAGGACTCCTGCGGGATGCGGGCGATGACATCGCCCACGGAGACCCGCGCGCCGTCCTCGAGGCTGACGATCGCGCCCGCGGGCAGCGCGTACACCGCCGGAATGTCGGTGTTGGCGAAGGTCACTTCCTTGCCCTTGGCATTGGTCAAGCGCACGACCGGCCGCAGATCCTTGCCGCCGGAGCCGCGCTGCTTCGGATCGAGCACGACCGTCGAGGTCAAACCGGTGACCTCGTCCACCTGCGTCGTGACGGTGATGCCATCGACGAAGTCGGAGAACTTGATCATGCCCGCGACCTCGGTGACCACCGGGTGCGTATGCGGATCCCAGTTGGCGACCGACTGACCCGGCGAGACGGTGTCGCCGTCGTTCACCGTGAAGGTGGCCCCGTAGGGGATCTTGTAGCGCTCGCGCTCGCGGCCGAACTCATCGACCACACCGAGCTCGCCCGAGCGCGACACCGCAACGAGGTGTCCTTTCTCGTGGCGCACGGTCTTGATGTTGTGCAACCGGATCGTGCCCTTGCTCTTGACCTCGACGCCGTTGGCAGCCGCAGCGCGCGATGCCGCGCCACCCACGTGGAAGGTGCGCATGGTGAGCTGCGTGCCGGGTTCGCCGATCGACTGCGCGGCGATGACGCCGACCGCCTCGCCGATATTGATGCGATGTCCACGACCCAGATCGCGGCCGTAGCACTGGGCGCACACGCCGTAGCGCGTCTCGCAGGTGATCGGTGAGCGCACCATGACCTGATCGATGCCCATTCTCTCGAGAAGCTTCACCAGCTTCTCGTCGATGAGAACGCCGGTCTTGACCAGCACCTCGCCCGAGGGCGCGACGACGTCCTCGGACACGACGCGTCCGAGCACCCGCTCACCCAGACCCTCCACCACATCGCCGCCCTCGACGATCGGCGTGATGGACAGGCCGTTGGTGGTGCCGCAGTCGATCTCGGTGACCACCAGATCCTGCGCGACGTCGACGAGACGGCGCGTGAGGTAGCCCGAGTTCGCGGTCTTCAGCGCCGTGTCGGCCAGACCCTTGCGGGCGCCGTGCGTCGAGATGAAGTACTGCAGGACGTTCAGGCCCTCGCGGAAATTCGCGGTGATCGGCGTCTCGATGATGGAGCCGTCCGGCTTCGCCATGAGTCCACGCATGCCGGCGAGCTGCCGGATCTGCGCCGCCGAGCCGCGGGCGCCGGAGTCCGCCATCATGAAGATCGAGTTGAAGGACTTCTGCCGGGCCTTGTTGCCCTTGGCATCGGTCACCTCGTCGGTGCCGAGCTTCTCCATCATCGCTTTCGCCACCTGGTCGTTGGTTCGCGACCAGATGTCGACCACCTTGTTGTAGCGCTCGCCGTTGGTGACCAGACCGGAGGCGTACTGCTCCTGGATCTCCTTCACCTCGCGTTCCGCCGTCGCCAGGATCTTGGTCTTCTGCTGCGGCACCACCATGTCGTCGACGCCGATCGAGACACCGGCGCGCGTCGCGTAGTGGAATCCCGTGTACATGAGCTGGTCGGCGAACACGACCGTCTCCTTCAACCCGACGGTGCGGTAGCACGCGTTGATGGTCGCGGAGATGGTCTTCTTGGTCATGTCCTGGTTGATGGCGTCGAAGGACAGGCCCTTCGGCAGGATCTCCGACAGCAACGCCCGCCCGACGGTCGTGTCGACGACCCGGGTGTTCGGCTGCAGATGCCCCTCGGCGTCCTTGAGGTGCTCCGTGAGGCGCACCTTGATCTTGGCCTGCAACTCGACGTTGCGGCTCTCGTAGGCCCGATGAACCTCCGCGACGTCGGTGAAGGCCATGCCTTCTCCGGGCGCACCGATGCGCTCGCGGGTCATGTAATAGAGGCCGAGCACCACGTCCTGCGAGGGCACGATGATCGGGTCGCCATTGGCGGGCGAGAGGATGTTGTTCGAGGACATCATCAGCGCGCGCGCCTCGAGCTGCGCCTCGATCGAGAGCGGTACGTGCACGGCCATCTGGTCGCCGTCGAAGTCGGCGTTGAACGCCGTGCACACCAGCGGATGCAGCTGAATGGCCTTGCCCTCGATCAGCACGGGCTCGAAAGCCTGGATGCCGAGGCGGTGCAGGGTCGGTGCGCGGTTCAAGAGCACCGGATGCTCGCGGATCACCTCCTCGAGGATATCCCACACCTCCGGGCCCTCGCGCTCCACCAGGCGCTTCGCGGCCTTGATGGTCGAGGCCTCGCCGCGCAGCTGCAGCTTGGAGAAGATGAAGGGCTTGAACAGCTCGAGCGCCATCTTCTTCGGCAGTCCGCACTGGTGCAGTCGCAGGGTCGGTCCCACGACGATGACCGAGCGGCCGGAGTAATCGACGCGCTTGCCGAGAAGGTTCTGGCGGAAGCGGCCCTGCTTGCCCTTGATCATGTCGGCGAGCGACTTCAGAGGACGCTTGTTGGTGCCGGTAATCGCGCGGCCGCGCCGGCCGTTGTCGAGCAGAGCATCGACCGCCTCCTGCAGCATGCGCTTCTCGTTGCGCACGATAATGTCGGGCGCGTTGAGCTCGAGAAGCCGCCGCAGGCGGTTGTTGCGGTTGATGACGCGCCGGTACAGGTCGTTCAAGTCGGAGGTCGCGAAGCGCCCGCCGTCGAGGGGCACCAGCGGACGCAGGTCCGGAGGCAGCACCGGCAGAACGGTGAGCACCATCCACTCGGGCTTGTTGCCCGACTCCATGAAGGCCTCGATCAGCTTCAGCCGCTTCGAGAGGCGCTTGATCTTGGTCTCGGAGTTGGTGTTCGCCATCTCCTCGCGAACCTTGACGACCTCCGAGGCGAGATCCATCGACTTCAGGAGCTCGTGCACCGCCTCGGCGCCCATGCGGGCGTCGAACTCATCGCCATGCTCCTCGATCGACTCGAGATACATCTCGTCGGTGAGCAGCTGGCCGCGCTGCAGCGGCGTCATGCCCGGATCGACCACGACGAACGCCTCGAAGTACAGCACGCGCTCGATCTCGCGCAGCGTCATGTCGAGCATGAGGCCGATGCGCGAGGGGAGCGACTTCAGGAACCAGATGTGGGCCGTCGGGCTCGCAAGCTCGATGTGGCCCATGCGCTCACGCCGCACCTTCGACTGCGTCACCTCGACGCCGCACTTCTCGCAGACGACCCCGCGGTGCTTCAGGCGCTTGTACTTGCCGCACAGGCACTCGTAGTCCTTCACCGGCCCGAAGATCTTCGCGCAGAACAGGCCGTCGCGCTCGGGCTTGAAGGTGCGGTAATTGATGGTCTCGGGCTTCTTCACCTCGCCGTATGACCAGGAACGGATCATGTCGGGCGACGCGAGTCCGATCTTGATCGAATCGAAGTTCTCGACCGGGAC
>Ga0070734_10002519_pt1 | contig 21916 bp, 17 predicted proteins | sample Coa_R1_8_FD_66444 | JGI IMG/M metagenome (GOLD analysis project Ga0070734, IMG submission 66444) | Surface soil microbial communities from Centralia Pennsylvania, which are recovering from an underground coalmine fire - Coalmine... | ecosystem: Environmental > Terrestrial > Soil > Unclassified ...
CGTGGGGGGCCGGATGCCCCGGCGCGTGGGTTGTTGTTCTGGTGATGATCGGTGACCTGATGGCGGTTGTTCCCTTCGCCCAAGCGGAAGTCGCTTCTCGCGCCAGCGAGATGTCGATCACGCTGCTCGGGGCCACAGGGTCGATCGGCACCAGCACGGTCGATCTGGTGCGCTCGCAACGCGACCGTTTCCGCGTCGAAGCCGTAACGGCCCAACGAAATGCCGGCGCGCTCGGCCGGCTGGCGTTGGATCTCGGGGCGAAATTCGCCGTAGTGGCCGATCCGGATTGCTACGGCGAGCTTAAGGACGCGCTCGCTGGAACCGGCATCGAAGCGGCCGCGGGCGCCGAAGCCATTGTTGAAGCGGCACAGCGGCCGGCCGACTGGGTCATGGCGTCGATCACCGGAGCGGCGGGGTTGCGCCCCACCATCACGGCGGTCGAGCGCGGCGCCACAGTTGCGCTTGCGAACAAGGAGTGCCTCGTCTGCGCCGGCAAGCTGTTCATGCGGCGCGCCACCGCGACCGGCGCAACCGTGTTGCCGGTCGATTCCGAGCATAACGCGATCTTCCAGGCGCTCTCGGCCGGACGGCGCAATGACGTGAGCCGAATCATCCTGACCGCCTCGGGCGGACCGTTCCGCACCGCCTCGCTTAAGGAAATGCGCGCCGCGACGGTGGAGCAGGCGCTGCGTCACCCCAACTGGTCAATGGGCGCGAAGATCACAATCGACTCGGCCACGATGATGAACAAAGGCCTCGAACTGATCGAGGCCCATCATCTGTTCGGCTTCGACTCGAGCCAGATCGACATCGTGGTGCATCCACAATCGATCGTCCACGGGATCGTGGAATATCGCGACGGCTCCATGATTGCCCAACTCGGACCGCCCGATATGCGGGTCCCGATCGCCAATTGCCTCGCCTGGCCAGAGCGGATGCCCGGCGCTGCGCGCCTCGACTTCAAGCAGATGGCGATGTTGACGTTCGAGCCGCCGGATCTGGTGCGTTTTCCCGCTCTCGTCCTGGCGCGCGAAGCTCTCGTGGCGCAAAACGGAGCCCCAACCGTCCTGAATGCCGCAAACGAAGTCGCGGTCCATGCGTTCATAGCGAGTCGTCTTGGCTTCCCCGGGATTGCGGCCCTCGTTGAGGCGACCCTTGAGCAGGCCCAGGGCCGCGGCATTATGCGTGAGCCGGTCGACGTTGATGATGCCATCGCGCTTGACCATAGCTCGAGATCGTTGGCTCAAAGCCTCTTGTCGAAGATTGCCGGAAAGGCGATTTGAGAGATTAGTGCTCGCCCTGGAAGAGAGATGAGGTTTGTTGATGGGATCGAATGTATTTGCAAGCCTTGGCGCCCTCGGCAATTACACGAATTGGATTATCCCGTTCCTGTTCACCCTGACGGTGATCGTGTTCTTTCATGAGCTTGGACACTTTCTGGTTGCGCGTCTCTGCGGCATCAAGGTTTTGGTGTTCTCGATCGGGTTCGGGCCGGAACTAGTCGGCTTTTACGACCGGCGCGGCACCCGCTGGAAAATCTCGGCCATTCCGCTCGGCGGCTACGTGAAATTCTTCGGTGATGAAAATGAGGCCAGCGTGCCGGACCCGGCGACGCTCGCCGCAATGACCGAAGAAGAGCGAAAACAGAGCTTTCCGGGGCAGCCGGTCGGCGCTCGGGCGGCCGTGGTGGCGGCGGGACCGATTACCAATTTCATCCTCGCCGTCATTCTTTTTGCTGGCGTTTTCATGGCTTACGGCAAGACCACCGCAATTCCGCGGATTGCGGCCGTCGAGCCGAGCAGCCCGGCGGCGGCGGCCGGGTTCAAGGTCGGGGATGTGATCGTTTCGATCGACGGCACGCCGATCGACAATTTCAGCGACGTGCAGCGAATCATCAACTTCAACCCTGGCGTGACATTGACGATCGTGGTCGATCGCGGCGGCGCCTTGTTCACCTTGAAAGCCACCCCGGCCGAGAAGGACAAGAAGGGGATGCTCGGGATCACGCGCTCGAACGAGCCGGGCGACGTGAGGACCGATCCGGTCGGCGCGTTCGAGGCAGTTTCGCTGGGCGCCGACAAGACGTGGTTTGTAGTTACCACCACGCTGACCTACCTGCGCGACGTGGTGGTCGGGCGGCAGTCTGCCGACCAGATCGGCGGGCCGATCAAGATCGCCCAGATCTCGGGGGAGGTCGCCAAGCTAGGGTTTGGGCCGCTGCTCGACCTGACTGCGCTGCTGTCGGTTTCAATCGGGTTGCTCAACCTATTCCCGATTCCGCTGCTCGACGGCGGTCACCTTTTGTTCTATGCGATCGAAGCCGTCCGCGGGCGGCCGCTGTCCGAACGGGCCCAGGAAGTCGGATTCCGGATCGGTTTGGCTATCGTCTTAATGTTAATGATCTTTGCGGCGTTTAATGATCTGCGTTCCTTCATTGTCCGGTCATGACCAGTGGCCGTGACGCAACATCATGAAAGCAAACGGGAACAAACCGGAAGTCTCTGTTTGCAGTGGGGGGGAAAGCCTGTAAAAAGCGATTAGGATTCCCTGGTCGTGGGCAGGCTGGAATTTTTGGGGACGCTTCGGGGATGGGAATGAGCGTACGCTTGGGGCGCGGACGGCTGGCGAATATCATGTTCGCGGCCGGATTATTGTGTGCGGGCATGGTTGGCTCCGTTGCGGTGTCGATCGGGACCGCCGGAGTGGTCGTTGCGCAGTCAGCGACGCGCATCGATGTCGAAGGCAATCGCCGCGTCGAGGCCGATACGATTCGTTCCTATTTCCGTGTCGGCGGCAACGAACGCCTGGATTCCGCCAAGATCGATTCCGCCCTCAAGGCGCTTTATGCGACGGGCCTGTTCCAGGACGTGCGAATCACGCCCGGCAACGGCCGAATTCTTGTGAGCGTTGTGGAAAATCCGGTCATCAACCGCGTAGCGTTCGAAGGCAACAAGAAGGCGAAGGACGAACAGCTCTCAGCTGAGATCCAGTCCAAGGCACGCGGGACTTTCTCGCGCGCGATGGTGCAAAACGATGTTCAACGCATCATCGAGGTCTACCAGCACCTTGGGCGCTATGACGTGCGGGTCGAGCCGAAGGTCATCGAGTTGCCCAACGGTCGCGTCGACCTTGTGTATGAAATCACCGAAGGCGCCAAGACTGGCGTCGAAAGGATCGCCTTCGTCGGCAACCACGCGTTTTCGGACTACCGTCTGAGAGATGTCATCAAAACCGGCGTGAGCAATTGGCTCAGCTTCCTGCGGTCGAACGATATCTACGATCCCGACCGGATCGAGGCCGATCGCGATCTGCTGCGGCGTTTCTATCTGAGAAACGGCTTCGCCGACGTGCGCGTGGTGTCCGCGGTCGGCGAATACGACCCCGATAACAAGGGCTTCATCATCACCTTCACCATTGATGAGGGCGTCCAGTACCATTTCGGCGCCGTCAACATTCAGTCGAACGTGCCGTCGATTCCGGCCGAATCGCTGCGCTACAAGCTGCGGGCCGAGGCCGGCAAGGTTTACAACGCGGACGCGATCGAGAAGTCGGTTGAAGAGGCCACCATCGAGGTGGCGAGGCGCGGCTATCCTTTTGCGGCGGTGCGGCCGCGCGGCGAACGCAATGCCGAGAACCGTACCGTAGACGTGACCTTCGTGGTCGAAGAGGGGCCGCGGACCTACATCGAACGCATCAACATCAAAGGCAATACGCGCACCCGCGACTATGTGATCCGCCGCGAGTTCGACATCGTCGAAGGCGACCCCTACAATCGTGCACTGGTGGACCGCGCCGAGCGCCGGATCAAAAATCTCGGTTACTTCAAGACCGTGAAGATCACCAACGAGCCCGGTTCCGCGCCTGACCGCATCATCATCAATTGCGAGGTCGAAGAACAGTCCACGGGCGAATTCTCGTTCGCAGGCGGCTACTCGACATCGGATGGCGTGATCGGGGAAGTCTCTCTCGGCGAGCGCAATCTGCTCGGGCGCGGCCAACTGGCGAAGATTTCAATACAGTACGGGCAGCGGGCGCGCGGCTTCGATCTTTCGTTCGTCGAGCCCTATCTGTTCGACCAGCGCTTGGCCTTCGGCTGGGACATCTTCTTCAAGCAGACGACGTCGAGCACGTATCTTTCCTACCTGTCGAAGACGATCGGCGGCGATCTCAAGCTCGGCATTCCGATCACAGACAATATTTCGACGCAGGTGCGTTATACGGCCTATCGGCAGGAGATCACGCTGCCGACGGTGTGGAACAATTGTAACAATATCAATCCGAACAGCGCCAACGGGACGTTCCCGACGCCAGATAGGGCTGCAACCATAATCGACCCTGCAACAGGGGTTCCATTTTCCCAAGATGCCACCCAACAGAACTGCTTCCAGGACGGCGAAGCTTCGCTTGCGGTGCGCAAGGAACTGGCGCAAGGGCCGGTCTTTGTGTCGTCCCTCGGCTACACGCTCGCTTACAACACCCTCGACAACAACAGGAATCCGACCAACGGTCTGCTCGTCGAATTCAAGCAGGATGGCGCCGGTGCCGGCGGCGACGTGAATTTCCTCAAATCGACCCTCGATGCGAGGCTCTACAATGAGATTTTCCCTGACATCGTTGGGCTGTTCCGCGCCCAGGGCGGCTACGCGACCGGTTGGGGCGGCCAAGGTCTGCGCATGCTCGACCACTTCCAGGGCGGGCCGAATATGGTGCGCGGATTTGCGCCGGCCGGCTTCGGGCCGCGAGATCTCACTCAACTGGCGTTTGGCTTCCCACAGGCCGACGCTCTTGGCGGCTCGCTCTATTGGGCGACCTCAGTGGAATTCCAGACGCCGCTGTTCTTCGCGCCGAAGGATTTCGGCATGAAATTTGCGCTATTTGCCGACGCAGGTCAGTTGCTGAACTATGTCGGACCGACCTCGTGGCTTACCGGCCCAGGAGCGACCGGGGAAACACTGACGCCAAGCGGCAATGGAAATGTCCGGTCGTCGGTCGGCGTGGGCTTGATCTGGGATTCACCGTTCGGCCCGTTGCGCTTCGACCTTGCCTACGCGCTCACCAAGGAACCCTACGACCACACGCAAATATTCCGGTTCGGCGGCGGCACCCGGTTCTAGTGCTGTGACTGATGGGTTCATTCCGATCCGCTCGCTGCCATGCTCCGCGTAAGCGGAGCATGCAGTAACCCTGCACATCGGGCGGAGCTGATGTCGTGCCCAAACAAAGTCCCGTGGTTACTGGATCGCCCGCTTTTCGTGGGCGATGACAATAATGCGCATTGGACGTTGATGAGAACACTAGTCATCAGGTGATGGATGTCGGATGCTGGTTTTATATCGTCTGACACCTGACATCTGATACTGACATCCGTCCTCTGATGGCCGAACCGTTGTTCTTCAAGAGTGTGAAATCGTTGACGGTTGCCGAGATCGCGGCCATCACGGGCGCGAAGCCGGCTGATGGCGCGCCGCTTGACCGCGTCATCGCCAACATTGCGCCGCTCGACTCCGCGCGCCCAGGCGATCTCACGTTTCTCGACAATGCGAAATACCTGGACGAGCTTGCCACGACACATGCGGGCGCCTGCCTTCTTGCGCCGCGGTTTGCCAGCAAGGCACCGCCTCGCGTTGCGGTGCTCGCGGTCGGCGAGCCGTACCGCGCTTACGTTGCCGTCGCGCGAGTCTTATTTCCAAGTTCGCTGAAGCCTTCTCTGCTGTTCGCCGCCGAAGGTGTTGCGCGGGGCGCGCACGTACACCCGACGGCGCGGCTCGAACCCGGCGTTTCGCTCGATCCGGGCGTGGTGGTCGGGCCGGGCGCTGAAATTGGCACCGGCACCATCGTCGCGGCCAATGCGGTCATTGGACCCGGCGTACGCATCGGCCGCGACTGTTCGATCGGTGCGCAAAGCTCGATTCTGCATAGCCTGATCGGCGACCGGGTGATCATTCATCCGGGCTGCCGTCTCGGCCAGGATGGCTTCGGTTATGCGATGGGACGGCGCGCCCATACGAAGGTCCCGCAGATCGGCCGCGTCATCATTCAAGACGACGTGGAGATCGGTGCCGGGAGCACAATCGACCGTGGCGCCAACCGCGACACGGTGATCGGCGAAGGTACAAAAATCGACAATCTGGTGCAGATCGGCCACAATGTCGCCATTGGAAGGCATTGTGTGCTGGTTGCTCAGGTCGGAATTTCAGGCAGCGTCACGCTTGAGGATTTCGTTGTACTCGGCGCCCGCGTCGGGGTGAACAACCATGTCACGATCGGGGAGGGCGCACAGATCGCCGCCACCGCCATCGTCTCACGCGATGTGCCTCCCGGGGTGCGGTATGGCGGCTTTCCAGCAAAGCCGGTGAAGCTGTGGATGCGCGAAGTCTTTTTGCTGGAACGGCTGGCTTCGCGCCAACCTTCATTCGACAAGGCGGGTGATGAACAGAACGAGTCGCGCTGAAGGTCTGAACACATGAACCAGGATGGCAGCACGCTCGAAGCGATCGATATCGTCGGCATCCTGCGCGCCATCCCGCATCGCTATCCATTTCTGATGGTCGATCGCATCATCTCCATTCGGGGCGATGATTTCGCGATCGGAATCAAGAATGTGACCGCGAACGAACCGCAATTCCAGGGACACTTTCCGGACAATCCGGTATTTCCCGGCGTGTTACTGATCGAGGGCATGGCTCAGACTGCAGGCGTCATCTGCATGCACGTGATCGGTCGCCACGGCGCGGGAGCTGCCCCTTATTTTCTCACCATCGACAAAGCGAAGTTCCGCAAGCCGGTCTACCCGGGCGACACTGTCGAATATCATATGACCAAGACTGCGAGACGCCGTAACATGTGGTGGTACCGCGGCGAAGCCAAGGTTGCTGGCCAACTCGTAGCCGAAGGCGAGCTCGGTGCGGTCATCACCAACCTATGAAACGGCGATCGGCGCCATCGATCCGACGGCACGCGTTGCGCCGGGGGCTCAGATTGGAGATCGCGTTTGGATCGGCCCCTACTGCATCATCGGCCCGGACGTCATTGTGGGCGAGGGCTGTCGCCTCGTGGCCCACGTCCATGTCACCGGCCACACCACCATTGGGGCGCGTACTGTTGTGTACCCATTCGCCTCGCTCGGCACGCCCCCGCAATCGGTCAAGTATGGGGGCGGGCCGACCCGGCTTGTGATCGGGACGGATTGCGACATTCGCGAAAACGTAACCATCAACACTGGAACCGAAGACGATCGCGGCGTGACCGAAGTCGGTGATCGCTGTTTTCTGATGGCCGGCTCCCATGTGGCTCACGATTGCAAGGTCGGCAGCGACGTTACGTTCGCCAACAATGCCGTGATCGGTGGCCACGTCAGCATTGGCGACCACAGTTTCCTGGGCGGGCAGGCTGCGGTCCGCCAATTTGTCAGGGTCGGTGAGGGCGCGATGATCGTGGGGTTGAGCGGCGTTCGCGCCGACATCATTCCATGGGGCATGGCTCAGGGGCCGCTTGCCAATCTGGTCGGCATCAACGTGGTCGGCTTGCGACGGCGCGGCTTTGCGAGGTCTGAGATTTTGCGCCTGCGCGTCGCCTATCGGGAACTGTTTCTTGGCAATGGCCTGTTTCGCGATCGGTTGGCGCGCGTCGAAGAAAGGCATTCGGGCGACCGCTTGGTCGGCAGCGTGCTCGCCTTCATCCGTGGCGGCACCAGACCGCTCGCAAATGCTATCCGCCGCGCGAGCGCCGACGCGGAACAGGAAGCGTGATCACCTCGAGTCCAAAAGCCTCCGTGCCGGCCGGTGTGCCGCGGGGCGAGGGGAGAGCCCCAGACGACCTGGCCTCCACTCCTCTCGGAATCATTTGCGGCAGCGGGACAGTGCCGTTTGCGGTAGCCGATGCGGTGACGCAGCGAGGACGGCCCGTTGTGTTGTTTGCGCTACGCGGATGGGCGGACGCGAAGGCCGTCGAAGCCTATTCGCATCATTGGATCTGGCTTGGCCAGGTCGGACGGCTGTGCCGGCTCGCCCGGGCGGCAGGCTGCAGCGAATTGGTGTTCGTCGGCGGCGTGATCAGGCCCTCAATCACCCAATTACGGCTCGATTGGGGAACACTGATGCAGATGCCACTGATCATCCGCTCCTTCCGCGGCGGCGACAACCGTCTGCTGTCAGGTCTCGGCCGCTTGTTCGAGAACAATGGGTTCGAGGTGATGGGCGCCCACGAGGCTGCACCTGAAATCACAGCGCCGCTCGGCGCGCTCGGGCGGCTGTTGCCCGATGCGGCGGTCGAGAGCGATATCCGGTACGGTTTCGACCTGCTGGCCGCAACGAGCGCATTCGACGTAGGCCAGGGCGTCGTCGTTGCGGCCCATCGCGTGTTGGCGATCGAGGCGGCGGAGGGCACTGACGCCATGTTGGATCGCGTTATGGCGATGCGCGAAGCAGGCCGCATCGCGCTGCCGTCCGGCGCCGGTGTGCTGGTAAAAGCGCCAAAGCGTCGCCAGGATCGCCGGTTCGACCTGCCTTCGATTGGACCCGACACTGTCACGCGTGCCGCCAGGGCGGGGCTTGCCGGGATCGCCGTTGTTGCCGGCGCCACCATCGTGGCGGAGCCGCAACGCCTCGTCGAAGCGGCGGACACCGAGGGCCTTTTCGTGGTCGGGCGTCCTGACCCGGAGGCGTCGCCATGAGCGACGTGGTGCGCCACCGCGAAGCCGCGAGAACCGTCGAACAGCGCTCGGGGTTACATATCTTCCTTATCGCCGGCGAGGAGTCGGGCGATCGCCTCGGCGCGTCCCTGATGGCGGCGGTCGAAGGCCTTGCGTCGTGTCCGGTGACATTTTCCGGGATTGGCGGCCACGCGATGGCGGAACGCGGCCTCCACAGCCTGTTTCCGATCGACGAGCTGGCGATCAACGGCTTTTCCGCCATTCCGTCGCGATTGCCCCTCATTCTGAGGCGCATTCGCGAGGCCGCGGACGCCGTGATCGCGGCGCAGCCCGATTCGCTTGTCATCATCGACAGCCCCGATTTTACCCATCGGGTTGCACGGCGTGTGCGCACCGCAGCACCGCATATTCCGATCCTGGACTACGTGTCGCCCACGGTATGGGCCTGGCGTCCGGGCCGTGCCGCCGCCATGCGGTCTTATGTAGACCACGTGCTGGCGTTGTTGCCGTTCGAACCCGACGTACACCGTCGGCTCGGCGGCCCGCCATGCACCTTCGTGGGTCATCCGCTCGCCGAGGCCGTGGCAACGCTGCGCCCGAGCCCGCAGGAGGCCGCGCGCCGCGCCACCGAACCGCCCCTGCTGCTGGCGTTGCCGGGCAGCCGTCGCGGCGAGATCGACCGTCACCTGGCAACGTTCGGGACTGCAATCGGCCTTGCTGGCGAGCGCCTCGGCGCCATTGAGGTCGTGTTGCCGACCGTCGCACATCTCGAAGAGCGCGTCCGCCGCGCCACCTCGGCATGGCGGATCCCCCCGCGCATCGTGGTCGAGCCGTCGGAAAAATGGGCGGCATTCCGACAAGCCCGCGCAGCGCTGGCGGCTTCCGGCACTGTGACGCTCGAACTCGCGCTTGCACGCGTGCCGACGGTGATCGCGTACAAGGTCACGTTCGTGGAGGAGTTGATTGCTCGCGCCTTGGTGAAAGTGAAGACGGTCGGCCTCGCCAACATCATCCTGGATGACATGGTGATGCCGGAACTACTGCAACGGCAGGCCACCGCCAAAAATCTTGCCGATGCACTCGTTGCTATCGCGGCGGAGTCGCCGGAACGGCGGCGCCAATGCGAAGCCTTCGCCAAGCTTGACACCATGATGGAGATAGGCAGCATCGTACCGAGCGAGCGCGCCGCCGCGCTCGTCATTGCGCTTTCCCGCAATTCGCCGCGTGATTATCCTGCCGCGAAACAAACCGTGACCTCGCCGGCTTGAAACAACCAGTTCCAGCCAGGCAGTGTAAGCGACCAAGCCCGACGAAGGATCGCGACAACACCGGTGCGGGAAACGAGGAGGCATGCGTCGCCTCTTTGCGGACCACTCGCTCAACAACGCGATTGCTCGCAGGAAGTCTGTAAACCAATATTGCTCCAATGCGTTGAGAAGTGGCTGGCAGCGTCTGTTGCGTGCGCAGTTTCGATCGCCGGAGTGGTTGATGAAATCGGCCATAATTCGAGCCGGCTTCGATACGCTTTATTTCAGCGGCGGGCATTTGCTCCTGCGTCCGTTTTTTGAGGGCGTCGGCGCAATCCTGATGCTGCACCACGTGCGACCGCCGCGACGCAACATCTTTCAGCCGAACCAGCGACTCGAGACCTCGCCCGAGCTCCTGTCAGGGACTTTGGCGTGGTTGCGGAGCCAGAACATCGATATCGTCTCGCTTGACGAGATGTATCGCCGCCTCACCGAGCGCCGGTTCACACGCCGCTTTGTGTGCATCACGTTCGATGACGGCTACCGCAACAACAAGCTCTGCGCGTATCCGATCCTGAGGCAGCACCAAGCACCGTTTGCGATCTATGTGCCGGCGAGCTTTCCGGAGCGGCGCGGCAAGCTGTGGTGGCTGGCCCTTGAAACCGCGATCGCTCGCAACAACCGCATCGTGGTGCGAATGGAAGGGACTGAACGCGCCCTCATTTGCGCGACGCCGGCGCAGAAATACCAGGCCTTTGGCGCGGTCCACCGGTGGCTGCGCGGTCTCAAGACGGAAGATGAAATCCATGCCTTCACAGACGATCTCGCGACGCGCCACGGCGTCGACCTTCGCCCGCTCGTCGCCGGGCTGTGCATGGACTGGAGCGAGATTCGGGAACTTGCCGCCGATCCGCTGGTGACGATCGGGGCGCATACCGTGAACCATGTGATGCTTGCGAAAGCGACCGAGGAAGTGGTGCGCTCCGAACTGGAGCTGGGCCGCGACCGCATGGAGGCGGCCCTTGAGAGGGAGGTCCACCACCTTGCGTATCCTTATGGCGGGCGCGATCACGCCGGGCCGCGGGAGTTCCGCATCGCCGCCGAGCTCGGCTACAGGACCGCCGTTACGACGCGCCCGGGCGTATTGTTTTCCGAACACAGTCAGCACCTGACGGCGCTGCCGCGCCTTCCGCTCAACGGCGAGTTCCGGGCTGTGCGCCACGTAAAGGTGCTGATATCGGGCGCCGCGACCGCGCTATTGAACGGGTTCCGCCGGGTCGACACCGCGTAGCGCGCAGAACACGCCGATCTTCGTCGTCTAGGTGCATCGGGCACCTCGAAAGACAACTTTCATCTTCAGAAATCGGGGACGGCCGCCTGCGGTATGGGCATGGCGGGCTGCCCTGGAAAGAAGGAGTTCGGATTCTCGGCGCAGATCGCCTCGGTCAGCGGCCCTTCTGCCGGGGTCGCCAACACCGCAAGCCGCTCGACCGGAATCTTGGCCACTGCCGCTTCAAAGCGCCGGAACCGCTGGATGGCGTCCCATGGCATCGTGAAGGCACCCGGATCCTCGATATGAACGTTCACTTCCAGCGTCTCGCCGCCATCGACGAGATGGAAGCGCTCGACGATGTGCAGATCTTTGGTATGCGGCGTCCCGAACCCGTCCACAAAAGTCCGGTCATCGAGTCCGATGGTGTCGACGACGAGCGTATCGCCCTCGTAGTGGCCGACGGATTCGCCGTACCACGATGTCTTCACGTTTTCGGAATGCCTGTCCGCCAGGTAAATGCGGCGGACGTCATTGAAGCTTGTCAATATCATCACAACTTCTTTCGGCCCTTGAACGAAATAGAGCGGCCGGGTCATTGGCGAGAGCAGGAATGCGGTAGCGCCGATCGGCCAGCAACTCGCGTGTGGGGAGAAAGCGGGCGTTCCGGAGAGGATAAGCTCGTTGCGCTTGCGGATCGCTTCTCTTGCCCACGGCTTGAGGATGGGATTGTTGGGATCGCCCATGGGAAAGGTCGGCTGCCGCCCGGTGACGCGGAAATCGTCATTGGAAACGTGCGGGTGCGCGGGGTCCTGCCGGACCGGTCCGGGTCCGCTCGCAGGCGGAATGAACGCTCGGGAATATGCGAACCATCCGGCACTCGGATTGGGCGCGAAATTGGGTGGCGATGTGGCAGCAGCCGTAGCGGAAAAACTGAAATTACCGGCCAGGTAAACTGCGCCGGCCAGAATGCCTCTCGTGATGTTTCTGGAATGTCTGGACATTGGGGCCTCCTCGGCGAGACAGTCAGCCAATATCGACGGACAGACTATACCAAAATCGGCGTCGGAGCGCGGGCAAAGCGATGCGTCGCAACCGTCCCCTTCCCATTCTCGCCCGCAAGCATCGGGAGCCAAGACCGACGCTTTCAAGCGCCAACACAGCGGCCTCTGCGCTGCCGGCTCTTCGCGCGTGAACACGGTAATTCGGAGTCGCCGACTCTGCTTACCTGGCTCACTGGCCAGTTGGGCGCGCGCCGACGACCCGTCGGTCTCGCCCACGAGCGCTCGCCAATGGGTGCGCCGACGGCTTTCGGGGCTAGCTATTGCTTTTGGGGGTTAGCTGAACCCAACGTCCCCCAATCCGGACATTGCCATCTCGCCTGTTCGCCATGGATCTCGGGCCAACAGTTTTTCCACGACCACTATCGTTTCACGGGATTCAAGCAGTAGCTTCTGCGACGTAAGCAATCTGCGGCGCGTGTCTAAATACGGCCGATCGGGCTGATTTGATAGATCGGCCGCACCGTCAAGCGCCCCCTCGCCATGATCGATTGCGCCAGCCCGAAAGCGAATGATTGCATTCGCGGCCAACTGCGCCGCGTCTTTCATGGCACACATCTGGATGTCAGTCGGCCGATGCTCAGCCGGGAAATGCGTAGACAAGACACCGAGGAGTGCCCCGCTGCTGGAGACCAGAGGAGTAGACTGCACAGCCCGGATACCGGCACCGCGCACGATCTCCAGGCAGGGGGAGAATTGCCGATCAACGACAACATCTTCGATCACAACTGCCGCGCGCGTCCGCAGCACCCGCGCGCACGCCGAACTATCGTCAAGTCTCACGCGTTCAAAGAAGTTCATGAATTCTTCGCGAAAGCCGCGCTGCACCCTGATCTCAAGGTGACCAGCCTTCCAGTCCATAAGCTGGATATTGCCGAAGCTTGTGCCGCTCAGCTCCAGGGCTCGATCGAGCAGGCAATCCAGAACCGATCGGACATCGGTGCATCGGTGCAGTTGATCGGTCATCAGCTCCAGCATGATGCGTCATCCCCGACAGTTCTTGATCAACGACAACGCCCGAATTTAGCGCTCGGAAAGGCCACCTGCTTCAATGAGGCTGATCCGTCCTGGAACAGCCGAGATGAAGGAGGTGGTCGCCCGCGCGTCCGGCGAGAGCTACCAGCGGGCAAGGACGGCGTCGACTTCGGCCATCAGCAATAGCGACTGAGCGATGGCCTCGCGGGCCGCCGCTAGGTGTTCCGCATCGACTTGCCGGGAACGCAACGCTCGCTGTGTATTCTCGGCGAGTGCAATACGGGCTTCGATGACGCGAGTTTTGGGTTCGACGGCTTGCATCATGTCGCTCCTTCGCTTTTCAGGCGGGAGCACAACCGGTCTCTCAGTCACCGGCGCCCATTATTACTGCCGATGATAACGTCAGAGTATGCCGAACCGTGACGCCTCGCGACTGGATTTCGCCCTTCTGCGGCGAAATGACTTGACGCACACGGTGGGGGGGGGCCCCGCGGGCCACAGCTGAGCGGCAATCGCTCTCGGCATTGTTTAGGAACATTGAGTCGGAACCCGGGCCGACGCCCGCGCCGGTTCCTGCTTTTCTGGCCGAGCGAAATGGATGAGGCCTCCATGTTGCCGCAGCTTAACATCACGACCGATTGGCAAAGATTGGAGGTCGGCCTGCTACACCGCAGGCGCCTAGAACTCCGCCGACATATACGAAAATCGCGCCAGCTGACGGCCGAAACCATCGAATTGCTTGGGCGCATGGACGAAATACTGAAGAAATTTCCCTTGAAGCCGTGACCTTGCGAGGGCAAATGGATCATACTCCCGCCGGCAACACGATTGGGACACGCGAGATCCAGCAAACCTCACAACTCGACGCTTTGCTCGCGATTGTCGGCACGAGAGCCTGGCTTACGACAGAGCCTGGCTTACGACACGGCTGACGTCTTCCGTGCGCGGCGCGAGCAGCGCTTCTTTCACGCGATGAGGATTCTTTAGCCGACAGCTCCAGCGCCCGCTGTTCGGGAGTGAGCGACGCTTTCGAAGGGACGCCGCCGGCAAGCCGCAACCTGCTTGCTGCGTGACGACAGCGCTTGTCCGCAGCGGTCGATGCAGTCCCAGCAGAACAAAGGGCGGGTGTTGCAGAGCGGACACGCCGCTTGACCCTTTGTCGAAGAGTCGAGAAGGCGACCGACAGCAGAACCTATCAGTGCTTCGTAAGCCCAGCTAACGACCGGGCGATGGCGATCAATTTTGGGGGCCCCGGTGGATCGGGGCTGCGGTTATTGGCAGCACATGAAAGCGAGGTGTAGATGAGTGTCAGGCCGAGCCCTACGCAATTGTTGTTGGCAAACTCAATGTCCAACGAACAATCCGTTGAGGAGGCGCCGAGTGTTTCCCCGACATACCTGAAAGATGATCGATTCCCGAGCGGGCGGTCATGGCTCGGCAGGTTAGCCACGCTCGCCGCCGCCCGCTACCTGATTGCATTGCTAATAGGCGTTGGTGGCACCTTGGCTTGGCAGTCCTATAGCGATGCCGCCAAAGACGTGGTCGCGCCAGCGTCCCGCTCATCGGACCAGCAGAAAATGATGGAGATTGATGTCGAAGCACTACGGCAAACCGTCGATCGCATTGCTGCCAATCAAGAGCAGATAACACATAGCATCGAGCAGCTTGAGAGCGGCCTGAGGCGTGACATTGCTAATTTGCAGGCGGCCGAGCAGGCGGCTTTTGATAAAATTTTAGAAGCTCAGCCGCGGCCAGCCACCCAGGTGTCCAAGTCGGGTCCTCGCCAGACGCCGACCGCGGTCAGTTCACCCAAAACCCCCTAAACCGGTTCGGTGCTGAGGCCGTCGTAGTCTGCTACGATCAACTTACGTTCTTCCTCCGAAATCGATACATCTTCCTCCGATAGCGGAAAGATTTCCCCCAACATGACGAATGAGAGGGGCCGGTCACCGCCGGCCCTTTTTTGCTACACTGGCGGCGTTCCTGAAGGGGGGAACTCATGCGAACAGCCATCTGCGGTGCCTTGATAGCGCTGGGGATCACGACAGCGAGTGCCCAGCAAAGCTCATTCTCGGCAAATTCTGTCCTGCCGGGCTGCAAAGCTGTGTTCGAGGGTCAAGGCTTGGGCCGCCAGGACACGGGCTATTGTGTGGGAGCGATCAACGCGCTGACTTTTCTGTCACCAACCCAGTGCATCGAGATCCCGGATGAGGTCACTTTCTTGCAAATATTGCTGGTGGTCGTGCGCTTCATCGAGGCGCATCCGCTGAGAATGGAAGAAGCGTTCGTGGGGTTGGCTTTCGAAGCGCTGCTCGAAGCGTGGCCATGCCGCAAGACGCCGGGCCCACCGCCCTGATGACCGAGCACGCTGAGGCAACGAAAGGCCGGCGGACCGGCCGCTTTTCGTGACCGCGTCCTTCTGGCGCGCGTCTCTGTGATTTGTACCAGCTGCCGCTGGAGGTAGGGGGGACTATAGTTGACCGGCTTGGCTCATGGGTCAAGTTGGCGATCCTCACCTAACGAGCTCCCAGCCCGCTTTGGTCTGGATCGCCGCCCGCAGCCCTCACGCGCGTGCGCTCCCCGCCATGCGCATAGGATGTACACGCCCACCGCGAGCACGGCGACGACCGTGGCGACACTCATGAAGTCGCTTTCGGCCGGTGCGTTGAACGTCGCCGGCAGCTGCTTCGCCGCCTTTTTCACCAATATGGGATGAGCCCCGCCGCATCGACGTGACGCTAAACTAGGTTGCCCCTTTTAGTAACCGACTATCTCGCGGGCACTTTTGGGCCTGTACTCGTTGTGCCGGCAGCCTCTAACCGCGATCGGCATCAGAGCAGGCGCCCCGAAGCGGCATCCCAGATCAGTTTGCTCGAAGCAGACGACTCCTGTTTCGCTGGGGCGCGCGGCATCCGGTTCAGTGGGGGAGGGGCGTCAGCCCTGTTTTTCTGGGACACCTCGTTCCGTTCTTGGCCCTAAGCGATTGATTTCCACTGGCGCGCCATTCGGAATAAAACGGCGAACCCTTACACCATTGAAATCGCCTTATAATGCAAATTCACACTTCTAACTCATGTCATTTAACTCATGTCATGGCCGATCTAACCCATGTCATGGCCGATCTCGCGATTGGGGCGATCGAGCGCGATTGTCCGTTGCTGATCCAAGACGGTGTCAACACACCGCTTGCGCAGATCGTCTGATGCCGGCAGCTTGATGCCTGTTTGGCGATCGACGCCATACGGCCATGTGCGGCCACACCAGTACGCAGTACTCATTGCCGCAAGGGAGTTTCCATGTCAGCAGAGATCCCGAACGTACGGCAGGTGAAGGGGTACTGCAGTCTGTGCATCGCCCGCTGTGGTACCATCGCGACCGTGACGAATGGTAGCTTCACACGTCTGGATCCCGATCCGACCCACCCCACGGGCGCGGCCATTTGCGCCAAGGGCCGCGCCGCTCCTGAACTGGTCTATCACAAGGAAAGGTTGAAGCGACCGCTGCGTCGAACACGGCCGAAAGGCGACTCCGATCCCGGGTGGGAAGAAATATCATGGGATGCGGCGCTCGATCAGATCGCCGCCGCCATGCGGCACATCGCCGAGCAGCATGGACCCGAAGCGGTGGCGTTCAGTCAATCGTCCCCTTCGACGACCGCCACCGCGGACTCCGCCGCCTTCGTAGCCAGATTGATGAATGCGTTCGGCACGCCGAACATGGTGTCGTCGCTCGAGCTGTGCGGCTGGGGACGCGGCTTTGCGACGCGCTACGTCTTCGGGGTCGGCAGTGTCGCAACCGGAAGCGGGGGCGGCGCGATGGCAGATATCACCGAATCCGGCTGCCTTATCCTGTGGGGCTATAACCCATCTTTTACGCGCATTACACATGCGACCGCGACGCTAGCGGGCCTGAAGCGCGGAATGAAATTGATTGTGATCGATCCGCGCAACGCCGGGCTCGCTAACAAGGCCGATGTGTGGCTGCGGGTCCGCCCTGGAACCGATGGTGCGCTCGCGTTGGGTCTGGCCAACATCATGATCGAGCGCAGATGGTACGACGAGGCGTTCGTCCGCACGTGGAGCAACGGCCCCCTTCTGGTGCGCTCCGATACCGACAGGTTGCTCAAAGCAGAGGACATGGCTTCCGGCGGCGGCGCGGGACACTTCGTTGCGTGGGATTCAGAATCCAACCGCGCGGTCAGCTATGATCCAGCGGCCGGCCGCTACGAAGCAGCCGTCGAGCATCTTGCCTTGCGAGACGAATACACTGTCGCAACGAGAGATGGTCCGATTTTGTGCCGGCCGGTCTTCGATCGCTACGCAGCACTGTGCAGCAAATATTCGCCCGAAATGATTGAATCGACGTGCTGGATTCCTCCCCGCCAATTGGAGGAAGCAGCCCGCACGATCTGGCATGGCCGGCCAGTTTCCTATTACGCCTGGAGCGGGCACGAGCATCACGCCAACAGCACGGACACGGCGCGGGCGATGGCCATGCTCTATGCTCTGACCGGCAGTTTCGATGTGGCCGGAGGCAATGTGCTGTTCCCTGCAGTGCCGGCCGGGTCGATCACCGGGGAGAACCTGCCTGCGGCGAAGCGGCTTGCTCCCGCAATCGGCTTTGCCGAACGCCCACTCGGACCTGCGCGCTGGAATCACGTCTCCCCTCGTGACTTTTACCGAGCTGTTCTGGAAGACACGCCCTATCCCGTCCGCGGACTCATCGGCTTCGGCGCAAATCTGCTGCTCGCTCACGGCGATCCGGTTCGCGGACGTGCTGCACTGTCCGCACTCGATTTCTATGCCCATGCCGATCTGTTCATGACGCCGACGGCGGCGCTTGCGGATATCGTGCTGCCTGTGGCGTCCTGCTTCGAATGCGAATCTCTCAAGATCGGATTCGAGATCAGCGCAGAAGCGCAATCCCACGTTCAGCTCAGGCAGGCAATCGTCGCCCCACCCGGCGAGGCACGGTCCGATACTGATGTCGTCCTTGGCCTTGCCGCGCGTCTAGGCCTTGGCGAGCATTTCTGGAAGGGCGATGTCGATGCCGCTTACCGGCAGCAGCTTGGTCCGAGCGGCATTACCCTGGAGCAGCTTCGAGCCCATCCTGCCGGATTACGGAAACTGCTATCAACGCAGCACACCAAGTACGCTGCACTTGATGAAAAGGGAAATCCGCGCGGATTCCTGACGCCGTCGCGGAAGGTCGAATTTTGGTCCGAGACCTTCCTTGATCACGGCTATTCCGCGATGCCGGACTTTGTCGAGCCACCCATCGGCCCGGTCGCTCGCCCCGATTTGGCTGCGTACTTCCCTTTGATCCTGACGTGCGCAAAACCCAGTCTTTTTTGTCAGACCCAGCATCGTGCGCTGCCGGGCCTGCGCAAGCGCGCATTGGATCCGGAGATCGAGCTCAATCCCGCGACGGCCTCGGCACGCGGCATCAGAAATGGAGATTGGGTCGACGTGCGCACCCCGGCCGGCGGAATGCGGGCGCGGGCGCGCTTTAGTGACAAGCTCGATCCGCGCGTCGTCGTGGGGGAGCATGGCTGGTGGCAAGGTTGCGATGAACTGGGAGTTGGCGATTGCGATCCGTTCAGTGCCGATGGCACGAACTTCAACCTGACGGTCGACCCCACGATCCGCGATCCCGTCAGCGGCACGCCATCCCATCGATCCAACCTTTGCGAAATCCGCTTGGTGCGGGAATCTCGTGAAGGGCATTAGGCTCGCGCCACCGCGGCGCCGTGGGCGTTGCCGCTAGCCTTTGATGAAGGCCCGCGTTCGATCCCTCGTGCGCCCATCATGCTTCGCCCTTCCACCTCCGCCCTGCGAGTTTCGGCGGACAAGTCGGGCTACGCATGGCGCAGCCAAACCACGCGCGAGGATCAACGCAAAAGATCGAAAGCTGCCACTCGATTGACGTCAGCTAGCCGATGCTCGGCACTCGCTTTGAAGTCCAAGCTGGCTACCAGGCCGAGTAGTCGACTGTAAGCCTGGTCCGCGACAGCAACGGGCAACGGATCTTCGTCGAAGGCTTCGACAAACCGACTGACAAGGCAGCCAAGCAATCCGCATACGGCGCGTTGCTCCGGCTGGTTGCGGCTGAGTGTTTCGACTTGTTGTTGGAAGGCTCTAAATGTCCGCAGGCCGTGATGCTGCTGCGAAAGCCAGTGGTGAAGTTCGTTCATAATAGCCTCTTCGGTAAACGCCAGAAGAAGCTACCGGCTTATACAGTGGGCGGCGGCGCTGCGCCATTGTGAATTATGCATCCCTGCCGAGCACACTAGCTTCTTGTCGGCCCGGGCTATAGTGCGAGCGTCATTAACCGGAATTGCTTCCATGACGTTGCGTCAGCATGTTTCGGTTCAACTATGAGCGGAGCGGAATTCGCCACTCAGAATTTACTGCGAACTGAATATCGAGGACGTGACTTAGATTCTCGATACGCGAGTTATGACTTTGCCAAAGTCACAACCGCAGCGACGGACATGCCTGCGCTCCGGCAGGATTTATTGGTCCTCTTCGGCGACATGCTCGTTGTCCGCTCCTCCGCGGCAGCGAAGCGGACCTTCGGATAAAGGATGGGCGGGCCGCAGCGACCTTTGATCCATCTTTGATCGGAGGCCGGAAGCGAGCGGGATAGTCAGCCCGAGTTATTGAAATCATTGGCGCTCCCTAGGGGAATCGAACCCCTGTTTCAGCCTTGAGAGGGCCGCGTCCTAACCGCTAGACGAAGGGAGCGTGAGGGTCAGGGAATAGCCTCGAAACGGGTCGAGGGCAAGCTCAGGCGAGGCGTCGTTGACATAAGGTGACCAAATCGCGGCGAGCGTATTGGCTTATTTTCGCCGCTGCTCATGTACCCCCCCTCCCCAACCCTCCCCCACAAGGGGGAGGGAGTATACTTCCGGCGACGCGCAACGAGCATCGCACGCTACGGTACGCATCCTGTCGTCCGCACGCCGCTGCGCGCGAGAGCCATGCCGCACGGAATTGCCAGCCATCACCGCAGAGCCGACACGGCGCGTGTCTTGCCCCTCGACTCGATCATGAATGTGATGTCGAATATTGCGTCATAATGACAGCGGGGGTGATGCAATGGCGGAAGCTTCTGTTCTGGCGCCGCGCGCGCAGCTTGCGGACAAGTCCAGCAAGGCGATCTGGGCCGCGGCCATCGGTAACCTGCTCGAATGGTACGATTTCGGCGTCTACGCCTATCTCGCCGGGCTGATCGCGACAAATTTCTTCCCGAGTTCCAATCCGACCGCCTCGCTGCTTGCCGGTTTCGCGGCTTTTGGCGTCGGCTTCCTGGCGCGGCCCCTGGGCGGCATCCTGATCGGCCGCCTCGGCGACACCAAAGGCCGCAAGATCGCGCTGGTGCTCACCATCTTCCTGATGGCGTTCGGCACGGTCGGACTCGGCCTGTTGCCATCCTATGGGTCGATCGGCATCTGGGCGCCGATCCTCCTGGTCGCGCTTCGCATCGTGCAGGGGTTAGCTGCCGGCGGTGAGTGGGGCACCTCGACTGCGTTCATGGTCGAGTGGGCGCCGCCGGACCGCCGCGGTCTCTACGGCAGTTTCCAGCAGGTCTCGACCGCCGGCGGCTCGCTACTCGGCTCGGCCGTTGCCGCCATCATGACCTCTTCGCTTTCGTCAGCCGCGATGCTCGAATGGGGCTGGCGCGTGCCGTTCCTGCTCGGCGTGGTGCTGCTCTTCGTCGGCGCCTATCTGCGCAGCAACGTCGACGAGACGCCCTCCTATGAAGCGAGCCGGCAGGCAGCCGCCGAACGGCCAGTTGAGTCCGGTTTTTCGCTCGGAGCCCTTGCCTTCGGCTTCACCATCTTCTGGACCATCGCCTATTACACGCTGCTCGCCTGGATGCCGACCTTCACCCAGAAATTTGCCGGGCTCACGCCCTCGCAGGCGCTGTGGTCGAACACGATCGGCCTGGTCGCCATGGTGATCGCCGTTCCGTTCTGGGGGGCGCTGTCGGACAAGGTGGGCCGCAGGCCGCTGTTGATGGCGAGCGCGATCAGCATCGGGCTGCTCTCCTATCCGCTGTTCTCGCTGATGACCAACGGGACCGGGCTTGCGCTGGTGCTGCCGCTCCAGATCCTGTTCGGCATCCTGCTTGCGCTCTATTCGGGCGCGGGGCCCGCGGCAATCTCGGAGATTTTTCCGACGCATCTGCGCTCCACCTGGATGACGAGCGGCTACGCGCTCTCGGTCGCGATCTTCGGCGGCTTTGCGCCGTTCATCGCGACCTGGCTGATTCAGGCTACGGGATCGCCGGTTGCGCCGACCTACCTTTATCTGTTGCCCTCGGCGGTGATCTCGCTTGCCGTGGTCTGGAGCCTGAAGGAAACCGCTGGGACGAAGCTGCGCTGAGAAGCTGACGAGTTAGTCATGCTCATTCGGTTCGACGGACGCACCGCGATCGTGGCGGGAGCCGCGCGCGGCATCGGCCAAACCATTGCGCGATCGCTGGCCGATGACGGCGCGCGTGTCATTGCCTGCGACCTCCTGGTCGAAGACCTCGCTTCCATCGCAGGCCAGCTTGACGGCGGCGGCGAGATCGTCGCCGCCAAGGTCGACGTGACGGATGAAGCCTCCATCGCCGAGGTCGTGCGCTTGGCCGGCACCCCTGATATCCTCGTCTATGTCGCCGGCGGCGTGCGCGGCCAGAAACCGCGGCCGCTGGAGGAGGTGAG
>Ga0070734_10002520_pt1 | contig 21910 bp, 15 predicted proteins | sample Coa_R1_8_FD_66444 | JGI IMG/M metagenome (GOLD analysis project Ga0070734, IMG submission 66444) | Surface soil microbial communities from Centralia Pennsylvania, which are recovering from an underground coalmine fire - Coalmine... | ecosystem: Environmental > Terrestrial > Soil > Unclassified ...
CTCAAAGAGGAGGGTGTGTCCGCGTCCCGAAACGGATGCTTCACCTGGAACGCTTCGTTGGTAAGCGGATTGAGCACCGGCACCATATCGGTGCTCTCTTCGGGCGACCCGTAGATCAAGCCGTTGGCGTTGACACGCGGATTGCGCTTGTCGGTCGAGATCGCATCGTGCAGATACGCCTTCGGGGTGGACCATTCCCACATCGTGAATACCACGTTGCGCTCCACTCCCTGCGGCCGCTGCGGCTTGGAGGAAGGCAGTTCCCCGGCCGCGATCCGGTCCGTCCAGTCCGCAAACAGCGCCAGCGCTTTCTTCGGTCCGAGCCGCCCCAGCGTCACCGCCATGTTCGATTGCGCCTGCCCGGCCTGCAGCCGTTTGCTCCAGGCCTGGATCGAATTATCGAAGTGCCCCCACTCTTTCGGAATCGTGCGGATTCCCTTGGAGCCGAGCGCGTGACACGACTGGCATGAGTTCTTGATCGTGTCGATCCAGTAGTGCTGCGTCTTCATCACCGGCGCGATCCCATTGCCGCCGGCGCCCGTGCCCGGAAACTCGCTCTTCTCCGGAATCTGCATCAGCGAATACCAGTAGACGCCCGGATAATATTCCGCCGCCGCCGCGGCACTCGACGCGACCACCGCGTTCAGATTAACGGTTTTGCCCCGCTCCGTCTTGACCTTGGGCGAATCCACCAGCCCGTAGCCGCGCGCCCACACGTTGTACGAGGCCAGCGGCAGGTCCGGAATCAAATAGCGCCCCCGGTCGTCCGTCACCACCATCTTGGCGTACTTCGTCGGAAGATCCGTCGTCTCCGCGATCACCCATACGCCCGCTTCCGGCCCGCTCGCGCTCGTCACCACGCCGCCGATATCGGTGTTCCCGATCGCGACACCCGCCGCGGGACCGTTTTGCGCTGCGGCGCCCGCGAGGCACCCCATTGCGATCGCCGTACACACCCAACTCCGGCATACTTTCGTTTTCATAATGCCTCCCGCGGGACTGCCGCCCAGCAATTATATATGGAGTCGATCGGCCCTTTCCTGAGCCGGCCGCCTCAAACGAAGTCGATGCGGAAGATCCAGCCCGCCGTCGGGCTGTCGTTCACGCGCCAACCCGGATGGATGCCCGCATCGCAACTCAGGAGCGCCCCGTCGTGCATGGCGAGCCCGTGCGGGTCGCAGGAGTTTGGTTCGAAATCGGCCTTCTCCAAAACCCGTCCGGTCGCGGCATCGTACTTGACGAGTCCCGCCCGGTACTCGGAATGGCTCTTGGAATCGTTTCCGATCACCTGCCAGATGGCTCCGTTGTCCCACGCGATCGCGTGATACCTCGGCTTGTCCGGATCCTGGTAGAAGGGAATCATGAATTCCGGCTCCCACGAGGTCGGATCGACCCGAAGGATCGCGCGTAGCCGCAGTGACGCAATCCAGAGCTTGCCGTCCTGCCACAAGGCGCCATGGCAGCCGCCTCCGTCGTTCGCCGGGCCGAGAGGGATCTGCCGGTGGCTCACCTGCCTCGAGTTCATGTCCACTTGAAAGACGCCTTCCGGCGCGGCGTTGGCGCACATCCAGACATATCCGCCGCCCACCGCCATGCCGCTGGTGTTTCGCGATTGCGTCGCCACGGTCTTCAGCACTTTGCCGTTCCAATCGACCAGCCAGGCGTGTTCCGTCAGGTCTTTCGGATCCGGCAAGCCATACCGCGCCGCCCCCTGCCCGGTCTCCTTTTGCTCTCCAATCCAAAGACCCTCGGGCGTGACCGCAATCGCGTTCGGAAATCCGTCCGGGCTTTTGAAAAGCTTGGTTGTTTTCACCCGGCGCGTGGGAACCTGTTGCTTCGCCGCCGGCCGCGCCGTCTTGCCCTCTTCCTGCCCCAGCGCACCCCGCGCCGCACTCAAGCCTAAGCCGGCTCCGATGCCGGCGGCGAGGAATTCGCGCTTACTCATCTTTTCCATAACACCCTCCTCGTCAATCTACGCCCGATTATATATGCCGCTTCTTCCGGCGGCGACCGGCACACCAACCCCACGCCGCTTCGCCCCGGGCCCGCGCTACAATCGGTGGCTTGATCCTCCGGGCCCTATGCAGCTGCTTCTCTCGATTCTTGTTTCCGACATCCTGCCGGTTTTTGCGATCGCCGGCGCGGGCTTCCTGCTCGCCCGCTACGCCGCGGCCGACGTCAAGACCGTCGCGCGCGTGGTGTTTTATTCGCTCCTGCCCTGCTTTGCGTTTCGCATGCTCGTGACCTCCCAGGCGCCGGGCGCCAGTGCCGCCCGCCTCATGCTTTTGGCGGTCGCGATCATGGGTGCGATGGGGCTGGTCGGTTACGCCACTGGAAAGACTCTTGGCCTGGACAGCAAATCGCTGCGCGCCTTCATGATGGTGGTGATGTTTTCCAACGGAGGAAATTACGGGCTGCCTGTCGTCCGCTTCGCGTTTGGCTCGCAAGCGCTCACGCTCGCCACCATCTTCTTTCTGACCGGGTCCGTCACCACGTACGTCACGGGCGCGTTCTTCGCGGGCAGCCACCGCAGCAAGCTCGCAGGTGCGCTCGAAAAAATCTGGAGAATGCCCTCGCTCTACGGAATCGCCGCCGCCCTCGTCGTGTTGGCCCTCGGCCGGCCCGTTCCCGATGCGCTCATGCGCCCCATCGGCCTGTTGAGCGACGCCGCGCTGCCGGTGATGATTCTCGTTTTGGGGATGCAGTTGGAGCGCGCCGCCTGGCCCGCCCGCCCCGGGTTGGTGCTGCTGGCAGTGGCGATTTCCCTCATCGTCGCGCCTTTTGTGGCGCTGGGCCTGTCTGCCGTTCTCGGCGTCACCGGCGCCGCGCGCCAGGCCGCCGTGATTCTGTCCTCCATGCCGGTAGCGGTCGTGACCACGATTCTCGCGCTGGAATTCGAGCTGGCCCCCGAGTTCGTCACCAGCGCCGTATTCGTTTCCACGCTGGCCAGCCCGCTCACCCTGGCTCCCCTGATAGCGTATCTGAGTTAGGCCGCACCGCCGTGGCTTCGTGTTCGCAAAGTGATAATCTAACCATGCTCCCGGAGGACGTCTTATGCGACCTGCCTTTCGCCTGCGGTTCACGTTGACGCTTGCCCTGTCTGCAACGGGCGCCATCGCTCAACTCAATCCGTACCGGCTCGTCGAGAATTGGCCGCATCTCCCTGCTGGTTTTGCGTGGGGATCGGTGATATCGGTCGATCCCGATGCCGCCGGTAATCTTTGGGTCTTTCATCGCGCCGAGCCGCCGCTTCTGAAATTCGATGCCTCGGGTCGGCTTCTCACGCGCATGGGCGAGGGCATGTTCGTGCAGCCCCACGGCCTGCACATCGATCGCGACGGAAATCTGTGGGCCACGGATGCACAGGCAAAAGACGGCAAGGGCCAGCAGGTATTCAAGTTCAGTCCCGATGGACGCGTCCTGATGACTCTGGGCACTGCGGGCGTTGCCGGCGAGGGACAGAACACATTCAATGGCCCGACCGACGTGGCGGTCGCAGCCAACGGCGATATCTTTGTCACCGACGGACACGTCAACTGCCGGGTAGTGAAATTCTCCAAAAATGGAAAGTATCTGATGGCGTGGGGAAAGAGGGGATCCGGTCCGGGCGAGTTCAATCTGCCGCACACGATCGCCATCGACTCGCAAGGCCGATTGTTCGTCGGCGATCGCGAGAACAGCCGCATTCAGATTTTCGATCAGAGCGGCCGCTTCCTGGCGGAATGGAAACAGTTCGGCCGGCCGAGCGGAATCTACATTGCCAAAGATGACACCATTTACGTAGCCGACTCCGAGTCGAACGCCACCCGGAATCCCGGTTTCAAACGAGGCATCCGGATTGGAAACGCCAAAGATGGCAAAGTCACCGCGTTCATTCCAGACACCGATCCGAACCCCGATGCCTCAACCAGCGGAGCTGCCGAAGGTGTGGCCGCCGATGCCCAGGGCAATGTCTACGGAGCGAGAGTTCGTCAGAAGATTTTGTTTAAGTACGCCAGGCAGTAGCGGGCTTCAAAGCGACGATCGTGCGGCCGCGGACTCGCGCTCTAGCGTGAGCGGTTCTGGAGCTCAGTGCGTCATCGCGTAGACAATGTAATTTACCCCGATCCGAATCCCGAGCGCCGCGAACTTCTCCGGATAAGTCGGATCGTCCGCCCATTCCCACGAGTCGCCGACATCGGATTGATATGTGATCGCCACCATCACGCGGCCCTTGTCGTCATAGATGCCGCGCCACCGCGCCGGGCACGGGTAGCATTTATCCGTGCGCCCCCGGTTCACCGAACCGCGGCTCGCCACCTGGTAGCGGTCATCGAGATCGTACACCGTGTGAAACACCTGGTCGGCATCCGGTAAATCGACCACCGCGCGTCCCGGCAGCACGCGCCGCATGCTGCTCATGAACACTTCCCATTCGGCGTCTCCCCAGAAATCGTCACACATCAAAAATCCGCCGCGCAGCAGAAATTCGCGCAGCGAGGCGGCCTGCGCGTCGGTCAGGTTCCAGCTTCCCGTCTGCACCGCGTACAGCCACGGCCAGTCGTACGCATCTCCTTCGTCCAGGTTCACCGGCTGCTCCACCGACCGCACGTGGATTCTGGTGAGCCGCCGCACCGCCGGGGCGAAGTGGCGGTCGGCGCGCGGATAATCCTGCGTCCACGCCGACATTCCCTGCGTCCAGTCCCCGCCGAACCCGAATCGGTAAAAGCCTCCGCCGCGGCCGTAACGGGACGGCGGATACATCAGCCGCGCAAACGTCCACTCGGTTTTTTCCTGCCAGTCTGCCGGCAGCGGCACTTCGCCCACGCGGTATTCCACTCCTGGAAATTCGCGAAAAGGCGCGCGAAAGCCCCACAACGTAGTCAGCGCGCCCGCCCCGATCACTACACTCGCGACTACGTTCCGGGCGCCCATCGATCTTCAGCCATTCTCTCGCAATCGCCTCCGTGCCGGATATCACGGCATCGCGCCCACGCCTCATGGCATAAAAATTTCGTCCCCGCTGGAACAATTGTTCCGATCTCGGCGTTGATCTGCGGCCTTAAATGGTTTTGCTAGTCGACCATCGCCTGCATCACGGCGTTTTCGAAATCGCGATCCAGCTCGCGATTGGGATTGTTGGTCTGAATCATCATGATCCCAACCACCTTCTCCTTTGGATCAACCCAGAAGTGCGTGCCAAAGGCGCCGTCCCAGCCAAAGCTGCCGTCGGACACGCGATAATTCGCCGCAATTGCATCGCTGACCACTTGGACGCTGAGACCGAAACCGCGGCCTTTAGGCCGCCCGGGCAGCGTGTCGGGTGCGTGCACGGCCGACATTAACTCGATCGTCTTGGGGCTCAGAAACCGTTTCCCGTTCCACGCGCCGCCATTGAGCAGCATCTGGGCGAACTGGAGATAATCCTCGGCGTCGGTCATGAGGCCGCCGGCTCCCGAAAAGTAGGTCGTATTGTTCATTCGCTCCGACATATCGACTTTGTCGAGAACATTGGCGTTGCGATGGTACATGGTCGCGATGCGCGGCAGCAGGTCGCCGCCCGGATGGAACGAAGTATCCTTCATGCCCAGTGGCTCGAAGATGCGCTGCCGCAGGAATTGATCGAAGGCCTGGCCCGAAACCACCTCCACGATGCGGCCCAGTGTGTCGAAACCGGCGCTGGGGCTGTAGCTCCAGCGCGTCCCCGGCTGAAAATCGAGCGGCGTCGCGGCCAGCCGCGGAATGTAGTCGGCCAGCTTTTCACCCGGTTTGCGCGCGACTTTTTGGTTTTCGAATGTGCTGGCGGGACCTCCGCTGACCAGGCCCGACGTGTGGGTCAACAGGTCGCGGATGGTGATCTCGCGAGAGGCGGGCACCGTGTAGAACTGCGGCTCCGCCGCGGCAGCCGCGCGCCCCGCCGGGCCCTGGCGTTCTTCCATAACCGCCACTTTCAGCCCGCGAAGCTCGGGAATGAATTTCGAAACCGGATCGGTCAACCGGATTTTGCCTTCCTCCATCAGCATCAGGATCGCCGCGCCCGTGATCGGTTTGGTCATCGACGCAATCCAGAAGAGGCTTTCCTTCGACATGGGTTTCTTCGCATCCACATCCATCAGCCCATCGGCGGCAAAATGCGCCACGCGGCCGCGGCGTGCCACCAGTGTGACGGCGCCCGAAATATCGTGGGCGTCGATGTGACGCTGGATGGTCTGCTGGATCCGATTCAACCGCTCCGGGGACAGGCCGACATCCTCCGGCTTGCTGGTTTGAATCGAGGCAGCGGCCAGAGGCGCCGCGATCATCACTACAGAAAAGACCGGCCGCAGTGCGGCCTTCCACGTTCGATCCATAAAGACGCCTCCCATCGGGCCTGGATTGGGCACAATCCTATATCAAAGCATTCCCCGGCGGCAAGGGCGGCGGCGGAGCGCCGCCGCAGGATTCGCGAAAATGTGAAATGCTGAGGTTTGGATCAAAATGGCGCCGCTGACGAATCGCAAAGCGTGGAATCACCTGCAGGCCCACTACGACAAGATCCGCGGGTTGCATCTCCGCCAGCTCTTTGCCGATGATCCCGGGCGGGGCGAACGGCTTACCGCAGAAGGCGCCGGCCTGTTTCTGGATTATTCGAAAAATCGAGTGACGGACGAAACCCTCGGGCTGCTCCTCGAACTGGCCGGCGAATCCGGCTTGCGGCAGCAGATCGAGGCGATGTTTCGCGGTGAGAAGATCAACCGTACGGAGAACCGGGCCGTTCTCCACATCGCTCTGCGCGCGCCCAAGGGAGTGTCGATCCTGGTTGACGGCAGGGACGTCGTCCCCGAAGTCCATGCCGTTCTCGACCGGATGGGGCAATTCTCCAACCGGATCAGACGGCGCGAATGGAAAGGATACTCCGGCAAACCGATTCGGAACGTCATCAATATCGGCATTGGCGGATCGGATCTCGGCCCGGTCATGGCGTACGAAGCGCTCCGCTACTACAGCGACCGCGCTTTGACCTTCCGCTTCGTTTCCAACGTGGACAGCACCGATTTCGCCGAGGCGGTCCGCGATCTCGATCCGGCGGAGACGCTCTTTATTGTGTCGTCGAAAACGTTCACTACCCTGGAGACCATGACGAATGCGCAGTCGGCGCGCGCGTGGTCGCTGGCGGCGTTCGGCGGCGACCAGCGTTCCGTCGCCCGCCACTTTGTCGCGGTCTCGACGAACGCGGCCGAAGTCTCCACTTTCGGCATCGACACCGCGAATATGTTCGGGTTCTGGGATTGGGTCGGCGGACGCTACTCGATGGACTCCGCCATCGGCCTCTCCACCATGATCGCCATCGGGCCGGAAAACTTCCGCGCCCTCCTCGACGGATTCCACCAGATGGACGAGCATTTCCGCACCGCTCCGTTCGAGAAAAATTTGCCGGTTTTGATGGCCCTGATCGGCCTCTGGTACGTCGATTTCTTCCAAGCCGGCACCGTCGCCGTCTTGCCGTACGAACAATACCTGAAGCGATTCCCCGCCTACTTGCAGCAGTTGACGATGGAAAGCAACGGCAAGCACGTCACCCTGGATGGCGCTGCAGTCACCTACCCCACCGGGCCGATTTATTGGGGTGAGCCGGGGACTAACGGGCAGCATTCCTTCTACCAGTTGATTCACCAGGGCACGCGGCTCATCCCGTGCGACTTTATCGCATTTGCCAAAGCGCTCAACCCGCTCGGCCGCCATCATGACATGCTGCTCGCCAATGTCTTGGCGCAGAGCGAAGCGCTGGCATTCGGCAAAACCGCCGAGCAGGTCAAAGCCGAAGGCACGCCGGAATGGCTCGTGCCGCACCGGGTGTTCGAGGGCAACCGCCCTTCCAATACCATTCTCGCCGGCAGCTTGACGCCCGGGACGCTGGGCAGCCTGGTCGCGCTCTATGAGCACCTGGTCTTCACCCAGGGTGTCATCTGGCAGATCAACTCATTCGACCAATGGGGCGTGGAACTGGGCAAGGTGCTCGCTCAGCGCATTATTCCGGAGCTCGAGAGCCCGGGCGAGCCGGCGCTCGCGCACGACACGTCCACCAACAGCCTGATCCGGCGCTATCGGAAATTCAAGCGCTCGTAACCGGGCCCGGGCGAACCGGCGCGGATTCCGCCGCTACTTTCGTCGGCGGCTTCGACGCAAAATCGTAACCGCCTTGTCGGCCCCGCCGCGCGCCAGAATTCTGAGCTCGATGCCGCGTACTTTCTGATAATTCACAAAAAACGCTTCAATCTGCTTTTCCACCGTCGCATTCAAATCGGCGAGATCCTTGACCTCTGAATACAGCAGCGACGCCCGGGCTACGGCAATTAAGCGATCGTTGCGTTTCATAGCTCCGTCTGATTGCTGCTCGACTTCGATCACTCCAACCAGTGCACAATCTACCAGGCACCCCGGAAACAGCGGCTCATCTGTCAGGACCAGCACATCCAGCGGATCGCCGTCCTCGGCTTTGGTCTCGGGTACGAAGCCGAAATCGTAGGGGAAAACCATGCCTTCGGGCATCACCTTCGACAGCTTGTACGTCCGTTTTTTGGGATCGTACTTCAGCTTATTCCGGCTGCCCCGCGGCGTCTCGATGAACACGCTGACTTCTGCCGGCCCGCCCTCCGCACCGCGGTTCGATGTTTTTGCAGCGCCATTTTTCATTTCCGTTTCCCGCTTTCATGCGGCCAGCATCGCGATTGCTTCCCAGACCGGCTCGCGCGGCACGCCGGATGAGGGCCCCGGCGATAGGTCCTTCTGCGGTCGAAGGTAATGCGTTCGTAACCCCTGCGCAAGGGCCAGGGCGCGGTCATACTTCCGTCCGGCGATGCGTTTCAATTCGGCCGGCAGCCCGCACTGATTCCCGTGATCCAGCTCTTGCTCGGCGATGGAAACCAACTCTTGCCAGTCGTGCCATTCGCCGATCGCGTCCTTGACTTTCCCCAGATCGCTGACGAACTGCGGGTCCTTCCCTGCCGCCATCTGCAGAACGCTGCGCAGTTCCTTCACTTTGAGCCGATACGGGTGGAGGTTTCCCCGGTTCAGGCGGGGCGGCGCGCCCAACTGAACCGCCAGTGTCACGGCAGTCCCCGCCGCCTTCGGCCCGAACACGTTTTCGCCCGGATCGTCGCCGTTTACCCGGGCCAGTTTGTCGAGAATGGGTGGGGTGCGCTTCAACTCCTTGCGCAGCGAGGAACGAAGCCGCCTGACCTCGGCATAGAGCCGGTTCGCATATTTCTTCCGCTGCGCGCCCAGGTGCTCCAGCAGCCGCACCCTGCATTCTTCCTCCCCTTCCGCATGCACCTTGGACGCATACTCGGTCAGCACGTCCATGTCCCGAACTTTACCGGCTCGTTTGCGGCAGCGGCGAAGCCCCTTCAATACGGATTTAGGAACGCCCTGATCACCAAGATCGAGCGCGTGGAAAGCCGCTTCGAAACGGCGACTGTTGGTCCGTAAGTCGTGAACCGTCTTGGGAGCGGGTTGGCGGCTCAGTTTGCCGACGAGTTTCCGCAGCTTCTTGGCTGGTTTGGAAAGTTGTTTCCCATCGAGCGCCATGTCATCATCGGTGCAGTTGCGTTGCCAAACACCGGGCGGGTTAGGCTTCACACAGACCCAGCGCTTCGCCCGCACTAACGCTCAACGGATATCGAGCCGCACCGTGTTCGTCGCCTGCCCATCGACGGTGCAGACCAGGTCTGCCGCGCCCATGCCCTTCAGCGAAGCAGGCAATTGAATATTCACCTGGTCCAGGCCGGGAAACGTTGCCTGTGCCCCGGCGAAGAGCACCGGCACGCTCAGGCCGTCCACCGTGCACATGACATTCGAGACCGACGAACGGTGCCGGATGCCCGTCGCATATAGAGAAACGTACACGGGGCTCGCGCCGCCTACATCCAGCGGCACCGCGGAGCAGCCTGCGGCGCTACAGGAAAAAATCGGCCCGCTGCCGGTAGTCGCCGCCGCCACGCCTCCGCCGCTGGCGTCCGCTGTGAACAGCCCCGGAGCCACCGTGCGCACCTCCGCCGAGATCACGGTATCTAAAGATCCCGGACTTTGAATCGTGATCGATGCGATTCCCGGCGCCGTGCCGCCCGGCACCAGAAAATTTACCTGGCTTGTGGACGCGAAAAAGACCGTCGCCGGCCACGCCACTCCCGCGCTGTCCTTCATCGTGACAGTAAGACCATCCGTCGACTGCAAGGTGAGCCCGGCCACGGTCGCGATTCCGTCCGGCGCCAGCGTCGGCGCATAACTCGCCGCCGAGCCTTCACGCAGGTTGTCCGGCGCAATCACGCCGTAATACCGCCCCATCCAGTACGGCAGAATGTAGTCGAGCCCGGCGCCCTCGATGATGTTGCTTCCTCCGTTGTTCGCCAGCTGATACGGGCTGCGCTGCCACAGAAAATCCGTCGTCGGCCGGTCCGGCACCGGGATCGGCTGGCACGCCTGGCTCCCGCACGCCGCATATTTGCCGGTGTTGTCGATGTTCAGGTCGCGCCGCGGCCGCTGCAGCCACTGATTGAGAAGCAGCCGCGCTTCCGCGTCCCGCGGCCCATTCGGGCCATTGATCGCGAAATCGATCATGTCGAAAAACGCGTTGCCTTGGCCGCTTGTATGATCGCGCAGCGTGCTGTACGCGGTCCCGTAGAGGCTGCCGAATGAGCTGCTCTCCAAATGCACCAGCGAATACAGGTTGATGGTGTCGAGATTGAATTTGAAGTACGAGCTGTCGCTCAACGTGTCGAACGCAATCGGCAGCGCCACCACCGGAGAGAGCAGCACCCGCGCCAGGTCGTACGCAGTGGAAAATTGATCCGGATTGACATGCCGCGCCAGTTGCAGAAACGCCAGCTGCTGGTCGGGCCGGTCGAGAAACGTGGTGGTGGTCGTGCCGTCCGGCAGAACCACGTTCCACGTGTGATCCTTCAGGAACTGCACCAGCCGCGTCACCTGCGCCGCGATCGCCGCCTTCATCGCCGGATCGTCCATCAGGTCGTACGCCACGCCCAGCCCGAACAGCACGCCGGAATATTGATCCCGCGAAGTGTTTCCCACCCAGAAATTCTCGGGCCCGCTGTGATAGATCCCGTTGCCCGCCTCTTCGTTTTGAATCGCCGCGCCATAGGGCGAGTTGACCGGGATCAGGCACCGCGAAAGTACGTTATTGCCCGTAACGTCGATCAGCGATTGAATCCCGGCCAGCGCCCGCTGCGCCGCCGCCACTGCGTCCGCCGAGTGTGTCACTTTGTATCGAAATGACTCAGCCGCCAGATCGAATCCGGTCCACAGCGCCGAGTCCCCGCACCGCGTGTAGCTCACAATCTGATTACCGGTCGGGCTGTCGAAAATCGGGTCGAGCACCGTGTAGTGCGGGAAGTGGCGGTTCTCAATGTTCTTAGAGATCGCAAGCGCATCGGCTTCCGCGGCGCCTGCCGGCCGCCAGTTCGCGAGGAGGATCGTTACAATTATGAATCGGAGTCCCATGATAGGTTGTGGTGCCCCGCTCAGGCTGCAATTTCCCGGCCGATCACGGGGGCACGCGATTCTCGATCGGGAATCGCGGCCGATGGGCCTAAATTGCCGCAAATCAGTCAATTACAGCCCAATCGAGCCTTGACACCGGCTATCATAGATCATATAATTCAGCCTGCATGCAGGGACTCTGCCCGTCCGTCTCGACCCGGAGATGGCTACTGCCAATCGCGGCGGGCGTCGTGCTGTTGTGCGGCGTGCCGCTCCACGCGGCGCCTCCCGCGCTCGAACAGCGCGCGCTCCTCGATAAATATTGTGTCACTTGCCACAACCAGAAAACGAAGACTGCCGGCCTGATGCTCGACAAGCTGGACCTCGCCAACGTCGCAGCCGGCGCCGAGACTTGGGAAAAGGTCATCCAGAAAATTCGCGGCGGTATGATGCCGCCGGTCGGTATGCCGCGTCCCGACCGCGCCGCGCTCGACGCGTTCATGACGTCGCTCGAGAATCAACTGGACCAGGCCTACTTCGCCAAGGTCAATCCCGGGCGCGTGAGCCTGCATCGCCTCAACCGCGCCGAGTACGGCAACGCCGTGCGCGATTTGCTCGCGCTTGATGTCGACGTCTCCTCGCTGCTTCCCGCCGATGACGCCAATTTCGGCTTCGACAACATCGCCGATTCGCTGAGCGTCTCGCCCATGCTGATGGAGCGCTACGTGACCGCGGCCTGGAAGATCAGCGGCCTCGCTGTCGGAGATCCCAAGACGCCGCCGACCACCTACACGTTCCGTAACCGGCCCGATCTCTCGCAGGATCGCCACATTGAAGGGCTGCCGCTCGGCACCCGCGGCGGCATCCTGGTGAACTACGATTTTCCGCTCAACGCCGAATACCGCTTTAAAGTCCGCTTCTGGGGCAATACGGTGAACACGGTGCGCGGCCTGGAATTGCCGAGCCAGGTGGAAGTGACGCTCGATGGCGCGCGCGTGAAGCTGGTCACCATCGGCGGGCAAAAAGACGCCGACTTCGGCAACACCAATCCCACCGCCTCCGCCGAAGAATTGGCCAGGCGCGTCGAGTTGCAGATCCCGGTGACAGCTGGCCCGCACAAAGTTGGCTTCACCTTCATCCAGCAGTCCACCGGCCCCACGGTCGAGATCCTGCAACCGTACCAGCGTGAGAAGATCGACCCGATCAATACTTCGGGGATTGCCGAAATCGATTGGGTTTCCGTCTCCGGGCCGTATAAACAGAGTGGCGCCGGCGATACGCCGAGCCGCCGCCGCGTGTTCACCTGCCGTCCGGCTGCGGGCGCCGATACGGTTCCGTGCGCGCGGCAGATTCTTTCGACGATCGCGCGCCGCGCTTACCGGCGGCCGGTTACCGAATCCGACATGGAGCGTCTGCTCGGCTATTATCAGCGCGGGCAAAATGAAGGCGGCGGTTTTGATGCGGGTATCGAGAGTGCGCTGGCGTTCATCCTGGTCAATCCTCAATTTCTGTTCCGCGCCGAGACCGATCCCGCCAAAGTCGCGGCCGGCGCTCCGTATCGCATCAGCGACCTGGAGCTGGCCTCGCGGCTCTCGTTTTTCTTGTGGAGCAGCATTCCCGATGACGAACTGCTCAGCGCCGCCACCCGGGGCAAGCTGCACGAGCCGGCCGTGCTCGAGCAGGAAGTGCGGCGGATGCTGGCCGACCGCCGGTCTGAAGCTCTGATCGACAACTTCTTCGGCCAATGGCTCTACCTGCGCAATCTAAAGGCAACGGCCCCCGATCAGCAGGTCTTTCCGGATTTCGACGACAATCTGCGCCAGGCGTTCCTGCGTGAAACCGAACTGTTCACCGGCAGCATCATTCGGGAGGATCGGAGCGTAGTCGATCTGCTGACGGCCAACTACACCTTCGTCAACGAGCGGCTTGCGAAACATTACGGCATTCCGAATGTCTACGGCGGCCAGTTCCGCCGCGTGACCCTGACCGATCCCGCGCGCCGAGGCCTGCTCGGGCAAGGCAGCGTGCTGACGGTTTCTTCCTATGCCAACCGAACTTCGCCGGTGCTGCGCGGTAAATGGATTCTGACGAACATTCTGGGAACGCCGCCGCCTCCGCCGCCGCCCAACGTGCCGCCGTTCAACGAGCAGGCGAGCGGAACGATGCGCGAGCGCATGGAGCAGCATCGCACTAACCCGGCCTGCGCCGGCTGCCACAGCGTGATGGACCCGGTCGGGTTCTCGCTGGAGAATTTCGATGCGATCGGCCACTGGCGCACGCGCGACGGCGGCGCCGCCATCGACGCGTCGGGCGCGCTGCCGGACGGCACGAAGGTGAACGGCCCGGCCACCGTGATCACGGCGCTTGCCGCGCACCCCGAGCAATTCGTGCGCACCATGACCGCGATGATGCTCACCTATAGTTTAGGCCGGGGGCTGGAATATTACGATATGCCGGTGGTGCGTTCGGTCGCGCGCGACGCCTCCAAAAAAGATTACCGTTTCTCCGAACTGGTGCTCGGGATCGTGAAGAGCCCGGCTTTCCAGATGCAAGTCAAAACGTCCGCGGAGCAGTCGGCCGCGCTCGCGTCCGCCCAAAAGGAGTCGCTGCGATGACATTCCTCACCAAGAAGCATCTTTCGCGCCGCACGCTGTTGCGCGGCGCCGGCGCGGCAGTCGCGCTGCCGTTCCTCGATTCCATGCTCCCGGCGCAAACGCGCGTGCCGAAGGGAACGCTGCGCGCCGGTTTCATCTATGTGCCGCACGGCGCGATTCTGCCGCAATGGACGCCGATCGGCGACGGCGCCGATTTCAAGTTCTCCCGCATCCTGAAGCCGCTCGAGCCGTTTCGCAACCGCATCACGGTGGTGACCGGCTGCGCCATTAACGCGGAGAACGGCCATGCCATCAGCAACTCGATGTGGCTGAACGGCGTCAAGCCCGCGCACGGCACCGAAATCCGCTCCGGCACCACGGTCGATCAACTGATCGCCGCCAGGATCGGCCAGGACACGACCTATCCTTCGCTCGAATTGGCCACCGAAGATCACTCGGCCGAACTGGGCAGTTGCGGCGGCGACTACGCATGCGCCTACATGAACACGATTTCCTGGCGCAATCCGACGACGCCGAACCCGATGGAGTTGAACCCGCGCGTGGTTTTTGAGCGGCTGTTCGGGGGCGATGGCGCGACCGCCGAAGAGCGCGTTGCGCGTTTGAAAGACAACCTGAGCCTGCTTGACGGCGTTACGGCCAGCGCGAAGACTCTGGCGCAGGGCCTGGATGCGCGCGACCGGGCGCGCCTCACCGACTACCTCGACAATGTGCGCGAGATCGAGCGCCGCATCGCACAGGCGGAGAAAAAGAACAGCGAATCGGATCTGGCGGCGCCGGAAACGCCGGTCGGCATCCCGGACTCGTTCGAAGAGCATGCCAAGTTAATGTTCGATCTATGGGCGCTCGCCTTCCAGGGCGATATCACGCGGGTGACTACTTTCATGATGGCGCGCGAGCTGAGCACGCGGACCTATCCGCAAATCGGCGTTGCCGAAGGCCACCACCCGGTTTCGCACCACCAGAACGTGCCCGAGCAGATTGAAAAGCACGCGAAGATCAATACGTATCACGTGTCGCTGTTCGCGGGCTTCCTCGAAAAACTCCGCAACTCCCCCGATGGCGACGGCAACATTCTCGATCACTCGATGATTCTCTACGGCAGCGGTATGAGCAACGGCAACGTGCACAGCCACGACATTCTGCCGGCGGTGATCGCAGGCGGCGCGGCGGGGCGCCTCCGGGGGAACCGGCACGTGAAGGCGCCGTTGATGACGCCGCTGGCCAACGTCCTGGTAGGGCTATTGGACAAGGCCGGGGTGCCCACCGATCACCTCGGCGACAGCAGCGGGCGCGTCGAACTGTAAGGAGCCAGCCATGCGTGTTTGCGCACTTTTTGCCTGTGTTGCGGTAAGCGCCTTCGCGACTGATTCCCGTCTCGTCGAGGCCGTCAAGAATCAGGACGGCGCTGCGGCGCGCGCGCTGATCCGGCAGCATGCGGATGTCAATGCACCGGATGTCGACGGGACCACAGCGCTCATTTACGCGGCGCACCAGAACAACCTCGAGCTGGTGAAAGCACTGCTGGCGGCCGGGGCCGACGCGAAGGCCGCCAACCGCTACAACGTCACGGCGCTGGCCGAGGCCTGCAATCTCGGCAACGGCGCGATGATCGAACTGCTGCTGAAGGGCGGCGCGGATTCGAACGCGGCGATCGGCGAAGGCGAGACACCGCTGATGACGGCGTCGCGCACCGGCACGGTTTCGGGCGTCAAAGCGCTGCTCGCGGCGGGCGCCAACGTGAATGCGCACGAAAATTATCGCGGCGAGACGGCGCTGATGTGGGCGGTGGCGGAAAACCACGCGGAAGTGGCGCAGCTTCTGATCGGGGCCGGCGCGGAAGTCAATGCGAAGTCCACGTTCTACGATTTCAACTTCCGGAAGGTCGCCTCGGGTGGGACGCAAGCGATCTATTTCCGCGGCGGGTTTACGCCGCTGCTGTTCGCAGCCCGGCAGGGAGCGGTGGAATCCGCGCGCGCGCTGCTCGACGGCGGGGCGGATGTCAACCTGCCCGAGCCGGAATACAAATTCACGCCGCTGCTCGAGGCCATTTACAATGACCACTACGATCTGGCTGCGCTGTTGGTGGAACGCCAGGCGAAGGTGGATGGCGCCCTGTATCTGGCGGTGGAAATGCGCAACCTCGACTATTTCGGCAATCGCCCGCGAAAGCCGGTTACCGACAAGCTTGACGAACTGGCATTCATTCGGTTTCTGCTCGATCACGGAGCGAACCCCGACGGCGTTTTGAATACGAAGCTGCCGGGCCGCATGGCGCAAGGCGGAATCAGCGTTCCTCCCGGCGCGACGCCGTTCTACCGGGCCGCGCGCTCGGCCGATGTCGCGGTGATGCGCCTGCTGCTGGAAAAGGGGGCGGACCCGAATAAGCCGGCCAATGACCACACCACGCCGCTGCTGGCCGCGGCTACGGGACAGGGAGCGCGATTCGCCGGCGGCGAAGAACGGCCGGAACCGGAATTTGTGGAAGCCATCCGCTTGTGTCTGGACAAAGGCTCGGACGTCAATGCGGCGAATGATCGCGGGGACACCCCGATGCACGCCGCCGCGCAGCGGGGGGCCGATCAGATCGTGCAGTTCCTGGCCGATCACGGGGCGAAGCTGGATGTGAAGAATAAATCGGGCCGGACGCCGCTGGATCTCGCGCTGGGGATCGGCGGCGTTGCCAATACGGGCGGAAGCGCACACCAGAGCACCGCGGACTTGATTCGCAAGCTGATGGGCAACAACAAGGTCGCGCAGGTCCAATGATTCGGTCCCTTGTCCTGGCGGCGCTGCTGAGCGCAGCCGCGCCGGCGCAAAACCTGCCGGACGGCCCCGGTAAAGAGATCTTTTCGAGCGTCTGCAGCGCGTGCCACGCAGTCGATCTCGCCACGGCGCAGAAGAAATCCAGAGACGGATGGCAGGCGACCGTGGATTCCATGGCGGCGAAAGGCGCGACGGCGTCGAAAGAACAGCTCGCGGAGATCGTGAGTTATCTCGCAGCGCATTTCGGGCCGGACGATACGGCATCCTTGAATGCGGCCGCTACCGTGATGCCGGAAGGGGCGGGCAAGCAGATCATCCTGCGCGAATGCACAGCGTGCCATTTGCCGGACCACTTCACGAAATACCGGCACTCGCCGGACGAGTGGCAGGCGATCGTGATCCGCATGGCGCCGCGAACGCGGTCCATCACGAAGGAAGAAACGGATACCGTTCTCAAGTATCTCTCCTCGAATTTTCCGAAGGTGGACGACGCCACCAAGCTGAACGTCAACAAGGCAAGCGCCCAGGACATCGCGGTACGGCTCGGGCTGACTCCCGACGAGGCGAAAGCTGTCGTCGATTACCGGCAGCGCCATGGCACGTTTCGCGAGTGGGGCGAGATGCTCGCGATCTACGGCGTCGATGGCCGGAAGATCGAAGCGGTCAAAGATAAGATGAGCTTCTGATCAACGCGGCCGGCGCAGCATTTCGGTTACGCGGCCGACGCTGGTATCGCCGGTGTAGAGATTGCCGTTTTTGTCCCAAGTGATGTAATTACTCTCGATGAACTGGCCCTCGCCGGTACCCGAGCCGTTGCCGATGGCGCCGAGCACCGCGCCGTTGCGATCAATCTTTAGAATCTGACCATCCTGGCCCGTGGCGACCCATAGGTTGCCGAGCGGATCAAAAGCGACGGCGCACATGAGATTTCTCATTTGCACGGTTTTGAGGAACTTGCCATCGGCGGTGTACACGACCAGGCGATATTCTTCGCGGTCGCCGAGCCAGACGTCTCCGCTGGCGGGGTCGACGGCGAGGCCGTGGACCATGCTGAACTTTCCCTGCCCGATGCTGTTGCCAAACCACTGATTGATGAACTTGCCGGTTTTATCAAGATGGATGACGCGGGCAGCGCCGATGTTGTCGGCGGGATCATCGGAATCGGCGTCGTTGGGGCTTTCGTTGGCGTGGCCTTCGCCAATATAAATATCGCCGTTGCGGGCGAACGCGAGAGCGAGCGGCTGCCAGAGAAGGCGCTGGCCCTTGGCTTCGTTCCAATCGCCACGCCGCCCCTTCTCACCGAGCGTCAGGAGCAGCTTGCCTTGGGGGCTCAGCTTCATGATGGTGGCGCCATCGGCATCGCAGATCCAGACGTTGTCTTCGGAGTCAATCGCCATGCCATGGGCTTTGAGCTGGTGGCCGATCACATCCTCGCCGACGGTGCGGATGAGCTTGCGGTCAGGACCGAACTCAAACAACTGAGGCCTGCCGACGGCGTTGCGCTGGAAGGCCCACAGGTTGCCTTGGGAATCAATCTGGACGGCCGAGACTCCGCCGCCGCCCTCCGGCAGATCGACGGGATAGGCAAAGGAGTAACCCATGGATTGTTTCCACTCGACCCGCTGGAGGGTGGAGCGCGGCGGGTCGGAGCGATTGCCGCACACGGGAGAGTGACGGCACGGTGGGAGCGCGGGCTGCTGGCCGGCGGGGCGCGGGCCGCCGGTTGACAGAACGCGGCCTCCGGGACCAACGAGGGCGCGGCCTACCGGGTCTGGCGACGATGCCTGGAGAAACCAATCCGGCGACGGCGTGGGCGCTTGCGGGGACGCGGTTGCGGCGAAAAGGATGCCAAGCGCCAGGGGAGGGGCCCCGGCGAAAACGCGACTGCTCATGCGAACCTCCCTGCCTGTCCGGAGTCAGGCTCCGGAACGTAGAAGCCAACGTTCAGTAATCATACACCCGGTTCCGGGGGCCGCCGGAGTGGCTGCGGTTTTCGCCATTTTCCGAAACGTACGTTCCGAGGTTACCGAAAGGTTTGTTGCAACCGAACCGGTTAGGGGGTGACCGGCGCTTCGTACCAAGCGAACGGTTTCGCTCCTGTTTGGCGGCCGGGATGATGCCGAAAGATTTCGCAATTTGGCGTCCCGCTTCCCACGTCATTATTATCGCGCCCAGGTCTTCGGAAGCATGGCTTTTCAGAGGGTTGTTTTGGCGGTAAAGCACGGACGCGGCAGGGGATGGGAAAATTGCGCAACCGTGTTAACGGGCCGCCGGCGTTTCCGGCGATCAGGCAGACTCCTTCGATTTCTCGCGCAGGAATGTGTCCACGTCCGCAAACAACTGCTCCAACGACGAGTACCGCTCTTGAGGGAAAGAAATCCAGTCTATTCCGACGGCCAGGAGGGCCGAGTTTTTGCCAACTTCGACATATTGCTGACCGATGCTGAAGACAACGCGGGAAAAACGTTGATGCAGAGTGGCGACGCTTTCCGAGGAAGTGACAAACATCAGGAAGGAACAGCGCTTCCACCGCATGAGCCGATCCGCTGGGCGGAGCGCCGGTTTGAGCCCGGCTTCGAGGAGCGCAAGCATCTGATCGATTGCATCGTCCCCGAAACGCGAGCGGATGTATTCCGCACGCTGCAATTTGAATGCGAACACAAACTCAGCACCGATCTTGCGGGTTTCGGCCTGTTGCTGGGCGAGACCGGAAGAGGGCCGAGACATTCTGACGTGGTCGTGCAGCCGTTCGACGGTAGCCTGGGTGGCGGTTTGCTGCTGAACGGAAGCCTCTCTTACGGCCGCCAGGCAACTGGCCAGGTTCTTTTTCAAATCCCGGATATCGTTCAGACTGGATGCCTGCTGAATCTGGCGTTCGATGGACTGCAAGTTCGCGACGGAGGCATCCGATTGGGCCGAAATTTCGGCGATGGTGCCGGTGAGCATCGCGACAATGGTTTGCATCTGTTGGGTTTGCTCGTGAAAGAAGCCGGTCGTATACCTTCTGTGCTGCTCGAGTAACTCCAGAGCTTGCGGCGCCAACTGGAGCAGTTCCTCGGGGGAGATGTCGGATTTCAGTTGGTTCAGCAGGCTGGTCACGGAGGCGGTGAATTCCGCGGTCGCACCCCAATTTGTCTCATTGCAAGCCAGGAGGCCTTCGCGGAGGAGTTCCTGAAGCCGGGACAAGCCGGCGAGCTGTTGCTGATTCGCGGAACCATGCTCGTAACGTTCGAGTAATTGCTTGATTGAGATCATCGCGGACGTGGTAGCCGCCAGTCTCCTATGGGCGATTGGCGGGGCAGAGGTAGTTCGGCGATCTACACCCAGCTCACAATACATATCGGCAGCGCAACGGTTTTTGTCCACTCATGGGCAAAGATCAATGGCGCTGACGCCGATGATCGAGCCGGGGGGGACCCGCCGCACGTGCCGGGACGGTAGCAGGCTCATCGAAGACGATCGCCTGAGCCCCGTGATCACCGTCGCGTTTCCAAACCGCAATCACCGTTCGCAGGTTGTCGGGGACTACGAGCGGAGAGAGTAAACTCTAGATGTCGTAGATGGCGCCCATTGTCCGAGTCGCGCGTGATCCGTCCCGAGAGTGATACCATACCTGCAAATCCCGTCCGATGCACCCGCGACAATCGATCGCCCACTACCGGATCGTCTCCAAGCTCGGCGAGGGAGGTATGGGCGAAGTCTGGCGCGCCACGGACACGAAGCTCCATCGCGAAGTCGCCATTAAGATTCTCCCGGACGCTTTCGCCCAGGACCCGGACCGTATGTCCCGCTTCACTCGTGAGGCGCAGGTGCTCGCATCGTTCAACCATCCGAATATCGCGCAGATCTACGGCGTCGAAGATCGCGCCCTCGTCATGGAGCTCGTCGAGGGTCGAACCTTGGCCGAACGCATCGGAGCGGTCCCAATCCCTATAGCGGAAGCCGTTCCGATCGCGCGGCAGATCGCCGAGGCCCTGGAGTGCGCCCATGAACGCGGCGTGATCCATCGCGATCTCAAACCAGCCAACATCAAACTGACGCCGGAGGGGCAGGTGAAGGTGCTGGATTTCGGCCTCGCGGCAGTGGCGCAGTCTTCCGCTGCCGACGCGGCGGCCTCGATGTCCTCGTCCACTCTGACCATGCGGGCAACCATGGCGGGCGCGATCCTCGGGACTGCGGCGTATATGAGCCCGGAGCAGGCCAGCGGGAAACCGGTGGATCGACGTGCCGATATCTGGTCGTTCGGAGTGGTCCTGTGGGAGATGCTCACGGGGCAGCGGCTGTTCTCCGGCTCGACGGTTTCGCACACTCTCGCCGACGTGCTGCGGGCGGAGATTGATCTGGCCAAACTGCCGCCCGGGACGCCGGCTGCCATCCGGGAACTGTTGCGCCGTTGCCTGGACCGCGATACGAAGTCCCGCCTGCGCGATATCGGCGAGGCTCGGGTGATGTTGAGCCGGCCGATGGAGGAGTCGCCGGCGACGACGCGCGAGGCGGCTCCGCGGCATTCCGCGCTGACGCCCTGGATCGCGGCCGCGGCGGCACTGCTGGTTGCGGCAGGTCTGGCATGGGTCCACTTTCGGCAAACGCCGGCGGTTGCGCCGCTGGTTCGGACGGAGCTGACGCTGCCACCCGGTATTACCCCCCGCTATGGCTCTCTCTCGCCCGACGGAACCAGAATGGTCACCGAGGGAATCGATCGCGATGGCCGCAGCCAGCTCTTCGTACGCTCTCTCGCCGCAACCGCCTTTACGCCCATCCCCGGAACCGAAGGCGTCAACTATTCGTTCTGGTCGCCCGATAGCAAGTGGATCGGCTTTGGAAGGAGCGGCAGGCTCTGGAAGTGGAACGTAACCGCCGGACAGTCGCCGCAGGTCATTTGCAATGCCAATGCAACGGAAGGAGCCTGGAGCTCCGAGGGCGTCATCCTGTTCAAGGAGGAAGGCAAACCTGCGCAGCGGGTTCCGGCGGCCGGTGGCATGCCGCGCAATGCGCTGGAACTCGATTCGGCCTTCGGCGAGGTGACTCACGGCGGCATGTCCTTCCTGCCCGGCGGAAAGGCGTTCCTCTTTGGAAGC
>Ga0070734_10002522_pt1 | contig 21906 bp, 19 predicted proteins | sample Coa_R1_8_FD_66444 | JGI IMG/M metagenome (GOLD analysis project Ga0070734, IMG submission 66444) | Surface soil microbial communities from Centralia Pennsylvania, which are recovering from an underground coalmine fire - Coalmine... | ecosystem: Environmental > Terrestrial > Soil > Unclassified ...
CGCGTCTGACGATGGATCGCCTCCAGCGTCATCGGCTGATTCTCAGCCTGTAGCAATTCAAGAATATCCAGCGCCTTCGAAAGCACTGGGATCAGATACAGTCTCTTCGTCGTCTTCCGTCCCGCCATAAGCTCCTTGGGCAGAGGCATAAGCCTCAGCCGCTCCATTATGCGGCACAAAGGCTCATTCCGCTAATGGAATTCGCACGACCCGCGTTTCCAAATCGCCACAAGCCCTAAAAACTTTTTACGCATAACTCGAAACACTGCGGGAATTCCTCACGCTGCGTTCCTCCGTCACCCTGTCAACATACCCGCTCTCCGCCAAAGCCTTCAGCGGTTCCGCCGGCAGTCCCCGCGCTACTCTCCACTCTCGAACAATCGGACGCACATCCTGCCAGAACGCACCACGGAAGCACTCCTCCGCCTCAACCAGCCGGCACGCATCCTGCAGCTCTGCCAACCGCACCTGATCGATCAGCGCAGCCTTCGCATAAAGCTCCTGCGCACTCACAACCGTCTGGAGCATCGCCTCCATCTTGCCCTTCAGATTGTGGCTTTGGTCGATCATGAACGCCACCTCTGCACGTTCATCCTCCCTCGCACTCACAATCTCATGGAAGATCCGGAACACCTGGTAAGGATCGATCGACCCAAGCGTCAGATCATCATCCGCATACTTCCGGTCGTTGAAGTGGAAACCACCCAACGCTCCCAGGTGCAGCAGCCACGCCACAACCTGCTCGATATTCGTTCCCTGGTAGTGATGCCCCGTATCCACCAGCACCTTTGCCTTCGGGCCAGCCCGACGCGCCAGTTCCAGCGCCATCCCCCAGTCCGCAATATCCGTATGGTAGAAAGCCGGCTCAAACGGCTTGTACTCCACCAACATCCTCTGATCCGGTCCCAGTGCAGCGTGCGTCGCTGCGAGCACCTCCACCATCCACTCAATCCGCCGCCTTACGCTCTGCGTCCCCGGATAGTTTGACCCATCCGCAATCCAAAGCGACACATCCTTCGACCCCAGCGCCCGCCCGATCTCCACCGAATCCAGCAAATGAGCCAGCGCCCGCCCTCGCACCTCAGCACTCGGATTCGCAATCGACCCGTACTTATACTCCTGCTCCTGAAAAAGGTTCGGATTGATCGATCCCGACCTCACCCCATACTTCTTCTCAAGCCCCTGGATCGCCGCAACGTCCTTCACCCCACCTGGCAGATCCCAAAGCACATGCAGCGCCACCGTCGGACTCGCCCCGGTCAGAGCATTCACCTGCCCTGCGTCAGAAAACTTCTCCTCGATCGTCGTCGCCGCCCCACCCTGCACAAACTTGCCAAACCGAGTCCCCGTATTCGCAAAACCCCATGACGGCACCTCAATCCGAAAGCCATCCAGGGCACGCCAAATCTTCTCCGCATCCCGCTCCGCTGCGCCTGCCCCGTTCACTGTCATCGCACCCCTCCAGCCCTGCAAATCGTACTTAGAAATATACTCTCTATTGAAACATAAGCAGACTGCACCATCCCCCCAACCCTTGTCAAAGAGTTTCTTCACCCATCAAGCCATTCCGCCAGAGCAAATTTCGTGATGAAGAGCAAATTTCGCGATTTAGAGAGGGAGCAAACTTCTCGCAGTGAGCGCCAACGGCGCAGCCTATACCAGCCTGGGGCAACGCTCCATGTCTACGGATTTCCCCTGGCAACGAGGGCTGAAAGCCCGATCCGCATCTTCTTCCTGCTCCCTGAAATCCACGTCGGGAGATTCGTCATAAGCCTCGGTTCAAAGCTCCCCAGTGAGCACCACATCGAGAAACCTCGGCCCGTGTACTCCCTTGATCCGCGTCATCTCGATATCTGCCGTAGCCGAAGGCCCTGAAAAGAACGTCGTCGGCAACTCGGCAGTAGACGCCAGCCGATCCATCGCCTCCGGAACCGTCTCCACCACATCCTCCACCCGCACCACACAAAGGTGATAATCCGGAACAAGCGTAGCCGCCCGTTTCCCCTGCCCCGCCACATTCTGGAGCACGACCGTACCCGTCTCCGCAATCGCCACCGTCGAGCCGGTCATCACGCCATCGAACCCATCCAGTTCGCCAGCCGACAACCCCACATCCATCACAAACTCAAACCCAGCCGGAAGCCACTCTGCCGCAATTCCCACCGGGACAACTATCCGTCGCTTACCACGTTTAGCCAGCATTTCTCCAACAGCTACCGCCACATCCCCACGACCTACCCAAACCACATGCGCGTCATAATCCCGCAGCCGATCCTCGAGCAACTCGATCACCGCTCTCCGCTCAAGCGAAGCCGCGCGCCGATACCCACGCTCCACGCCCGCCCACGCGGCCCGCACCCCCACCTCATCGCTCGCCCCACCCTTAGCCGCACGAATCCGCCGCAGCACCTCAGCCCTCGCAGCCGAATTTGTAACCATCTCAGTTGCCATTCTTCCCCCGGCTCTCCCACCACTCACGAAACGTCTCTTTCGGCATAGCCTGCAGATCCCTTACCTGTGTCCATCCCCCCAGCATCCCCGGCAGCCAGCCAATCCACCCCTCACCCTGACCATCCTTCCTTACCAACGGAGCCTCCGCCATGCGCCCCAGCCGCTGCGCTGCCCTGAACCTCGCCTCGCTCCGGAAGATCATCCCCATCGTCTTCATCGCCAGTGACTCGGTATTCAAGCCGTTCTGCTTCACCACCTTATTCCGCAGATGAATCAGCACCTCCGGAATATTGATCTTCACAGGACAGACCTCATAGCAAGCCCCACACAGTGACGAAGCATAAGGCAGCGACTGCGCATGATGCATCTCCTGCAACTGCGGCGTCAGAATCGCCCCAATCGGCCCCGCATACACGCTCCCATAAGCATGTCCACCTGTCTGCCGATACACCGGACAAGCATTCTGGCAAGCTCCACACCGAATGCAATTCAGTGTCTGCCGTCCCTCCTCATCTGCCAAAATCTCCGTCCGCGCATTGTCCATCAGCACGACATGAAACACCTGCGGCCCATCCCCTTCACGCACCCCCGTCCAAATTGAGTTATAAGGATTCATCCTCTCCCCGGTAGCCGACCGCGGCAGCAACTGCAGCACAACCTCCAGGTCCTGATACCGCGGCAACACCTTATCGATCCCCGCAATCGTAATCAGCGTCTCTGGCAGCGTCAGACACATCCGCCCGTTACCCTCGCTCTCGACGATGCAAACGCCCCCCGTCTCGGCAATCAAAAAATTAGCCCCACTCACCCCCGTCTTCACCCGCAGAAACTTCTCGCGCAGAAACTGCCGCGCCGCATCCGCCAGGTCCTCCGGCTTCTCGCCAAGCTCCGGCAGATTCATCTCCCGCTGAAAGATTTCACGAATCTGCTGTCGGTTCTTATGCAGCGCCGGAACCACAATATGCGAAGGCTGATCCTGCCCCAGTTGAATAATCAGTTCCGCCAGGTCCGTCTCGTACGCCCGAATTCCCGCCGCCTCGAGCGCGTCATTCAGATGAATCTCCTCGGTCGTCATCGACTTGATCTTGATGACCTCATCCGACCCGCTAGCCTTCACCAACTCCGCAACAATCTGCCGAGCCTCCGCCGCATCCCGAGCCCAATGCACCACCCCGCCCGCTCGCGTACAATTCTGCTCAAACTCCTCCAGATAAAAATCCAGATTCTCCATCGTGTGCTGACGAATCTGCTTCCCCGCCTCACGCAGCTGCTGCCAATCTGGCATCTCGCCCACCACACGAGCCCGCTTAGCCTGAATCACCTCCGTAGCATGACGAACATTCTTCCGAAGCTGCGTATCCCCCATCGCAGCCTTCGCCGCCATCGGAAACGCAGGCGAAGTCGTCGGGTCCAGCACCGCTCCACTCATCGCGCACCCTCTTCCCCAGCCAGAATCTCCGCCAGATGCACTGTCTTAACCCCCGTACGCTGCCGATGCAGAGCCCCCTGAATATGCATCAGGCAGCTGTTATCGCAAGCAGTACAAGCCTCCGCCCCCGTATTCAACACAGCCGTAGTCTTCTCCGCCAGCATCGCGCTCGAAACTTCCGCATTCTTCACGGCAAACGTCCCGCCGAACCCACAGCACTGTTCCAGCCCCTCAATCTCGACGAGATCAATCCCCCTAACCGCCTTCAGCAGCCGCTGAGGCCCATCCCCCAGCCCAAGATTCCGCAGCCCATGACAACTCGCGTGATACGTCACCCGATGCGGATAATAAGCCCCCACATCCTCCAGCCCAAGCCGCTTCGTCAAAAACTCCGAAAACTCAAACACCCGAGGCACCAACGCCTCAACCGCAGCAATCAGCCGAGCATCCCCGATCTCCGCCGCCATCTTCGGATAATGATCCCGAATCATCGCCACACAAGAAGAAGAAGGCACCACCACCGCCTCCGCCCCTTTGAACTGCTCCACAAACCGAGCCACCAGCGGCAAAGCTTCCGCCTGATACCCTGTATTCCAATGCATCTGTCCGCAGCACGTCTGACCCGCCGGAAACTCCACCGTATGCCCCAGCCGTTCCAGCACCCTGACTACGGCCTTGCCAGTCTCAGGAAACAACGTGTCGTTATAGCAGGTAATAAACAGCGAGACTCGCAGAACATCCTCCGCAATTCAATAGAAATTCTATTTCCCCAACGCAACTCGCGTCAGGTACGATAGTACGCGCTAACGAACCATTATCATTCAACTCTACGAGGACTCGTGGGACCTAATCCGTTTATCGGCGTCATTTATCACTGGATCGGCGGTTTCGCCTCCGCAACAAACTTCATCCCCTTCCGCGGCATCAAGCGCTGGTCGTGGGAGATCTACTGGCTCATCCAGGGCTTCGCCGCGTGGATCGTCGCGCCCACTCTCCTCGGCTCCATCTTCGTCCCCAACCTCTTCGGCATCATCCACCAGGTCTACGTCACCAACCCCAAAAACGTCCTGCTGGCCTTCGTCTTCGGAGTTCTCTGGGGAGTCGGCGGCATCACTTTCGGACTCGCCATCCGTTACCTCGGCATCGCGCTCGGCTACGCTATCGCGCTAGGCCTCTGCGCGGCATTCGGCACGGTTGTTCCACCCATCGCCCATGGCCAGTTCGGTGCCATCCTCCATTCGACCGCTGGCCAGATCATTCTCCTCGGCGTCGTGGTCTGCCTCGTCGGCGTAGCTGTCAACGGTGCTGCCGGCGTCTCCAAAGAGCGCGAAATCACCCCCGAAGAAAAAGCCGAAGCCGGCGAGACCGACTACAACTTCGGCAAGGGCATCGCCATCGCTATCCTCGCCGGATTCATGAGCTCCTTCTTCGCCTTCGGCCTCGATGCCGGAAAGCCCATAGGCGACCTCGCCCGAACCCAACTCCTCGCCAACGGCAGACTCGACCTCTGGCAGAACCTTCCCATACTCGTCGTAGTCCTCTGGGGAGGCTTCGTCACCAACTTCATCTGGTCAGCCATCCTCATCTTCCAGAACGGCTCCGTCCGCCAGTTCGCCGGAGAGCCCGGCAGCAACCCCATGCGAGCCACCCACGCCACTGGCCAGACTCTGGTCGACTTCGACCCCCTCGACCCCTCCACCTACGACCGCCTCGCCCCGCGCACACTCATCGCCAACTACATCTTTGCCGCGCTCGCCGGAGTCATCTGGTATTTCCAGTTCTTCTTCTACTCCATGGGCCAAACCAAGATGGGCAAGTACGACTTCTCCTCCTGGACCCTCCACATGGCAAGCATCATCATCTTCGCCACCCTATGGGGCCTCTTCCTCAAAGAGTGGCGAGGAACCAGCCGCCGCACCAAAACTCTGGTAGCCACCGGCCTCTTCCTCCTCATCAGCTCCACAGTCGTAGTCGGCTACGGCAACTACCTAAAGGCCAACCAGGACGGCATCAAAATCATCTCCACCAACTAATCCTGTCAAGCCCCAAAACGCACTAAGCCTCATAGAATCATTCAGATCCCTCTGGCATATCAATTCCCCTCAACCCGATATACTGGAAATAGCGACAAAAAGCCCCGGCCACCACCGGGGCTTTCTCATATCCAAAAAGGAGGAAGTCCAGACCTAAGTCGTGTTTTTCTAAGACTTTACGCTAAACAAGGAGGGGAGGGGGTACTACCGCAAAGCCGCCTGCCGCAACGTCTCAGCCGCCGACTCAGGAGTAATGTCCCGCTGCGGCCCGCCCAGCAACTCAAACCCGACCATGAACTTTCGAATCGTAGCCGACCGCAGCAAGGGCGGATAGAAGTGCACATGAAAATGCCACCCCGGACGCTCCTTCCCATCGGAAGGCTGCGGATGCAGCCCCATCGAGTAAGGAAACGGCGTATCGAAGACCTTGTCATAAGTCGCCGTCACCTCCTTCAGGATCGCCGCAAAGCAATCCCGCTCCTCTGACGTCATCGCCTCAAGGTCGGCAATGTGCCGGTCCGGAAGAATCATCACCTCAAACGGCCAAACCGCCCAGAAAGGAACGACTGCAACGAACGCATCGTTCGCCGCCACCACCCGTTCCCCCAGCGCAACCTCCATCGCCCGATACTCGCAAAGCAGGCAGCACCCGTGTTCCTTCAAATACGCATCCTGCCCAGCCTGCTCGGCGACCACCTCGTTCGGCAACGATCGGCTCGCCCAGATCTGTCCGTGCGGATGCGGATTGCTGGCCCCCATCATCTCCCCGCGATTCTCAAACACCTGCACGTAGGAGATGTCCTCCCGCGAACCAAGCTCCAGCGACTGCTCAGCCCACACATCCACCACTGCACGAATCTCCCCCACCGACATCTTCGCCAGGGTCAGATCATGCCGAGGCGAGAAACAGATCACCCGGCATACTCCACTCTCCCCCTCAGCGACAAGCAGCCCCTTTCCCGCTTCATCACTCGAAAATTGCGGAGTATCCGGCTTCAAAGCCGCAAAGTCGTTCTCAAACACATAGGTGCTCGTATACTTGTCCGTCCTAGCGCCACCAGCTCGCACATTTCCCGGACACAGATAGCACTCCGGATCGTACTGAAGCGCGGGCGGAGCAGCCGTCTTCTCCGTCTGCCCCTGCCACGGCCGCTGCGTCCGATGCGGCGAAACCAACACCCACTCCCGCTTCAGAGGATTGAACCGTCGATGAGGATTCTGCTGAGCCAGTGGATTCACGCCGCCCCCACCTTAGCAGCCAGCGCGACCGCACCATCCGAAGGCTCGGATACAAAGCATTGCGCTTCGATCCCTGTTGCCTCGGCATACTCGCGCCGTACTGCCTCCACGAACTGCTCCGTCTTCTCTACACTCACCACATTCACCGTACAGCCCCCAAACCCGCCCCCCGTAATCCGCGCTCCAAAACACCCCGATTGCCTCATTGCAATCTCGACCAGCATATCCACCTCGGGGCAACTTGCGGCGAAATCATCCCGCATGCTCGCATGAGCCTCAACCATCAACTTCCCGAACCGCTCCATATCCCCATCCAGCAAAGCCTCCCGAGCGGCTATCACCCGCGCATTCTCGGTAATGATGTGCCTGCATCGCGCAAAGCTCTCCGGAGTCATCTTCCCTCTACAAGCCTCCAGATCCTCAAGCGTCGCATCACGCAGCAGCTCAATTCCCTCGCGTTCTCGGCGCAACACCGCCTGCCCAGCCTCGACCTCGTCACTCCGATCCCCATACTCCCCCGCCGCCACGTCATGCTTAACCATAGAGTTGCAGATCACGACGCGCTCCTGCTCGGGTAGAGGCAGCAACTCGAACTCCAGCGATCGGCAGTCCAGCAACATCGCGCGATGCGCCACCGCACCCGTCACCACAAACTGGTCCATGATCCCGCTCTTGGCCCCCACATACTCGTTCTCGGCTCTCCGGCAAAGCGTGGCGATCTTCTCCATCGGCAGCGTCACCCCCGCATGCCCCAGCAAGGCCATCGCCGTGGCCACCTCAATCGAGGCGGATGAGCTCAGTCCGGCCCCCAGCGGCACATTCCCCATCAACGTCAAGCTGAAGCCCCCCACGTCAATCCCCTCCTGCAAGAGGCACCACAGCACCCCTGCCGGGTAGTCGCTCCACTCCCCTCGCGCACGTCCCAGCGAAGCAATCTCAAAAGAAGCTTCTTCTTCAAAGTTGGCCGAGTAGAACACAGCCCTGCCATCCTCACGCGGACTGACGACAGCAGCCGTGCGGAAGTCAATCGCCATGGGCATCACGAACCCACCCGTATAGTCCGTATGTTCTCCAATTAAATTCACACGCGCCGGCGCCGAAAATAACTGCCCATTTCGATCAAACCGCTGTCGATGCGCCCGCAGCGCCTGCTCGTCATCCACCCTCATTCAACGCACCATGCCGTATCAAAATTGCAAGACAAACTCATCCTACAACGTCCGGCCCACTTCCAATGTAACCGATTTCCTCAAACAAACACGCCATCCCGAAGACAAACTATCGAAAACTGAAAATCCCCGGACCAGATGCGGACAGCTGTGCATCTGATCCGGGGATAGTGAAAGGACAGCAAGACTAGAAGGTAAACCTCCCCGAGAACTGGAACGCCCGAGGATCGCCGCTCGCATTAGCGACCGCGCCGAAGGAGGCGGTATCTACATTGACGCCAATTGTGTTGTTCGATGCGTTATTGCCAAAATACACTCTGTTCGTCACATTCTGACAATCCACACCGAAGATGAACTTCGCACGCTCCGTGATGTCAAACTGACGCCGCAAAGCACTGGTCCAGTTGTAGACACCCATCCCGCGCAGAGCATAAGGCGCGACACGCGGCGCATCGCCGATCATATAGTTCCCCACGTCGCAGAATGGGCCCGTTGATGTGAGGCACGGAACCAGGGTCGTCTTTGTAGACCCGCTGCCGCCCCCAGCAATCTGGTTCAGACTAGTTGCTGAGGAATTGCCTGGATTCGCCGTCATGTACTTCATCGTACCGAGCGTCGCAGCCGTCACGCCCTTACCCCAGCCTCCGTTAATTCGCACCGAACCGAGGTAGTTCGGGTTGACGTCCGGCATGCACGTACCCTGCCCGAGGCTCTGGTTACCACCGCAAGTAGCAGTAATCGCCAGCGGCAGGCCCGACGTGTACTGGAAGATGTTCGAGAACGACCATCCTCCGGCAAGCGCGCGGACCAGGAAGTGCTCGCCGCCGATCTTGCCCTTTCCGAACGGAAGCTCGTAGACCCCAAAGATGCTCAGGTTCTGCGGCTGGCTATTGATACTCAGCGAGCGGTCGATGCGGTTCTGCGCCCAGGCATGCCCGGCGAGCGTCGCCGAGGCAGGAATCGCCCAGCCGCTACGCGCTGTACCGGCATCGTCGATGTTCTTCGAATACGTGTAGTTGATATTCATCGTCAACCCATGCCACGAGCGAGCAGCGACCGAAAGTTGGAATGCGTTGTAGTTTGCGTTGGCGATATCGCCCCACGTGTCCGTCGTGCCGGAGTACTGCGGCATCCACGTCAGCATATGTGCGATGGTTGCATTCGAGTTAACTCCTGCTGCCGCGACGTAACCCGCGTACGGAACCGGCAGCGTAAGGCCGGTTGCCGTCTGTGCCGCATTGATGTTGGCCTGCGTTGCCGGCAGACCGAGGTATGACTGCAAAGCAAACCACTTCGGATCGAGTTGCCCCGCCTGCAAACCACGCATATTGTTCGCGCCAGCGAGGAAGTGACTCTGGCTGCCGGCGTAGTTCAATGAGACGGTAATGGCGTTCGTGACTTCTTTCTGCATGCCGAAGTTCCAGAAGATGAACTGTGGCGCACGACCGGCCAGATACGGATCGGCATAAGCGATGCCTGTGCCATTCCCGCCAGACTTCCCAGCAGAGGTTACGTAGAAGCCCGTACCCTGTCCTTGTGTTGCCGCGCTAATCGGCGCTGGACTCGGCAGTACATATCCTGGTCCGCCGTAGTTGGCATTCGGTGACGATAATGCCGGGTTATTGTTCAGCCAAAACGCAGGAGCTGCAGTAGGCCCGGCGGCAACGTCCGTAAATGACAGCGCCGTATTGAATCCAGCCTGTCCCGTTCCGGTGCCAGCCCCGGTCGCTCCGCCCGTGCCGCCAGCATGCGAGAACAACACGCCCCAGCCTCCGCGGAAAACCGTCTTGTCGTCAGGTGAGTAAGCAAAACCGAGCCTCGGGCCGAAGTTCTTATAGAAGTTGTCTACTGGCGTCCGGCAGTTGCAGCTTACGCCCGCACCGCCATGGTTCCCGGCAAACTGCAGGGCTCCTGGATTTCCAGTAATTGGATTGGCGATGTTCGCATTGAGGAACGACCAGCGATCCTGACTTTCCGTATAGGTCGGTATCCAGTCCCAGCGCAGCCCGAGGTTCAGCGTCAGCTTCGGAGTCACCTTGTAATCATCCTGGAAGTAAAACGCATAGGGACGGAAGCGTCCGCCTACCAGGCTGAACGGCTGAAGCGTCGTGCTCGAAGCGTTCACCGCGCCCAGGAGGAAGCTGGCATACGAGTATCCCGTCGTTGAGTCATAGCTGAAGCTCGAACCGCTCTTCGTAATATTGCCCGTCTCACTGGGGCTCCAGGTGAGCGAAGTGGGAGTGGAAGGCCCGTCCGCTGTGCTGGCGTTGTTCTGCAGCCACTGGAGCTGCCCGCCGAAGTTCATCGAATGCTTGCCCTTCAGCCAGTTCACGTTATCCACCAGTGTGAACGTGTTCGAGACATTGGTCGTCGTTGGCGTATTGCCCACCCAGCCAAAGGACGTTGCGGACGTAGTCGGACCCGCAGGAGGATTATTGCCGGTGAACGTGGTATTGGCTGCATTCTGCGAGCCCTGTCCCGCTGGCAGTCCAGTAATGCCCGAAGCTGCGAGCCCATACTTGCTGGGGTTCGTGCTCCCCGTAATGTTCTGAACGGGAGGGCCGCCAAAATTCATGAAACCAAATTTGAACTGGTTTACAACATGCGGAGTGAAGGTAAACGTGTGCTGTAGATCTGCCCAGTGCCCGCCGACGGTCGAGATCGTGGTCGCATAGTACGGAACTGGCAGCGGCGCCGCAGTGGAGCTGGCCGTATAAGGAGAAGCGTGCCGATTCCCGCCTGTAATGGCAAACGAAAGCGTCTGCCGGTCCGAGATGTTGTAATCTACGCGGCCCGAATAGAGCCAGTTGTCGTACCCCTGCGGTACACCACCGAGAAAATTGTTGACGGTGCCATTATTTGTGCCTGGGCTGTTCGGCGCAGGCAGGAATTGCTGCTGGTACTGGGTGATCGGCGAAAGATAGCCAGCCGGAATGACGTTCTTGGTAGGGATGCCATTCTTCATGCCCATGAACTGCTGGCGCGCACAGGTTTGGCTTGTCCCGGATCCTGTGCAAGCTGTGGTTGTAGGGTCGTAGATTGGGGTTGAGAGCTCAGTAAAATCGCCCTGCCGCATCAGCAACGTCGGAACCGTGGTCGCACTCGGGTTGACGCCCTGATGCGAGTGAAATCGGTCATACGTCGCAAAAAAGAAGAGCTTGTCACGCCCTTTGACGATGAACGGGATCTTGACCGGGCCGCCTACCGCGAAGCCGATTTCATTCTGATTCTCCGCCGGCTTCGGCCCCGGGACCGTTACCAACTGGCCATTCTGGACCACCTGCTGCGTGTTGCCGCCGCCTGGCTTTGACGAGAACGACCAGGCATCAAACACCGTATTCCGGAAGTACCCGAAGATCGCGCCATGGTACATATTTCCGCCCGACCTCAGGTTGTAGTTCTCGAGCCCCGCGCCCTGATACTCCGCCGAGAAGCCGCTCGTCACCACCTTCACCTGGTCGATCGACTCCAGCGGAACGATGTTGAACACCGGACGATTGTCGGCCTGCTGGCTCAGCGTCGTTATCGGCAGACCATCGACATACAGTTCACCGAGCCGCTGCGCCGTTCCACCGATGATCGAAGACCGGCCTCCCGGAGGCACCTGCGCTCCCGGCAGAAGGTTCGAGAACTGCGTGATATCGCGCTGCTGCAGGCCAGTGATCATGATGGGCAGCTTTTGAATGTAGTTGTTGTCGATCGTGCCGCCAAGCGTTGGGTTCGTCGTCTCGAGCGCCGGTGGTGCGGCAGAGACGGTCACCGTCTCCGCCTGAGTGCCCGTCTTCAGGCTGATATTGAGGCCTACGTTGCTCAGAGCATTGACAACGAGGTTTTCCTGCATGAAGGTGGCAAACCCGTTGGCAGTGACCGTCACGGTATAGGTGCCGGGGTTCAGCGGGGAGATGTTGTAGAGACCACCGGAGGAAGACGTGCGTACAGTCTCAATCCCTGTGGCAACATTGCGCGCGGTAATCGAGGCGTTCGGGACGACAGCGCCTGAAACGTCCGTCACCGTGCCGCTGATAGCGCCTTGACCACCCGTCTGCGCCATGACAGGAATAGCCATCAGCCCGCATATCACCAGAACAACCAGCCCAGCTACCCGATTCATCCAGCCGGTACTCCACATCTTTGTTACTCGCATCGCCAACCTCCTGGAAGCCTTCACTCTGTCGCCCACGCATGCATGTCTCGGCCAAATGGTTCGACCACGTTATGTACGTTTTTTGGCTCGAACGAAAATCTACGGGAATGAGAAAACAAGTGTCAATAGAAAAATTGTTCCCAAATCAAAATTTGACAAACAAATTTCCTCGCAAGCAGCTATGTCGAAACCGCGCGAGGTCTATTCTTCCCGCAGCACTTCTAACGGCTTTTGCCCAAGTATCCGGTGACTCGCCACCCACCCCGTAATCACCGTCAGGGCCGCAGTAGCCAGCAACGCCGCCCCATTCCACACCCAATGGAAGTGATACGCCGCCTCCATCCGCACCAGCAGCGTCCGCGCAATCAGATTGGCAAAGCCAATCCCCACCAAGCCCGCCACCAGCCCCAGCACCGCAAATTCAATTGAAAACACCGTAGCAATACGAGCCCGCGTAGCCCCCAGAGTCTTCAGCACCACAACCTCACGAATCCGCCGATACCGCGTTCCAGCAATCGAACTCGCCAGGATAATAATCCCCGCAAAGATACTGAACGCCGCAAGAAACTGAATCACATAAGTGATCTGCAACACCACCGACCGGACCGTCTCCAGCGCCTGCGCCACATTGATCACCGTAACCGTCGGATACGCCTGATACAGCGCCCGCTGCAACTCACCCACTCGCGCCGGATCCACATGAATCCCCCCATACCAAACCACCGGCAAGCCCTTCAGCGGAGCAGGCGGCAAAATGAACTCCGCCCGCGAGTACGCATGCTGCCCATCCGACTTGATCAGCGGCCCCACCGTCGCCACAAACTGCGTATCCTGCGCAGCAAACGTAATCTTCGAACCCACCTTCACTCCCAACCGCTCCGCAGTCCGCCGGCCGATCGCCACCATCGGCTGCGTCTCCTTCGCGTCCCACCACTTCCCGGACACAATCGTCGTCCCCGGCGGCATTCCCTCCGACCACGTCAGATTGATCGACTGCAACATCCGCTTCGGAAAGTTCGTCAGCTTCGCTTGATTCGCCGGTACCCCATCAATCGCAATAATCCGCGACGACACCACCGGCAGCAGCTCCGGCTCCGACGTCACACTCTTCTGTGACTTCAGCAGCGCCCGCATTCCCGCAATTTCATCATTCGTAATATCAATCAGAAACACATTCGGCAGATTTGGCGCACTCGAAATATGCAGCTCCGTCACAACGGCCTGCTGCACGAGATAGACCGCCATAATCTGCATCACGCCCATACCTAGCGCCGCCAGTAGCGCAGCCGAAGGATTCCCCGGCCGATACAGATTCGCCAGCCCATGCCGCACCGCCGAAGGCAGACTCAGCCGAGTCGTATTCAAAAACCACCGCAGCCCTGCCAACACCGCCGCCGAAGCAGCAAGCAACACCGCCAGCACGCCGACCAGCCCCAGCGAAAACACCTTCCCCACCGTGGCCGAGTCCGACAGCGTAGTAGCAATCGCCGCCAGCCCAGCCAGAATCAGCGCAGCCGCAGCAATTTGCGCCAGATTCTTCCTCAGCTTACGAAAGATTGCCGTAACAAATGGATCCTCACTATCCTCCACTGCCCTCCGCAAAATCAAAATCGGCCGCACATTCCGAATATCCAACAGCGGAGGCAGCGTAAACAGCAGCGTAGTCAAAACACCCGCGCCCAGCCCCGTCAAAACCGTCCGTAATTGAATATGCAGATCCGTCTCAAAATTAACGAACTTCGAAAGGAAGTAAGGAAACGCCAGTTGCACGCCGACACCAAGCGCTACACCCAGCAGACCACCCAGCAACCCAAGCATCAAAGTCTGCAACAGATAGATCTTAATAATCTGCCCCGACCGAGCCCCCAGCGACTTCATAATCGCAATCGTGTCCAGCCGCTGTTGCAGATGCGCACGCATTGCCATCGCAACGCCCACAGCGCCCAGCACCAGCGCTACCAGGCTCATCAGCGACAACAAACTAGTGGCCCGATCCAACCCCTGCGTTAGCGCCGGATTCGTCTCGCGATAATCAATAACCTGCGACTCCGGCAACAATTTCTCCAGCCGATCCTTCAAGTCCCCTACAGCCTTATCCGAAATCGGCGCGCCACCAGCAGGCTTTGGAACCTTAAACAAAAATCGTTGCCCCGCATGGCTCCCCGGAGCCAACAGCCCACTAGCCTCCAGCCCCTCGCGCGAAATCAACACCCGAGGCCCTGCCGCAAAGTTCCCCGACAAACGATCCGGCTCATTCACCACAACCGCCGCAATCCGAAACAGCTGATTCCCAATCTTCAACTGATCGCCAAGATTCAGCTTCAGCCGAACCAGCAGATCATCCGCCACAGCCACAGCATCCGGCTTCAGCGTATCCCTCAGCGACGCCTTAGGCGACAACTCCACCTCGCCATAAAACGGATACAACTCCGGATCAACAGCCTTCAGCGAAACCAGCAACGGATCAAGCGTCTTCGCCGCCGAAGCCATCGAAAGCAGCTCCGTCACCGGCGTCATCTCAATTCCCTGCTGCTCAATCTCGTCCAGACCCTTCTGCTGCTCCGTCGTCGGCTGCATAAACATTCGCGCCGAAAGGTCCGCCGCCATAATGCTCCGAGCTCGATTCAACAGCGTCGCGCGAAAAGAAGACGAGAACCCCCGAACCCCAGTCAGCGCAGCCACGCCAATGGCCACCGACAAAATCACAAAGAAAAATTTGCCCTTCGACGAGCGCATCTCGCGAGCAGCAATCTTGGCAGCGGAACGATAAGAAAGAGTCGCCATAATCAGGACCGTGCGCTCAGCGCAGCCACACCCGGGGCCTCCGCAGGCTGCGCATTCATCTCATCCGAAATAATCAGCCCATCGCGCAGCGTAATCCGCCTGTTCGCATAACTCGCGAGCACCGGATCATGCGTCACCAGCACCAGCGTCGTTCCCTCCGTGCGGTTCAGGTTCAGCAGCAACTCCAGGACATGTGCCCCATTCACCGTGTCCAGATTCCCCGTAGGCTCATCCGCCAGCACAATTGGAGGCCGCAAAATAAAAGCCCGCGCCAACGCCACCCGCTGCTGTTCTCCACCCGAGAGCTGCACCGGATAGTGCTCCATCCGATCCCCTAGCCCCACATTCACCAACAAATCCCGTGCCCGAGCCAACCCAGCCTTGGCATCCTGAGCCTCAGCATTCAATTCATAAGGAAGCAGCACATTCTCCAGCGCCGTCAGCGTCGGAATCAACTGGTACGACTGAAAGACAAAACCAATCGTCTTACCCCGCACCTGCGCCAGCCTGTCCTCAGGCAGATAACTAATCGCCGCGCCGTTCAGAAAAACATTCCCACCACTAGGCGTATCCAACCCAGCCAGCAAACCCAGCAAGGTCGACTTCCCCGAACCCGACGAGCCCATAATCGCCGCAAACTGTCCCTGCGGAACCGTAAAGTCCAGGCCCTTCAAAATGTCCACCGTGCGTGGACCATTGCGAATCGATTTGCGAAGTCCTTCTACTGCAATCATCGGAGCCCCTTGAGGTTCACCTCGAAATACGGTCTCAACTGCGGATTGGTTCACCTATCTGATCTCCTTGCATCTACTTCATTGGAGGTTTGGTAGATTCATAACGATGCGGCAAATTGGATTGCTTCTTATACTAGCGGGTCTCTCCCTCAACACCATCGGATGCAAACCCGACCGCGCCTCGCAACAATCATCCACCATTGACGCGCGCCCAACCGATCTCCCTCGCCAGGAAGCCACCTACCCATCCGCGGCAACGGTCTCGCCCTCATCTGACACCGATGTTGCAAAAGATCCGCGCCCCCGCATCGTAGCCTTCGGAGACAGCCTCACCGCAGGCTACGGAACCGAGGCCGGCCAAAGCTACCCCGAGTTCCTCCAGCAGGACCTGGACCGCCTCGGCTACCACTACCGCGTCATCAACGCCGGCATCAGCGGAAACACCACCAAAGACGGAGTAGAACGCGTCCCCTCCATCATTGCCATGAAGCCCGCCATCGTCATCGTCGAGTTCGGCGGCAATGACGGCCTGCGCGGCCTCCGCATCGAAGACTCCCGCGCCAACCTCGACAAGATCGTCTCCACCCTCCAGGCCAGCGGAACCAAAGTCGTCCTCGCCGGCATCTCCCTCCCTCCCGACTACGGCCCCGACTACATCCGCCAGTTCAACGAGACCTACACCCTGCTCGCCAAGAAGTACCACGTCCCCCTGCTTCCCTTCCTCCTCAAGGACGTCTATGGAGTTGACGGCATGATGCAACACGACCGAACCCACGCCACAGCCCAGGGCAACCAGGTGGTGGCCCAAAACGTCCTCCCCCTGATCACCCCCCTCCTCAAAAAATAGCCCCCACCGTTTTGGCCGCTGCTTTTGCCGTCGGTCTCGCTGTTGTCAACCCCATCCCGCCATAACCTATTCAAAACCAATAACATCCAAGTGCCAATTCATTACTCCCTCCCCGGTATAATAGAAATAGAAACAAAAAGAGCCCAGGCAATGCTGGGCTCTCCGTATTTAACCTGATACCTGATATCTGATAAGCAGACCAAGTCCCGACTTAAAGTATCTCGATCGAATACTTTAGGACCAAAGTATAAGGAGGGGGATACTTACCCCATCACCACCGTAGGCTGCATCAACGTCCCGGCGACGCGACGCACAATAGCGATCAACTCCGTCGGACTCACAAAAACCTTAACCAAGGGAGCCGAAGAAAAATCCGGGAGATTCACCTGCATCCCATTCCGCAGACGACCCGCCACCTGATCGTCCACCGTCACGCAGGGCATCTCCGGCAAAAGCGTACGCGGATGCGGCAAGAGACCGGGTATCTCGTCGACAGAAGCCTGCTTCAACTGCTCCACCGTAATCGCCTCAGCAAGCGTGAAAACCCCCGCCCGCGTCCGCCGAAGCGAAGACAAATGAGCGCCGCAGCCAGCCAGTTGACCAAGCTCATGCGCGACCGAGCGAACATAGCCGCCAGCCGAGACCTCCATCTCAAAAGCCGCGACATTGCCCTCCAGCGAAGCAAGCTCAAACCGATGGATCGTAATCCGTGCCGCTTTCACCGGCACCTCAGCGCCAGCGCGAGCCAGCTTATGCGCTGGAACACCATTAATCTTCTTCGCCGAGTAAACCGGAGGAACCTGATCCATCTCGCCGTTGAACCGAGCAGCCAACTCCCGCAGTTCGCTCAAAGAACGCTCCAGCGCCAGCGGCGAGGCAATAGCAGTTCCTTCAGCATCGAAGGTATCCGTAGCAAAGCCAAACCGGATATGCCCCTCATAATGCTTCTCTGCCTGACCAAAAAACTGAGCAAGCCGCGTGTACTTGCCCAAAAGCAGCGGAAGCACCCCAGTAGCCATAGGATCGAGCGTGCCAAGATGACCAATCGATTTTTCGCCAGTAGCTCGGCGAACGATTGCAACAACGTCGTGCGATGTAAGACCGGAAGGTTTATCGAGTACTAAAAGACCATTCATTCAACTTCTAGTTTAGCGTCTAGAAGCTGCTCCCCTGACGACGAACCAACGAAAGGAACTCATTCCGCGTCTGCAACTGCGTCTTGAACACACCCAGCATTGCGGAAGTAACCGTGCTGGAATGCTGCTTCTCGACCCCGCGCATCATCATGCAAAGATGCTGTGCCTCAAGAATCACTGCAACGCCCTGAGGATTAATCGCCTCAGTAATCGCCTCACCAACCTGTGTCGTCAACCGCTCCTGAACCTGCAGCCGCCGCGCAAACACATCAACAAGCCGAGGAATCTTACTCAGCCCGATGACCTTGCCATTTGGAACATAAGCAATATGAGCCTTACCGAAGAAAGGAAGCAGATGATGCTCACACATCGAGAAGAACTCAATATCCTTGACGATGACCATCTCGTCATAATCGACATCGAAGAGCGCATCATGCAGCACATCCGTCACGTTCATCGTATAACCACGCGTAAGGAATGCCATAGACTTCTCCATACGCTCCGGAGTGCGCAACAGTCCGTCGCGCGTGGGATCTTCCCCAATACGGCTCAGCATCTCTCGGTAGAGATCTTGCGTAGAGACAGCTTCGAGGGCAGCTTCAATGGTGGCTTGCGTACTTGCCATGTTGAACCTTTCTAAAATGCACCTGCAAAGTCAAAGGAGTTATTACTCGTCTCCTCAACGTGAACGCTCTCAAGATGAGCAGCGGTGAACTTCGAGAAGATGCGATAAATCTCGATGCTTAGATTTTCGGTAGTTGTAACCGTATCCCGAAAGCAATCGAGCGTATTCAGATTCACCTGATCAAATCGAGCAATCAGATTTGTTTGTGCAAAATCATCAAGCTCCGCAAGGTTACAGACCATGCCCGTTACTGGGTCAACCGGGCCGCTCAGCGTGACCTGAACCGTGTAGTTATGTCCATGTCCATGCGGGTTATTGCACTTGCCATATACAACACGATTCCGATCATCATCATAAGCCTCAGCATGCAGCCTATGCGAGGCCGAGAAGCGATAGCGGCGCGACAGATGAGCCTTCACGAGTGCTCTCCATAGTAGTCAGCGAAGAGATCAGGCATTTCGTATATCCGAACACGGTGAAGCTTCGCGTTAGGAATCTTGTTCTCCAAGCGATTCCACACTGCGATAGCAATGTTTTCGGTCGTAGGAATCGCCTTCGCGAATTCTGGCACCTCAAGATTCAAGTGGCGGTGGTCATAGACGCTGACGACCTCTTGCTCAAGAATGTCCTTGAGCTGCTTGAGGTCTACAACGAAGCCAGAAGTCGGATCCACCTCACCCGCGACGGTAACTTCGAGCGTGTAGTTGTGGCCATGACCATTGCGGTTGGCGCATTTGCCAAAAATGCGTTCGTTCTCCTCAAGCGACCACGCGTCGTTCCAGTAGTAGTGGGCTGAGGAGAATTCGGCTTTGCGAGTAAGAAAAATCATCGTTGCTCTTTCATTAGACGTGCATTTGAACCATGCGGATGCAAATCGCAGCCACGCTAGCGGCCAACATTGTAACTGCGTCCCTTCCAGCTCACCGACTTTTTGATGTGATGTTGCATAACGCTGCGAAGTAAAAGATATACGAACATCGGTATACCCAGAATAGACATTGCAACATCGAGCGCCGGAAAGTTGGAGCGGGCAACTCGAGCATAGAAACGCCAAAGCGTACGAGCCCATAACAGCAATATGGCCGCACGCTGCCAGGTCACAAGCCACGGAAGACCAAGAGCAAGCGCAGGCAGCCCAACGAAGAGCAGCAGATCGAGCACGCGCCAGGCGGCCAGATAAATCGGCCGCGGAAATAGCAGCGCAAGGTTCTTCGTCCAACCCTCAATCATCTCCGACGTGCTGCGATACATTCGCGTCGAGAGCGCTTCAGGAGCATATCGGAAGCGAATCACGCGTCTTCCACGCTTAATGTTGCGTGCAAGCGCTACATCTTCGAGCACGTTCATGCCAACCGCACGATGTCCGCCAACGGAGAAGTACACATCGCGCTCCACCAGCAGAAATTGGCCATTCGCCGCAGCCAGCCTACGGTCTGGGTCGTTGACCTGGCTGGGTGGGTAGACTGATGCCAGCTCCGAGAACACCAGCGGCATCAGGGCGCGCTGCCAGAAGCCGCTAACGATCTGGCGCGGCGAGTACGATAGCAGGACTGCCTTGTGCCTCTCGGCCTCGCGGAGTGAGCGCGACAGAGTGAGGGGCTCATGGATCGTGTCGGCGTCAGTAAACAACAGCCACTTGCCATCTGCGATCTGCGCTGCTGCCCAACAGGCGTTGTTCTTGCCCGTGAAACCTCCTCGTGAGCTCAGATCGAGCGGAGGCGCGTCGAGGACTGTGATGCCTTGATGGTTTGCCGCGAACTCGGCGGCGATCTCGCGAGTTCGATCGGTAGAGGCGTCGTTGACGACGATGATCTCCCATTGCAGTCCAAGCGCGAAGCCAGGTTCGGACTGGCTCACGAGGGAGGTCAGGCACGTTGGCAGCGCCTGTTCTTCGTTACGTGCGGGGATGATGACGGAGAGCTCAAGTTCGGGGCTTGGGTCAGGATTCTGGTCGGTTGATTCCACGACTTCGTATTATAGGAAGTGGAGTCAATTGTGCGTAAATTTTGGGCGAGTGCTGTTTTAGTGGTGTTGCTGGTGACCGGGTGTGACCGTGGAGATCATCCGGGGAACATCGGCAAGGCTGCTCCGCAGTTTGTGATGAGCGATGGAACGCGAACGGTTGACCTGAGCAAGCTTCGCGGGCGGGTTGTGCTGCTGAACCTCTGGGCGACGTACTGCGCGCCATGCATCGAGGAGTTGCCGAGCCTGCTCGCATTGCAGAAGAAGATGCCCGATATTGCTGTGGTTGCGGTCAGCATGGATCAGGATCCCGACGTCTATCGGAAGTTTCTTGTTGACCACCATGTCGATGTGCTCACCGTGCGAGACGAGGAGATGAAGGTCAATGCCTTGTATGGAACGGTACAGATTCCTGAGACCTACGTGATCGACAGGCAGGGGGTTCTGCGCCGGAAGTTCGTTGGCGCTCAGGACTGGACCAAGCCGGAGATCATGGATTTTTTGCGGAAGATGTAGCCAGCGGCGCTTCTTTGCGAATGTCAATGGCACGTGCGCCTGCTCGATGAGCTGCTTCGAGGCCCTCGTCTGAGTCTTCGAAGACGGTGCACGCTGCCGGATCGACCTTCATGCGGCGCGCAGCTTCGAGATAGACGTCTGGCGCTGGCTTTCCGTGCTTCACATCGTCGGCCGTGACGATGTAGTCGAAGAGAGACCGCAGTCCAACGTTGACCAGAGTGGCTTCCACGTTCTCAAGAACTCCGTTCGATGCGACCGCCATAGGCACACGACCGTGCCAGACGCGAGCGATGTCCGCGACAAAGGTGATCTCTTCGATCAGGGGAATCGCTGCCTGGTAGGCGATGTTGTTGCGCGCGAAGAAGGCTGCGCGATCGATCGGCGGAGGGTTGAATGCTGCTTCGTACTCGTCGATCAACGGATCAGGACCGAGTCCGTGTCTCAGGTGGTACCAGTCGGCGGTCATGGTAAGGCCAAGCGGCTTGAGCGCCTGCTGGATCGAGCGAAGATGCGCGGGAGCACTGTCGACCAGCGTCCCATCGCAGTCGAAGATCAGCGCGGAGAACGTCCCTTCGATAAGCGAGATTGCCATAAGTTGATTTTACGGTTTCGGGGGTCTTCTTTACGGGTTGAAGAGGTCGCACCCGGGGAGTCGACCGCGGATTTACGCGGAGGGGCGCGGATGGGAGGCGAAACGGTTTAACACTGATTTGCGCGGATGTTGGTGGGTTTTCTGCGGTGGCTTGGAGGGTGGGGAGGATTTCGGGTTTGGGTTCGGGGGTGGGTTCTTGGGTGGGTTTGTCCTGGGCGAACTGGTCGAAGAGTTGGCGCATGATG
>Ga0070734_10002524_pt1 | contig 21890 bp, 17 predicted proteins | sample Coa_R1_8_FD_66444 | JGI IMG/M metagenome (GOLD analysis project Ga0070734, IMG submission 66444) | Surface soil microbial communities from Centralia Pennsylvania, which are recovering from an underground coalmine fire - Coalmine... | ecosystem: Environmental > Terrestrial > Soil > Unclassified ...
TGACCCGTCCTGTTGTCCGATCGTGAGCAAGGTTTTGCCCTTGACCTTGATACATCTGCGCTCCACCACGTCGCGACGTACCAACGTCCGAGTACGAACAGGATGTTCACTTTATCGCTGGCTACGACAGCTGTCCCTGTTAAGATGGAGTGCATGCGGACCGCGGTGAATCTGAACCATCATTGCGTACGAGCCGGCATGATCGGCCTGGGAATGATCTTCGAAGAGACGTATCGGCCGCTCTTCGAGCAGCTTCATGCCGAGGGACTGTATCGCCGCGATTTTGGATTCGTCGACGTTGGCTTGGCTGCGGTCGCCAGTCGAACCGGCACGCGCGCCCAGCATTACCAACGCCAGGCCGCCGGCCGCGTAGCGGACTTCGCCAGCTTTGCGGGGGCGGATGCCGTTCCCCTGCTCTTGGCTCATGGCGTTGACGTGGTCTGCATCGCCACGCCGGATACCCGGCATTTTCAGGCCGCCAAACAAGCCCTGACAGCGGGCAAGCATGTCCTCATCGAAAAGCCCTCGGTCCTCCGCTTGCAGGATTTAAATGACTTGCAAGCGCTGGCGCGGCAGCACGGCGTCCTGGCCAAGGTCGTTTACCACAAGCTGGCCGACCCTGACCACAAGAAACTCCGCACGCATGTTGTCGACCGCGTATTGCGCCATGTCAATAATGGCTATTGCTCCCTGCTCGAACCGAAGCAGATCAGCGGCAGCCAGTTCGCGGAGTGGATCACTGGCCGCAACCCGGGCACTTACGTCGCTGTGCACTACATCAAGCTGATCGATTTTACTTTCGGCCCGGATTGGCGGTTGGCACGGATTCACGCGACCGGGCAGCGCGGCCTGGTTGGGCCGGTCGATAGTCCGACGTGGGATTCGGTGCAACTGCAAGTGATTTATGCGTACCCCGATGGCCGGGAAGCCGCGTTCGATATCCACACCAGCTGGGTGACCCCAGACAACTTCCCAGGCTACGTGGAGCAGGAAGTGCAGTTTCGTTTCGACAACGGCGTGTGGAATGCGCACCAGCGGAAGCGCGGCGTGGAACTCACGGTGGAAGGCCGGACGCCGGGCGAATGGAAGATTACTCCCAACCACCACTACAATGGCACCTTTCTGGAACCGTGGGGCGAACGCTCGCAGCGGGGTTACGGCATCGAAATCTTGCGCCGGTTCTTTGAGGAGGTGGCGTTCGTCGAATTTGGTGGCCCCCCTGCTGAGCGCTCCGAGCGCTTGGAAGCAATGCGCGCCTTGGCTTACAATGATCTCTCCGCAGACCGCAATACGGTGGCCGTGGTGCAGGCGATGGAGGCCATTTTGGAGCGGCACGCCAGCGGCACACCGGGTAGCATGGTGGAAGTAAATTCATCCCAAGGAGAATTGGTCCTGAGAAGCCCGGGGCAGGCTGAACCAGTCATTCTCTGCCCGCGCCTCTCTGAAAGGCCCTGATTGATATGACTATTCCCTTGCATCATCCCCACGAACCGTCCTCCGACGCCACCCGTGATCTGGTTGCCAGCTACGAGCCACGCGCCCTTCGCACCTACACCCCGACTCAGGCGGTCCTCGCCCACAGTGCCGGCATCTACCACTGGACGCCCGAAGGCCGGCGGCTCTGCGATTTCACATCCGGCGTGCTGGTCGCCAACCTGGGACATAATCCCACATCCTGGCTGAAGCGCTACGGCGATTACATGGGCTGGTCCGATGCTCCCAACGGACAGCATAAAGATTCTGCCGCTGGGCAGCGCGATGTTCCGGGCTTCCGCCCTGCCCTGCCGATGACGGCGTACAACGCGATCACGGCCGTCGAAATCGATGCCAGCCGCCGTCTCATCGAGCTGCTTCAGGATCGTCCCGGTGGACGGCGGCTGGAGCAAGTATTCTGGGCCGCCTCCGGTTCCGAAGCAATTCAAAAAGCTCTTTGGGCAGCCCTGGCACGGGATCGGGCCCGTGAAATGATCCTCGCCACGCGTCACGGCTTCCACGGCAAAAAAGGCTTGGCGGGAGCCGTCACGGGATGCGAGACCGACCATGATCGGGATCCGCGTGTTCGCTTCATCAGCTTTCCCATGGAAGAATGTGCCGACGTCGGCATGCGCGACCGGCCCTTTGATCCCTCTCCTTACCAACGCGAACTGGAACAGTTGTACAACCAGTTTGGCCGCCGGCTCGGCGTGCTCATCACCGAGCCGTACCTGGGAGGCGGCGGTTCGTTCCATCCCCCCAAGGAATATTTGCAACTGCTGGAACGCTTTTGCCGAGCCCAGGATATCGTGTTTATCCTGGATGAAGTGCAATCGAACTTTGGACGGACCGGCAATTTCTTTGCTTACGAAACCTACGGCCTGGAGCCGGACATCGTCGTTTTGGGCAAAGGGCTCGGGAACGGCGTACCGGTGGCGGCAGCGGCCGGCCGAGCCGACCTTTTCGCCAGCCTCGACTATGGCGAAGGCTCGGATACCTGGAGCGCCAATCCGTTATGTTGCGCGGCCGTGCTGGCCACGCTCGATGAATTCGCGGCTCACGATGTCCTTGGAGCAAGCCGTCGGGCTTCTGCCGTTATCGAGGCCGGCCTGTTGCGTCTGAAGGAGTTACCCTTCGTTGGCCAGGTCCGCGGCGAGCGCGGCGGCATGGTTTGGGGCGTGGAAATGAGGGATTACGCCGGCCACAGCGCGGCCGAATGGGCCAACGCAGCCGTTCTGGCCTGTTATCGGGGCGATGGGGATGATGGCATCCATCTGCTCGGACCGCTGGCCAGGAAAGTGCTCCGGATCGCCCCTCCCCTGGTCATCACCGAGCAGGAGGCCAACAAGGCGCTGGGGCTGATGCACCGACTTCTCGCCTCTTTGGTTTCGGACACTACTCCCAACCGTCACGCCGTCTCGGTAGCGGCCACGTGACCCCCTGCCCCATTCCCTCAGTCGCTAGTTCCGCATGGCACGCTATGCTGGGCAAGCCGATCTTTGTAAGATGGTAGGAAGGAACCGGCGGAGCGAACCACTATCCTGATTGACTTGCGAGAATCTGGGCGCACTCCGCCGGCATTCTGAACGAATCGGACCGCCGATTCGTAACATAAAGGGGTTTTGCCAACTTCGCCTACTTCCTCATCCTTCAAGACACAACCGCCGTGGAAGAGCAAATCAAGAATTTTATCGTCACCTTCACGAGCATCCTGTACGAAGCTCTACCATTCATCGTGTTCGGCGCAGTCATTGCCGGGGTGGTCGAAGAACTGCTTCCCCAGAAATTAATCGCCCGGCTGATTCCGCGGAACCGCATCTTGGCTATCGCCATCGGCGGCTTTCTGGGCCTTCCCTCGCCGATGTGCGACTGCGGCATCCTCGTGGTGGTGCGCCGCCTGCTCCGCAAGGGCGTGCCGCTCAGCTGCTGCGTCTGTTATCTCCTCGCCGGACCGATCATCAACGTGGTCACCATGCTCAGCACTCGTGTCGCCTTCACGGGAATGGAGAAATTCACCGACAGTGCGGGAAACCTCACCTATCAAATCGGCGGCGACGGCATGATGTGGCTGCGCGTGAGTGTGGGCTATCTGGTCGCCTTTGTTACCGGCTTGATCGTGGAATGGCAGTACCGCAGGCACGGGCCGGAGAAGCTTCTCACTCCCTTGGCTGTGCCCACTGGCAAAACGGATCTCGTGGAAGACCCCGACAATGGCAACGGTGCAGGGCCGCGCCGCTCCTTTTGGCAACGGATCAACAACATTACCGAGACCGCTTTGCACGATTTCGTGGATGTGATGGTGTTTCTTATTCTCGGAGCCTTGCTCGCCGCCCTGGGCCGGCTCCTGTTAAAAGATCAGCTGGAAGGTCTTTCACGCAGCTACCCGATCTTTTCGATCGGCATCATGATGGGCCTGGCGATTGTGCTGTGCATTTGCAGTCAGGCGGACGCCTTTGTCGCTGCCAGCTTCGTCACGGTTCGGCCGGCCTCCAAGTTAGCTTTCCTGGTCCTCGGGCCGATGCTAGACTTCAAGTTGTACGCCATGTATACGCGGGTATTTCGCCCGCGCCTCATCTGGACGGTTGTCTCTGCGGTAGTCCTCCAGGTGTTGATTTATTCGCTCATCATCCATGAGCTGTGGGAAAACTACCACGAGCAGATCACGAGCTGGCTGGGGCAATTGAGCCTGTATCATTGAAGGAGCTTCCCATGGGGCATACGCATAGCGATGACCGCAGCACCTATTACATGGAGCAGCTGTGCACGATCGGCATTTGCGGCTTGCTGGGAGGCGTGGCCGTCATGCTCTACTACCAGAACATCCTCCGCTTCATCCTCGCGGAATACCTGCACGTCTACATCCTCTGGAGCGGGTTCGTCCTACTGGGTCTGGTTGCCTTGCGTGCCGTCGGTTTGTGGCGCACCGCCGGCACGTCGACTGCTGCCCACGAACACACCCATTGCCATGAGCATGGGCATACCCATGTCCACAGCCATGAGGAAGAACACACCCATGAGCACGGACACGATTGCGACCACGAGCATGAGCATGAGCATGAGCACAGCCATGAGCACAGCCACGGGCACGACTGCGGCCATGAGCACGCGTGGAATCCGGGGCGCTACATTGTCCTCTTGCTGCCGATTGTGCTCTACTTCCTGCACCTGCCGAATGCAGGTTTCAGTGCTTCCGGTATCTCGGTCAGTGTGAACGACATCGATCCGACTTCGGCCGGCAAGTATGTCGAAAACACCGGTTTACAGATTACCAAGGCCAACGGGCACGATGGGGTCGAGGTGGTTTCCGTGGTGGCCGACGGCCCCGCAGCCAAGGCTGGAATCAAAGCTGGTGATGCAATTACACAGGTCACGCGGGAAAAGGATGAGACAGGTAAACCCCTCGATAAACCCGAGACGATCTCACTCAAGGATCTTCCCGTGGAAGAGGCCGTTGCGAAGCTCAAGGGCAAATCGAAGACCCAAATCAAATTGACCGTTGTACATCCGGCGGACACCAGGACCGAAGAGATTGAGCTTACCCGGGCGGATGATGTGATCCCGCTTGAATTCAATACGCTGCAAGGTGCGGCGTATACGCCTGGCTCTCGGCAGTTCTATGAAGGCAAGGTTGTTCGACTCGTCGGGCAATATTCGCCGGGCCGGAATGATCGCACCTTTACACTGGTTCGGTTCAAGATTACCTGCTGCGCCGCGGATGCGCGGCCTCTGAACGTGGTGATCCAGCTGGATCCGCATGCCCGCGGCAGTCTATCCCATATCAAGCCTCTGGAATGGGTCAGTGTCACGGGTCGAATCACGTTCGGGCAGCGCAAGGATCGAGATGAATACGTTACGATGTTGATCGTCAACGCGCCCGAGGATGTCAAAGTCACGGATCCGGATCCCCGGTATTACCTTCAGTGAGCCCGCGGAGGAACGGACCCATGGCCGAGGCCGCGGCAAAGACGATCCAGCCGCTCTTGGAAGCCATCGCGTTTGCCGCGCGGGCCCACCAAGGAAAGCTGCGGAAGGACAGAGCAACGCCCTACGTCAGCCATGTCTTCCGTGTCTGCTTGGTGCTCCGCCATGTCTTCGGCATCGACGATCCGCATGCACTCATGGCCGCCGCGCTGCACGATACCGTGGAAGATACCGACACGGACTTCGACGACCTCACGGAACGGTTCGGTGAGGATGTGGCCAGATGGGTGGCCGCCCTGTCCAAAGACAAGCGACTTCCCGATGAACCGCGCGAACAAGCCTATGCCACGGCACTGGCCCAAGCCCCCTGGCAGGTCAAGGCGTGCAAGCTGGCCGACGTTTACGATAACGTGATGGATTCCATCGATAGTGCCCCTCCGCAGCGCGCCCACGTTTTGAAACGGGCCCATTTCTATCTCGATGCATTGAAACCGCAGCTGCCGGAACCGCTTCGACGGCCGTGGGAGATGGTCGTCGAATTGGTCAAGCACGTTGAAGCCGGCCAGGCCTGAACAATTGCTGGCGGGACGGATACTCGTGACGCCGCCGATGGCCGGGTGGCATGGCTTGGCCCGGGGCTTACACGATCGCCCAGTTCTGGAAGTCCCCTGCCCCGGTGACAAGCCATGAAACCGATCTTGATCGCCGACCATGTGAGCAAGCTTTACCACATCGGAGCCCGGCAGCGAGCGGATCGCACCTTGCGGGAAGCGATCATGGACGTCGCGGCAGAACCGTGGCGCCGTCTGCAACGCATGTCGCGCTGGGGAGCGGTCCCGCCGGCAATCGTCAACGGCGCGAATCCCGAGGAGATGATCTGGGCGCTAAAAGATGTCTCCTTGGAAGTCCAGCCGGGGATTGTGATCGGCATCATTGGCCAAAATGGGTCAGGGAAATCGACGCTCCTGAAAATCTTTAGCCGGATTGTGCAACCCACGGCCGGCCGTATCGAGATCCGGGGCCGCATCTCTAGCTTGCTCGAAGTCGGCACCGGGTTCCATGCGGAGCTGACCGGCCGGGAGAACATCTTCCTCAACGGCGCCATCCTGGGCATGAGCCGCCGGGAGATCAAGCGGAAGTTCGATGCCATCGTGGACTTTGCCGAGATTGGCAAGTTTCTGGACACCCCCGTGAAGCGGTACTCCAGCGGCATGTACGTGCGGCTTGCCTTTGCTGTGGCTGCCCATCTGGAGCCGGAAACCCTCCTCCTGGATGAGGTTTTGGCCGTGGGTGATTTAGCTTTTCAGAAGAAGTGTGTGGAGAAAATGGGCAGCGTCGCCAAGGCCGGCTTAACGGTGCTGTTCGTTAGCCACAACCTATCGGCGATCAGCACTCTGTGTCAGCGGGTGATCGTCTTGGAGAACGGTGTGCTCGTGTTCGATGGACCGACCCGTGCCGGCATCGAACGGTACGTCAATAGTGTTTCACAGAGCACAGGAGGAAGCTTGCAGCGCGCTGCCCATTGGGGCCCCCGCCGGTACGCACAGATCACCTCGTTTACGCTGCGCAATGAGGCCGGCCAACCGTGCGAAACGTTCTTCATGGGCGATACGTTGGTCGTGGAGCTGGAGATCCTGTGTACGCAGCGGTTGAGCGAGCCCGAGATCGGCTTCGCCCTGCAAAACAGCATGGGGATGAGCGTGGAGCATTTCATCTCGACCTGGGAAGGATTGCATGAGCCGCTCGAACCCGGCCGGCATCGGTTCCGGGTAGTGATCCCGAAGATGTATGTCTATCCCGGCACCTACGCCCTGACTCCCTGGGTATTACGGCTGGGGGAGAGTCTGGACCATCAGGTGGACTATGCGGTGATCTTCAGGGTTGTGGAAGCAGACTTGACCGGCCATCGACCGTATTTCGAGAGCTACACCCAGACGAACTGCGAAGTGTACGCGCCCAGCACGTGGTCGCACACTCCCCTCCCCGGAGCCGCCGATACGGCCAATGGCCAAACGGGAAGCATTCCCTGATCGATTGCCTCATAGGAGATCATTCCGGCAGTGGCCGTGCCTGGATGGACCGCCGCTGGCGTGGCCAGAGAATAACTTGGCCACGCCAGCGGCTGTTCCCTGCGTCAAATCGTCAGGGATTCTTTCATGCCGAGGGTTTGAGTGAACCCATCGATTCGCTGGGCCTGCGACTCATGCTGTTTTGGTGCATGAACGTCCGACCCGGAGTTTACGCCGGTCAGGCGGGTGAAGAAGTGGTCGACGCTTTGTCCATTGAGCAGCGGCACCACCTCTGCGGCCGGCTTGGCCATCGTTTCGCTCGGGGTGAGTGACGCACCCAGGGAGCCCGTTGGAGAAATCCCCGCGTTCTTCAGCGCCTGGTCAAATGGAGGCCTGGCCCTGGCACCGGGAGGAGGAGTCGTGCCGGTATCTTCGATGCCGAACGTGAAGGTCACGTCGTCGCTCCGGGACGGCAGACCATGTCCGTTCAGGAACGCGGAGGCCTCAAACGTGGCCTGGTATATGCCGGCGGCGGTAAAGCCCCAGTTGAGGTGCATGTGCCCGCCCGGCTCGATATACACGACGGGGTCCAGCGTTCGGCCGCCGTCGTAACTGGAGATCCACCAGTTCGAGGGTGGTCCTTGGTCATCTTGCCAGGCGGAAATATCGCCCGGCCCCTGGAGGTCGCGGAGGGCGAATTTCATCCACTCGCCCGGGCGGGTGATCCGGGGGTCGTTGGGACGATAGATATCGAACGTTCCCGGTGCGGTGTTTTCCGTGGACAGGGCAACGGTGAGTAGCGTGGGATCCTCTTCCTCCGGCAGCTGCCAATCCATATTGCCGTCCCCGGCTCCGATAAAGGTCCAGCCGGCCGGCTGCGTGTGGCGGGCGTTGGCGTTGACGTACAAGAGCACATCGGACGGCGCATAGACCACGTTGTCGGTTTCGTCGAGCACATCCATGGTCCATGCTCCGTTGGCATAATTCACTTCGATGTGGGCATGCACCATATCGAGGACGGTGCGGTCCAGGACGAGCCGGCTTTCCAGTAGTTCCACGGCCAATCGTGTCCGGGCCGGGTGGGCTCTCCTGGATTGATGGACTTGGCGAACGAAGCGAATGCCCAAACGGTTAAGCGGGATCATGCGAAGCATGATGAACTCCTTCTGGAGATGTTACATTTCATGAGATGAATTACAGGGGCGGTTTGGCAAAGTTCTCCCCTGTGTCCGCCCATTGCTTGACCTGTGCCGCCGGGATCGCGTCAACGTGGCCGTCGGCATACAGGTAGTTGGCGTAACCCGCGGTATGGTGGGTGGGATCCTTGTCGGTTCCCAGGGTTCCGGCGAAGCGGTCAGGTTGAATGCCTTCCAGCATGCGGACCCAGGCTAAACCATCGTCGGGGGTGCGAAACCATTGGCGCGTATGGACATGATCATCACTCCATCCCGCCCCGCGCTGATCGGACCCGGTAAAGACGGTGATCATCCGCGACGTTGCCGTCAGGAATTGCATCCTCACGCAGGCATCGCGGCCTTGATTGAGGTACTCGTTGAGCACATAGCTGGTGCCTTGAGGCCCGTAGGAAAGTGACACCAGCCGTTGCTCCGCCTTGGGATCGACCGGACAGATGAACGTCGTGGCCACGTTTTCCAAGTACGGCTTGAGGGTGAAGACCCATGCCTTGTCGTAATCGCTGGCGTGATCGCTGTCCAAGGGAAAGTACCCCTTGTTGTTCTCGGTGTACATCGCCAGGGCCAGGCCAATTTGCTTGAGATTGTTGGCACACTTGATGCGATTGGCGGTCTCACGGACCTTCTGCACCGCCGGCAGCAACAAGCCGATCAACACCGCGATGATCGCGATTACCACAAGGAGTTCGATCAGGGAGTAGGCACGCCGTCCGGACACGACGAGTTCCTTTCCAAAAGAAGGAACAGGGTAGATCCACCACGCACTGTCGGAAGCCTGGATGGTGCGAGGCCCCGGGTTTGACCGCGGGCGCATGCTCCGGCGACGGGCGCTGGCGCGCCAGGGGACGGAGCTTCGCTTCCGGAGCGTCCTCAGGGGCAGAATCTGTGCTGGGTCGCGGGAACCTCAGATGGCAACGAATCGGGGAGGCGGTGGGAGCGGGGTGTGGGAAATGGTAACTGGTGAAGCGTCACGCTCGCAGATAATGCCGGAGAGATTCGTCGGAGCGTTCCAGGTTGGTCCCGGAGGCGGCGTCAGCACAGCACCGGCACTTACCCACAAGGTGCTGAGGCCCTGGCAACGCAACAGGCTTATGCCATGCGTCCAGCGTAGGCCGTCTTTCGTGGGTGGTTGCTGCTTGTCGCAGCAGCGGGTTGGTGTGTGCGTGCAAGAAGCAAAAAACGATCGAGATGCACAACAACTCGCTGCCGTCCCGGCCGCCGGCTTTTCTGGAGACACGGAACAGTTGCGGCACGCTGTTCCTCCGCATTCGGCCTGGTCCCGTAGGCGAACGGTCTGCCAACCTTTGGGCCGCGCCACTTCGGCATAGGATGGCGGTTCAACGTGATGGGCTTGGGCCCAGATCCATTTCTCTTCAGGGGTGAAACAGCAGCAATGCCGCCAGCACTCCTCCGCCGTGTGGCAACCGCACGGGTGGTCCTGACACGGGAATGGCTTACTTCGGTCTTTCCCCTGGCCCGTAGGGAATGGCAAACCGCTAATGGTGGCCAGGTAGGAAAGCAAGGCCAGGACGGCACAAAGCCGGTGTGCGCGAAGCTTCCAGGGGTGGTTCCGTGCAGGCCAGAGCATGGATGGTACGCCGGCTTCCTCAAGCGGATTCAACTGAGGAACAATTATAAGAACGCCGATCGGCAAAGACCAGGGAGATGCCGGCCAAGCATCCTTGACACGTTCCTCTGCTCCGCGCTATGATCGAAGCCGCTGCCGGTTTCTCACCTGCAATGAAAGGGTTGTCCGATGACCCGAAGGCAACCTGCCTGCTCGCATTTGGCCACACGGAGCCGTCGTGCGTTTCTGGGCGTTGGCTGGGGAATGTTCGGCTTATCTCTGCCGGCGTTTCTTGGACTGCGTCAGCAGGCGCAAGCCCGTTCGCAGTCGGCACAGGTGCCTGGCCCAGCCAAGTCGTGTATTGTCCTGTACTGCTGGGGCGGCATGAGCCATCTGGAAACCTGGGATCCCAAGCCCAACGCCCCGCGTGAAATCCGCGGCGACTATCGCGCCATTGCCACGGCCACGCCGGGCATCCGCATCGGGGAATACATGCCGCTGTTGGCCCAGCAGACACAGCGGCTGGCCATTGTCCGTTCGGTGCACCATCACTGCACTGCTCATGGCAAGGCGATGTACTGGAATGTCACCGGCCATCCCCCGCTGGCGCCGGAACTGGCCGTCAACCAACCGCGCTCCCGGCAGGACTGGCCTTGCCTGGGCGCGGTGGTCGCCAAATTGCGGCGACCGCCCGCGGGATTGCCGGGCGCAGTGCAGATTCCGTATCCACTGGTCGACAACAATACCCTGCAAGCGGGAGACCACGCGGGCTGGCTGGGCAGCCGCTATGATCCCGTCATCCTCCGGCCCGAGCATGGCAAACCCTATGGCGGCATCTCCCGCGATCTCGGCACTCCGGTCCTGAAGCTAGCCGACGGCGTCGATGGCCCGCGCCTGCGTCAACGGCAAACGCTTTTGCAGCATATGGAACAGTCCATCGACGCCGGAACCAGCGGCAAGACGTTCGACCACTTCCGCCATATGGCAGCCGACATGCTTCTCCAGCCGCGTGTCCAGGCCGCCTTCGATCTGAGCCGCGAGCCACCGCCAGTCCACGATGCCTATGGCGAGCATCTCTGCGGCAAGAGCATGCTGCTGGCCCGACGCCTTGTCGAAGCCGGCGTGCCGCTCGTGCATGTCATCTGTGCCGCGGGCGATCTGAACGGCTCCGTGGGCGATCATTGGGACACGCACAGCAACAACTTCCAGCGCCTCAAGAACGATCTGTTGCCGCCCCTGGAACGAGGCAGCGTGGCCCTTTTGAATGATCTGGCCGATCGAGGACTGCTGGAGCAAACGCTGATCGTCTGGCTGACGGAATTTGGCCGTACGCCGCGCCTGAGTGGCCATGCTGGTCGGGATCATTATCCGCACGTGTATTCGGTAGCCTTCGCCGGCGGCGGCATTCGCGGGGGCCAGATCTACGGCAGTTCCGACAAGATCGGCGCCTTTCCCCGCGAGCTGGGCTGCGGTCCCAACGATCTGCACGCCACCATTCTTCAGGCCTTGGGCATCCCCCTGGACGCCCAGTTGGTGGATTTCCAGGGACGTCCTCTTCCCGTGACGGATGGAAAGCCATTGCCGTTGTTTTAACGGTTCCTTTTGCACAAACCTCAACATCAGAAATCAACCGTGGACTGCGCACTGACCGAGAACGCCATGACCGAGCAGACCCGCTTAGACGCTTTGCTGTTGCGGTATGAACAACTGCGGGCTCAGAACATGGTGGGCACGCCTGCGGCCCCGTGCGGATTTTCAGAAGTTGCTGTCCGAATTGGCGGCGAAGGAACCAGCAGCCAGCCGGTGATCCAGACTCCGATTTCCCGAAGCGGTACAATGGCGCTCGTGAACGAACGGAACCGAGGGCGCCGGAGGAACGAAGGATGTCTTCCCCTGGTTCGGTCACATATTGGATCCAGGAACTCAAAGCCGGCGAGCGGGCGGCCACCCAGCCTCTGTGGGAGAATTATTTCCGGCGGCTGGTGGCGCGGGCACGCCAGAAGCTGGCCGGGGTACCCCGCCGGGCCGCGGACGAGGAAGACGTTGCGTTGAGTGCCTTCGGCAGCTTCTGTCGTGCGGCGGAAGAGGGCCGCTTTCCTCAGCTCGATGACCGGCACGATCTCTGGCAATTGCTCATGGTCCTCACCGACCGCAAGGCCAGCGACCTGGCCAATTTCGAGCGCCGCCAAAAACGAGGCGGTGGAAGAGTGCTGGATGAAGCTGGCTTGCAAGGCCGCTCGGAAGAACTTCCCCTGGCCGAGATCGTGAGTCCGGAGCCGAGCCCCGAATTTGCCGTGCAGGTGGCTGAGGAATGCCGGCGTCTGCTGGGGCTTCTTGAAGATGCCGACTTGCAGCGGGTTGCCGTGGCCAAGATGGAAGGGTATACCGTTGCGGAAATCGCCGAGCAGATGGGCGTGGTGCCGCGGACCGTGAAGCGTTGGCTACAGTTGATCCGCCGAACCTGGGAACAGGAACTCCAGTAGCGAACAAAGTGGCAGTTGTTCGCTTCGCTCCAGGATTGTAGAGTTCCAGGCACCTTGTGGTTCGTGGTTCTCATTCATACTCTGGTTGGCTGTGTCGGGTTAGCGGCGGTTCAGAGAACCGCGTGGGGCACATCCCGACGCGGTTCTGCGAACCGCCGCCAAACAAGAACGGACTCCTTCAGCCGGAGCGCCTATTAGTGCACGGAGCCCATTTCGTTGAGGCTGGTGAACACGGGGGGGGGCTTGCGCGCGCTGGTCCAGCTGGTTGTTCCAAAGGACGCCACCGACCGCCGCATTGTTCGCGGCCAACAAGAGTTGGTAAACATTCAACGTGGTGTTATTCATCACGCCGAACGCCGCCCCGCTCGCGCCGACATTCCAGGCGTAGGCCCCCAAACCGTTCGCGCTGACCGTGAAGCCAGCCGCCTGTCCGGCCGTGCCGCCCAGTGAGAGCGTAGTGGCGTAAACATTCAGGGCCGTGGCCAGCACTTCGGAATCAAGCGAGAACCGGGCGTTAAAGATCTGCTGATCGAAGACGGCCACTTGGGCGTTGGTCATGCCGGTGAGGTTATGGCTGCCGGCGTTGGCACCGTATAGATTCGGGAAACTGGTCGCCAACCAACTCGAGAGCATCGTGGCCAAGGCGCCGCCGTTAAAGCTATTGATGAGTGCTTGGCCGTTGACACCCTTCCAAAAACTGACGCCGCCGACTTGGGGTTGCTGTGCCATGATGCCCAAGCTCGTGACCATGGCTGTGCTACTCGGGTTGGCTGGATTGATGGAACCCGTCGTGTACTGGATCACTTCGCTGACGGTGTAGCTCTTTGCCGTGGCGTACGTGTTCGACCCGTTCACCGCGAACATGTTATTCCCTTGATTCGAGGTGCTCAGCGCGGTGATCGTCAGCTGGAGCGGCAGGATGACGCTGGCGGTGTTGGGAACCAACATCACCTGATAGTTGCTGCCGGAATTGACGGTCTGGAGCGTAAAGCTGGACACGAAGAGCGTCTTGCCCGTCCCTGCGCTGCTGGTGGCATAGGACTCCGCGAGTCCGATCACTATGTCGCCGAGCACGAGGCCGGTGACGGTCGGGATGGCGGCGGCGCTTGTGGTGCCATCGTAAGTCTTGGGGTTCGGCACGGCCGTGATCGTCAGCGGCAGCGGCGTGACGGTGACCGTGGGCGCCATGCTCGTGACGGCCGAGCCGCTGATGGTGGCCGTGAGGGTGCGCGGCGTGCCGACGGTGGTCGCCAGGAAGGTCGCCGTGTAGGTGCCATCGTGGTTGTCGCTGACCGTGCTGAAGCTGCCGCCGCTGGTTCCCGTGCCCAGGCCGAAGGTGACGGTCAGCCCACCGCTGGTCAGGTTGTGGCCGAGGCTGTCCTTGGTCTGCAGCGTCACGATGGCCGTCGCGCCGTAGCTGATAGAGGAAGCCGAAACGGTGATGACGGACTGGGTGAGGTCGACCGCAAAGAGGTCGAAGGCGCCGAGGTCCGCTGGTGCGGTGCGTAGTAGGCCGCGTTGATCGAGGGGTACGCTCGGAAGCGCCACACCGGCATGCACAGCTGGGCTGCCGGTCATGAGGGCCATCGTCATGGTGGGCCCGCCGTTGTTGGCCAAAGCGGTCAGGAGCGGGTCGGCGCTGCTGGCCACGGCCGCCGCGGGCAGGCCGCCGCTGGCGGGGTTGTTGCGCACCAGATCGTGGCTGCTGCCGGTGAGATTGGGCATATTTCCTTGTGCATTCGTGTTGGCCACGAAGTCGCTTCCCGTGTTATCGTGCTGGCCGAGGATGCAGTTCTCTAGCGTGGCGGTGGCCGTATTGCCGGCACCGTCGCTGAGGACGTAGACGTCGCGGGCGCCATCGGCCGCGGTGTTGCTGCTCAGCGTACTCTCGAGGATGGTGAGCGTGCCATTGCGGCTGAAGACGGCTCCACCGAGACCCTGGCCGGCTGCTCCAGCGACGGCGCCAGTGCCACCATTGCCGCCCAGGGCAAGGTTGGCGGTGAAGGTGCAGTTGGCGATGGTGACGTTGCCGCCATTATTGAAGATGGCTGCCCCCAGTCCGGCCCCTCCGCCGCCGCCGCTTGGCGTGCTGCCGGTTGTGCCGGTGGCGCCCGCGCCGCCGCCGAAGCCGCCATCGCCGCCGACGGCGCCATCGCTCCCGCCTCCGCCACCTCCGAAGCCGCCGCTGCTCAGCGCCGTCCCGCTGCCGCCAGGCTGGTTGCCGACGGCGCCCCCACCGCCACCCCTAGCGGTTCCCGCCATGGCCGCAGCAGCCTGGTTGCCGAACTCGTTGGCCCCACCCAGGCCGCCAACCGCGTCAGCGCCTCATCCAGGGCGAGCAGCTCATCGGGGGAGGCCGGCGGCGCCGTGACGGCATCGTCCAACGGCACGCGCTGCCGGCCGCCGCCATGCTTGAGGCGCCGCTTGCGCCGGGCGTTATCCACCAAAATGTGGCGCATCGCTTCCGCCACCGCCGCGAAAAAATGGCCGTGATGTTTCCAGCGTGACGCCTCGGCCGGACCCACAAGGCGCAGGTAGGCTTCATGGACCAGAGCGGCGGGCTGGAGCGTTTGCCCCGGCCGCTCCTGTGCCAGTTTCTGAGCGGCCAACTTGCGCAGCTCATCGTAAACCAGCGGCAAGAGCTGGCTGGCGGCATGGGGATCGCCCGCGGCCATGGCTTGCAGGATTTGCGTGACCTCGCTCATCAAGCATTGATTCTAAATGCACGGGCGCGAAAGGATCAATGACTCATCGGGAAGAGTGGCCCGAGAAATGGATGAGCCCCGGCTGGCTGGGAGCGTCCCTCCCTACAGCCGGGGCTAGTGTGCGGGATCATACGGGGCCGGACCACCCGGTACTGAGTACCGTGTACCGATCTTCGACCCCCCGAGGGGCATCACGTGTTATTGACGTGTTCGCCAAGCTCATAACCGGAGGGGACGATCTTGTCAAAAGATCCGGCGAAGAACCAATCCACGGCCGGGGCCGAACCGCCTGTCGCCCCGGTCAAGGTGCTGCTCCCGCCAAATACCGTCGTGCCATAGTTCAGCTTGTACCCGCCGGGGATCGCTCCCGTGTTGATCTTGCTGAAGCGTGTGGCGTAGCTATCGGCCGATTGCCACTCGGCGAAGATCGCCATCAGGGCGGTGAGATTGGCGTTGGTGTCCGTGTCGTACACCGTCGAACCGCCGATCAGGATATCTCCGCCGGTCGCCACATTGCCGGAACCCCCCGTAATCGTGTTGCTGCCGGAATCGCCGATCAGCAGGCTTCGGCCGGCGCCGCCGCTGATCGTCCCGTGGCCGCCGATCAGGATGTTGCCCTGGGCATTGCCCGTCAAGGTGTTGCTGCCGCTGCCGCCGTGCACGTTCTGGATGTTGGTGACCGAACCGGCCGCGCCTCCGTTGACGCCGGTGGCCGAGCCGGTCGCCAGGTTGACGGTGACCGCCGTCGAAACCGCGGAGTAATCGAGCCAATCCCCCTGCCCCGCCGGTGCGCCGCCGCCGTTGATGCTGGACACCGTCGTTCCGGGAGACAGCTGGAAGATATCAACGCCCGTTCCACCCACCAGGTTTGCGATGCCTGTAAAGAAGAAGCCGTTGACGCCGTTGATCGTACCGGAATTGCCCCAGACGGACCAGTTGTTGAATGTGTTGGCCGCGGTCAGCGTGTTGGTCGTGGCCGTGCTGCCAAAGAGTGCCGCAATCCCGCTAAACGTGCCGCCGATCCGCGATGCTTTTCCCGTTGCCAAATTGACCGCGATCGGATCACCGCCGTTGGCTGAGTAGTCCAGCGTTGCGTTGGCCCCGCCGTTTATGGAGCCCGTGAGGTTGCCAGTCCCGACGAAGTTGAAACGGCCGAACCCTGGCTTTGCGCCTTCGGTCAGATTCTGCATGGCCGTAAAGTGAATGCTGCCCAGCTGGCCCGCATCGGTAGCGTTAATGATCCAACTGCCGGGGCTGGCTGAGGACAGGGTGTTGCTGCCACCGCCGCCGTTGAGGTTCACCGTCGCGATCGACTCGCTGTAGTTGATCAAGGCAGCTCCCGTCCGCGCCAACAGCACCGAGGGAAAATTCCATGTAAGCCCGTAGGTGTGCCCCCCTGCGCTCAGCTGATCGTTGATGTTGAGTGTGTCGGTGCCTGGATCGTTGAGCGTCAACGGACCCTGAACCAGGTCCAGGTTTTCGCCGGTGTTAGCGAGCGAAACGGTATTGGTGCCGGTGCCGGAGTTGATCGTGGTGTTCGTGGCCGTATGGGTGCCTTCCACGTCGATGTGGTTGCCGTGGATGCCACATTGAAGCATCAGCGTTTGGATATTGACATAGGTAATCACGGCGGCCCCGGAGCGGTTCAGCGTGCTGGAATCGAGGGTGTAATTCTCGCCAGCAGCGGCAGCCTTGTCTTCGAGATTCACGGTGTTGCTTCCCCCTTGACCATCGACGTACAGCGTGGCCTGGATCGGATCGAGCGAGTCCAGAGCAAACTGATTCGGGCCCGAGGTGACGCTGCCGGAACCCCCGACATAGACTGTGTCGTTGCTGTTGCCCGTGTAGATGGAGGTGGGGACGCCGGTCGCCTCCACGTAGAACGTGTTGCCGGCCAGGTCGCGAGCGGAGCTGCCCCCGACAAGCGTGATGCTTTTCGCGCCGGCCCAGCTACACGTGAGCCTTTGCGTGCCGGCGAACGTGGCATAGCCGCTGGAAGGCGTGTTGAGATACCAGGTGGTCGGCATGTCGGGCCCCAGGACCGTATTCCTGCCGCTGCCGCCGGTCAGCACCGTCGAGCCACCGGCCGTGATTTTCACTTGCTGTTCATTCAACCCCGGCTGCCAATGGGTGAGATCGTAACGGTCATTCCCCTCTCCTCCCGAAAGCGCAAACGTGGCAACCCCGATATACGACAGGGAAAAGTTCGGGTTGCCGGACATCGTCAGATGGCTGCCCAGGGCTTCGTTGAGGACGAAGGACGTATCATTCGCATTGTTCTGGTCGTTGGCCTCGATGGTCGCAGCGCCGCCCCCCGTGACGAGGACGGCAGCTTGAATCTGACTCAAGCCGCCCGAGGTTCCGAGCTGAACATCCAGGCTGCCTCCATTGGTGTTGTTGACGCCAACGGCCCCGTTAATTGACCCATCAATCTGAACCACTGCATTTCCGCCCTGGTTGTTGTTCACGCTCACGGAGCTCTGGCTGCTGTTGATGTTGACCTGATAGGTCCCGGATCCAAGGGTGATGGTTACGGGTACGTTGGGCAGCGTGCTGTTTACCTGGATGCTCTCGCTGTCATTGGCGGTATCGAGCTGGATGCTGGTGATTTGTCCCGGCTCGAAGTCGTACCGGTCGCCGTCCATGATCACCTGCATTCCCGTTCCGGTGGGCATCTGCACGGTGTCGATCGAAAAGTCCTGGTTCGCCGGGACACCGGGCTGGTTGGTGTTGACGACCAGCGTGCCGCCGCTGAAGGCGAGCAGGTTGTTCCCGTTCAGTGTCCAGGGATTGGGGTCGATTTCCATGTTGTAGGTGTTGTCGTCGGTGACGATGTAATAACCCGCGTCGGGGCTCGAATTGGACCAGTAGGCCTGAACGAGCTGACCCGATGGACCGCCGATCCGGTAGACATAGTTGTTGTTGGGTTCGTTGTCGGCAATCTGCCCGGGGTCCTCGGCCGATCCCGCGGTCGTATTGCCGGGGAATGTGGAACCCGGTTTGACCCGGGTACCGGTCGAGGGAGCGGTGATCACTTCCGCAAGTTCGTGGGAGAATACTTGGGTACTGAAATCTAGATTGAGCGTCGTGGAGGAACCGAGCTGGAAGTTTGTGGATACCCACACGATCCAATGATCGAAGTTCAAGCTCCCTGGCTCGTTGAAGCCATTGGCGCCGTTCATCGTCACGCTGGGATCGGTGATGACGACATAGATTGGTGGAAACGGTTTCGTTTGGCCCGGGTTCGGAACGGTCCCGTTGTTCATGAGCTTGTGGGCTTCATCCATCACCGGGTCGCCCCAGGGAAAATTGGTAAATACTGTACTGGGGGCAGCCGACGTATCGGTGCGCCGAGCGTTGTAACTGGCAGAAGCATCACCGCCCGCGTACTGGTCGAGCCCCCTGAAGAAATCTCCTCCGTAACCGTCGACGACTTGAGACAAGGCAAAGTCGAGCTGGTTTTCCGCGGCCTGGATATTTTGCCATCCGCTGCCCCAGTAAATGGGGTAGATGTCCCCGTCCTTAAGGTAACCGGAGGGGAACGGATAGACGGCTTCGCCATTAAACACGGGCTTGAACGCCACGGTGGGAACCAGCCGTTCTTCCATGGCTTCGATGGCAGGACGAGCTTGCAACGGCGTCTTGCGGCGGCGGGAGGCTACGTTCTTGCCAAACGATTTGAGCAACGTGAACATGGGAAACTCCTTTGCTGCATTCGGCAGCCAAGCGGGGTGGTCGGATGGCTTGGGATCACGGATCCCAAGGCAGTTAGTTGTCCGTCAAGCCCGCGCGCAGCCTGGTCGGGGCCAACGCGCGGACGGATGAGAGGACGTTTTTGGAAAGCCGGATCAGGGTGAGCGGAATTTCATCGGTTGAGTGATCCTGTTGAGCATGACCGGCCTCTTCTCCGAATCCGTGTTTGCCTCTCTATAGAATCACTCCACAAATCGGCGAGAAAGGGGACATCGAAAAACCGGACGAGATCTTGAGGCGGTACAACGTTGCCCGGCTTCCGCTCCTCTTCGAAGCGGGAGCCGGGCAACGTTCAGACGCTGTTCAGATATCCACGAGCGCTTTCCCAGCGGGAGGTGATGGCTCACCCGCCGTTGATGCCGTGGAAGACGGCGAAGGCCTCATTGCGGAAGAGCGTATTGCTGCCCCACGGCTCGCCCCCGGCAGCGGAATTGTTGGCGGCCAAGAGGATTTGGTAGATATCCAAAACGGTGTTGTTGGATACGCCGAAGGCCTGGCCGCTGATGCCGATGTTCCAGGAATAGGCACCCAGGCCATTGCTGTTGACCGTAAAGCCATTCGACTGCCCGGTGGTGCTGCCCAGGGACAGGGTAGTGGTGAAGACTTCCAAGCAGGAAAAGCTGAAAGGGGCCACCGTTATCGGAAACGTAAATGTCGTACACCGCGATCCCGGAACCGCCAGCGTCGTCGGTGCCGGACCATCTGATAGTGAAGGTCGGCGAAGGCTCCATCGGCGGCAGGGCAGCGACACTGCTCGTTGGTGCGCCGGCGTCGATCGTGGTCAGAGCTTCTTTGTTCGGGTCGGTTCCCTGGGTGGGGTCTTCGTCGTTTACCTGATCCGTGGCGATGGCCGCTGCCGCATCGAAAGTGACCCGGGCAATATTACCTGATCTGCGTACCGGTGGGCAGGTCGGCCATCGGCCTGATGGTATAGCTCATGTGGCCCGTTCCTCGGCCAGTGCCATCCTCTGGTGGCAGGAAGTCGGTGAGCACGTCCGGCGGCAATTGTGTGTTGGGATCGATGCTTTGGAAGATAGCGTACACCTGGCCGGTGTCGGTGTGGATGCCAGCTTCGATCAGGACGTTGAACGCCTCGCCGTTGTAGCTCATCGATACCATCGTCTGATAGTGCTGGACATCGACGGGAAGTACAAAAAAGGGCGCGTCGATTTTAACGGGCAGCGCAGAGAAGTGTCAAGTCGGTAGAAAGGCAGATTTCGGTTTCATACGCACGGGAGGCAGAGGATGTCGTGGTCGGAATAATCTGCTCACGCACGTTCTGAAGACGTTCCATCGGACAACGCTGCTTCGCGCAGCTCCTCCAGCGTCACCGTCGCTGTCCCGCGTTTGCCCACGACGATCCCCGCCGTCAGGTTCGCCAGGTGCATTGCCTGTTCGAGCGTCGCGCCGGCGGCCAGGGCCAGCGCCAGCGTGCTGATCACTGTATCCCCCGCCCCAGTCACATCGAAAACACGGCGGGCCACGGCGGCGGTGTGCACCGGTTCAAACGTCTCGCGGAACAGGACCATGCCGTGTTCCCCGCGCGTGATCAACAGCGCCGCTCCCCCAAGAAGACCGATCAGCTGCCGGCTCGCTTTCAGCAAGGCGTTGTCGTCTTCAATCTCCTCGCGCACGACCTGCTGGACTTCGTGAATGTTCGGCTTCACGACGGTGGCCCCGCAGTACTTGGCGTACTGTGTGCCCTTGGGATCGACAACCACCGGCTTGTGCAGTCGCTGGGCGGTTCGGATGATCTGCTCCGCCACCCGGTTCGAAATGACTCCCTTTCCATAATCCGAAAGAATACAAGCATCCACCTCGGGAAGGTGCCTCTCGGCCCAATGGAGCAAGGCATCTTCCACGGCCGATGATAACGGCATGCGCTGTTCGGAGTCCATCCGCACCACTTGCTGGCCGTGGGCAATCAGGCGCGTCTTCGTTGTGGTCATCCGCTCGTGATCCGCAATCAGTCCGCTGGGATCCACCCCCTGCCGCCGCAATGCCTCCGCCAATTTGTCCGCCGGATCATCGTGGCCAACCACGCCGCCCAGGAGTGCCTTCGCGGCCAAGCTCACGACGTTGGCCGCCGCGTTGGCGGCGCCCCCGGGAACAACGGTTCGCGAACGGATCTCCACAACGGGCACCGGGGCCTCGGGTGAAATCCGCCGCACCTCTCCCCACAAGTATTCGTCGAGGATCACATCGCCGACAACGAGGATGCGCTGGGCGGGAAAGGCGGCAAGCAGGCCTGGTACCATCGGGTTGCTCACGCGGATATTCCTCCCGTGCCCAAGATGTGCCCCAACACTTCGTTCCAATTCTGCGCGACCAGGTCAGGCCGCGGCTCAGCAAACGCGGGGACGGCTCTGTTGACGAACAGGATCGTTCGGCAGCCCGCGCGCTGGCCGGCTTCGATATCGCATGCCTTGTCGCCGATCATGAAGGAACGACGCCGATCGAGGTGGAGGTCCCGAGCAGCCCGCACGATCATTTCCGGCGACGGTTTGCGGCAACGGCACTTTTCATCGGGGGTGTGCGGACAATAGCAGGCGGCCTCCAGCCGTACGCCATATTCCCGGAGCTGGGCCACGATCGTTTCATGCACCTCTTCGGCCTGCTGGGGCGTGATCAGGCCCCTACCAATGCCCGATTGGTTGCTGATCAGGACCAGTGCAAACCCGCGCTCCTGGATGGCCGCCAGCGCTGCACCGGCCCCGGCGAGAAGGCAGACCTCGTCGGCTGCTTTCAGATAGCCCCGATCGAAAATGATCGTGCCGTCCCGGTCG
>Ga0070734_10002526_pt1 | contig 21878 bp, 18 predicted proteins | sample Coa_R1_8_FD_66444 | JGI IMG/M metagenome (GOLD analysis project Ga0070734, IMG submission 66444) | Surface soil microbial communities from Centralia Pennsylvania, which are recovering from an underground coalmine fire - Coalmine... | ecosystem: Environmental > Terrestrial > Soil > Unclassified ...
CGTCAATGCCTCACCAGATCTTTATGCAGATCTCCAACTGAGCGGCGGGCAGTTCGAAATTCTAGCGTTGGACGGCATGCCACTCTCCTACCACGATCCACATCGCTCCACACACAAAGTCGATCATGTGCTTGTGCCACCTGCCGGCCGGTTGGAGGCCATCGTCGTTGGGCCGCCTTCAGGTTCTCAGGCCACACTCAGTTCGCGGTGTGTGGATACTGGCCCCGACGGTGATGCGAATCCTGCCATGGTAATAGCGGACGTTGGGGCGCCAGGAGACCACTCCCCGCTTCGGACCGCCCTAGAATCTTCCGGTCCGGTGGCTCACGACGAAGTATCACTAACACTGCTTCGCAAGCTCGAAGACAGCAAACCTGATTTCACGGTCACTTTCACAGAAGACAAGAATGGCTTCTACATCAACGGCAGAAAATTCTCCATGCAAGATGATCCGTTGGTGCGCGTGCAAATAGGTGGAATGCAGCATTGGCGAATCGTGAACCCAACTCGCGAGGTCCATCCTTTCCACATTCATCAGGTTCATTTCTTGTCATATGCACAGAATGGGATCCGACAAGATTCGCCAGAATGGCTGGACACGGTCAATGTTCCATACGGCGGCACGGTGGATCTCATCATGGACTTCACGGACCCGATCATTAAAGGAATGTCGCTTTTCCACTGTCATCTGCTGAGTCACGAAGACAAGGGAATGATGGCGAAGATCCTGTTCCAATAGCTGGTTCGAGCAACTCAAAACGGTTCCTCCATCCAAGGAATGAAGCTTGCACGTAAGTGACCGCCCGTGACCTGTTGAATTCGACAGTTGCCATAGGTATTCATCTTCAATAGGCTCGATCCAATCTTTAAGGCTAGTGACCGCTAGGTAGACTTGCGTGCCAAAAGCCATAACATCTGCCGGCCTATCCGAAGGTGTCTTTATGTTTTTCGTGTCTACAGGGCCTAACGAACATGACCAACAGATTCATCGTCTCCGCGCTGATCACTGGACTGATCTGCCCACTCACCCACGTTACACGGGAATAACAGTCCTGCCCCGTGCATCCACGCACGCGACGATGGTCTGGTTGCCACTCGGAGAAAAGCAGCACGCATTCGCATCGACATGGGATTCAGGGCAAAATCCGTTGGCGCCTCCGTTATTGAAAGTGCGTCTAAGACCCAGAACCGTTAAACGCCATTCTTAGTATCGGGCGGGAGGGTCCCCTCCGGAAGACAAACTACGATGTGGATCGTTCGGCTAGCATTGCGCCGGCCTTATACCTTCGTGGTAATGGCCATACTCATCTTGGTGTTGGGTTTTGTCTCTATCTACCGAACGCCGACTGACATCTTTCCCAACATTAATATTCCGGTCGTCAGCATCATCTGGAACTACAGCGGGCTCATCCCCAAGGACATAAGCGACCGCATCGTTTACGTGACAGAACGGTCGCTGACAACGACGGTCGACAATATTGAGCACATTGAATCTCAGTCACTCTACGGAGTCGCCGTCGTTAAGGTCTTCTTTCAGCCCACTGCAAACATAGAGCGAGCCATTGCCCAAATTACTGCGATCTCCCAGACGCAGTTGCGGCAATTGCCGTCGGGTACCACTCCGCCGCTGGTTCTCGCTTACAGCGCATCAAGCGTGCCAGTCCTGCAGCTTGCCCTCTCGGGGCAGGGGCTGTCAGAACAACAGCTTAATGACTACGGCCTCAACTTCATTCGTACTCAGCTTATTACGGTTTCCGGAGCGTCGGTCCCCTATCCGTATGGGGGGAAGCAGCGCCAAGTAGAAGTCGATCTGAATCCGAACGCGCTCCAGTCCAAGTTTCTCTCCGCGCTCGACGTCGTAAACGCGATTACATTGCAGAATCTGATCCTGCCAACAGGAACATCCAAGATCGGCGGCACCGAATACCAGGTGAACGTGCTCAACGGTGCGCCGCAGACGACGGAGGATTTGAACCGCATTCCGATCAAAACCATCGGAGACACGACGATTTACATAAAAGATGTAGCCTGGGTACACAGCGGGGCACCACCTCAAACCAATATCGTTCGATTAGATGGACAGCGTTCCGTGCTCCTGATCATTCAGAAGGGCGGGGATGCCTCAACCTTGAGCGTAATTGCTGGCATCAAGAACATCCTTCCGCAGATTGCCACGACGGTACCGCCGCAGTTGAAGATGCAGCAACTGTCAGATCAGTCGATCTTTGTCAAAGGGGCAATCAGCGGAGTCGTTCGGGAAGCCTTGATCGCAGCTTGCCTGACCGCATTAATGATCCTCGTTTTCCTCGGGAGCTGGCGAAGCACCCTAATCATCGCAACCTCCATCCCTCTGGCCATTCTTACTTCCATTATCGTGCTGAGCGCGATCGGCGAGACCATCAACATCATGACGCTTGGCGGTCTGGCTCTGGCGGTTGGGATCCTCGTGGATGACGCCACTGTGGAGGTTGAAAACATCAACCGCAACCGTGAGTTGCACCCCGATCAAGCCATGGATCAAGTGGTCCTCGACAGCGCGGCGCAAATTGCCACACCCGCTTTCGTTTCCACCCTTTCAATCTGCATCGTGTTTGCACCGATGTTCTTGCTGTCGGGAGTCGCACGTTATTTATTTCTTCCGCTGGCGGAAGCGGTGGTCTTTGCGATGCTTGCGTCCTATTTGCTCTCGCGCACCATTGTTCCGACCATGGCCAAGTATCTGCTGCGGCATCAGGAGGTGGGTGGGGCGGAGAGGCCGAGTCGAAATCCCTTAGTTCGATTGCAACGCAGTTTCGAAACCGGCTTTGAGCGTTTCCGTGAAGGCTATCACCGAAGTCTGAATGTTGTGCTTCATCATCAGCGCATATTTCTCTTGAGTTTCTTTGCCGCGTGCTTGGGATCATTGGCTTTGTTGATTCCGTGGCTGGGCCAGGATTTTTTCCCCAGCATCGATGCAGGCAGCTTCAAAATGCACCTGCGCGCCCCAACCGGGATGCGCATCGAAAACACGGCGTTCTTGTGTGATCTGGTTGAGAATTCGATTCGGCAGCAGATTCCGGCATCCGAAGTGTCAAGTATTCTCGATAACATCGGATTACCGTACAGCGGCATCAATCTGTCCTATACCAATTCGGCCCCGGTCGGAACGTCGGATGCGGACGTTTTTGTGACCCTGGCAACAAAGCATCATCCGACCACAGACTACGTTAATCAACTTCGCCTTACGTTGCCCAAGCAATTTCCGGGAGTCTCGTTTGCTTTCCTTCCCGCAGACATCGTGACGCAAATTCTTAACTTTGGATTGCCCGCCCCAATCGACATTCAGGTTATAGGTACGGATCTTGAGGGCAACCATGCCTGGGCAAACGAAGTTCTTCGCGAGATCCGCGCGGTTCCGGGCACGGCCGACATGCGCATTCAGCAGCCGTTCAACGAGCCCTATCTGAACTTGAGAATCGAGCGCACCAAATCCCAGGAACTTGGTTTTTCCGCGCGCGACATTGCACAGAACCTGCTGATTTCTCTCAGCGGCAGCTTTCAAACCTCTCCTACTTTTTGGGTGGACCCCAAAACCGGCGTTAGTTACAACATCGAAAGCCAAACACCGCAGTACCGCGCCGATACGCTCCAGGATCTGGTGAACATCCCAGTAACCGGAACAAACGCGTCCGCTGCTCCATCGCTCATGGCGAGTCTGGTATCCGTCAATCGAGCCGCCGGCATGGCAGTGGTCTCGCATTACAACATTCGACCAGTGATCGATATTTTCGGGACGAACTCGGGACGCGACCTGGGAGGCGTTGCGCGCGACATCAACAAAATCATTGATGCCCACCGCAGTCAACTACCCCGAGGCTCTCAAGTGATTATTCGAGGGCAGGTACAAACGATGCGATCTTCGTACATCGGGCTTCTGACCGGGTTGGTGTTCGCGATTTTGCTCGACTACCTGCTGATCGTGGTGAACTTCCAGTCCTGGCTGGATCCCTTCATCATGATCTCCGCGTTGCCAGCAGCATTGGCCGGCATCTGCTGGTTCCTCTTTATTACGCACACTACGCTGAGCGTGCCCGCGTTGATGGGGACCATCATGTGTATGGGGGTCGCCACCGCAAACAGCATTCTGGTGGTCAGCTTTGCTACCGAACAAATGGCCGAGGGGAAAGATGCCGTCGCTGCTGCGTTGGAGGCAGGCTTTACCCGTTTCCGTCCGGTCCTGATGACTGCTCTAGCCATGATCATCGGTATGGTTCCGATGGCACTGGGACTGGGAGACGGCGGCGAGCAAAACGCTCCGCTCGGACGTGCGGTGATCGGTGGCTTGATCTTTGCAACGATTTCCACACTGTTTTTCGTTCCAACATTCTTTAGCTTGCTGCACGAACGGCGGCCGGGAACCAAGCCCCAGCCTGCGTCCGCTAATTAGCAATGAAGGGTGAATGGTATGGCAGGAGACGAAGCCAGTGATCGAACCATCAATGAGCAGGTCAGAGAACCCGGAACAACCTCCCCGCCGGCGTTCCCTCCACAGAGAGGTTCGCACAGAAGCTGGGTCATCGCGCTGATCGCTCTCGCTATTGTAGGCGGTGTACTGGTTTTCGGAATCTTGTCCCGTTTGAAAGATGAAGGGAATTTGCGCAAAGCGGTTGCGCAAACTTCTGCGCCCTCGGTCTCCGTCGTTCAACCGAAGCGCGGTGCACCGGTGGAGGAGGTCATCCTGCCAGGTAATGTGCAGCCGTTCATTTCATCACCCATTTACGCGCGCACCGACGGTTACTTGAAAAAGTGGTATTTCGACATCGGGGCGCACGTCAAAGCAGGAGAACTCCTCGCGGTAATTGACGCTCCCGAGATGGATCAGGAGTTGGCGCAGGCCAAAAGCACTCTTGCCACCGCTCAAGCCAATCTGGAGTTGGCTCAGATCACCAAGGACCGTTACATAATCCTATTCGCCAAACACGCCGTTCCGCAGCAGGACCGTGACAATGCTATCGGAACCTACAATGCAGATAAGGCAACCGTCGACGCTGACCAAGCGAGCGTTCAACGCTATGCTGCCCTGGTCTCTTTCGAAAGAATATATGCACCTTTCGAGGGGGTCATTACGGCGCGCAATACCGATATCGGCGACCTCATAAATTCCGGCAGCAATACTGCGCCGAAGACCGATCTGTTTAACATGGTGCAAACGGACATTTTGCGCGTTTATGTGAACGTGCCGGAGGAATTTTCACGAGGCGTGAAACCGGGACAGACGCAGACCGACCTTGCCTTGGCCGAGTTTCCAGGACGCCGGTTCCCCGGAAAGCTGGTTCGTACGGCCGAAGCTATCAACGCCAGCACGCGTACATTGCTGGTTGAGATCGATGTTCCCAATCCCACTAGCACGGCCTTGTTCAGTGGTTCTTATGCCGAAGTACACCTGAAGATTGCTTCACAAAATCCTACCTACATTATCCCGGCGAACACGCTGCTGTTTCGGACGCAAGACTTGCAAGTCGGTGTTGTGCAGAACGGCAAAGTCATCCTCAAGAATGTGACACCTGGCCATGATTTCGGCAATGAAATCGAAATCGTCGCCGGATTAGGTGACTCGGACCATGTGATCGTTAATCCTTCAGATTCGTTGGTTAACGGCCAGAGCGTTCAGGTCGTCAACGCGAAGCTACCAGGAGATAACCCGCAGTGACGTACTCGGCGACGAAAGTTTTAGGAGCTGAGGTCCAGCGAACGTGCTGGGGTGCCCTTGTTCTTCTTGGGGGACTGTTTTCGCTGACCGGCTGCGCCGTCGGGCCGAAGTATCATCGTCCTTCCGCTCCTACTTCGCCCACCTTTAAAGAGATGGGGGATTGGAAGACTGCGCAGCCAAGCGATCAAAATTTGGGTGGAAACTGGTGGGAGATTTTTCAGGATCCTCAACTCAACGCTTTACAGCAGCGAGTCAACGTCTCTAACCAGAACCTGAAGGCGGCGGTGGCTCAATATCAGGAGGCCCGCGCCGCTCTTCGCTACACGAGAGCTGACTACTACCCGACCATTACAGCGTCGCCGGCGGCCACGCGTGAGAAGTATTCAAGCAACAGCCCCTTAAACCCTGCGCTTCGAGGTGCAACCGTCAACGATTTCACCATTCCCCTGGATCTCTCTTACCAGACGAACGCGTGGGGCCGGGTGACCCGCAATGTCGAGCTTTATCGCGCGCAAGCGCAAGCCAGCGCCGCCGATCTGGCAGTTGTGAACTTAACGATGCATGCTGATCTGGCGGTGGATTACTTCGGCGCCCGGAGCCTGGATGCGGAGGAGAAGATCCTTCGCGACACAGTTGCGCAGTACGAACAAGCGCTGCAACTGAATCAGGACCGGTATCAAGGTGGGGTTGCTTCCGAAGTGGATGTCGAGCAGGCCGAGACGATCTTGAAAACCACGCAAGCACAACTTGTCGACGTTGGCGTTGCGCGTGCCCAATACGAGCACGCGGTGGCAGTGCTGGTCGGAAAACCTCCGGCCGAGTTCACACTTCCACCTCTGCCTCTGACTACGCCTCCGCCTCCGATTCCTGTAGGTGTACCTTCGGAGTTGCTGGAACGACGTCCCGACATTGCCGCTTCCGAGCGCTCGGTTGCCGCAGCGAACGCGCAAGTTGGGCTTGCCAGGCTTGCCTATTACCCTGTAGTGAATCTCATTGCTTCGGGCGGGCTCGAGAGCAAAAGCATCACTACCCTTATCCAGGGTCCCAGCACCATCTGGGCTGCTGGGGCTTCTGCCGCGGTAACCGTGTTCGACGTAGGCCGGCGACGAGCCCTGAATGATGAGGCCAGGGCCGCCTACGACTCTGCTGTGGCCTCTTACCGGGAGACCGTCCTCAATGCTTTTCAGCAGGTGGAGGACAATCTCGCCGCATTGCGAATTTTGGAAAAAGAGGCAGGAGTTCAGGCCGAGGCTGTGCAAGCCGCAGAGCGGTCGCTTGACCTCTCCAATATAAGGTACGAAGGTGGTGTGACAAGCTATCTTGAGGTCATTACCGCTCAAAACGCCGCTCTGTCGAACGAAGTCACAGCAGTAAATATTTTGGGGAGAAGGATGGCGAGCGCGGTGCTACTGATCGAAGCCCTTGGTGGAGGCTGGGATCGTTCCAATTTGCCTCGATCTCCTGAGTGTTGCGGGAAGCTTGTCAGCGACAAGGCAAGTCCTTAGTCGAGCAGCGACACGCCATCTTGCCTCTGTTTCTGTTGGGCACGTAGTGTTTCGTGGGAGGGTCGCTAGCGACTCAGAAGTCTCAGGCAGTGGCAATGGTCGCTACCTCTGTATGGTTGATTCGCTAATTGACCTAACAAGACGCTAGCTCACAAACAGGCGCAGGGCATTCGCATTTTCACCTTTTCGATAAAGCGCCTGTCACTCTTGACAGTTGCGGATTGGCTTGACGTCTCAGTAGCTTGGCAAAAGTCGCGAGCGAGTCCGGCAACCGCTAAGCCGCATGATGACCATAAACTGGGCTGAGAAGCGAGTGCTGCGGCTGGCCGCAATTCTGCTTGCTGCTATCGCCGGCTACGTTGATGGATATGGGCTTTTTTTCCTAAAGACCTATGTCTCGTTCATGAGTGGGAACACGACAAGCGCTGGTGTCGCAAGTGGGCAGGGCAACTTTCACGCCGCCTTTCTCTCCGGTTTGGCGATTGTTTCTTTCGTCACTGGCAGTTTCTTGGGAAATCTGGTGTCGCAGTCTAGATGGCGTCATTGCCATCGAATGATGTTTTGTTTGATCACAGCTGGATTAGCCTTGGTTACAGGACTCGAATGGGCTGATCTGCGCAATATCCCGCTCGAAGTCTTGTTGCTGAGCGTGACCATGGGCATGGTGAATCCAGTCCTCTCAAAGGTGGGCATCGAAGCTGTCAGTCTTACGTTCGTGACGGGTACATTGAGCAGGATAGGTGGGCATCTCGCATTGGCAGCAGGACAGCAGCCCTCGAATGATCGACAAGGGACAGAAGACTCCCACCTCGCTCGCGCCAGGATCGAAGCAAGCATCTGGTGTGGGTTTTTGGGAGGTGCAGTTTTGTCCGGAATTGCAGGTTCAAAGTTCCGTACATGGGCGCTATTGCCCCCTTGTATGGTCATCCTTTTGCTAGCCCTCTTCAGCGAGCGTGCCGCGCCATCGACCTTCAGTCTTCGGTAGGAATGGAATCGGAAGAGCAAAGGTGAATACGACTCGACGGGCATTCCTGAAAGCCGGCGCGCGTGTAGTAGCTGCGACATCCAGTGTCTCGGGTTCCACGGAGGAGTCCTCTTCCTCCTTCGCTGGGCCCGAGGGACAAGCCGCACGGCCAGCGTCGGGAGTGGGAGAAATGATTTATCGCAAGCTTGGAAGCACAGGTGCGCAAGTTTCTGCTATCGGGATCGGCGGCCATCACCTCGGCGATGTGACAACCTTGGACGAGGCGATCCAACTTGTCCACGAGGCGATTGATGCTGGCATTACTTTCTTCGACAACGCTTGGGAATACTACAACGGCAAGACCGAGACCATCTTGGGCAGGGCGCTGCGGGACGGGCGTCGTGACAAGGTGTTCCTGATGACAAAGGTCTGCACACATGGGCGAAGCGGCAAATTAGCCATGCAGATGCTGGAAGATTCGCTGCGGCGCTATCAAACTGATCATCTTGATCTCTGGCAAATTCACGGCATTGTCTATGACAACGATCCAGAGCTCGCGTATGCCAAGGGTGGCGTATTGGAAGCGTTTGACCAGGCGAAGAAGGAGGGAAAGGTCAGATTCGTCGGCTTCACAGGTCACAAGGATCCTACATTTCATCTGAAGATGCTCGAACTCGGTTATCCGTTCGACACAGTACAAATGCCGCTTAATCCCTTCGACTCGAACTTCCACAGCTTTGAGAGGCAGGTCCTGCCCGAAGTCAACCGGCGCGGAATGGCGGCGCTGGGCATGAAGAGCATGGGCGGTACCGCGTGGGGGATAAAAGCCGGTGTTGTTCAGGCTGAGGAAATGTTGCGTTACGCGATGAGCCTGCCAGTCGCAACGACGATTTGTGGTACGGACTCGCTGCACGTGCTGCACCAGAACTTGCGCGTCGTGCACAGCTTTCAGCCGATGACTCAGAGTGAAATGGAAGCACTACGCGCTCGCTGCGCACCGACCGCCGCCGACGGCCGATTCGAACCGTACAAAGTATCGCTGCGCTATGACAACCCGATGACTCGTATGCCGCATGGATTCCCTTTCGACGACACTCAAAGAGAAGTCACAGAGATGTTGGACCAGGCGAGTGGCCCTTGGTTGGTGCCCGAGACAACGCCGGTGACACCGGGGAGATGAAGGATGGCAGAACAAGAACGACAGAACCAACAGGGCGAAGCAATTCCTGAACTCGATCGCAGGTCCTTTATGCAAGAAGGCATGGCATCTGCGGGAGCCGTAATTGCGACGTCAGCTCTGCGTAGACAAATCGCAGTCGCAGCAGTTCCATCGCAGATGACGAATAAGGGCGCTGACCAGATTTCTCGGAGGGTCCTCGGGAAGACTGGCGAACAAGTATCGATCATCGGGCTCGGCGGATATCATCTCGGAACTGTTCACTCGCGCGACATGGCCGTGCGCCTGGTCCAGGAGGCGGTGGACGCGGGCGTGACTTTCTTTGACAACGCATGGGAATACAACGACCACCGTAGCGAAGAGTGGATGGGCCTGGGGTTACAAGGGAGGCGTGAAAGGGTCTTTCTGATGAGCAAGGTTTGCACCCACGGACGAGATAAGAATGTAGCCATGCAGCAACTGGAGGAGTCTCTGAAGCGGCTGGGCACCGACCATTTAGACCTATGGCAGATTCACGAGGTCATCTACGAGAATGATCCGGAGCTGCACTTCGCAAAGGGCGGCGTGGTGGAGGCTCTGGATCAGGCCAAGAAGCAAGGCAAGGTCCGTTTTGTTGGTTTTACCGGACACAAGAGCCCGGTAATTCATCTCAAAATGCTGGCGCACGATTACCCGTTCGACACAGTTCAAATGCCACTTAATTGCTTCGACGCGACCTATCGCAGCTTCGAGCAACAGGTCTTGCCGGAGCTTCAGCGGCGAGGCATCGCGGTTCTGGGCATGAAGAGTCTAGGAGGAGACGGCCAGCCGATCCTGTACGGCGTCGTGAGGGCGGAGGAGGCACTGCGTTACGCGATGAGCCTGCCAGTCGCAAGCACGATTTGCGGAATCGACTCGCTGGATGTTTTGCGTCAGAACGTGAGAATTGCACACGGCTTCAAGCCGATGTCACCTCAAGAAATGCAGGCGCTCCGCGATCGCTGCAGGTCTTCTTCCGGCGACGGCCATCTCGAGCTGTTTAAGACGACCAAGAAATATGACGGCAAAGTTGGGCGAGAGCAGCATGGTTATCCGCCCCCAGAACAACTCCCGATATAACTGCGGATTGAAGTCTCAAGCTACCTTACCTCATGATTTAAGACCGAGCATTAGGAGGCATCTCATCTATGAGATCTTTCAGAATCGTGACGCTGGGCATCGCGTTCGCTGCGGGTGCGGGTAGCATAGCAGAGTCGCAGTCCCCAACGCGCAACCGCATAGCTACTGGCACGTCTGGGTGGATGGCGCCGGGACGACCCATCAAACCAAATGCGCCTTCAGGGATTTCAGCCCGCTCTCCCTCGGCAAGGGCGTAGAGCCGATCTTCATTGACAGGCTGCCGGACACCCCATCGCACGTCGTGATCGCTCAGTTCCCGAAGGGATGGGCCGGACAATGGCACGAGAATCCTTCGCCGCAATGGATCATCCCGCTGTCGGGGCGCTGGTTCGTCGAGACGATGGACGGACACCGGGTCGAGATGGGTCCGGGCGGCGCCTCGCTGGGTGAGGACCAGGGCTCGAAGCCGGATGCCACCGGTCATCTCGGTCACCTGTCAGGGACGCTGGGTGACGCGCCTATCACGCTGATGTTCGTCCAGTTGGGTCACAAGGTGACCCTCAACGACGCTTGCTGGAACAAGTGAGATCAGCCATACGCTGGCGCGCTAGTTGTTGAAAAATCGCGATTGCACTCAAAACCTCGGTCGGGGTTCTGAGTGTAACGGTCTGTCTTCAACAATTTTTGGCAATGTGGCTTTCGTGAACCCGATGTTGCTGCGCTGCGGCAAATGACTTCGTACATGCCTTCAGTCTTCCTTCAGATAGGCTCCTTACAATCCAAGCAGTGTCGGCTGTTGTTCGCCGAGGCGGATAAGATCATTTTCCTGCTGGGAAGACTGTTAATGGATAAAACGCTCACCCGAATTCGACAGATCACTGAAGAACTCTACCTCGTGCGTGATGAGCTAAATAAACGTGCGGCGACCCAATCCGCTGAACTCTCCTCCGCGCTGTTCGATAGTCAGGCGTCCAACGAATTGGTCGCCTTCAAAGCCGCAGTCGATGAACTTCGGCAGTTTTTGTGGCATTACCTGCGTGAGTTCCTTGGCAACCCGGAAGGTGCTATTGGAGACAGGTTACGTGAATATCAAATGCGTCGAGCAGCCCAACTGCTGTTGGCCTTATCTGCCGCGCATCCTTACCAAATTAAGTCCGATCCCTTGGAGGCTGCGGCCCAAGACGCAATCAGGTTGGCAGAAACGACTCGCACAGAAGTGACGAAAAATCCCCATTTACACTCAACATCCGGTCAATGAGCAAAAGCGACTGCTAGAATCAGCACTGCATGCGCGAACCACTCCCTTAAGGGGCTTCGTTAGGCCGGCGCAGCTTGTCGCAAAGGGTTGGCCCGGGCAGGAACTGCAGTCGCTTGCTGCGATCCAATTCTGCCCAACCGTTTCGGATCGTAAGCGCTAGATGCCTGTCATTCTTGACAGTGTGCGGCTATCTCCAAAGGTGCGATGCTTTGCACCTGCAAGTGACGCACTGGAATAGCGTAGGCATCAAATCAACCATCCCGCTGTTTGACAAGTCGGAGGTTTCTGTGGACACCACCCGTCGAGCCTTTCTTAAGGCAGCCACCGTTGGTGCTGCTGCCGCCACGGTTTTCGGGTTTGACCTTCAGACGGCTTACGCCCAACTCAAGGAATTAAAAATTGCTCGCGCCAAAGAAACGCGGTCGACGTGTCCTTATTGCGCTGTGGGCTGCGGGGTGCTGATCTACACCATCGGCGACGGTGCGAAAAACGTAACACCACAGGTGATCCACGTCGAAGGCGATCCTGATCACCCCACAAATCGGGGCACATTGTGCCCAAAGGGCGCGTCGCTTGAGCAGGATATTCTGAATCCCCGCCGTCTCCTGAAGCCGCAAGTCAGGCGGCCCGGAGCGACCGAGTGGCAGGACATATCCTGGGACGATGCGCTCAGCGAGATCGCACGTTGGACCAAGAAGACGCGCGATGCGACGTTCATCGAAAAAGACGCGAACGGCCACACCGTAAACCGATGCGAAGGGATTTCCTTCATTGGCGGCTGCACCGACACGAATGAGTTCAATTATCTGGTCGTGAAGACCATGAGGAGCATGGGCTTGGTTTATTTGGAAAACCAAGCCCGTGTTTGACACGGCCCCACGGTCTCCAGTTTGGGGCCAACATTCGGACGTGGGGCCATGACCAATGGCTGGATCGACATCAAGAACACCGACATGATGTTGATCATGGGTGGGAATCCAGCCGAAAACCATCCTTGCGGATTCAAGTGGGCGATCGAGGCGAAGCGCAACCGCAACGCCAAGCTGATCTCGGTCGATCCGAGATTCACGCGCACGTCAGCCACCGCAGATCTTTTCCTGCAAATTCGTGCTGGGACCGACATCGCATTCCTCGGCGGAGTAATTCGCTACGTGCTGGAAAACGACCGTATCGCGAAAGACTATCTCGTCAATTACACCAACGCCGCCTTCATCGTGAAAGAGGGTTTCAAGCTGCCGGAAGACGGCCTCTTTTCAGGGTTCGATTCCGCGACGGGAACCTACGACCGATCTACTTGGAATTACGAGCAGGGCGGAGACCTGAGCGGCAAAGCAGATCTCGCAGCACACAACGGCCAACCTGCTCCGGCAGGAAATCCAACGCCGCCGTTGTTGCCGACGAACGTCGCGTACGATCTGACGTTGCAGCATCCGCGCTGCGTGCTTCAATTACTCAAACAGCAGTATTCGCGTTACACGCCAGAGGCGGTCGAACGCATCACCGGCATTCCCAAAGAGCAATACCTCAAGGCGGTCGACCTCTTTACGTCCGTTCGCAAAGACGGCGACATGAAAAAAGTCGCGACCATTATTTATGCGGTCGGGTGGACACAGCACACCTTTGGCACGCAGATCATTCGCACGGCAGCCATGCTGCAACTGTTGATGGGGAACGTGGGACGCGCCGGCGGCGGCGTAAACGCTCTGCGTGGCCACTCCAATATTCAAGGCGCCACTGACATGGCCGGGCTCTATGACAGCCTGCCGGGGTACCTGAAAGCACCAATTCTCGCTGACACAGACTTGGCGGCCTTTCTAAAGCGCACCACGCCCACCTCATCGAAACCAGCCTCGTGGGATTCGTTCAACTACTACTCGAACACGCCCAAGTTCATGGTTTCACTTCTTAAAGCGATGTACGGTCCGGCAGCCACGAAGGAAAACCAGTTCGCGTTTGATTACTTGCCCAAAGTCGATCACGACTACTCGTGGACCCATATCTGGGACGACATGTACAACGGCAAGATCAAGGGCATGATGGCGTTCGGAATGAACGGCGTGATGATTGGCCCCGACACAAATAAGAACATCAATGCGCTCAAAAAAGCAGATTGGCTAGTCGTGGGCGAGATCTATCCGGATGAGACGAGCGAGTTCTGGCGAGCTCCCGGAATCAGCGTTGAAGAGCAGAAGACCATTAATACGACGGTGTACCGGCTGCCCTGCGCCGGGTTTGCGGAAAAAGATGGCACGATGACCAATTCCGCTCGCTGGGTGACCTGGAAGTTTGCGGCCGTCCCGCCGCCCGGAGATGCGCGGCTCGATCAAGACATCGTGGCGCAAATCTTCCTCCGGGTTCGCGATCTCTATAAGAAAGAGAGCGGCGCATTCCCCGACCCGATTTTGAATCTCGCCTGGAACTATGCCGATTCATCCCATCCGGCGCTGTCGCAGGTCGCGATGGAACTGAATGGAAAAGCGCTGGCCGAACTGAAAGACGAAAAAACTGGGCAGGTGATCAAAGCCGGCCAGCAGCTGCCCGGATTCGCCTGGCTTAAAGATGACGGCTCTACGATGTGTGGGAACTGGATCTATTCCGGAATGTGGACAGAGGCCGGGTCGCAAGTGCAGCGCCGCGGGACGGACGATCCGTCGGGCTTAGGAATCTATCCCAATTGGGCATGGTCTTGGCCGGCCAACCGTCGCGTCCTCTACAACCGCGCATCTTGCGATCCTGGTGGAAAGCCTTGGGATCCGGAGCGCAAGCAGATCTGGTGGAACGAAGCGCAACAAAGTTGGACAGGAAATGATGTCCCGGACTTCAAGCCCGATTCCAATCCCAAGGATCACATGGGGCCTTTCATCATGAATCCGGAGGGAGTGGGACGTCTGTTTGCTCCGATCGGAGTCCTGGCAGATGGGCCATTTCCTGAGCATTACGAGCCGATCGAAAGCCCGATCAAGAATCCTCTGCATCCCGGCCAGTCCACCAATCCGCTGGTGAGAAAGTTCAATACGCCCTTCGACAAGTTTGGCGAGCCGGAAGAATACAGCATCGTGTGCACAACTTATCGCTTGACCGAGCACTACCACTATTGGACAAAAAACAATCCAATGAACGTGCAACTCATTCCGGAGCCATTCGTGGAAATTCCGGTGGAACTGGCACAAGAAAAAGGAATCCGGGGAACGGACAAGGTTAGGGTGATCAGCGCGCGAGGAACGTACATCGCGAAAGCTTTCGTCACACGGCGGCTAAAGCCTATGACCATCGACGGCAAAAAGGTCTACCAGATCGGCTTGCCGATTCATCAGGGTTTTCGCGGCATCAACGAAGACGCGGGAAGAGACGCGCGCACGCCGGCAAATCTGCTGACTCCAGCCGTCGCCGATCCCAATGCGCATACTCCTGAGAGCAAGGGCTTTCTGGTCAAACTCGAAAAGGCCTAGGAGCGCGGAATGAGCCAGGCATCGACAGAAATCGTAAGAATCTCAGGCCATGCCGGCAGTGTGCCCGGCGCCGGGCTGAACCGCGAATTTACAGTGTGTAAGCTCGTCGACACGACCACGTGTATTGGCTGCAAAGCGTGCGAGGTAGCCTGCCTCGAATGGAACGGATACACCTTCACCGAAACCACTTTCGACAATACCTACCAGACCATGCCGGAAACAGCATGGAATTACTGGAACCTGATCAAGTTCAACGAACATGAAAATGAAGACGGCAACCTGATGCTCCTGATGCGCAAGGATCAGTGCATGCATTGCGCCGATCCTGGCTGTCTGGCGGCGTGTCCGTCCGACGCAGCCATCGTGCAGTACGCCAACGGAATTGTAGATTTTCAAGAAGCGAATTGCATCGGCTGCGGCTATTGCATCACGGGCTGTCCCTTTAATATCCCAAAGTTCAGTCCCAAGGCGCGAAAGGTCTTCAAGTGCACGCTATGCAACGATCGCGTATCTCAGGGGCTGGAGCCGGCGTGCATCAAGACCTGCCCTACGGGATGCCTGCACTTCGGCACCAAGGCGGAAATGAAGGAACTGGCCGAGACGCGGGCGAAGCAACTTCGCGACGATTCCGGATATCGCAAGGCCGGAGTATACGATCCGTCCGGCGTTGGCGGAACCCACGTCATTTATGTTTTGCACGACGCGAGCAATCCCGAAGCTTACGGCGGACTCCCCAAGAATCCTCGCGTTCCAGTGATGGTGCGCCTCTGGAAGCATCCGCTGAAATGGATAGGCAACATCGGCATCGTCTTCGGAGCGGTGGGTGTATTTATTCACTATCTTCGTTTCGGACCTAAGGTTGTGAAGGAAGATAAACAGAATGGAGGCGCGCAATGATCCGTGGCAAATACCTCCTCCCAAACGGGCGTGTGCTGCGCTATTCCTTCCACGAACGGATGATTCATTGGACGGCGGGCATCTCGTACCTTTATCTTCTACTGAGCGGGCTGGCATTTTGGAGTCCGTGGCTGTTCTGGATTGCGATTGTCTTAGGTGGCGGAACGGTAGCACGCGAACTGCATCCGTGGTTCGGCGTCATCTTCTCGATCGCCGTGGTGTTGATGTACGGGATGTGGGGCAAGCAGATGAAGGAGACCACTGCCGACAAACGTTGGTGGGCGCAGATTCGTCACTACATTCGCAATGAAGACGACAAGATGCCTCCCGCCGACCGCTTCAATCCCGGCCAGAAGCTGCTCTTCTGGGGTTTCTTCGTGAATGGGCTCTTGCTGCTTTTGACGGGCCTCATCTTGTGGCTGCCTCAGTACATTCCCTGGAACCTGCGTATATTGCGGCTTGCGGCGATATTCCTGCATCCGGTCTTCGCCTTATGCACGATCGCGCTTTTCATCATTCACGTATACATGGGTACTGCGATGGAACGCGGGGCATTTGGGTCAGTAATTCGCGGCGACGTGTCGCGGGCATGGGCCGATCATCACCACCATAGTTGGTTCCAGCAGGTGCTCCGCGAAGAGGAGTCTCCAGGGAAAATGGGCGGGGATTGAGCTGGCAACCGGCAATGAAAAGTGTTTGGGACGCACGGATCCGACGAGCCACAGAATTGATTTCGTCCTGCCCGTTCGCCGCCGAAGGGCTGCGCTTTTACGCCCAAATCGCGATGCTTCAGCAGAACCTGTACTCAGAAGTTGACCACGCTCCGGCTCAATTCTTTTCTTCCCACGGTCCGCTGTTGGATCAGTTAAACACCGGCACGCTCGCCCCGAAGTTCTCTAATTTCCTAACGAATGTCCGGCAGTTCGCTCCAACTCCGCTTGCACAAGCTGTCGGCAGGTTGGAGCAAAAAGGTTCCGGCGTATGGTCGAATCTTATCGAAGACTTTTGGCACTCGCCGGAATCGAGTCGCGGCGCGCACGGGGAACGGCTGACAGAGCGCTACCTCGCATGGCTTTTCCTCCAGCCGCATGCAGAGTACCTCGCCGGGAGAAGAAGCGGCGTCTTTTCTGACGGAAACCTCATCCGATGCCCGTCGTGCGGAAGCAATCCGATCGTAGGAGTATTGCGTCCGGAGGGCGATGCAGCCAGGAAGTCGCTCATCTGTATGCTGTGCTCCCATGAGTGGGCATTTCGACGAATCTACTGCCCATCGTGCGGCGAGGAACGCGAGTCGCACATGGCATTTTATTCGGCACCAGAAATTCCACACGTTCGCGTCGATGTCTGCGACACATGCCACACATACTTGAAGAGCGTGGATCTCACTAAAACTGGCTTGGCGGTTCCAGTTGTCGACGAACTGGCAGCGCTCCCCCTGGACTTGTGGGCGCTCGAAAATGGCTATCGGAAGCTGCAGATGAATGCAGTTGGAATGTAGGCGGAAATCGATAGGTCGAGCGGTCAACTGGGGACCGAGTGGCCAGCATTAGAGAGACATGCCGCTTGTGACCAGCGAGATCAATTGTCAGCAAACTGTCGGAAATAGCGGAAGGAGGTTCGGGGAAGCCGAGCGGCTTACGGTCAGTTAGTGAAAAATCGTGGCGACCCCTTCCTCCAGTATCAAAGGGGACAGCGATTGGGTACAGACTGGGTCACCGCAAGCCCTGAATCTAGCGACGGCCAATTCTCAGTTGGCGTTATATCTCCATTTCACTGATCGTCTGGTTTCGTCAATCATGCCGTGGACAGATAGTTGAACGCATGACTCTAACGGAAATCGAACAGTACCATTTTGTGGTAATGAAGCTCATTTTCGTTTGGCGCGTTCGACTTCGATGGCGAGTGCATTTTTGCTGGAGATCCTGAATTGTATCGATCTCTTTGCGGAGTGTTTCTATACGATCTGTGATCGAGTGTCGTCCATACGGGTAACGATCCGAGACGGGATATAGCAAGAAGCTCGGCATGCTAAACCGAGGTTTTTCCTCTCAGGGAAACACATTTAAGGAGAATCAGTGCAGGCATAACGCCGCAGAACCTCGGATGTCCAGGTTCTCGCCGTTCGAATCAACATCAGATTCGAGCATCACGAGAGCAATACTGTTACGAATTCCGAACAACAAAAACTCTAAACTCGGGTGATGCTCTGGCACTGCTATAAGGTTCTTCGTTACGTGAGTCCCATAAAGGATCTTCCTGTGTAGTCTGAAGTCTGATCCGAAAGGGTTCGCCAGACGAATGACGGAGCACTTTCCTGACAGCACAGGTAGTCCGGATCAGATCGCGCCGAGACACGTTTTCGAAGCACGGACTCAGATCCGTCTTGAGCGAGATCAACGGAAACTAAGCCTTCAGGGTTGGGTGCGGGACCTGAGCGAAAGTGGCCTGCGGGCATTCGTCGCCGAGACCCTGATGCTTGGTGAAAACGTAATCCTCGAAATTCCTTTCCCCGATATCGATAAACAGGTGATCCCCGCCAAAGTTGTTCGCGTTCTGGGAACGGAGTACGGGTTCCAGTTCACCGCATTGAGCGCCGAGCTACGTGGTCATATTCAAGCGACGCTTAAAGGACGACCGGCGATTCCTCTAACCCACTCTGCAAATCAGACCTCGGCGTAGGTCGTGGTTGTATCGTCAGGCTCATTTGCTGGGTCTGCACTTACTATATGTCCGATGATTGCAGTCCAGGCGCATTGGCTGATGACAGCCGCAGGCGCAGCGCAAGCTGGTGCAGTGGTTGTGGTCGTTTTTCCTGCAGGCTGAGCTTTTGTTGTCCGACTGAAGGGCCTTCCCGGAATTCTTGCGCACCCAAGATTGGGAAGCTGAGCGCCCAGTGGTTTCCTCATACCGTGAATCGTACCTGAAATGCGCGAAGGTCCACGAGAAGTTTGGAATCCCCTCGCATTCTGAAAGTGAGCAGCTAAGCCTTGAGCTAATCCGTTTTCCTGTATCATTTCGGTCGTGACTCGTTCTTCCAATTCGGCGTGGGCCTCCGGTCGGTATGTACAACCGAGCGGCGAAACTGACTCTGAATTTGAATCTCGGATGCGTGCGCTCGGCCTGACCAAAGATACGTGCCTCGCTTCATGGGAGCTACGGAAGTGGTGCGAAGCCAACAGGAACCGGGTCTACGTACCTGAGTGGCTGCTGGGGTATTGGGGGATTAAGGTCGACCCTGATTACTCGTGACGTGAACCAACGACATAATTCATCGTTTGTCGCCGCATTGTCTCTAAGCAGTTTTAAGCGTGTTGATGCCGCTCGCGATCGGAGCAGGCTTTCCATGCTTAGGCTTCATTTTCGCGAGCTTCAGCAATAGCTTTTCGATCTTCCGCTGCTGCCGGGACGGCGGAACTCGGGGCAGAGCGAGCCGCAGCTGCCATCAGCAAGGAGGGCGATCCTTACTTAAGAACGCTGCTGGTGCAGGGAGCGCAGCATATCCTGGGCCCCTTCGGCATCGATTGTGATCTCCGGCGCTGGGGACTGAAGCTGGCCGAGCGTGGCGGGCGAAACGGCAAGAAACGAGCGATCGTTGCGACGGCCAGAAAGCTGGCAGTGCTGCTGCATCACCTGTGGGTAAGCGGAGAAGTGTACGAACCGTTACACAACAGCAACCGCATCACCGTGGCGGCAGCCGCGTAAAACAAAATCGCTCCAGGAAGAGAAACAAAGACAAAAGCCCAAAGCCGAGTTCCGGTGACTGCGTTAAATGGCCTGGCCCACGTTTCACTCTTACGTGAAACTACAGGGCGCCAATCAGATGGCAGCACCGGCTGAAACGAGAACGCCCAACATGCACCGAGCGAAGCGAATCGCTCCTCGAGAGTGCGGATGGAAGCATGGCGACAGTGGCCACTCGGCGGGAGAAAAACAGTTGTCTCGGAAGAAGCACAAAGAATTCACTTGACTCCGACCGGCCTTCTCATGGAAGGCCATTACACTCAGAACGCCAAAAAGAGAACCCGCGCCCATTTAACTTTCTGGGGGAGCGCGGGTCTATCATCAAAGGGTAACTCTTGGTGAGGGATTCTACAGTTATGAGGGCAAAAAGCAAGCCTCAGGCATAGACTATCGCGCATGGAAAATCTGGCAATCGAACAGCAAATCGGTCAGAAATCTATCGGGCATTCGAGCTTCTCGGCGCTGGTCGTGAATTACTCGGTACCATCGGGTCTTGGGGTGACACGCTGGACGATAAAGAAGTACTCACCTTGCTCAAAGACTGGAATGCTGACGAATCGAGGAGAGGAAAAATTGCTTCTAACTGGTTCTGATCTGGAGGGCCGCCGGTTGGTTTTGCTAGGTGTACACCAACTGCTCGAGTTTACGCGACCCTCCAGAAGGGGTTTCCCATTCGCAAGTATGGCACTTTAGGCCCGAGCAGCAAACTAGCAGAAGATTGGCGGGGCGCTACGCAGCAATCGATTTGGCTCGAGGACTAGATTCACCCTCGGTTAGTTGTCGAAGTTGAGTTTCAGCGATCTGGAATTGCGTAAGGCCGCAATCCAAACAGACCAGCAAACGTGGAAAAGCCCACACGGACGGCTTCTCTAGCCCCTCCATCCCCGGAAAATGGATGTTGATTTCGGCGGGGAATTGCCTCTCGTTATTGTGGCCGCAGGTGTTCTTCATGGTTGGATCCTCAATTATTAGACTGAACACCACAACAGTTGTAACTGGCAAATACTTTTCCTTCGACAGTTCGTACAAATTCGGAACAAGTACACACATTGATGCGTCGCACCGCGCGAGTCGTCTCAAAAGGGTGGCGACCCTTTTCAGATGTCGCTTTCATCGGTGACTATTGCACCCTTGGCTTGAGCAGCACCGCTGTCAACAATGGCAGTCCAAACAAACAAGCCCCAGTCTGAGCACCAGGGGCTTGCTGCAAAGGGGGGAGGTCTGGGCAACGTTCAGCGGCAGAGTCTATACCCAATCAGGCAAGCCCCGATAGATGAAAGAATTTGCAAGGTTTCTGAGTTGGAGGGCCGTCGTTCGTAGCCAGTTTCAGGAGAGAAGCCCAAACTAAGGGCGACGACCCTCCCTTACAGGGCTAAGGATTGCACCCTTGGGCCAAACCGCAAACTAGCAAAAGATTGACAGGCATCTAGGGCCGACGATCCCTGTCGGAGAAGCGCATCAACCCAATTAACAATGCCAGAAGGAACAACATCGCTAGAATATCTTGCCCGTATTTCATCCCCAGAGCCCTTGACTCGGCCCTCCATTTCACTCGCCGAAATAGAAAGATACAAGTTAAGAATTTTGCACAATCGCGATTTGTTAGGGTCCCTGCTTGCACCCTGTCGAATCTTGACGAGCTGATTACGACTGACTTAACCTCGCACCGTGCTTACAGGCTTCGAGAACCCGACACTCTTATTGATTCTCGCTGGGGTTCTAGTTTTGATCGTCGGTTTTGTCGTCGTGGTACGTTACAAATTTAGGATCTAGCGTGAGCATGGCGGAGAATGTCTCCGCAGGAGTCGAAATGGTTTTAGCTGTGATTGCGGCGGTTGTGATTGTGGCTTATATCCGCACTCCGAAAGAACCCGATCCTTCAGCGCGGTAAACGCCCCATTCCTTGCGCGTGCTCGCGAGCATTCGAACCATCAATGAGTTCTATAAAAAGGGATGTCAAGAAAAAAGCTCCGCCTCGATTGGATCGAGATTCTTTCTCGAGATCTAGTCCACTCTGTTTCGTTACCCTGAGGATGTTCGGCTTGTTGTTCCATTCTCGTAAGCTTTCTCTGCTGCGGCGGCAAAGTTCGAGCGTGAAAG
>Ga0070734_10002529_pt1 | contig 21817 bp, 16 predicted proteins | sample Coa_R1_8_FD_66444 | JGI IMG/M metagenome (GOLD analysis project Ga0070734, IMG submission 66444) | Surface soil microbial communities from Centralia Pennsylvania, which are recovering from an underground coalmine fire - Coalmine... | ecosystem: Environmental > Terrestrial > Soil > Unclassified ...
TCGTGGGCGTTCGACGAGACCAGGTACCCGGATTTGAAAGGGCAGTGGCGTCGCGGTCCCAACGCGGATATTCCCGGCGTGCTGCGCGGCCGGTTTAACACTTTCGATCCTGCCAAGGGATGGGGGCCGGCCCAGCAGGCACCGCTGACCCCGGAATACCAGGCGCGCTTCGAGGCCAATCTCGCCGACCAGGAGGCGGGCGGACAGGGCGTCGGCGTGACCTACACCTGCGCTTCGCCCGGCATGCCGCGCGTCATCAATGCTTATGGACCGACCGAATTCGTCGTGACGCCGGGAGCGACGCACATTCTGGTCGAAAACATCCACGACTCGCGGCGGATTTTCACCGACGGCCGCGACTGGCCCAAGGAGATCATGCCATCCCTCATCGGCTATTCCATTGGCCGATGGATCGATACCGACGGCGACGGCAAATATGACGTACTGGAAGTCGAGACACGCGGTTTTCGAGGTCCGCGGGCGTTCGACGCGAGCGGCATTCCGCTGCACGACGATAATCAGACCATCGTCAAGGAGCGGATTCACCTCGACAAGAACAATCCCAATCTTCTTCTCGACGACGTGACCGTCATCGACCATGCTCTCACTCACCCGTGGACAGTCCACAAGAGTTATCGCCGCGAGCCAACCGCACGGCCGGTGTGGACCGAAAGCGTCTGCGCCGAGAGCAACAATCACGTCCAGATCGCTAACGAAAACTACATGTTGAGCGGGGACGGCTACTTGATGCCCACCAAGAAAGGGCAGCGGCCTCCAGACCTGAAGTATTTCACGGAAACAAGAAAATAGCTCCCGAAATCCATTCGGGATCGTAGTTTCGGTGATGATCAGACGCGGTGTGCTTGCTGGTTTGCTAGACCCAGCACATGAAAACGCAGCAGTCAATTTACTTCATGTTATTGTTGATCGCAGCTATAGCGCTGTCCATCGACTGCGTGAGAATAGTATAGCGTTTAATAATATCGGATAACGCAGCGTTTATCATACAATTTAAACGAAGCTTAGCGCTTCTTCAATTATATGACAGCGTTCACTCAGGGCCCATGCGTCAAGGGCCGGTATGTGCTGGAGCGCTTTGGAGACGTCAATGGATAATGCGGCACAAACGGCAGCTTCCATGCGCGCGCGCAATCATCCACGAATACTTCTCGTAGAAGACAACTATGAAAATCGCGACATGCTTACGCGCCGGCTTCGTCGCCACAACTTCGATGTTTGCTGTGCCGTTGACGGCCCTAGCGGAGTTGAGATGGCCGCGGCAGAGCTTCCTGACGTGATTCTGATGGACGTGGCGCTGGGAGCAATGGATGGGTGGGAAGCAACGCGGCTTATAAGAGCGGAGCCGAGAACAGCGCACATTCCGATAATCGCTCTGACGGCCCATGCGCTTGCGACAGATCGCGACAAGAGCATTGCGGTCGGCTGCGCGGATTTCGATACGAAGCCGGTCGACCTTTCGCGCTTGATTGGAAAAATCCGCGCCTGCCTGATGCGACGGGATGTCAAAGTCGATTGAGAGCGGCATTGAACGAGTGCCCGTTGTGATGCCAGGCGGCACGGAAAGCGAGGAGAGCCATGTCGCAAATGACGAGCGAGCTTGATCCGATTGAGGCGCTTACCGGCAGCATGCGAGATTTTCGCGAACTTCGGGGCACGGACCTGTTACAGCGGGTTGAAGGCTTTTACCGTTGGCAAGAATTACGTCGGCTGCACCGCTTGTGGCCCTACTCGAAGTCGACCGAAGAGGCGCCACGCGCCGTGTGCGCTGCCAAGGACGAGAGTGGCAGGAGCTTCCGCGGCCTCAACTTCGCGTCCCAGGATTATCTCGGTCTGTCGTCTGATGCGGAGGTAAAGGAAGTCGCAAAGGCCGTCATTGAAGAATATGGCGTTCACAGCGCCGGCTCCTCGGCATTGGCAGGAAATACGAAGTACTCCATCGAGCTCGAAGAGGTCATTTCGGAATTCCTGCACTTGAATCACACGGTGCTTTATCCGACTGGCTGGGCCGCCGGCTATGGCGTTATCAAAGCGCTCGTTGGCCCTAACGATCACGTTGTGATGGACGGACTTTCCCATGCCTGTCTTCAGGAAGGTGCAAGTTCGGCCACGAGAAATGTCCATCGACACGCACACCTGGACCTGGAGTCCGCTCGCCGCCATCTGCGTCGCATTCGAGCGAAAGAAGCCGAAACCGGCATCCTGGTGGTCACCGAGAGCTTATTCTCCATGGATTCCGACGCACCCGATCTGCGGGCCTTGCAGGAACTGTGTCGGGAATTCGATGCCACGCTGCTCGTTGATGTGGCACACGATCTCGGTGCCATCGGAGAGAAGGGGCGCGGCTTCATCGGCTCGCAGAACATGCTCGGTAACATCGACATAGTTATGGGAAGCTTCTCCAAGACGTTCGCTTCGAATGGCGGGTTTGTCTCCTGCAATTCCCCCGCCGTGCGACAATATCTGAAATTCTACGGATGCTCTGCCACGTTCTCGAACGCGCTTTCGCCTGTGCAGGCTGCGACGGTGAAGAAGGCCTTCGAAATCGTCCAATCGGACCGGGGGCGCGACCTGCGTTGGTTGCTCATGAAGCGGATTCTCCATCTTCGAAAAGCGCTTAAAAATGCCGGCCTTGAAGTCATCGGCGATCCGTCGCCGATCGTGCCGGTCGTAGTCGGCGACGAGGCGCTTGCGAGATTGGTCAGCCGGCGGCTGCCGGACCTCGGCGTCGTGGCCAATCTGGTGGAGTACCCGGCAGTCGCGAAGGGCAACGCGCGCTTTCGGTTTCAGGTTATGCCGAGCCACAGTTCAGAGAATGTGAGCGATCTCGTTGAGCGTTTCCGCGTCGCAGTTGATGCCGCCCAAACAGAACATATCGGGTACCGGAACCGTGTGCCATCCCGTGACATCCCGCCTGGTCAATTGGCGGTGGTCGCTTGATAAGAGGCAGTAAATAACCGCGAGAGAGTGCACGATGGCTCACCGTCGAATAATGCAGGTCGTGGACTGGTTTGTTCCAGCCGAACTTCAGGTCCACACAGCCGAGCTGTGGCGGGCACGAATTTTTACCATCAGCCATATTCTCGGCCCATGCATGGCTGCGGTCATTCTGGCTTATCTTTACCGCGCGGACCCAGCTCCTGGTGTTCCCTTCTGGACCATCGCGGTCCTCTGTTTCGCGTTCTGGTTTCTGCCCCTCGGCATGAAACTTACACGAAGTCTGACATATGTCGCTCTCTTCTCAATCTGCGATCTTACCTTCGTGAGCCTGTTCGGTTCGTTCTTTTACGGCGGAGTTAGCTCTCCATTTTTGCCCTGGTTTTTGACCGCATTGCTCCTCGGTTTTTTTTACATGGGCGAGCGTCCGATCCTCGTGTTGGGGATCTTTGCCATCCATCTCCTCGGCTTTTGCCTCGCCTATTGTGCGTCATGGTCCTTTCCCGAGTTAGTACCCGTAGCGGAGCTGTCAACCGTTGGCGTCCTCTCCGTATGCGCGGCAACACTCTACACCTCCATGATGGCGGTCTACTACGCGAACGTCATCACGGCGCAATCCGAGCTTCAACAGGAGGTCGACCGGCATCTCGTTACAGCCGCCAAGATGCGGAAGGCGAAGCAGGACGCAGACCGTGCAAATGAGGCGAAAGCCGTTTTTCTGGCGAAGATGAGTCACCAGTTGCGGACGCCGCTCAATGCGATCATCGGCTACAGCGAAATCCTTCTGGAGGATGCCGACCCCGACGATAAGGGCGCCGGTGAGCGGGCGGCAGACCTGAAGATGATCAACAGCGCCGGGCGGCACCTCCTCGCTTTGGTGTCCGACGTCTTGCACATGCCCAAAATTGACGCGGAGAAAATCGAACTGGTTGAGCAGGAAACAGAGTTCAACGCGCTTCTCACTGAGGTCGTATCCACCTGCCGCAGCTTGGTGACGCAAAACAGAAACCGGCTCGTCGTCAACATTCCGGAAAGTTTAGGAACGGGCGTGTGCGACAAGACAAAATTGCAGCAAGTCATCATCAATCTGCTTGGCAATGCTGGAAAGTTCACCAGCAACGGCACTATTCTGCTCCGCGCTTGGAAGAAGAAAACCGGTGACGTCGACGAACTCCTAATCTCGGTTCGCGATACCGGAATCGGCATCGATCCGGCGGCGATTGAAGGGTTGTTTGCGGACTACAATCAAGCAAACGCGTCGATTTCAAAGGAGTTCGGAGGCACTGGATTGGGACTCGCGCTCAGTCGAAAATTCTGTCAGCTCATGGGGGCGAGCATTACGGTTGAAAGTGAGCTGGGTCTGGGATCGACTTTCACAGTCCGGCTTCCCGTCGTGGAGCCGATCGCAGCGGCGGCGTGAGACAGACGGTGGACCGATCGCGGACTTCCGGGGCAACTCAGACCGCCGGTGAGCGATCATACCACCCGACGGAACAGCTGCGGACGCGAGAGGTCCGCCCGCAAGGCAATCGGGCAGGGCCGTCGATTTGCTCTGGCCCGCTGAGGAGACAAACGTCCGGCCAGTCCGCCGGCGCGAGGTATCCTGGCAGGAACCGCGGCACACCGATAAACCCCGGCTTAATCGGTGGTCGTGTATAACTATTTCGATGGTGTGACAAAACGTCGGAAGCGGGGATAGACGTGCCAGATATTAAACACGAACTTACTCGCCGCGTGAATGCGTTCGTCGACTGGTTCATTCCGCCAAGACTAAGGTGCTCTTCTACCGACGTCCTCCAGGGCGTCCGCATGTTCCTTTTCAGTCATATATTCGGTCCGTTCCTGGGACATACAATATCAATTTCGATGCTCATTCTGGAAGACCACACCGATCTCTCTTGGTGGATCTTCTTTGGCGCGGTCACGCTATTCTGGCCGTTTACGATTGCGCTTCGCGTCACCGGCTGGTATGTGCCGCTCGCTCTTATTTCGATACAGAATCTCATTTTTTGCATTTTATGGGGTTCATATTTTTACGGCGGAATTAACTCGCCGATTATGCCATGGCTCATAACGGTTCCGCTTCTTTCGTTCTTCTACCTTCCGACACCGAGAACGCGAATAGTGGTCGGGTTGATGATCGTCGCCAACCTTATCGCGTTCTATTTCGTGTATATCTGGTTTGGCTTTCCTGCAACGATTCCATTGAGCAATTTGGTCGGCCTTGGTCTCGTGTCGACATGCTGCGCCGGCGTGTATGTTTCAATGATGGCGCTCTATTACGGCAATGTCGTTTCCTCTCAGTTTGAGTTGGAGCAGGAAGTTACTCGTCATCTGAAAACAGCACAAGAGCTTCGTGCCGCAACCGAACAGGTAGAGCGGGCGACGCGAGCAAAGTCCGAGTTCCTCGCCAGAATGAGTCATGAGCTTCGAAACCCGCTCAACGCCATTATCGGATATAGCGAGTTGGTAATCGAGTATTCATCTGAGCTTGGCGAACAGAAGCTTAAGGACCTGCTTTCGATAAAAAATGCCGGTCAGAAGCTACTCGCGCTGGTAAATGATCTTTTGGACCTGTCGCGCCTTGAGGCCCGTAAGATGGAGTTTTCTCCAGAGGATGTGTCTCTCGTTGAATGCGCGAACGAGCTGGCGGCAAAGTGGACTGAATCGATGGCTGAAAGCGGCAGCAAGCTGGTGGTGGAATGTCCTGACGATATAGGAAACATATGTTCCGACAAACGTAAGCTGATGCAAGCAGTGGATAATTTGCTGAACAATGCAGCGAAAATTACTAAAAACGGATTGGTGGAGGTTACGATGTCAAAGGAGGACGGCTTTGCTGTGATTAGCGTCAAAGACTCAGGGGGCGGGATGAGTGCGAGGCAAATTGAAACATTATTTGAGACGTTTGGCAGTGGGGAGCACGAGACAACGAGCAGTTACGGCGACGATCTCGGACTGGGACTGCCGCTCACCCAAAGGCTGTGTCGCCTGATGGGCGGAGAGTTGACCGTGGAGAGTGAGCTAGGGCGGGGATCGTGTTTTAGTATCCGTGTTCCATCCCAGCCGCCGGCAACGGAGGTAGCGCCCTCCGATACTTCGGAACTCGTGGCGATCAGCTGCTAGCGGTTGGCAATGATGCCCATGAATTTTGCTGGGCATTGCTGGGCGGCGGTGATTTTCTGAAGTTAGTCGGGTACGGCACAACGCGCTCCGAAAAGCATGCAGGCTAATATTTGCAGCTTGGTGATTGCCGCACGCGAGGAAATGTTAACGGCTTTGCGGTATTACTGTCGATGCGAAAAAGCAGTAGTGGAGCGTCGACAGTTTATCGTCTTTTCAGGGTGCTTTGATGGCTGAAGATAGGGCCACTATACTTATCGTAGATGATATTGCGGCGAATCGCGATATGCTTAAGCGGCGATTCGAGCGGCACGGATTTCGCGTCATGGAGGCGGATGGCGGGAAACGCGCGGTCGAGTTGACGCGTGAGCGAACGTTCGATCTCGTGCTGCTCGACGTGACGATGCCGGACCTGAACGGACTTGAGGTGTTGAGAAGGATCCGCGAACATCCCGCCACGGCATCGCTGCCGGTGATTATGGTGACCGGCCGGGCCGAGGGGGAGGGTGTCGCAGAGGCCTTCGCGGCCGGTGCCAACGATTACGTAACCAAGCCGATCGATTTCGTTGTCGCCCTTGCGCGGATAAACGCCCAGCTCGAACTGAAGCGGGCAGAAGAAGCGGCTCGTCGTGCACATGAGACATTGCGTCAGATCAACGAGAATCTCGAACAGTGCGTCGCTCGGCGAACAGATGAGCTGGTCCGCGCCAATGAGCAGCTGCGAAACGAAATAGCCGAACGTGAAAGGTCGGAGGCTCAAACCCAATATATCGCCCACCACGACGCATTGACGGGCCTGGGAAATCGGGTGCTGTTCCGACAGCAGTTGAATGAAGCCCTGGAGCGAATTCAGCGCGACGACGGATGTCTTGCGATCCTGTTCATCGATCTTGATGGATTCAAGAGTATCAACGATTCGTTGGGACATTCGATTGGAGATAGCCTCCTCAAGTGCATTGCGGCCCGCCTGCGGGACTGCGTGCGTGACACGGACGTGATCGCGCGGTTGGGAGGCGATGAGTTCGCGATCGGGCAGGTGGCAAAGAACCAACCTCAATGCGCTGCCGCTCTGGCCGGCAGACTGATCGAGATCATCGGCGCGCCGTGTCTGGTTGAAGGACATCAGTTGCTTGTAGGCGCCAGCATCGGCATAGCGGTGACTGCCCAAGGTCAGTTTGATCCCGAAGTCTTGCTCAGGAGCGCCGATCTGGCGATGTATCGGGCGAAAGCCGATGGCCGCGGCGTTTACCGATTTTTTGAGCCGGAGATGGATGCTCGCGCTCAGGCGCGTCGTTTGCTGGAACTGGAGTTGCGTTCTGCGTTGCGAGAGGGCGGATTTGAATTGTACTACCAGCCGCTTTTCAATCTGGAAAAGAGCCAGATCAGTGGCGTGGAAACTTTGCTGCGATGGCAGCACCCTCAGCGCGGTCTGGTAACGCCGGGAGAGTTCATCCCGCTGGCCGAGGAGATTGGTCTGATTGTTCCGCTTGGAGAGTGGGTGCTACGCCAGGCTTGTGCGGAGGCGGTCAGTTGGCCGGAAAACATCTCCGTATCCGTGAACCTTTCTCCGGTTCAATTCAAATATGAGCGACTTGTGAATTCTGTTGCCGAGGCCCTGCGTGACAGCGGACTGCCACCGGGCCGGTTGGAGCTCGAAATTACCGAGTCCGTGCTGCTCGATAAGACAAACTCTAATCTCGCTATGCTGAAACAGTTGCGCGATCTTGGAGTCCGAATATCCCTTGATGATTTTGGGACTGGTTATTCCAGCCTGAGTTACCTCCGTACGTTCCGATTTGACAAAATTAAAGTTGATCAATCTTTCATTCACGACCTTTCAGGACGAGGAGATGGATTGGCGATCGTACGCGCGATTGCCGACATTGGCGTCAGCTTCGGGATAGCTACGATTGCGGAAGGTGTCGAAACTGAGGAGCAGGTAAGATATCTCCGGCAGGAAGGCTACACCGAAGCACAAGGATATCTGTTTGGCAGACCAGGTCCTGCTTCGGTCATCCGTCCGCTCCTCATGGAGGGGGCGGGATTGGCGCACGAACCGCCAGTATTGAAATCGGCCTGAGACATATCCTTCCCGCCGCGTAGGACCGGGCTCGGACACGGGCGAATGGTCGAAACGTATCGGTGAAAGAATCTCCCGTGCATTGATGCTGGCCACCAGCCTCTGACGCATCGAGGCAGGAAACCACGAGCGCAGGTCAGCGTCGGAGCTGGTGGGCCGCGGCGGAAGCGAAGGTTGGCCTGCACTGGCCTCCGCTCCGTGCCTGCACGTGCCCGAAACGGGCGCGGGCATTGGACACTGGAGATTTACGATTTTACCGCAGCGCCTGTCCGTCGCTGCCCGCCGGCCGCCGCAAACAGGTCAATCGGAGCTGCGGTTCCGGTTTCGTATCCAAATCCTCAATTCCAAAAAACCCTCACCCGGTTGGTTGCCGATCGCCCCCTCGACGACGGGACGACTTGCCAAGGCGACAAGAATCATTGATTAAGTCAAAGTGACGACATTGAAATGGCAATTATGAGGTTTGACCTACAAAAAGGTGGCAGGATTATGGGCATTTCTAGGGGGGCCGCCGTGGGGGCGGTCGCGATGCTGGCGTTGAACGCGTTGTCCGAGCGGGGCTTGGCGCACAACCCTCAGGACTTCGGTCAGTACTTGCGCGGGTCGACCATGGGCGACCCGGTGGGCGCTGCGCCGCCGCCGGGTCTCTATTTCGAAAACACGACCCTCCTTGCGCCGGGGATCGTCGGAAACGGACAAAAGACCGGGATCAAGGTCGACGCACTGGTCGATATACCTTTGCTTGTCTGGTCGACGGGCTGGAGTTTTCTGGGCGCAAGTGTGATGGCGTATGCGGCGCAGCCGGTGTTCACCCTCACGGCTTGGCAAGGCGCGGGTGCTCCGCAATTCTATCCAGCCGCGCACAACACCTACATAAATCCGATAGCACTATCGTGGAATCTCGGAGGCGGATTATTTATCAGTGCCGGTTTTGGCGCCTACGTGCCGGACGGCTCCAGATACGATCTGACGCCCAATCCCGATTACTGGACGTTTGAGCCGCATGCGGCCGTCAGTTATCTTGCCAACGGGTGGGATTTGACGGCGCATTTCGTTTACGACTTCAATACCGCTTCGGCTGGTCATGCGAGTCCGTTCGCAAACACGCCGGCGAGCGCATTCGGCATCGGCTATCGGTCGGGCGACCAGGCCTTTTTGGATCTCACCGCAACTAAAAAATTCGGCAAATGGGAAATAGGCCCCGTCGCATATTTCGAGTGGCAGACGACATCCGATAAACCTGGCAGCGGCTTTTCCTGTGCACAAATGCTGGCCGCCACAACAGTGTCATGCGGCCGGGCCACCGATTACGCCGTCGGCGGCCTGATCGGTTACGACTGGGGACCGGTCGCCGCGAAAGTCATCCTGACAGAAACCGTCTACCACAAGGATGAACTCGGCGGCCTTGCCGTGTGGACGAAAATATCACTTCCGCTTTGGGGACCCGAAGCTCCCGCCAAGAAGCCGCTCATCACCAAGAACTGAGGTCGCCTCCAAACTGCTCGAATGGCTTACGCTGAGCGCGGCTGCCAATTCACCGTCGTTCTGGTGATCGAAAAAAGGTGCGGCCGGCTCTGGGGGAGAGCCGGCCGCGCGCGAGCCGATCTGGGGACGGGGAGGGGTGGAGGCGACCGGCTCGCGTTAAATGATCTCCTGTATCCGTTTGCCTACCGGCGCTGTTTCGATGCGGCCGTCAGCGGCGCAGGTCGGGGGTCGCCGATTGCGACCCACACGTTGGGATCGTGCTGCGACTGGCGCTTGACGAACCGGTAGCCGGTCTCTGACCACGGCAGGATGCTCTCGACCTGATTGTCTAGGATAAATTCTCCGCGGTCCGTCTTCACTGTCAGCACCGCGTGGCCTTCGTCCTTCTTGTCGCGCACCACGGTGATCAGCAGGGCTTCGCGCGGCCATCCGGCGGAGATCAGCAATTTACGCTTGAGCAGCACATAATCTTCGCAGTCGCCGTAGCCGTCGTCCGGGTAGGACCATTTTTCGATCACGCCCCAATGTTCCAGATCGGTCATAGGCTTGATCGTGTCGTTGACCCACTTGTTGACGCGGATGAGGTCGTTGAATGCCTTGGGCGTCAGCACGACATCGCGCGGTGTCGTCGGTGTTGTGGCGCATTCCCCTGAATGCGAGGCACAGAACTCGACCCACCCGATCGGCGGCCGGGTGACGTCGGAAACGTCCACATACAGAAACTTTTCGTCGAGCGCCGCGCTCGCGGCCGTGAGATCCCCGATGGTCGTTGTCAACAGGATCACCGCTCCGATCATGGCGGGCTTTCCGCCGTATCTGCTCGGTATGCCGGTTGTCATTCGTGCCGCCTCCGTCTCAACGGGGCCATGATTTGCACGAAGGTTTTGTATTGGCGCTAAGCTATGAAGCAAAACTTGAATAAAACACGAGACAAACTTTAGTGAAGTGCAGTGAATACATTAATTTTATTTTGCGTAAAAGTTGATCGATTCAATTTTGAATCAAGCTGTAACTTTAACCGGATAAAACTGCGCAGATCGCCGGCGGAGTATCGATTTCTCGGGTGGCGTTAACCCTTGCCGCAGCGGAGCGATGCTCGGATGAAACGTCGAAACGGCGCAAAACGTACCGTTGATCCGCGCGACTTCCGTAAACGATATGTTTACTATCCGGCCAACGCGGTCGTCAGGGCGTTCGGATTCTGGAGCCGGGTGAACTCGACGGCGAAGCCGCCGTCGATGTAGCGCACCACGCGGCCCGGGGCCTTACCGACGCGCACGACCGACCCGATCGGCGGGCGCTGATCGCTGACCACCGCTACGCCCGATACCGAGAGGTCGATGATACGGCACCTCTCCTCGCCGGATTCCATCCGTACCATCGTGGTTTGGCCGGGGGCGGAGATTCGCAATTGCCGGCGGTCGTCAGCCAGATCCAGGCTGTCGCGGTTCGCAAGCCACGTCAGTTGGGCGGCGAGCTTGTCGCGTTTGCGCGCAGATGCTGAAATTGCCATCGCGAAGCCGCCCGGGTAAGTGCGCGCAATCGTGCCTTCAAGGCGCCCCACGTGATCGACATAGGCGACCACGCGTTCGCCAAGCTTACCGCATTCCGGTGCGATGATGGCCATGCCGCCCGGCGACATGTCGACGACTTGGCAGGGGAACTCGCGACGGTCCTCAAGCATGTATCGGCCGAGCAGATCGACCTTGACGCGCTGAGTCTTGCGGTGCTCGACCACGGGGTGAGCCGGTTTCGCTCGCTCGAAGGCTGCCACGTCGCTGCGCCTTGCAATGCTCCAAACGTCAAAACTAAGCCGAGGAAGTTAATGTTGTATTAGGGTTGTTCAAAGCGTTGACGGCATTGCGCGACAGCCACATCTGCAATTTGGCTGTCAGAGGCGCCAATCCCCCGAGGTTGCCTCATATGCACCGGATACAAAGCTCCGACATTCCCCTGATGAGTGCGGCGACCCGGCGCCGAGGCTGCGAATGGTTGCGGGCGCCGCTCGGCATCGGCTTGCGACGAGCGATCGGACAGCCTATTGCTGCCTGCCGCCATTGGGAGCCCTCGTGACCAGAACTGCCGAGCCGATCTTCAACGTACCCGCGATCGTGTTGGCGATCGTCGGGATATGCGTATTGGTGCGAGCGGGCGAGGAACTCCTGTTGTCGAACGAGGAGGACATTGCGTTCCTCTACTACTTCGCCTTCATTCCGGCTCGCTACGACAGTTCATTGCTGCCGCCCGGGAGCTTTCCGGGCGGTGTCGGCGCGCAAATCTGGACCTTCGTTACCTACGCATTTCTTCACGGCGATAACTCCCATCTCCTCATGAATTCCGTATGGTTCTTGCCGTTCGGAAGCGCTGTGGCGCGGCGCTTTGGAAGTTGGCGCGTGATCGGATTCTTTGCCGCGACGGCGGCGGCTGGTGCGCTGACGCATCTCGTCACTCACATTGGCGAGCTGATGCCAATGATAGGAGCCTCGGCGGCGGTGTCGGGTTTCATGGCGGGCGCAATCAGGTTTGCATTTCAGCGCGGCGGCCCGCTCACGATGTTTGCCAACGAGGATGCTGATGCTTACCTGGTGCCGGCCGCACCGCTCTCTTCGGCGCTGCGTGACGCACGCATCATCGTGTTTCTCGTGGCTTGGTTCGGGTTGAACCTGCTGTTCGGCATCAGCTCGATCGGTGTGCCGGGCGGCGAGCAAAGCATCGCATGGCAGGCGCATATCGGCGGGTTCGTGGCAGGCCTGCTGCTTTTCTCCCTCTTCGACCCGGTGCGGGCACAAACAAGGTAAAAGCTTTGGAGGACTATGAACCGTACGCCAGGTTCGTCAGTCAGCCGGGTGCCGCCTGGGCCGCGTCGTTGCACCGCATGACCAACAGCTTTTTTTGCGATGTTCGATGTTGCCGCGAGGGCTTCGGCGGGTAGAACTATTCTCGGGTAGTGGCGTTAGTTGGTCAGCGTGGATTGCGTTCGCAGCGTGCTGACGGACCCAGGGAGGCTGCCCATGACGGTCAAGGACATACTTTCACAGAAGGGAAATCAGGTTTTCACGATCGAGCCGACCGCCACGCTTACTGCGGCCGTGCAGACGCTGACAGAGCGCCGCATCGGCGCGCTGGTCGTGACTGGTGCCGATCACCGCATCGTCGGCATCATCTCGGAACGCGACATTGTCCGGGTTCTGGCCGAGAAAGGAACGGCGGTGCTCGGTGCGCCCGTTGCGGAGACGATGACCCGCAAGGTCGTGACTTGCGACCGCAACGAAACGATTTGCGGAATCATGGAGCGCATGACCGCTGGGAAGTTCCGCCATGTGCCGGTGGTGGAGCAAGGTCGGCTTGACGGCATTGTGTCGATCGGCGATGTCGTCAAGGCAAGGCTCAGCGAACTTGAGCACGAGCAGGACGCCCTGTGCGAGTACATTCGCACGGCCTGAACGAATGATGCAGCCGACTCCCGGCATGTCGGGCGCCGGCACAGTTCCCTTTCGAAAAAGTCTTCTAGGTAAGCGCGGCGATCGATTCGGAGATCGCCTCCAGCGACTTTTCCGCGGCTTCAGCGCCGATCGCAATGGTTTCCTTGGCGCGATGGAAATCGAACAGGTTGATGCGCCCAAGCCGGGGACTGATCATCACGTCGGGCGGATCGCCGGCCAGGCGCGAGCGGGTGATGCGGTCCTGCATGACCTGGAACGCCTCGACCATGACGGTCGATAGGCCCGGCCGGTCGGGCTCTCCGAAGAACTGACGCTGGAGCAGGCGGTCCGGGCGGAAGATCCTGCGTCGGCTGCGGTCGAGTTCCTGTTGCACGCGCCGCGCATCATCCTCGGCGTCGGGACCATGGTCCTGGATGATAGTGCCGCGGCCGAAATTATCTGCATTGAGATTGACGGCAATGACGAGCCGTGCACCCAGGGCGCGTGCCGCCGAAATCGGCAGCGGATTGACCATTGCGCCGTCCATCAGCCAGCGCCCGCCGATCAGTTTGGGCGGAAATATCCCCGGCAGGGCATAAGAGGCCGCCATCGCCTCGGACACGCGCCCCCGAGTCAGCCAGATTTCGTGCCCGGTGCCGATCTCGGTTGCGATCACGGCGAGTCGCGTCGGCAGGTCCGCAAAAGTGGTATCTCGCAGCACGTTCTCAAGCTTGCTGACGAGGCGACCGCCGCCGATCAGACCGGAACCGCCGAACCGGAAGTCGAGATAGCCAAGCACCCGCCGACGGGTTAGTTGGCGGCACCAATCCTCGAAGGCGTCGAGTTCCCCGGCCGCAAACAGTCCTGCAACGACGGCTCCGATCGAGGTTCCGGCGATGACATCGGGACGGATGCCATGAGCCAGCAGGGTGCGCAGGACACCGATATGTGCAAATCCGCGAGCGGCTCCGCCACCCAATGCAAGTCCGACCGATAGGCGATCTTCCGGATGTGGCCCGGGACCGGCCAGTTCGCCGGTTAGCTGTCGTCGCTGCACGTACAAGTCGAGGGGCACCCTTTCGTGTGAGTTTCCCACACCTGGATCATAACGCAATCCAGCCGCTGCCCCGAAATCATTTCCCCGCGAGTGTTAATTTGGGCTGAAACGTGCCACCTTAGGGCGGATTAGCGTTAGCGCAATTCGCCATCCCGGGCGCAATACGATTCGCCATTGCGCGCTACGCCCGTCGGGCTGCGTTCAGCGGCTTTTAACCCTGGCCCCCGCCGCCAGTCGGGCGTCGCATCGAGAAGCGCAGCTCCGGCGTGGTGCCATAATAGTCGTGGTATCCGGCGCGCATGATCGGCCGCATGGAACCGGTGTCGAGAAGGCCGTCATGAATGAACTGCTCGTCGATATAGACGCCGATAACCTGTCCGAATACCACGTGACGATCGGTGGGGCGGCCCTCGTAGTCGGTCAGCGAGACGGTTCTCACCCATTTGCATTCAAGCGCGCATGGAGATGCCGCGACACGCGGCGGCTTGACGAGCCGCGAGGGCGCTGGTGCGAGCCCACACTTTTCCATTTCGTTGATACCGCGCGGAAATGGCGCCGAGGTCTGATTGACCTGCTCACGCAGTTCGTAGGTGGCGAAATTGCAAACGAATTCCCCGGTCTCTTCGATGAAGGTCAGCGAGTCCTTGCGCTCTTCGCTGGAGAACATCACCATCGGCGGACGGCTCGAGACGCCGTTGAACCATGAGTAAGGCGCGAGGTTGATCTCGCCTGCAGCGCTCATCGACGTGATCCAGCCGATCGGCCGGGGCGCCACGATCGCCTTGAACGGATCGTGAGGCAGGCCGTGGTCGTTTTTCTTGCGCGCGTCGTAGAACATGGGCCCCGTTGCGCGGCTACTCAAAGCGCGTGACGATGTCGGCGAGCGCTGGGCGCGGCCGGTCTTCGGGGGCGTGCGTCGGGCGGCCGACGTGTACGAAGCCGGCGATCTTCTCGTGCGGTGCCAGTCCGAGCGCGTCGAGCACGCCGCGATCGTAGGCGTACCATTCGGTAATCCAGGTGGCGCCGAATCCCAGTGCATGCGCCGCGATCACGAGGTTCATGGCGGCAGCGCCCGCGGAGAGCACCTGTTCCCATTCAGGAATTTTCACGTGCGGGGTGGCGCGGCTCACCACTGCAATCACCAGCGGTGCGCGGGCGAGGCGCTCGCGCTCGAATGCGATATGTTCGGGCTTTGCCTCCGGATATTTCGCAGCGAAGGCAGCCGCAATGGCCTCCCCGGCCTTGAGGCGAGACTCGCCTTCGAACACGATGAAGCGCCACGGCACCAGTTTCCCATGGTCCGGCACACGCGACGCGATCGTCAGCATCGTCTCGATATCGGCGGGCGTCGGACCAGGACCGCCCAGTTCGGCCGGTTTGAGCGAGCGACGGGTTCGCAGCAGCGCGATGGGGTGCGAGAAGGTTTGCATGGTGGTTGGCTAGCACACTGCCCTGAGAGTCACAAAGGTTCCTCCTTCCGCGACCGACGTGTCGGCGGTGAGCGTGCGGCTTCCCGAAGATCGTAGGGCGGATCAGCGCCAGTGCAATCTGCCATTCCTGTGCCGTGGGCGGGCTAGGCCGGCCCGCCCACGCGATCAAGAATCCCCGGCTTGAAATTGACGCGATTCCGGGCAAAAACTGCGCAAAGTGGAAACTGTTCGCTGGGTGGGCAACGGTCAATTGGGCTACATTCGGACTGCCATAGGCGCCGGGCTGATTGCGACGTGGTCAAGCATCGCGGCGGCTCAGCAAATGCTGGCTCCGTCCGGCGGCGGGCTCGGCTCGCCGCCCGCCTTTGGCGCGACGCGCGGGCTGCCGCCGTCGCAGTCAATTGCGCCGGCCTATGCGCCGGCCGCATCCCCGGCCATGCCGATACCCCCGATGATACCGGCGCCCCCGGCGATGCCGGTCCCGGCGCTCGGCGGCGGTGGGGCGCAGCAGATACCGCTCACGCTGGTCGCTCGTTTCGGTCGTGATGTCGCCCCGATCACCAATGGACTGGTGTGGCGCATATTTCCGGCGAAGCCCGACAACACCGGCACGTTCCGCGCGCTTCGGGAGGACAAGGCCGCGAGCCCCGTCATAGCCTTGCCGCCTGGCGATTACGTGGTGCATGTCAGCTTCGGGTTGGCGAGCGTCGCCAAGGCGCTTCACCTTAAGGAGCCGACCCGGGAAGTGTTCGAGCTTCCGGCCGGGGGCGTGAGGCTGGAGGGCCGCGTCGGGGATGTGAGGATTCCCGTCAGCGAGGTTACTTTCGATATCTTCAAAGGCAGCCAGTTCGAGCCCGGCTTCAAGACGCCGCTCGCCCAGGGCGTGTTGACCGGCGACGTGGTCGTGGTGCCGGAAGGCAACTACCACATCGTTTCGAACTACGGCGACACCAACGCGGTTGTGCGTTCCGATATCAGGGTGCAGACCGGCAAGCTGACCGATGTAACGGTCAATCACCGCGCCGCCCTCATCACGCTGAAACTGGTCGGCGAGCGCGGCGGCGAGGCCATCGCCAATACGAGCTGGTCGGTGATCACGCCGGGCGGCGACGTGATCAAGGAATCCACCGGCGTATTTCCCCGCGTCGTGCTTGCCGAGGGCGAATACCGCGCCATCGCCCGCAATGAAGGCCGCACCTACGAGCGCGATTTCAAGGTGATCACCGGGGTTGACGGCGAGGTCGAGGTGCTGGCGCGGTAGTGGTGCGCGTGGAAGGACCGGACGGTGGAGATCGTACCCATTAAGAACCAAGCGGATTACCGACGCATCCTCAAGGAAATCGAAGGAGTGATGGGGCTCAGTGCAAGACGCCCGAAGGGGATCGTCTGGACGCGTTCGTTACGCTGGTGGAGGCGTGGGAGCGCGAGCGCTTTCCACTCGATCACTGAGACCGGACTAAACTATACTGCACAGGCTGCTTACCGGTCGCGGGATGGCGCTCAAGGGCGAGTCGTCCGTCGACTGTCATGCGTGTTTGCCCAATACCCCCTTCGCGCGCTTCAACAGACCTATGTGGCCGAGAAATCGAGTGCTCGCGATCTAGGACGCGGCCGAGCCGTCCCAGCAGATTGAGATCGACTGCACGGTGCCGCATTGACAGTCGCGCCCGATGGCGTCGCGCAGCACGTATTCGAGCTTCGGTCCGTAAAATGCCCCTTCGCCCTTGTTCAGGTCCAAGGACGGCTCGAGGCTTTCAACACCGCCATCAGGCAGCCTCCGCCTTGTCCCCACACCGGCATCATTGATTCCACTACGTCGCTTGCACCCCTGAAAGCGCGATTGCAAACTATCGTCCTTGCAATTAAAAGACGTGCTGGAGAGGGGCGATCGATGGGACGCATCTATCGAGCTGAAAAAGACCCAGCTTACTTGCGCCGCCAGTTACCTGCCATTCGCGCCCTTGCCGATACCGAGAAGGAAGCTCTTGGATTTCTGCCAGAAGCCGCCTACGGCGAGGCTATAGAGCGGCGTCGGCTTATAGCAATGTGCAGCCCCGACGGCGGTAACACGGAAGTGGCTGGCTTCATTCTCTTCAGCGGCGTTTTCCCGCATGCACGGATTCAGCAAATTGTCGTGGCAAAGCAACACCGACGCGCGGGCGTCGCTTCGGCCCTAATCAACGAACTCGTATCCCAACTTGAGGCTCGGGCCTACTTAACGGTGAGCGCAGCAGTTGCGTCCGATCTATCTGCAGCGCAAGCGTTTTACGAACGCAATGGCTTCGTGGCACAGCGCACCGTTCCTGGCGGACAGGCGCGCAGCCGTATGATCACTCTTCGGACTCGGGATCTGGAAACCGAGAATCTGTTTTCCGTATTGGGGCCGCCAAGTGGCACGTCGCAAAGTGCTATTGATCTTGGCCTGCGCAAACGCAGCGCCGGTCAGGCACCTCTCTTTGCCATCGATCTCAATGTCATGTTCGACGTCATCAAGGGCAGGGCAAGACAACGTTCGCCCTTGGCCGAACGACTCATCGCGGCAGCGTTTTCCCATCAGATAAGACTGGCTGTTGCACCGGAATTCGTCGTCGAACTCGAGAGAACCACGAAAGACGAGGAGATTGATCCGGTCCTTCGGCTGGCACGTCAATTGCCTCGCCTAATTTCCAACGATCGCGCAGAGACGGAGCGGCTGTCTGCGCTTGTGCACACCATCGTGTTCATTACGCCCGGTTCGTCGGCCGCTGGCAGCCCCCAAGCATTGAGCGACGCACGTCACATAGCGCAGGCAGCACTTGCCCGCGCATCGGCCTACGTCACGAGCGACGGGCAGCTGCTCGCAGCCCGCGAGCAACTGCTTCAGCAAATTGGAATTGACGTTGCGAGCCTTGATGAGATTGTGACACTCTTGCCTGCCGAATCAACTTCGCCCGATCGCTCGCATCTCAAAGGAACAGATTGCGTGATGACATCCGCGGCAGTTGAAGCAGTGCGAAACTACCTCAAAGGACATGGCGTGATCAGTTCGCTTTTGTCCGAATTTGCGCCCAATCCGACAAACCTGGGTCGTTGGAAAGCCAGGGCCGTATCCGAGGCGGGCGAGGTCGTAGCGATTGGAGCCTGTGTCGCTCCAGCAAACGTCGATGCGCCGGCTCGCATTTTGGTGCATGTGCGGCCGGATCACGTGGCCTGCGAAACGCTAGCCGACCACCTACTTGCCAGCCAATGTCAAGAGGCATGTAGTTCGGGTCCGATTACTATTGAATTGCCGCATGTACCAGGCCAATCTGCGGTCCGCCGCGCAGCCACGCTGCTTGGGTTTGTCCCGCTCCCAAGGGCAGACACATCGATAAAGGTAGCGCTTGGCCGCCCAGTAACCAAGGAAAGCTGGACGCTGATTGCGAGACAAACGCGGAGAAAGACCGGGCTCCAATTGCCCGAACGGGCGCCGGATATCACAGAAGTTCAATCGGGCTTGGTGGTTCATGGTCCCGACGGCGCGGCAGTTACGGTGCGACTCTCCGCGCTTGAAGATGCCCTGGGCCCAACGATTTTGTTATGGCCAGACCGCGACGGTGCCATTGTGCCGATCGCGTGCCATTATGCGGATGACCTTCTCGGCACCGGCGACCAACTTCCTCTTTTTGGCAGCCCGGAAGCAGCGTTCATCTCACGTCGGACCTACTTCAACAGTCCACGAACCGCGGTGCTGATGCGACCCGGAGTGCCCATCTTGTTCTACGAATCGAGACGCTCGGGAGGGCGAGGCGCAATTGTGGCGGCGGCGCGCATCGTGGATGCCACCGTGGTATCCAAATTGCAGGTCTCGGATGACCTCCTGCGCCGCGCTGTGGTTGAGGACTTGGAGCCGCTGTCCTCCTCCAGCGATCTTCTCGCCACAAGCTTCGACAACCTCCTCCGTTTCCCGAACCCGGTGTCCCTTGAAACGCTTCGCCGTCTAGGGGTTGATCTCTCGATGAACCTTCGAACCACGACGGCACTGCCATACGCCAGGCTGGCAGAAGTCCTTGAACTGGGGTGGTCACGTGTCTGAGACAACAGACGCAATTATCTCTATCCATCCAAACTACGCGGAGGCAATTCTCGCCGGCACAAAGACGATTGAGCTAAGGCGACGCGTCCCCGAATTGCCGTCGGGCACTCGGCTCTGGATATACGCAACGCGTCCGACCGGAGCCATTATCGGCATTGCCACAATCCGAGAGGTGGCCCGAGCGCATCCGGCGACCATTTGGAAAATGCACCGCAAGGGTGCTGGCGTGGATCATGCCTCTTTCAAGGCATACTTTAAAGGAGCGCACCAAGCTGTTGCGATCTTGCTGGCAGCAGTGCGGCGCGTTGGACCGATAACTGTTGATCAACTACGCGGAATTCGGGACAGCTTTCATCCGCCGCAAGTGCTGACACGCCTTACAGCATCGGAATCTGAGGCGCTTCACGAACTTGCGGCGAGTTAGGTTTCATATCACCTCGTGCCCGCCTCACATCCGGCGCCACCGCCTCATCCGCCAGCATCGCGAGCGCCTCGTCGAGCCCCATCACCTTCTGCGCCTGGCTGCCCAGTCGGCGGATCGACACCGCGCGGTCCTCGGCTTCCTTCTTGCCGACCACCAGCAGCACCGGGACCTTGGCGAGGGAGTGCTCGCGCACCTTGTAGTTGATCTTCTCGTTGCGCAGGTCGAGTTCGACCCGCAGGCCGGCGCGATGCGCTGCGGCCGCGACCTCGCTCGCGTAGCTGTCGGCGTCCGCCACGATGGTGCAGACCACGGCCTGGATGGGCGCGAGCCACAGCGGGAAGTGGCCGGCGAAGTGCTCGATCAGGATGCCGGTGAAGCGCTCCAGCGAGCCGAACATGGCCCGGTGCAGCATGACGGGCGTCACCTTGTTGGAGTGCTCGTCGATGTAGAACGCGCCGAGCCGGCCCGGCAGGTTGAGGTCGACCTGCACGGTGCCGCATTGCCAGTCGCGCCCGATGGCATCGCGCAGCACGTATTCGAGCTTCGGCCCGTAGAACGCGCCTTCGCCCTTGTTGAGGGTCCAGGTGCGGCCGGAGGCTTTCAAGGCCGCCATCAGGGCGGCCTCCGACTTGTCCCAGACGGCGTCGTCGCCGATGCGCTTGTCGGGGCGGTCGGAGAATTTGATGTGCACGTCCGGAAAGCCGAAATCCTCATAGATCGAGAGGATCATGTTGTTGACCTTGAGGACTTCCTCGGCGATCTGGTGCTCGGTGATGAAGATATGCGCATCGTCCTGCGTGAACGCGCGCACCCGCATCAGCCCGTGCAGCGCACCCGACGGCTCGAAACGGTGCACCTTCCCGAACTCGGCGATCTTGAGCGGCAGGTCGCGATAGGACTTGAGCCCGTTCTTGAAGATCTGGACGTGCCCGGGGCAGTTCATCGGCTTGATGGCGTAGACGCGCCCATCTTCCTCGCGTTTTTCCGTGAGGAACATCAGGTCGCCGTAGGCCTGCATGTGGCCGGTGGTGACCCACAATTGCTGGTCCATGAGCTGCGGCGAGTTCACCTCCACATAGCCGGCAGCGTCCTGGCGACGCCGGATGTACTGCTCCAGCGCCTGGAACAGGGTCCAGCCCTTGGGATGCCAGAACACGCAGCCCGGCGCCTCCTCCTGGAAATGGAAAAGGTCCATCTCCCGCCCGAGCCGGCGGTGATCGCGCTTTTCGGCCTCCTCGAGTTGTTTGAGGTAAGCGTCAAGCTGTTCGGGCTTGGCGAAGGCCGTACCGTAGATGCGGGTCAGCATCGGGTTCCTGGCATCGCCGCGCCAATAGGCCCCCGCCACCTTCATCAGCCTGAAGGCGTTGCCGACCTTGCCGGTGGATGTCATGTGCGGGCCGCGGCACAGATCGAACCAGTCGCCCTGCTTGTAGATCTTGATCTCCTGGTCGTCCGGAATGGCATCGACCAGTTCCACCTTGAACAGCTCGCCCTTGTCGCGGAACACACGCTTGGCATCTTCGCGCGACCACACTTCCTTGGTGAAGGGCTTGTCGGCCGCGATGATCTCGCGCATGCGCTTTTCGATCGCCGGAAAATCCTCAGGCGTGAACGGCTGGTTGCGGAAAAAATCATAATAGAAGCCGTTCTCGATCACCGGCCCGATGGTGACCTGAGTGCCGGGCCACAGCGACTGCACAGCCTCGGCGAGCACATTGGCGGCGTCGTGGCGGATCAACTCCAGCGCGCGCGGGTCGTCGCGGTTGATGAACTCGATTTTCGCGTCC
>Ga0070734_10002530_pt1 | contig 21785 bp, 16 predicted proteins | sample Coa_R1_8_FD_66444 | JGI IMG/M metagenome (GOLD analysis project Ga0070734, IMG submission 66444) | Surface soil microbial communities from Centralia Pennsylvania, which are recovering from an underground coalmine fire - Coalmine... | ecosystem: Environmental > Terrestrial > Soil > Unclassified ...
ATCATTTCGGCGTAGTTCATGAGGCTCCTATCCTGATGTAGAGTATGTCGAAGGTGTCTGACCGATGTAGTCGCCCGTGACCGGATCGCTGCTGAGGGTCAGTTCCTCGGCCATCCCCTCGAGCCCTCGGATTGGGGTCCAACGCCCCGCGTTCTCAGGGGATAACGCATTCCAATAGCTCACCAATGACTTCGCCATTTCACACCTCGAAGAAAATCGTCGTGCGATCCCCCTCGGCCTCCGAACGATCAAGGTCACCTGCCGCGGCGGTCAGATGCACGACTCGGTTCGGGCGTGGGCGGAGGTCATGGTCCATCAGGCCTCCTTCGGCCGCCGATCAGTGTTATGAAGTTGACCGGCGCCAAGTCGGTAGGCACTGTGTTCAAGTCGCTCGGCACGGCACTTGTTAGCATATCCCCGGCTATTGTCCCCGCCCCGACGGCAGAGTCAAGAGCCGCCGGTTGGCTGAACCAGCGGTGCGATGGCATGCGCACCGGGTACGCTCATGATCTCGTCCATAGGATGCAGCGAGTGTTCAATCCGTGTGAGTGATTGCCTGCACTGATTCGTAGCTCCTTTCGCGCCTCGGTTCGGCCCACGAATGGCGCTAGCTTAAACATTTCCTTCGGCGGCTGCCCCGCGAAGAATAGGCTATGGTGTCCGCCCGCGGCGGCCGACAGGGCGCCACCAATCTCAATGCCGATAACACCGACCGAGTCGCCGAAGGAGATCCATGACGAGTTTGGAGACGGTTCGCGCTCGCTTCATGAGCAGCCAGGGGCTGCCGTTCGCCGAGGTCTTGACCGAGGCCAGCATCCTGCAAGTCCTCGACGAACACCAAGTCGAGTACCGCGACCGGGTGTTCGGCCCGATCACCACCATCTGGGGCTTCCTCAGCCAGGTGCTCAGCGACGACGACGGCTGCCGCGACGCCGTCGCGCGCGTCATCGCCCATCGGGCCTCCTCCGGCCTGGAGCCGTGCTCGCCCAACGCCGCCAGCTACTGCAACGCCCGGGCACGCCTGCCCACCGGCGTGTTGCGCGCCCTGGCCAAACGCACCGCCCGGCAGTTGCAGGACGGGCTGCCCCAGGCGTGGAAGTGGCACGGGCGGGACGCCTACATCGCCGACGGCTCCCACGTCTCCATGCCCGACACCCCGCAGAACCAGGCGGCCTACCCGCAGGTCTACAACCAGAAGCCGGGCCTCGGCTTCCCGCTGGCCCGAGTGGCCGTGCTGCTGTCGCTGGCGACGGGCGCCTGCCACGACCTGGCCATTGCGCCGTACGCGGGCAAGGGCACCGGCGAGACCACGCTGCTGCGGCAGATGTACGACTCGCTCCGGCCCGGCGACGTGGTCGTCGCCGACGCCCTGTTCGACAACTACTTCCTCGCCTGCGAGTTGCACCAGCGTGGCATCGAGTTGGTGGCCCGCGTGGCGGCGGAGCGCGTGGACACCCGGGCGGTAGCGAGCGGGCCCGACGGCGACCTCATCCTCTGGCGGCGGCCCAACAAGGCGCACGGCATGAAGGGGGAGCAGTACCGCACCTACCCTAAGAGCCTGCTGATGCGGCAGGTGAGCGTCGATGCCCGCGGCAAGGACAACCGCGTGGAGCAATTCAAGGTCGTCACCACGATCCTGGCCCCATCGGTCGGCGGCAGGCAGATAGGCGAGTTGTACGAGCGGAGATGGGACGGAGAGGTCGATATCCGTTCGATCAAATCGACGATGCAGATGGACGTGCTGCGGTGCAAGACGCCAGAGATGGTGCGCAAGGAGATCTGGGCGCACCTGCTGGCGTACAACCTGCTCCGCACCGTCATGGCCGTCGCCGCGGCCGAGAGCGACACCGAACCGCGGAAGATCAGCTTCAAGGGGGCCAAGCAGGCTGTCACGGCGTTCGCCCCGAAGATCGAGGCGGCGCGGCCAGAGGATCGCGGGCGGCTGATCGACGGGCTGCTGAAGGCGATTGCCTACCACCGGGTCGGCAACCGCCCAGGACGCTGGGAGCCGCGGGCGCGGAAACGTCGGCCGGAACGAGCGGCGCGCCTGATGCTACCACGGGCCGTCGCCAAACTGCCGCAGAATCGGTTGAAATACTTTTAAGCTAGCGCCATTCGTGTTGCGGACCGAAGCGCGCAGGATCATCTGAGTTCAGGGCCGCGTGGCCCGAAGAACTCGCCCACGCCACGTCGTTCAGTAGAATGAACAATGAATGAAATAGTTCATTATTCATCTTGGTATGAGGAGCCAAACATGGCAATGTTGGGCGAAGCTCCGAAGCGTCCGGAGGTTTTACATCGACGAAGCTGGCCCGGCCCCCGGGGTCACTTTTTGTTCGGCTGTCTGCGGGCCTTCCGCCGCGACCATCTGAACTTTCTCCACGACATCTGGCGGACCCATGGTGACTATGTCCGCATCCCCACCCTGCCGGGCTTCGACGTCTACTTCTTGGCCGACCCGGCCGCCATCGAGCACGTCCTGGTCAAGAACCACAAGAAGTATCGCAAGCCGGAGTTTCTCACCGGACCGGTCCGGCTGCTGGTCGGCAATGGCCTGTTCACCAGCGAGGGAGACTTCTGGCTCCGCCAGCGCCGCCTGTCTCAGCCCGCCTTCCTGCGCGGGGCCATCGTTCGTCTCGCCGCTCCCATGACCACGGCCGTGGATGGCCTTATCCGAACATGGGAGGCCGCGCCCGATGGCCGAACGGTGGATATTGTCCCAGAGATGATGCGGCTGGTGCTGCACATCGCCGGCGCCACGCTGTTCGGCGCAGACGTTGGCCCCGACGTCGACGCCATTGGGGCTGGCCAGCGGGCCATCTTCGCCCTTGTCCGCCACAAGATGAACAACCCGCTGACTGCACCGCTTTGGGTGCCCACGCGCCGCAACCGCGCCTTGCGCACCGCGAAGGGCCTGCTGGACAGCGTGGTCCTCCGAGTGATCGAGTCGCGCCGCCGCAGCGGTCCGGCCGCCAACGACCTGCTAGACTTGCTCCTGGCCGCGCGCGACGAGGAGTCGGGAACCGGCATGTCGGACCAGCAACTCAAAGACGAGGTCCTCACGTTGCTATTCGCGGGCCACGACACCACGGCGGCCGCCCTCTCGTGGGCCTGGCATCTGCTCGCGCGCCATCAAGATGTTCAGGAGGCCCTGCACGACGAGGTAGCTGCGCACCTGGCCAGCCGCACGCCAACAGCGGAAGACCTGCCGCAACTGCCGCTGGCGACCGCCGTCTTCGAGGAGGCACTCCGGCTCTATCCTCCCGCACCGGGATTGTGCCGCCGAGCCGTGGAGCCCGACGAGATCCAGGGTTACCCGATCCCGGCGAAGGCCATCCTTATGCCCTCACAGTGGGTGACCCATCGCCATCCAGCCTACTGGGAGGAGCCGGACCAGTTCCGCCCGGAGCGATTCCTCCCGGGCCGGGCACCGAACCGGCCGAAGTTTGCTTACTTCCCGTTCGGCGGCGGGCCGCGCGTCTGCATCGGCAATACCTTCGCTCAGATCGAGGGGGCGCTGATCCTGGCCGGCCTGGCCCAGCGCTTTCACTTCCGGCCGGACGACGACCGAGAGGTGGGACTTGACACCACATTCGTGCTGCGGCCGAAAGGAGCCGTCAACCTCGTCGTGCGGAAGCGGTCCTGAGGAGGTCGGCCGTGGACGACAAGCGACAACGGATTCTTGAGGCAGCCCGCAAGCGCTTCCGCTATTACGGGGTCAAGAAGACCACGATGCAGGAGATCGCCCGCGACGCCGGCGTGGCGGTCGGCACGCTCTACCTTTACTTCAAGAACAAGGACGACCTGCTCGTCGCCGGTACGAAGGAGTATGTCACCCGGCACTGCCGGCAGGCCGAGGCGATACTGGCCTCTGACGCGTCCGCGGGGGACAAACTACGGCGCTACGTGCTGGATCGGTTCCGGGCGTCCCAGGCGACTCGCGCCGGCGGCTACCGCCCCGCGGCGGAGTTACTGCGGGAAGTGCTGCGCGTCCGCCCGGAGCGTCGGGTCGAAGAGGGCCGGATGATGGCCGAGTATTTCGTCCGCATCCTGCGGCTGGGCATGGAAGCCGGGGAATTCTACACCGATGATCCGGAGCGGGACGCGCGCGTGTTCCTGCTATCGTTGGCGTTTCTGTTCCCTAGCGCCACGGACGAACGGGCACAGACGCCGACCGAGGAGGACGCGCTACTGGTCGTGGATTGGTTCCTGACTGTCTGGCGACAATCGAGCGCCAGACCTGCAAAGGCAAAGAGGAATCGGTGATGAAGCTTGGCATCGTGCCCGAAAACCTGGTTGAGCGCCTGGCTCTTTTCTCCGGCATTCTGCCGCCAGGGATCTTTGAATGCTGGTTTGGCATCATGCTGGCCCGCACAGTCATGGCTGCGATCAAGCATGCCGCCCCGCTCTTGGCCCAAGAGGGATTGGGCGATCGCATTGTCCATCGGGCGGGCGATGCCTTCCGACGAACTGGGGACGGGAGTTTACGACTTGGTGTTCATGGCAGCCCCGGTGCATCACTTCGACGATGGCACGAATCGGCGATTGATGCAGCGCATCAGCCGGGCCCTCCGGCCGGGCGGGATTGTCGCGATCTGGGAGCCGGTGCGCCAGGACTCATCCGGCAAGATTCAGCAGATCGGGGGACTCTTGGACCTGTTTTTCGGTATCTTTAGCAAGGCCGGCACCTGGTCCTCACCGGAAGTCGCCAGTTGGATGCTGGACGCCGGTCTTGAAGCCCAGAAGCCGCGACAACCACGCCTGATGCGCGGCCTCATGCTGCACATTGGCCGGAAACCGAGATGACTCGACTCCGCCGACCTTGCGCCAGTGAGGAACCACGCCGCGATTCTCGCCGTATCGCAGCCGTGACACTGGTGACGAAGAAGGCATTGTGGCTGGTATTCGTTGGTAACGAAGCCGCTCGTTAACGGCTTGGAGGCCGTGGGCGCATCGCTGAAGCGACTGGCAGTTGGCAAAGCGGACCGGTCCATGCATGAAGTCTACACGGCAGCGGGATGTGCAGCTACATCGATGGCGGGCTAGGAAATGTTCAGCTTAAGCTTGGGGGCGACAATCTAGTACGTCGGGATCCCATGACACTCTGCTTTCCACGTACTCTAACAGGCGGGTCCATCCGAACGCTATAGCAGCCCTGGTAGCCGAGCCTTGCGCGCTCCGGTCCCATCGACGAATGGCACTAGCTTAAGCGTTTACCGTTGAGTTCGAGCTTTCGAAAATGGCTCGCTTTCCAGCTATTCCGCAACTCATACTCGACACTGCTGCCCTTAAGCTAGCGCCATTCGTTCGGCCCACCGACGCGCGCAGCGCAGCTCCGTCAATCTCCTGCGGTTCCATCGACCGAGGACATCTCCAGCACTCGCGGTGCGACGCTACGCGGCCCCAGCTTTGGCGCCACGATCCATTTGGCCCCATCGGCCCATGAACGCGTACCCGCGGTTGCACCATCATGCCGGAAGTGTTTCCGCCGCAGCCCCGGCCAACACTGCGAAATCGCGAGCCGAAATCTGTAGCCTGCGGATTGGCGACGAGTACAATCACCAGCGTTCACCACAGCCCGCTTCCGTTGTTCGCTCACTCGAACGGACGGATTGTCCAGAGTAGGCTGACCCAACACACGCCCTGGAGCACCTCGCCATGCAGGAACCCGACGCAAGCCCGATAACCCCAGCGCTTGCCCGCCACGCGTTGCTGACCGCCAAAGCGAGGCCGCGCGGCCGGCCGCCCCTTCGGGCCGCGCTCCAGGTGCTGCGTCGCAGTCACCTGTACGCCGGCCTGTTCATGCTTCCCTGGACGATGGTGTACGCCGTTTCCGCCGTTCTCTTCAATCATCCGCGGCTTTATTCGGATCGGATCGAGGCGACCTTTGGCAAGGACGGCGTGGCGGGCACGCCCATGGAGTCGCCTCCCGCGCCGGCCGACCTGGCCAATCAGGTCATCGCGGCCCTGCGCGAGCGGAATCCCAGCGCGCTCTACGCGCTGATCGAGCCGGAGAAGGCGCGCTATGCCATCGACTCCGCGGTGGCCCAAGTCCGGGCCGATGGCCAAAACATCACCGTGTTAGTCAACCTGACGGGGCAAGGCGGATACATCCGTGCGCAGCCAACGCCGCCGCCTCGACCCGCCGAGGAAAACGCGCCCTTTGCCGTTGGCGCAGCCAGCAACAACATGGACGAGAGGCGCCTGGAGAGACCCCCGGAAGGTAAACCCGCGCGGGCAACGAGGGGCGGCGACGCCGTGCGCTTCGCGCAACCGCTAGAGGATCGCGTCCAGGCGGTCGTCCCGACACTGCTCGAGAAATACGGCTTTCCCCAGGGCAAGGTCAGCGTCACGTTCATGCCCGATTTGACGTTTCTGATGATGGCTGACGACAAGATCTGGAAGGTCAAGTACCACTTCCAAACCGGCAGTGTATCGGGTGGATCGCCCGACGTGGACGCACCGACCGCCAAGTCCGTCTCCGCCGGCCAGTTCTTGACCCGGTTGCACCTGGCGCGCGGCTATCCGTCCGAAGTGGATTTGAAGTGGTGGTGGGCCAGCATCGTGGATGCGATGGCGGGAATCATGGTGTTCTGGGGGTTCTCGGGATTGCTCATGTGGTGGCAAATCAAGAGGACGCGCCGGCTGGGCATGATCGTGCTGGTCCTCAGCTTGGTGGTGGCTATCTGGGTTGGCGTCGGCATGCACAACCAAATGACCCTGCCCAAGTAGCGGGAGATTCCCTGCACGGTGCCCTCCGCGCTCATCGCACCGGTCAACCGTGCCCCGAATTACTCTCAGCAGGATGAACGGTTACCCAAGTTGTTGATGTGTCGATCTCCGCGCGCTGCGGATCTCTGCGTGCGCGCGTAGTTCGAGAGGACCGGAGCAGGCAAGGCTCGCTTCTTGGTACATTCGGAAGCGGAGTCGGGCATGGTACGTTCCCAGAGTGCTGTGCAATGGGGGGCCATCCCCGTCCGACGGGCGATAAGCCGACAGGCATACCTCTGAGGGGGCAAGTTTGTCCCGACGCGAATTCCTAATCTCCGCGCTGTCCAACGATCAGTTCCACGGGCTTGCCGTCCGGCTGAATGTGTCCCTTTTTGTTGAGCGGCGGTGCGCAGAACCTTGTGCGGATACGTCCCGCGCGGTTCTGCGCACCGCCGCTCAACGGACCCAACCAACCGGACCATGGAGGAGACGGTGCGCCAAAAACTTCACAGGCACGCGGACCAGGTGGCCGACTTCTGCAGGCTCCCGGTCCGACGACCAGCCATGCTCCGGGACGGACACACCTGAGTAAGCTCGCGTGATGATCCGAGGCGTGAGGGGCTGGGATTGTCAGGGCCCGTATGGCCGCCCTGGGCTCCAACGGAAACTGAAAAGCCTGGCCACGGACTCTACTTCTTGCTTGCCGCACGCCTCCGCCGGCCGCTGAGCAGGTAAATGTCCGAGCGTACCTCGGTCAGCGGATCGCCGGCGGAGTCGATGCCGTCGACGCGCGGGACGGGATCGAAAATGATTCGGCTTCTCTCCGGCTCTTCCTCGCCGACGCGCGCGGTCAGCATAATCGTGCCGAAAGGGAGCTCCGGACGGCTACCCGGCCAAGTCTGGCTGGCGTCCGTTACGTCGTCACCCGGCTCTGCCATCTGAACGAAGACTCCCAGCTGCACCGACCCTTGCGCCAACCTCGGTCCGATTTCGTCGAACAGGAAATTGGCGGGTTTTTGAGAGGCCTGTTCGTCGGTGAGATACTCCGTCCCAGACCCTGGTCGGATACGGAACCGCCCGTGGCGGCTCACGCCTGCGGCGTTCGTGAACCGGAAGGCCGTGACGGCGAAGAAGGCCTCCCGGCTGAAGCTGGTCGGGATTGGCTTCGGTGTTTCCACGAACCGTTTGGCGTTCGGATGCGTGGCAAGAAAGGCACCCATGGCCGCGGGGTTGCCAGCCCTCGCGGCAAGAGCGGCACGGAGGAACTCCAGGAACTGCTCCCCGGTACGGACAGGAAAGCCGTCCGTCGAGTGGGCGACGATGTCCGTATGGGCATGCTCGCCAAGGTGGAAGCGGACGGCGAGCCCGCGCGGACCAGAGCGCTGCGGGTCGTTATCGGGGATCGTCGGCACGCCCGTCGAGTCCGAATAGCGAACCGTCACCGGCGTGGACGCCCCGCGCGCGTGGGGGGCGTGGGTCAAGTTCACCGCCTCCCGCGTCGGCACAAACGTACCGACGCACATTAATCCCTTGGCGTGGGCGGGCCGGAAGCCTGGGTGTAAGCCCGAGAGTGCGTCGAGAGCTTCGAGCAGCTGCTCTGCGAGTGCAAGATTCGTGTAAGTGCCGGCTGGCATGCGAATCTCCCTGGAACTTGGCCTGCCTGGGCATGGCGAAAGCTGCTGTGTAATCATATGGCCAGCAGCACGGCGCGATTAGTTAGGTCGACGGCCAGGGGTCGTTGCTGGCCGCGCTCGAATGCCCTGCCGGGCTGTTTTTGTTCTTGGTGGCCTTGGCACCATAAGGGCAGCGCATCAGCCCGAAGAAGAATTCGAGCCTGGGGAGCTGGGAAACCGCCAAGCTCCGGACCCATTTGCTATCCATCGCACCGGGCCAGTCGGATACCGCTGAATTGCCAGCGCGCGACCGGCGGGAAGAAGTTGCGGTACGTTCGCCGTGCGTGGCTACAAGGCGTGGCACAGGATGCCCCGCGCAGCACTAGTTGGTTGCACATGAACTTACCGTTGTATTCGCCCAGCGCTCCGGCCGCTGGCTGGTATCCCGGATAGCCGGTATAGGCACTCGCCGTCCACTGCCAGATGTCGCCGTAGAGCCGGACGAGTGGCCCGTGGTCATTTGCCGCCGGGGCCGCCGCCGGATGAAAGCGGCCCGCCTCCAGAAAATGACCGGACAGAGGCACGTCCGCCGCCGCCGTCTCCCATTCGGCCTCCGTGGGCAGCCGCGCGCCGGCCCAGCGCGCAAAGGCGTCCGCCTCATAATAACTGACATGACAGACCGGCTCATGAGGCTCAACCGGCCGGAGCCCCGCCAACGTGGCCTGGAGCCACCCGCCTTCGTGCCTGTGCCAGTACAGGGGCGCCTCCCAGCCGCGCTCCTGCCTCGTCGTCCAGCCTTCCGCCAGCCATAGGTCCGGCCGCTGGTAGCCGCCATCTTCCATAAACTCCAGATACTCCTCATTGGTGACCGGCCGGCTGGCCAGCTGGAAGTCCTGCAGGAACACGCGATGCCGGGGCAGCTCGTTATCGAACGCAAAGCCGGCGCCCGCGTGGCCCAGTGTGTAGACTCCTTCGGGATAGGATAGCCAGCGCAGATATACGGCCGGCCCGCTCCCGGGCACGGCCTCCCGGTAGACCGGATGGAGCGGATTGTTCGCGAATGCGTTTTTCAAGTCCGTAATGATCAGTTCCTGGTGCTGCTGCTCGTGATGCAGCCCGAGGACAATAGTTTCTCGAAGCTCAGCCGTCCGGGCATCGGCTCGGTTCAGGAATTCCGCGATCCGTTCATCGACATGGGCCCGGTAGCGGAACACGTCGGCCACCGTGGGGCGCGACAGCAGGCCACGCTGCGGCCGCGGCCAGCGCTCGCCGACAGCGTTGTAATAGGAGTTGAACAGAAGGCTGAACTGCGGGTGGAACGGTTGGTAGTCCGGCAGCCCGGGCAGGAGCACAAACGTCTCGAAGAACCAGCTGGTGTGGGCCAGGTGCCATTTGACCGGACTGGCATCAGGCATCGACTGGATGATAAAGTCTTCGGTGGCCAGGGAGCCGCACAGGGACTCGGTGCATGAACGCACTTCGCGGTAGCGCGTGGCCAAATCGGCCGTATCCTGCGCTGAGGAACTGCCCGAAAGTGACTGCGCGACGGGAAGAGACAGTTGAGGCATGGGAGTCCTCGGCGCCTAGGCCCTTCAACACCGACCGCGACACGTTATTACCCTATGGACTCAGGGGTTTCCGGTCAGCGGGGCGGGCACTGGCCAAAGTAGAACCGCTTTGCCTTCTCCCGCCGAGGCCAGGACCTTGCTGTCCGCAGAGAACGCTACCGCGTACACGGCGGTGTGGTGGCCAACATACGGACGTGCTTCCTTCTGCACGGTCCGGTTCCACAGATGGACGAGCTGATCATCGCCGGCCGCTGCGATCCATCGGCCGTCGGGTGAGCAGGCCACGCCGTAGAACGGGTCCGACCCGCCGTGAAGGACCAGGGCAAACTTGCCGCTGGCCAATTCCCATTGCAGGACGGTTTTGTCACCGCTCGCCGAAGCCAGCAACTTGCCATCTGGTGAGTAAGCGATCCGGTATACCTCTCCCGTGTGTCCTCGGAGAATCCGACGAGTTTGGCCCTTGGCTACGTTCCAGATTCGGACGGTCTTGTCGCTGCTGCTCGAAGCGAGGGTCTGATGATCCGGCGCGAAAGCCAAGCCGTATACCTGCCTGTCATGTCCTTTTAGAGTAAATCGTTCCCTCCCCGAGGCCAGGTCCCATAGCTTTACCGTGGCATCCGCACCGCCTGAAGCCAGCGTTGTGCCGTCGGCGGAAAACGCCACGCAGTAGACGGCGTCGCTGTGCCCCTGGAACACTCGCCCAACCGCTCCGGTCGCAGCATCCCAGACACGCACGGTCTTGTCCCCGCTGGCTGAAGCGATGGTCCGGCCGCTCGGGGAGACGGCAACTCCGTACACGGGTCCGGAATGGCCCGCCAATGTCCGTTGAACTTGCTTGTTGGCAACATCCCACACTTTCACCGTCTCGTCCGCGCTAGCCGAAACGAGCTGCCTCCCGTCCGGACTGAACGCCAGGCTGTACACATTGTCCGTGTGCCCGGCGAGCGCCACCATCGCTTGACCGCCGGCGCGCTTGACTGGCTGTTGAAGCAGAAGCGTCGGAGCAAGGATAGCCAGGAAGAGCAGTTGGACTGGTGGCATCATGGAGACCCGGGTACGGAGAGGGCCAGCGCCTGCCTGGGCCGAGACGAGCAGCCGTTCCCTTTGCCCTAGCGGCTCGTCACCGCCCGGATGCGGACGTAGACGTCTGTACCGACCTTGGGCGCTTTCGTCCAATCGAAACGCACCGTCGGCTTGGGGTCGTAGAGTGGGTAGCGGTTATCGGCAATGATGCCGCCGGCACAGTCGCAGGGACAGGCAATGCAGCCCGTGCCCGACTTGTGGATGGCCCCGCTGCCGTGGAAGACAAAACTGGGCGTCCACGGCTTGGCGACTGGCTGACCGTTGACCACCACACGCTCCTGAACCAGGTCTTGGTACGCCCGCTCCACCCAGCGGTCGCCCTCGCGCCAGAAGACGGAGATGATCACCGGGTCGCCCTGTAGGTAGTCTTCCGGTTTCGTGTCCGCCTTCAGGCCGCTGTGCCGCTTGGCCTCATCGATGCTGTAATGGACGCGCGTCTTCGCATCCAGGTTGACGAGCGCCGCGTAGACCTCTTCCGTGGAAACATCCACGAGAAGGACGAAGTAGCTGGCCATTTTGGCATCACTCCCCGCAGCCTGCGCGCAGCCAACGAAGGCCTGGACGCGCTCGCCCCAGTCGTCAACGCAGGGCTTATGCTTGGGGTGCTGGATCTTGGCGTGCAGGATCACCTCACTCCGGCTCTTATCGACTACCAACGTGCCCGCGGCCGGGAGATGGGCAAAAGCTTGGTTGGCGTCATCACGCAGGTCGCCGAAGGTCAGAGCGGCGAGGACAGAGATCATCATGAGCGGGGACATGAATCATTTCCTCCACGTGGGATCAACGAGCACCATCTGCTACGTTCCTGCTCGCAATGCTCAGAGCATTATGTGGCCGGCGGGATTATCGACCGCCAGTACCGCACGGACGAGCATCGTGCAGGATGCTTCGATTATTCCGAGGTCAACGGCACAAGGGACTGGACACGCCGTCACGAAGAACGGCGAAGTCAGGTAAAGCCATAGGCAGATTGAATGGGGCTTGGCAGAAGTGGAGCAGCGTCGCGATAGGCAAAGCTGAGCTGGTGCGGCATGCAATTCATCGCGCGACTCCTGGTGACAGATCTCCCCAATCGTACGGCTCGGTGCGCATGCTTGTCAAGGAGGCTTCCCGGAACGCTCCATAGCTGCGCGCTGTCCTTCGAGAGATGTCGCTGTCTGAATCGGTTCCCATACACCCCAGGCAAGAGAAAGTTCGCGCGCGACAGGGGCTGTCTCTTCGCCAGCGCCGGGACCACCGTGAACGACGGCTACCTTAAACGGTGGCTTGCCGTATTTCCTCAGGTTGTTCAACCGTTCTCTGTAACGCTGCGTGGAGCAGTACGCTTCCCAGCCCGCACGCTCGTGATCACTCAATCCCCACCTACCCGTCTTCCCACTCCCACACCCAATCGTCATCCCCTCATGGGCGCCGCCTTCCGCACACGATATACTCGAAAGGAGAGCTTTCGAGCCCTCGGGAAGAGAGATTGCTACTGCTGAGGATCGCATCGATGGCCACCGATCTGCATCCTGTTCAACCTGTCTCCGCCGCCAAGAAACATGAGGCGTTCGTTTCGGCGCAATTGGCTCGTGCCCGCCTTCGCATCCGCTCCCTGGATCTGGCCGCGGCCGGGCTGGGCCTGTTGATCCTCACGCTGGTTTACGGCTTGGTCCTGGCCCTCTGTGATCGCTGGCTCGAGCTTTCCGCGCTGGTCCGGCAAATCGCGTTCGCTCTCTATGCCGTCGGCGGCTGCGTGTACCTGGGTCTGTACGTAATCCGGCCATTGTTTCGGCCCATCAACCCCTATTACACCGCACGCCGGCTCGAAGACACCGTCCCCCACGCCAAGAACAGCATCGTCAACTGGCTCGATCTACATCAACAAGCCATCGCACCCGCGTTCCGCAATGCCATCGGCCAGCAGGCCGCCCGGGACCTCGCCGACGCCGATGTGGAGCAGGCGATCAGTGCTCGCCGGACTTCCTGGATGGGCGCCGCTGCCGCGGGCCTGTTCGTGTGTCTGTTGATCCTGTTCGTGCTCGGGCCACGCCAGTTCATGTCGCTCATGAGCCGGGCGTTTGCCCCGTTCGTCGAAGCGCCCATCGCCACGCGGACACGGATCCTGATCGAACAGCCCGAGGGCGGCGATGTCACGATCCCCATCGGCCAAGCCGTTCGCTTTGTAGCTTGGGTCGAAGGAAGAATTCCGGAAAACTCTTCTCCCGAAGCCCTCCGGCTCCTGTATCGCTATAATCCCAGCGACCCGTACCAGACACGCTTGCTCGAACAGGGAGAGTCCACCCGCCAATGGTTCGCCAACCTGTTGGCTTCCGAGGTGCACAACGGCTTCTGGTACAAAATGGCCGGCGGCGATGCCGAGACGGCCGAGTACCACGTCGGTGTGCGTTCCACTCCCCTCTTGACCGGTTTTGACGTCACCTATCATTACCGTCCCTACCTCGGCTGGCCCGATCGCATCACCCACGACCAAAACCTGCAAGACCTGCGCGGCACCGAAATCACGTTGCTGGCCCGCACCAACCGGACCGTCAAGGACGGTCTTCTGGGCATCGAGGGGCAAAAAGAAACCATGGCCGGCGAGCTGGTGGCCGATGACCCGCAGGCGCTGCGCTTCCATCTCCGTCTGGACAAGGACGGAAATTACCGCATCTGGTTCCGATCCGTGGAAAATGAACGCAACACGGATCCCATGGCTTACACCATCCGCGTTCTCCAGGATCACCCGCCCCAGGTGGAGCTGACCAAGCCCGGCGAAGACACCGAATTGCCGGCCAACGGCGTCTTGCACCTGGAGGGCTCGGCCAACGACGATTTCGGCATCGCCAGCCTCAACCTGCGCATGAAGCTGGAGAACGGCACCGTCCTGCAACCGAAGCCGTACCGTAAGGGCGAGGCGTTGCGGCGGGGCGACGGCAGCTTTCCGCAGATGCTCGCTTACCACGACTTTGTGGAGCTAGATAAACTCCAACGGGACGATGGCAAGCCGATCGAATCGTTGCCGGTAGGTGCGAAATTGGAATACTGGTTGGAAGCGGTGGATAATTGCGATTATCCAGGTCCCAACACCGGGGCGAGCAAGCACTTCACCGTCACGATCCGGGCTGCCGATCCCAATCAGAAAAAACAAGCCCAGGATCGTCAGGAAGCCCGCCAGGAGCAGCAGAAGCACGAGAAGAAACAGGATCAGGATTTGCAGAAGCAAAAGCGTGAAGGTTCGGACCGGCCCCAAGAGCAGAATCCGCCGCCCGAAGCCAATCCGCAAAACCAGGAAGGAGGCCAGCAGAACGAAGACGAGCTGAACAAGCAAAAGGAGAAGATCGAGAACGCAATCAAAAAGAATGAGCAGCAACAAAAAAGCGGCGAAAAAGGGGAAAACGGCGGCCAGACTCAGGAATCGAATGGCCAGGGCAAAAGCGACAACGCTTCCGAGAAGCCGATGAACCAAGGTCAGGGCAACGGCAAAGAAGGAGGCGAGCCCAAACCACAGGCCAATCAAAACAAGAATTCTGGCAAGCCGGATGCGAACACGCAAAAGCAGGAGCAAAAGGGGGACGGCCAGGCGGGGTCCCGGTCGGAAGCCAATTCGGAGAAACAGGGCGGCCAGCAGAATAAGGAACGCCGGACCGATCCAGGGATGAACGAAGGGAACCAGCAGCGAAAGGAAACAGCGCCGAACCAGCCGAACGGAGCCAATTCCACGGGCCAGGATGCGCAACCCCGTCCGAAGCCCAATACGGATGCGCAGCCCCAGGACCGAACCACCCCGCCATCCGGAACCGGTGAAAAGAGCACCGAGCCGAAGCGAAACGAAGGCACCGCCGGCCAGAATGCCGAGAAGAAGGAGCAAAACCCCAACCCAGGCCAAGGCGAAAGGAAGAACGAACAGCAACCGGCTCAGCCCAACACGGGGCAGCAAACCGCTGGCGAAAAGAGTGGCGCGGATCGGAAGCCCTCGTCCAAGCCCGATGCGGGCAGCCAGCCGAACACCGGTAACAAGTCGGATTCGGGAGCCGAGAAGCCGGAGAAGCCGGAGAAAAAAGGAGCCGCCCAGGAAGGGGCCAAACCAGAGAAGGCCCCACCGAAGAGCGAAGAGAGACAGGGCGCCAAGGCCGGATCCGAGCAAGAGAAGAATCGAGAGCCGCAAGGCAAGGACGGCCAGGCGAGCGGTGACCAGAAGCGGGATGGCCAGTCGGAGAAAGCTGAGAAAAAAGGTTCCAGCCAATCCGGGTCCAAGCAGGAGGCTGGCCAATCCAAGGGCGAAGAGAAGCAGGGGACCGGCTCGGAAAACGCTCCTCAGCAGAACCCCAAGCAACCGTCGGGAAATCCACCGGCCGGTGAGAAGCAAGAGCGTGGCACTTCGGGACAGCAACCGGAAAAAGGCCCGCAGCAAGGCGCTCCCGAGAAGCGCGGATCCCAGGACGAATCCAACGCCGACAACCGCCGTCCCACGAAATCCCAGCAGCAGGAGAAGAACCAGAATCCCACGGCCAAGGGGACCCAGGGGGCAAACGAGGCGGAAAAGAAAGATCCGACCGGTTCCGGATCCGGGCAAACGGATCAACGGCAACCTTCCAAGCCGGACGGTTCTGGTGCGGCACAGGCGCGAGAAAAGGCCAAAGAGGAGATTACTCGGCTATCCGAGGCACTCAAGAGCAGTGAGGAGAAAACCCGGTCGGATGCCCGGAAACGACTCGAGAAACTCCGCAAGCAGGCCCAAGATCCAGCCGCACGCCAGGCCGCGGCCGACGCTTTGGAGAAATCGGACCGAGAGAGCACCGGCAAGCCGGAGCAAAAAGACAGTGGGTCCAAGCCTGCTGCCAGCACCGAGCGCTCAGAAACCCAAGCCGGTGGAAAAGATGGCGAAACTCGCCCCCGTCCCGAAAAGGGGGAACAAGGCAATCAAAACCCGGCGATACAAAAAGGCGAAAACGGCACCGGCCAATCGGATTCGACCAAGGGCGAACGCAAAAGTCGGGATCGGACGGATACCCAAGGGAAGTCCGAGCCAGCACCTGGTGAGCGCCATGACCAGGCACCCCCGTCCCAGAAGCCTGGTGGCAGCGGCGGATCGAGCGGGCGGAGCGGTCAGGAACCCGCGGCCGAGAATCCAAAATCTGACTCTTCCCGCGACGATCGGCCCAATCGGGAGCAGGATCCTCCTCAACCGCCCGCATCTCCGAACGCCGCCTTCGAGAAGCGGGCTGGCGAGATGCAGTTGGACGACATCAAGAAACGGATCAACAAGGACGTCCTCAATCAACTCAACATGACCCAAGAAGATTTCGATAAATTCGCCAAGGCCTACGCGGAGATGCTCAAACGGAAACAGCCGTCGGCTCCCGACAAGGAGACCCTGGCCACTCCGCAACGCGGAAACCGGACTTCGCCCAATCAGAATCTTCGGCGGGTCGATCCGCGCGAGCAGAGCAAAGACGGCAAGATGCAGCGTCTAGGGCCGGGTGCCGCACCTCTGGAATTCCGGGATGCCTACCGCGAATTCAGCCGGAAAATCTCGGAATTGGAGCAACCCAAGGACAAAAAATGAGAACCTCTAAAAAAGGAGTCTGGAACTCTACAAGCAAGGTTCCAGGCACCTTTTTCTTGGTGCTAGCGGACAAACCTTCTCGTAGCTCCGGGACACCAGCCGGACGCGCAAGCGCAGGAAGGGGTTAGGCTATCCCTGCGCTTGCGCGTCCGGCTGGTGTCCCGTGGCTCCTAGTATTTCTAGCCGAGCCGGAATGTGGCTTTCGGTAGTTTCCTGCATGGAAAGGCTATGTCTTCTCCACACCGCTATCTGGTCTCCTTCGGTCCCAAGCAGACTCCCCATTTCTTCACCGATATCCTGGTGATCGGCGCCGGCATCGCGGGACTGCGGGCGGCTCTCGAAGTGCCGCCGGAACTCCGTGTGCTGGTGGTGACCAAGGACAATGTCGCCCAGAGCAACAGCACCTATGCCCAGGGCGGCATCGCCGGCGTCCTATCCCCCGAGGATCGCTTCGAGAACCATATCGAAGACACCCTTCAGGCCGGAGCCGGTTTATGCGACCGCGACATTGTGGAATTGGTCGTCCGGGAGGCTCCGCACCAGATCAACGACCTGATCCGCTGGGGCACCCATTTTGACGAAGAGAATGGCCAGCTGGCCCTGACGCGCGAGGGTGGCCACAGCCATCGCCGCATCGTGCATGCCCTGGGTGACGCCACCGGCCATGAAGTCATGCGGGCCGTGATTGCCAAAGCGCGCCAGACCGCCAACATCACGATCTGGGACAAGACCTTCACCATCGATCTGCTGACGCCGGAAGGGGTTTGCGCCGGCGCCCTCGTCCATCGGCCGGGACGCGATCATTTGCTGATCTGGGCCAAGCAGACGATCCTGGCCAGTGGCGGCGCCGGCATGGTCTATCGGGAAACGACCAACCCGCCGGTCGCCACCGGAGACGGCATGGCCGCGGCCTACCGGGCCGGGGCCGAGCTGCGCGACATGGAGTTCATGCAATTCCATCCCACCGTTCTCTACGTGGCCGGGTCCAGTCGGTATCTCATCAGCGAAGCGGTGCGCGGTGAAGGAGCGTTCCTGCGTGACAAGAATGGCGTCCGCTTCATGCTCGAAGTGGACGAGCGGGCCGAGCTGGCGCCCCGCGATGTGGTGGCCCAGGCAATCTTTCGTTGCATGGACCGCACGCAGCATCCCAATGTGTATCTCGATCTCTCCCATCTCGATCCGGAGCGCGTCCGGCAGCGGTTCCCCGGAATTGACCGCGTATGCCGCTCCTTTGGACTCGATATCACCCGCGACCGGATCCCGGTTCGCCCCGGAGCCCACTACATGGTCGGCGGGGTTACGGTGGATGCCCAGGGCCGAACCACGTTGCCGGGGCTCTGGGCCGCCGGCGAAGTGAGCTCCAGCGGCCTGCACGGAGCCAATCGCCTCGCTTCCAACAGTCTGCTGGAAGGGCTGGTGTTCGGAGCTTCCTGTGGCCGCGGCGCCGCCCTGGCCGCCTCCTGCATGCCGGATACGTTTATCGTCCCGCCCTATTCCTACGCGCAGGAGCAAGCAACCGAGGAAACGCTGGACGTGGCCGACGTAACCAACGCGCTGCGGAGTCTCATGGTGCGCAAGATGGGCATCGTCCGCGACCGCGCCGCCCTGTTGGAAGCGCAGCATACCGTGGCCTTCTGGTGCCGTTATGCCCTGGCCCGCACTTTCACTGCACAACCAGGCTGGGAGCTGCAGAATCTGCTGACCGTTGCCCGCCTCATGATTTGGGCCGCCCTGGAGCGACAGGAATCGCGCGGTGTGCACTATCGCAGCGATTTCCCGCACCGGGACGATGCCGGCTGGGGCCGCCATTTAACGTGTCCGCCGCTACCAAAGGATCTCGCATCGTAAGACCCGGCCGGCGCTGCCCGTACTCGGTACACGGTACGAGGGACACCACGCGGCACCGATCCGGCCCTATGCACTCTTGGTTCATGTTTCATATTCTTCCGAACGGTCGACCGAACCGTTCCTGCTGGCCATTTGCCGGGAAACTCCGCGTGCTTAAACTGAGCAAAAAGAACGGTTTGGGCTAGCTTGACAAGCCGGAACAAGTTTACTACGAAGAGAGTACCTCTCGCGATAACAAGATTCGGCGTAACACGAGACGGGGGCGGACGATAGCGAACGGAGAAAAAGAACGAAATTCGGAAGGTTTGGGTTGACAACACCCGATAGCAGATTAGAGTTCGACACCCACAGCGAAGAGCGCTCAAGGCCTGCTGACCCTGTCGATCCCAGGAGGATGTGAAGGACGCACTCCTACCCTTGTTCACCATAAACCGAGGATACTCTAATGTTCGCTGGCAAAGCGTTGATACCTTCCTGGTTGGATTCGGACCAGGAATCTCCCTGGTGGGCGCCCGTCGGCGACCACACGGATGAAATCCCCGTCCTCTTCGGCCGCGCAGACGAAGAAGAAGAGGACGTGGAAGACGAGGATGAAGAAGATGACTTGGAAGAAGAGGATGAGGATTTTGAGGACGACGAAGACCTCGATGAAGATTTTGAAGAAGACTTTGACGAGGAAGATTTCGAAGACGAAGACTTCGAAGATCTAGATGAGGATGAAGACTTTGACGACCTGGACGAAGAAGATCTCGACGAAGAGGACGAGGAGGAAGAGGACGAGGCGGAAGGCGGGGAATTCGAAGGTGAAGTGTAAGCGCACCGCCGACCGATGCGGGGGCTGTTGGGCATCCCGTGGAGAGGCATGGTCATGATCCAGCACATGCTCGGCTGGTTGCGCGCGGAAGCACGGGTGGGTCGGGCCCGGGGACGGTGGGCGCGCTGGATTGGCCGCAACTGGGCACGGGTGAGTTATGGCTATCGGGTCGAGCCGACCTGGCTCGAAGTCAACCGGTTTGAGGTTCCGATCCAGAACCTCCCGCCGCCGTTTGCCGGTTTCCGTATCGTGCAGCTCTCCGATTTTCACTGTAGCCGGCAGGTTACGCCGGCCTATCTGAGTGAGGCGGTCCATCTCGCCCAGGCCGAGACTCCCGACCTCGTCGTGTTGACAGGCGACTTCGTGCATCGCGGTTACAAGTATGTCAACGCGATGGCCAAACCGCTCGGCCGGCTGTCAGCGCCCCACGGCGTGTTCGCGGTCTTGGGCAATCACGATTTTTCCGTGCGCAACGCACTCGGCTTCCGCCGCTACCGGCATCTGCACCGCGCCGTGACCCACGCTCTGTCCACGCATGGTATTCGCGTCTTGCAGAATGAGTCGGTCCGTCTAGGTCATCATGGAGCCAGCCTTCATTTGGTCGGCGTGGACGACTTATGGAGCCGGGTCTGTGACCTCGATAGTGCGTTCGCCGATCTGCCCCCTTCGGTTCCTTGCGTGGTATTGGCCCATAATCCGCGCACCGTGGAAATCCTCGGCGACCGGCGCTGCGATTTAATGCTCAGTGGCCACACCCACGGAGGGCAAGTGCACGTGCCCGGACTGGGTCGGCCAACTCTGAGTCGCCGGGCCCGCCGCTTTGCCGCGGGGATGTACCGCCACGGCCACACCCAGGTCTATGTGAACAAGGGTGTCGGTTTCGGATTCCGCTTCCGTTTCGGAGTGCGTCCGGAGGTAGCGGTACTGACGCTGCAGCCGGCTTGAACAGCGAACGAGAACGCGGAAGAACGCGGATCGGAGCCGCGGCAATCCGCTAGATCCGCATTTCTCCGCGTTCGATTCCGTCCAGGCCGTCATTCCCCAAGTCATCCGCGAAGATTCCACTCTCGCCGCCACCACTCTCGAGACGATTCTCCGCCGGCCGCGCCGATGCAACTTGGGTCGGCTGGATGAGAGGTACCGCAACTTTCCCGTCCCAATTGGCAGCCGTGGAAACCTCCGCAGCTTTCGGCACATCCCCTGCTACGGGATTGGCAATCGCAACTACCTCCACCCCACGGGACGGGCTAAGCAAAGGCGTAGACAGGTGCACGATTTGGATCGGAGATTCCGCCGTCCGGGTTCGTTCGGCCGGTTGGGATTGGGTGAGCAGCTCCTCCTTCGATGCGGCTGCTCTGCTGCCCGGTGGAGGCGCAATGCCATTGATGAGGCCCTGAACGACCTGGTCGGCGATCGGACTGCCGAGACCGGTCACCAAATCGTAGCCGGGACCGGCTTGGTAACCGTTGTAGCCATCGACGATGTCGTTGTAGTACGTCGCATAGGAAGTGTTGGCCAAGTTGTACAGGGCGGGGATCGTCTGGGTCGCACCATCCAGCGAGCCAATTTTCTGCAGCGCCAGGGCCTGGTCGGCCAGCGCGATGAGTGCTGCCCACTGTTCCGAGCCGGCACTCGTGCCATAGACTCCCACCAGGCCATTAAAACCATAGCTGTCAACCACGTAATACGCGCTGTACAGGTCCGCGTTGTATGAGAAGTCGGGCGTGGTGCGCATGGCGTAGCCCTGGAAGGGTTGCTGGGCATTCGGCTCGGATTCGAACTTGCTGGGGCCGCCACCGCTTCCTGACCAGCCCGTTTCACTGGCAATGTTGTTGCTGTCGTCCAGCGTCAAGGCGGTCCCACCGATGCTCAGCACATTGGTCGAGGAGGAGGGCCAGATCACGCTGCCGCCGCTGTCCCCCGACGCCGCCACAAACGTAACTCCGCCCGGCAGACCGGACCCGCCGATGTGTCCGGATGGCGTCGTGAAATACGAATCGTCTCGGGTCTCGAGGGAGAATTCACTCGATCCCCAGCTCATCGTCACGGCCACGACACCGGGCTGCTGCCGGGCGTAATCGACGGCCGTCATCATGTCGCCCAGAGAACTCGTCTTGGCTTCGACAAGGAGGATGCTTGCCCCCGGCGCGATGGCGTGAGCCCATTGCACGTCCAAATTGATTTCCAGACCCCAGAGCAGGTCCGCGCTCGGTTGCCCTTCCGGTTGCGCGATGGTGAAGGCCGGGTCGGGGAGATTGAATTGCTGATCGAACGCGGTCAGATCCGACGCGGCGTTGGGATTGTCGTACGCATCGACGACGGCAATGGTTTGGCCCGTGCCATCGTAGGGAAGCTTATCGAAGCCGTACGCGTGAAGAATCTGGCTAGGGGCATAAATCGTGAGCAAGGTGCGTGGCTCCAGTTCTTCACAACGTAACCGACCATGCTTTTGAGTAACAGGATGCGTAGTTCTGACGAAGCCCAACATGCATACCTCCACAACGTAAACGCTGGTTTTCTGTCCGGTCACCGAAGCGCGCGACAGCGAACGCCACCGGGGGCGGGTACGAGTATACGGGATCGAAGACGGGTGGACAAAT
>Ga0070734_10002531_pt1 | contig 21759 bp, 21 predicted proteins | sample Coa_R1_8_FD_66444 | JGI IMG/M metagenome (GOLD analysis project Ga0070734, IMG submission 66444) | Surface soil microbial communities from Centralia Pennsylvania, which are recovering from an underground coalmine fire - Coalmine... | ecosystem: Environmental > Terrestrial > Soil > Unclassified ...
TTCTTAACTTCGTCGAAGGCATAGTCCAGGTAGTAGCCGGGCGCGCCCTCATCGCGGCGGTCGATCGCGACTGCAGGATTGCGCCGAGCGCCGAAGACTTGACCTTCGGACATGAAACCCGCCTCGACCAAGTTGTCGAGCACGACGTTGGCACGCGCGCGGGCGGCCGGCAGATTGATATGCGGCGCGAACTTGGTCGGCGCCTTGAACAGGCCCGCCAGCATGGCGGCTTCGGCGAGATTCACCTCGCGCGCCGACTTGCCAAAATAGAACTGTGCTGCGGCATCGACCCCAAAGGCACCGCCACCCATGTAGGCCCGGTCGAGATAGAGCTTGAAAATCTCGTTCTTGGTCAGCCGCGTTTCCAGCCACAAGGCCAGGAAGGCTTCCTTCACCTTGCGCTCTATGGTGCGCTCATTGCTCAGAAAAAGGTTCTTGGCGAGCTGTTGGGTGATCGAAGAACCGCCCTGGACGACGCCTCCGGCCCGCGCATTGCTAACAAGGGCGCGTAGCGTGCCGCCGACGTCAATGCCGAAATGCTCGTAAAACCGCCGATCCTCGGTGGCGAGCACCGCCTTGATGAGATGATCGGGAAAATCCGCAAGTGCGACGGCGCTGGAGTGCTTGATCCCGCGGCTCCCGATCTCGTTCCCGTAACGGTCCAGAAACACGACCGCGAGTTCCGACTTTTTCAGCCAGTCGTCGTCCGCAGTCTCCCGGAAAGCCGGAACTGCGAGCGCGAGGGCCAACAGCAGGCCGCCGGTGCCGAGCGTGGCCAATTCCGATAGCGGCTCGACCACCAGCCAACGACGCCACCCCGCCACATGGAAACGGTCCATAAAATCACGGAACCGCTCGAACGCCTCGCGCGCCATCCGGCCGCCGCGAAACAGGCCGAAATCGAGGCGGGAATCGAGATCAAGCAAATAGGTCCGAAGGCGCTGCCTCCAGCTGGGCCTGTCGTCGAATGGAGCCGGGTTCTGCACGATCGCTCTTGTGGCCTCTTAATGCGACGTTGTCATGGCGAGCTCGGGCCGGCGTCGCCGCGAAGTCAACCATTTGGTACAATCAACGTCTTCCGATCGAATTATCGCCATAAGAACGACCGGAAGGCCGGCGCCGGCCGTCGGCTCGGGAATCCTGCAAAGGTATCTACCCCAGCACGGGCCTGGGGCCAATACGGACAGGTTGCAAAGAACTATGGAAAAATGCCATGCGGCAAATGATGCGGCAAAATTTCCTTGTTCCCGATCCGAACCTGGATATGGCTGGATTTTGAACACCTGTGTGTTTCGCCCTGCGATGGTACCGGGCGAGCTTTTGCACCAGGGGCGAGCCTGTCGTGGCACGGTCCCCGAAATGGTCTCGGAGTAAGTGATGGACGAAGTGCCGTTCTGGCGCCGCAAAACCCTTGCGGAGCTGACTCAGGCGGAGTGGGAGAGCCTCTGCGACGGTTGCGGGCGCTGCTGTCTGAACAAGCTTGAAGATCTCGACACCGGGCGGGTCTACTACACCGACGTGGGCTGCCGCCTTCTCGACGGCACCACCTGCCGCTGCAAGGACTATCAGAACCGCAGCAAACTGGTCGAGGATTGCGTCAGACTGTCGCCGGACAATGTCGCGGACCTGAAGTGGCTGCCGCCGACCTGCGGTTATCGGCTCGTTGCACATGGCCGCGATCTCTACTGGTGGCATCCGCTCATGTCCGGTGATCCCGAGACGGTTCACGCCGCCGGCATTTCGGTGCGCGGCCGCGTTGCAATGTCGGAAGAGAATCTCGGCGATCAGGACTATGAGGATCGCATCGTGTCCTGGCCGACCCGCATGCCGGCGCGGAGCAAGCGCCCGGCATGAAGCTTGAGCCTGCGTCCGAACTCGAATCGACCATTGGTTCCCATCCGGTGAAGCCGAAGGGGGCTGGCATTCCGGCCGATGAGTTCCACTCCCCTCTGGCGCCCTCGGCTGTGCGCGCGATCATCGCCGGCATCATGCTGGCGATGTTTCTGAGCGCGCTGGAGCAGACCATCATAGCGCCGGCACTGCCGACCATCGGGGCAAAGCTCGGCAATGCCGAAGACCTATCCTGGGTCGCCGGCGCCTATCTTCTAAGCGCAACTGCTGTGACGCCGTTGTTCGGCAAGCTGTCCGATATCCACGGCCGTCGCACCATCCTGCTCACCGGCGTGACCATCTTCGTTGTGGGTTCAATTGCTTGCGCGCTGGCGCCGACCCTTTGGGCACTTATCGCGGCTCGCGCGTTGCAGGGCATCGGCGGCGGTGGCATTCTGCCGATAGCGCAAGCCATCATTGCGGATTTGGTATCGCCGCGTGAGCGGGCGCGCTACCAGACCCAATCGGCCGTGATGTTCATGGTGGCGAGCGTCGTTGGCCCGCTGCTCGGCGGCTTTCTCACGGATCACCTGCACTGGTCGCTCATCTTCTGGATCAACGTGCCGATGGGCGCACTCGCGTTGTTCATGACCTATCGGGCACTGGAGCACCTGCCGCGCAACGAGCATCCGCACAAACTTGATTGGACGGGCGGTGCCTTCATGGTCCTGGCCGCGCTCGCCCTCATGTTGGCGATGAGCTGGGGCGGCATCCGCTATCCCTGGATGTCCTCGCCAATCATTTCTCTGATTGTCGGCTCGGCCGTGCTGTGGTTGCTGTTCGCGCGACGGATTGCGACGGCAGCCGAGCCGCTCGTCCCGCTCGGGGTTCTGCGGGATCGAACGGTCGCCGGCATTGTGATCGCGGGCTTCTTTTCAATCGGAACCATCACGGCCCTGTCGATATTTATGCCGCTCTATCTTGAGCTGGCGCTGCAGGCTTCAGCATTCATGTCGGGCGTCGCGCTCATCGCGTTCACGGCCGGGACCACGCTTGGCGCGTTTACTGCCGGCAACGCTTTAGGGAAGCACCGGCGTTACAAGCGGATTCCGCTTTGCGGGCTCCCGCTCGCCATGATCGCCCTCGCCATCATGGCGGCAAATTCCGGTCTGTCGCTTGGGAGCGTCGCCATCCTGCTGCTGTTGGCCGGTGGTGGGATCGGGACCATGTATCCGGTCACCACCGTGCTGATCCAGAATGCCGTGCCGCCTCATCAATTTGGCGTCGCCACGGGCACGCTGAATTTCTTTCGGCTGCTCGGCGGCACCATGATGGTGGCCGGTTTTGGCGCCGTCGTGCTCGCCAATGTCAATGCGTCGGGGGGATTGACGGCGCTCGAACCGCTGCTGCGGGGGGCAGCGCAGAGGTCGATTGGCGCCGCCTCCAATCTGTCGGCGACGTCCGATTTCTCCGTCACGTTCGCGTGGGTTTTCGTGGCGGCTTGCGCATGCCTTGCTGCGGCGCTGGCAGCATTTTTAATGGTCGATGAGCGGCCGCTGCGTGGGCCCGCCGCCGCCCGCGTGGAGCGGCATGAGGGACGATCTGTTGCGGCTGAATAGTGGCGGTGTGTCGCGCACTGGGAACGCGGCCCGGACGCTAACAGAGTCGTGAATCCACCTAGCGTGTGCCGAATCTCGGACCTTGCCCTTCCCATCGCACCGGTGATGCTTCTTGCCGCACGCAACCGAACCCATCGGCGGCAGCGCTGCCCAACATCGGCCGGGATTTCCAATCAAGATTCACATGAGAGTGCGTCGATAAAATTGTTCCAATTTTGTTCGTTAACCGGCCATCAATCTTTGCATGAACAGGGATTGCCGGATCAATGCCAGGATCAATCCGGCGGACGGGCAAATAACGTTGGACAACGGGTAGCGAAACGCGCTCCAAAAAAGCAAAGAGGGTGCGCGCTTGTTGTGCACGGGCTTGGCTTTCGTGCCCCGAGTTTTGGCTTGATGGCTGGAACCAACTGGCGCACCATGATTTGGTGGAAGATTTGCCGCCGAGGACGCACGTGCCGATCAGCGGTCAAGGATGATGTCCCTAAAGTCGAGAACCCGAATGGTCGTGTTTTCTCTGGCGCTGATTGCGGCCGGAGGAGGCATGCTTTTTCTCACCAGAGCACAACGGGAACCGCCGACCGACTCCAACGCGGTAGCGGCGGTGATGCCGTCGCCGACTTCGGGTGATCAGGAACAAGAAGGGGCTGCCGCCGTCCAGGCCGTAACGAAAAATCTGGCGGCCATCCTGACGGGTCCGCCCGCCTCGCCGGGCACGGCTGATGAGATCAAGCCCGCCTTCGATATCGCGCGCGTTGAGCCGTCAGGCGACGCCGTCATCGCCGGCAGAGCCGCGCCGGGTGCGAGCGTGGAGTTGCTGCGCGACGGGAAGCTACATGATCGCGTGGTGGCGGATGCATCCGGGCAATTCGCGATGGTGCCCCCTCGTCTTCCGCCCGGAGACTATGAGCTGACGTTGCGATCCACGCAGCCGGACGGCAGGCCGGCAACATCCAAAGAAAGCGTCATGGTCGCGCTGCAGTCGAACCTCAAGGACCGGCCTGTCGTGGCACTGATGTCGCCCGACAAACCGACCGTCGTGCTGTCGAAACCCACGGCACCGAACGTCTCCGGCGGCGCGGTTGCGGTAGAAACCGTCGAGACCGAGCCGGATGGCAAGCTTTACGTCAGCGGTCGTTCATCTCCACGCGCGGCGGTCAGGCTCTACCTGGACGAAAGCTATCAGGCTTCGACGACCGCTGCAGCGGACGGACATTTTGCCTTCACGATCGATAAGGCTATGACGCCCGGCGGTTATCGCGTCAGGCTGGATGAGGTCGAGGCCGGCTCCGGCGCGATCCGGTCCCGGGCGGAGGTTCCGTTCAACGTGCCTGAGAATGTGGCGGCAGGCGAAGCTCGTGCGAATAATAGGGGCGGATCTTCTCAGTCGCCCCAAGCTCCTACCCCGCTTGCGACGCTCAAGCCGCAAGAGGTTGTCGGGGTGACGGCGCCGCAGCAACTCGACGCCGCGCTCGCGCCGAGCGGCAGTTCGTCCGCCGCGACAGCGCCCAGGGCTGGCACCGCGATGGTAACCCGGGGCGATAGCCTTTGGCGCATCAGCCGCGCCGCCTACGGTACGGGAGCACGATATACGGTCATTTACGACGCAAACCATAAACAGATTCGCAATCCGGATCGGATCTATCCCGGCCAGGTTTTCATCATTCCAGAGAAGCGCCCTGAATAACGAGCTTCCCGTCAAAATGCAGAAACAAGATGAGCCTATTGGCTGTAAATAACAGCAGGCCCAGTATCAACCATAGTTGCTATTTCCGCTTCCACAACGCTTCGCGATTCCCCGGTTCGCGCAAGAAAATATCCTGGTCGATTTTCGCGAGCGTTGACGCACGGTCGCGTCGCTTGGAGCAGCCAATCACGACATCGTGAGGACGGCGAGAGGTAACGAATCGCCTCCGCTGCGCGAACTGTCTACTGCTCGTGCGGCGGAAGGACGACGCACGCTTAACCCGCAAGGAGAATAAAATGTCGAAGTCTACCGTTGGCGCGGCGGTTCTGGCCGGCGCCGTCGCAACTGCGCTTGCCTCCATGGCGACCGCCGCCCCGCTGACGAAAGCCGAAGCAGACGCAGCAACGGCTGCGGGTAAGGAAAAGTGCTACGGCGTTGCTTTGAAGGGCCAGAATGACTGCGCTGCCGGGCCGGGTACGACCTGCCAGGGCACTTCAACTGCCGATTTCCAGGGAAACGCCTGGAAGTTCGTACGGGGCGGTACTTGCACCTCGATCGTGGTGCCTGGCGGTAAGCACGGTTCGCTCACCCCAATTTGAGTCGCGACCTTCGACCATAGTCAGAGTGGCGAGCCGGAAAGGGGAGAGGCGATGAAGAGATTGGCGATGCGCTCAGCCGCGCAAGCATCGGCGGCACTTCGCTTTCCGGCTCATTCCGTTGCGGGCCGCGTTGGCACGAGCCTCAAGCACGAACATTTGCAGGCGATCCTGGCCGACAGGAGGAGAGATCGCTTCTTTGAAGTCCACGCCGAGAACTACATGGGCGCCGGCGGCCCGCCCCATGCTGCGCTGACGCAAATCCGCCAGGACCACCCTGTGTCGCTCCACGGCGTTTGCATGTCGATCGGCGGCCCGCAGCCGCTCGATAAAGCGCATCTCCAGCGGTTCAAGGCCCTGGTCGATCGCTATGAGCCGGCGCTCGTCTCCGAGCATCTCGCCTGGTCAACCCACGGCACCACGTACTTCAACGATTTGCTGCCGCTTCCCTACACCGAGGCGACGCTCGCTCGGGTTGGCGATCATATAGACCAAGTGCAAGAGGCGGTTGGGCGCCAGCTCCTGCTTGAGAACCCGTCCACCTATCTCATTTTTCGGGAATCGACGATGAGCGAGACGTCGTTCGTCGCGGAGCTGGTTCGGCGCACCGGGTGCGGCTTGTTGCTCGACATCAACAACGTTTTCGTTTCGGCCGCCAACCATGGCTTTGCGGCGCTCGACTATCTCGCCGATTTTCCGCTTGAACACGTCGGCGAGATTCACCTCGCCGGCCATACCCGGCAGGCGGATGACGAGGGCGAGCTTCTGCTCATTGACAGCCATGACTGCCCGGTAGCGGATGCCGTATGGAAGCTCTTCGACGTCGTCATCGGCCAATGCGGCCCCATCCCGACGCTCATCGAGTGGGACAGCAACCTTCCGGATTGGGCAGGGCTCAAGGCGGAGGCGGATGCTGCGCAAGCGATCATCGATCGCCATTTGCAGGGCAAAGCCCATGCCGCTTGACTTTTGCGAGAGAGATTTCTGCGGCGAGCTCTCTTACGCCGCGGCCTTTTCGGGCGCGCTGCTCGACCCCGATCTGGCCGCACCGACCGTGGTCGCCGGGCCGAAATCCAAGGCGGCAGCGAAGCGCTACAACGTCTATCGCAACAACGTCACCGTCAGTCTCATCAACGCCTTGGCGGCGGCATTTCCCGCGATCTTGCGGATCACCGGCGTCGATTTCTTCCGCGCGGTGGCCCGCTTCTATGTGCGCGCCACACCACCGACCTCGCCGCTCTTGTTCGAATACGGGCAGGACTTTCCGGACTTCATCGAGCGGTACGAATATGCGCAATCCGTGCCGTGGCTGGCGGACGTTGCGCGGATCGAGCGGGCATGGCTGGACGCATATCATGCTGCCGACGTTCAACCGCTGATGCCGCACCAGTTAGCTGCCATCCCGTCGGAGCAACTGCCCAATGCGGTTTTGAAACCTCACCCGGCAACGCGCATCATTCGCTCACGTTTTTCCGCGATCACTGTTTTTACTGCCAGTAGGAGCGACGGCTCGGCCAGTCATGTCGAGGTCGTCGAGCCGGAGGATGCATTATTGACGAGACCCGCCCTTGAGGTGGAGGTCCGACGGCTTCCGCCGGGCGGCGCGATTTTTCTCGGCCGCCTCGTGACCGGAGAATCTCTCGGCGCCGCGGCCTCGGCGGCGTTCTCGGAAAGTCCATCATTCGATCTCTCCGCCAACATCCGCGGACTGCTCGAAGCGGGCGCGTTCACAACGGTCCTTCTCGGAAACAGCTGACACCATGCCGCCGCAACTCACCCGCAACGTATGGCATGCCGTCAGGTGGTCCGTTCAACGGGTGAATGCGATTATTCAATTCATCGCCCAGCCATCTCTCACCCAATTTGTGCTGCGCGTCGCACTCGCCACTCCGTTTTGGCGATCTGGTATCAACAAATGGGATGGTTTCTTTCAATTGAACGACACCGCAATCCTCCTTTTCAGCGATGAGTTCAAGTTGCATTTGCCCGGCGGCCCGTACTCGTTTCCCGCACCTGAGGCGACTGCATTCCTCGTCGGCTCCGCCGAGATTCTCTTTCCCATCCTCCTCGTTCTCGGCCTCGTGACCCGACTGGCCGCGTGCTCACTCCTGGTGATGACACTCGTGGTCGAGCTTACTGTGCCGGAGGGGTGGCCAGTGCACGTGACCTGGGCGGCCATGGCGCTTGGAATAATGGCGTGGGGGCCGGGAAAGTGGTCGCTCGATCATTGGCTCTGGTTTGATCAGCGCAAGGGGTGAGAGTTGGCAAACTAGCTGGCGACGAACCGGCTAAGGTGTCAGAGGCGAGCCCATCTTGCCAGCAGTTCCAGTGATCCAGCCGCGATATCGCGTGAGCGGCGTGATGCCTGTGAGTCCGCCGCATCCTTCGGAAAGTTGCGGCCCTGTGGTCCAACTCACCACGCCGATCACGGCGTGACGTTGATCGACCTCGAAGGCCGGCGCGCCGGAATCCGCCGTGCAGGCGCCGAGACCCGCCCGCTCGCCCTTGGTGAGAGGATCGAACAGCCGGATCTGCAGCGTGCCTGGCTGGCCGGTCGCGACGAGCGTGGCGGCGCGCGCGGTGCCTCCAGTGCGGCCATCGCCGCGCACCGTAACGCCGTAGCCGGCAACGATGAACTCCTCCCCGGCGGCAACGGCGCGGTCGGCGCGCGCGAGCGGCGCTGCCGCAAAGCTTGCGGGTAGGACCGCTGCGAGCTTCACGACTGCGACGTCCGCCGTAGCCCGGTGAGCCAAAAGCGTAGCGAGGTCGAATTGTGGATGGCGCGCGACTTTGGCCACGTCCTTGAGCTGGGGTTGGTGCGTAGAGTCGAAGAGGACGAGCTTGTACTCGGCGCCCGGCAGCACGCAATGTGCGGCCGTCAAAACGAGATCGCGCGCGATCGCGACACCGCTGCATGAATTGCCACGCGAGCCCACCAGGAGTACCACGTAGCGCACGATCTCGGGGTCGGCGGCCGGCGCCCCGCCTACCATGGCGAGGGCCAAGTTGTGGACAGATACAATAACGAGGCAGACAGCAAGTGCGGCGCGGATCATGAGTACGGATCGGCCGGGATGGCGGGCAATGTCAATGGGCTGTAGAGCGCTATGCATGTCCGTGATGCCGTAACCTCCCGGTTCAGCTGCCGCGCATTTCTGTCGACCCCGGTGCCGCTCGCAACGGTACGCGACATCCTCGACCGTGCGGCGCGGGCGCCGTCCGGTGGCAATTTGCAGCCGTGGCGGGTCCATGCACTCGCCGGCGCGCCGCTTGAAGACCTCAAGGCCCGCATTCGTCCACACGCGCCCACAAATCCACGCGGGGAGGGGGCCGAATATCCGATCTATCCAGATCCTCTCAAAGAGCCCTATTACACCCGGCGCCGCGAAGTCGGCGCGCAGCTCTACCGGGCCATAGGGATTGCGCGGGAGGATCGTCCGGCGCGTTATCGGCAGTACGCACGCAACTTCGAGTTCTTCGGGGCACCGGTCGGGTTGTTCTTTTCGATGGATCGCACCATGGGGCCGCCGCAATGGGCGGACCTCGGCATGTTCGTCCAGACCGTGATGCTGCTTGCCCGTGGCGAAGGACTCCACACCTGCGGCATCGAGGCATGGACCCATTGGCACAAAACCGTGTCGGCCTATCTCGATCTTCCGAAAGAACACTTGCTGTTCTGCGGCATGGCGCTCGGCCATGCGGATCCGTCAGCACCCATCAACCAATGGCGCGCGCCGCGCGAGGGCGTTGATGGTTTCGCCATTTTTTCCGGATTTCCAGGGGGCTAAGCGCTATATTGACTTGGCACCTGCTCCTTGAACCTATAGCGCCGAAAAAGCGTCAAATAATTTGGCTCGCCTGTGTCCCCGCCGGACAAAGAGGGAACCCTGAATGCGCCTGCTTGTGGTCGAGGATGACCCGGACCTCAACCGTCAACTGACCACCGCGTTGACCGATGCGGGCTACGTGGTGGACCGCGCCTTCGACGGCGAGGAGGGGCATTACCTTGGCGATACGGAACCATATGACGCCGTCATACTGGATATCGGGCTTCCCAAGATGGACGGCATTTCGGTACTGGAGGCGTGGCGCCGCGCTGGACGGGTAATGCCGGTGCTGCTGCTCACCGCGCGCGACCGCTGGAGCGACAAAGTACAAGGGTTCGATGCCGGTGCCGACGATTATGTGGCGAAGCCGTTCCATCTCGAAGAGGTGCTGGCGCGCATGCGGGCGCTGCTGCGCCGCTCGGTCGGTCACGCTAAGAGCGAGTTCCTGTGCGGGCCTGTGCGGCTCGACAGCCGCACAGGGCGGGTCACAGTATCGGGCAGCCCGGTCAAGCTCACCTCCCACGAATACCGGCTGTTGTCCTACCTGATGCACCATTCGGGCCGCGTGGTGTCGCGCACCGAGCTGGTCGAGCATCTTTACGACCAGGATTTCGATCGCGACTCCAACACCATCGAGGTCTTCGTCGGGCGCATCCGCAAAAAGCTCGGCGTCGAAATCATCCAGACCGTCCGCGGCCTCGGTTATCTGCTGACGCCTCCGGCCGATGCGCGCTAGCTCGCTTGCGCTTCGCCTGTTCCTGTCCGCGACGGCGTGGACGGTCGTCATCCTGGTCGCCACCGGCATCATTCTCTCGTCGATTTACCACGACGCGGTGGAACGTTCGTTCGATCGGCGTCTCGGTGTCTATTTGAGCACGCTGGTGGCGGACGTTGCGGCTCCGGAGCAGTCCGCGGACCATGGGACGCCGGCGCTCGGCGAGCCCTTGTTCGAGCTGCCATTGTCGGGATGGTACTGGCAGATCGCCGCGCTCGACGGCGGCAAGCCGGATATTCGGTCCTCGGGCTCGCTGCGTGACATCGGACTTCCCCGTCTGCGGGACGAGAACGCGACGACGGGCCCGGATGGCATTACCCGGCACGGCTACGCGGCGCTAGCGATCGGCCCGGAGGAGCAGCGGTTGCGCCTGATCGAGCGCACCGTCGATCTTGGCGAAGATGGCCGATATCTGATCGCGGTTGCCGGCGATCCCCAAGAGATCGATGACGAGATACGCGCGTTCGACCGCGCGTTGCTGGTCACCTTCATGACCCTCGCTGTCGTCCTCCTTGTTGTCACCATGTTCCAGGTGCGGTTCGGCCTCGCGCCGCTCAAGCGGATTTCCGAGGCGCTTGCCGCGATACGAGCCGGTACGGCCGAACGTCTTGAGGGCCGGTTCCCGGTCGAAATTGCGCCGCTCGCGCGCGAGACTAACGCGCTGATCGACGCCAACCGCGAGATTGTCGAGCGCGCCCGCACCCACGTCGGTAATCTTGCTCACGCCCTCAAGACGCCGCTTTCGGTTCTGGTCAATGAGGCGGGGGGACGTGACGACCCGCTTGCCGCCAAGGTGACAGAGCAGGCCAACATCATGCGCGACCAGATCGCACGGCATCTGGAACGGGCCCGGCTCGCGGCCGGGCTCAAAGTGGTCGGCAGCGTCACCGACGTTGTCCCGGTCGTGACCGCACTTACGCGCACCATGGAGAAAATCCATCAGAACCGCGGCATCGCTATCGATCTCGATGCTCCGGTCGAAGTGCGCTTCCGCGGCGAGCGGCAGGACCTCGAGGAAATGGTCGGCAACCTCGTCGACAACGCCTGCAAGTGGGCGCAACTGCGGGTAAGCGTCGAACTGGCGGCCGAACGCCGCGACAATGCTGCGGCGCTGCGAATCATCGTCGACGACGACGGCCCCGGCCTTAATCCGGCGCAGCGCGACAAGGTGGCGCGCCGCGGCCTTCGGCTTGACGAGACCAAGCCAGGTTCCGGGCTCGGCCTTTCCATCGTGCTGGAACTGGCGGCGCTTTACGGCGGCCACCTCCAGCTCGGCAATGCTCCCATCGGCGGCCTGCGGGCGGAACTGGTGCTGCCGGCGGTATGAGGGGTGAGAGAGCCCGGCCGTCAGTCGTCAAAGGATGCGAATGAACGGCCGCTCCCCGAGCGGATCGACCTCCACCAAGGCGCCATTGGGAATAGCCTGGGTGATATCGCAATCGAATCCTGAGATCATCGTGAAATCGGCGAACGCGGCGCCCTGCGCCATGATGGGATTGACGACGTTCAGGATTAGTGCCGCCGGCGCAACACCGCGCGCTGTCATTTCATACAGCATCCAGGCGGTCGCGACACCGCCCTTGGCGGCATCGAGCACCAGCACGCGATCGACATAGCTCTCGCCGACGAGCTTGTGTTCGGGGCGCGAGAAGATGCCGCGCACGCGGTCAAGATCGTAGCGGGCCGAGAAACCGTCCTTGGCGACGAGCGCGTGGCCCTGCTGCTTTACGCCCATTCCGGCCGCGGCGTAGAAAACCTTGCTACTCATGTGGCAACCGTCCGTCCGCGCATGCGGCCTCGATGCACGCCTCCATCGACAACAGGGCCGGCGTATAGCCATAGCCGCCGATAATGTTGGTCAGCTTGGCTGAGTTGGTCGCGAGCCGCTTCCAGCCGTTCGCCTCCGCCATCTCACGGGCGTAGCTCTGATAGAAGCACATGCCCGAGAGGACGGTGCCGCCTGCCGCCTCGATCCGTGCTGTCAGGCCCATGCGATCCGCATCTGGCTTGACTTGGGGGCTGGTGACGATCAGAAGGGGAATCGTTGCCTGCCGTCCGTCGAGCAGTTCGGCCACGCGCCGCATTTCAACAAGGCTGAGCTGCGGCGCCGAGAACACGACCACATCGACCTTCTCGGCTGCCTGCGTGTAACTGCGCTGAAATGCACGAATATCGGCTTTGCTAACCTGATAGGTACGTATCGTGTCCTCCCGACTGATGACGTCGCCGAAATGCTGCGCTTCAGGCGTTATGCCGGCGATGTGAAAGAGCGCGACCGAGCCGTAACTCGCAAGGGCGGCTCCGAAATGCTTCATTTCGTCGGAGCCGGGCGCACGGTCGATGCCGACCAGTACCGGGACCTGCCAATAGTCTGCGGCGAAACGGCCGACAATCCCGCCAAGCGCACCCCAGTCGTTGAGTTCGCGCGGAGTCCACGCCACGTTGACGACCAGCGTTGCCCGGCGTCGCTCGTCGAGATGGTAGCCATAGCGCGGCGTGCGTCCGGTCAGCCCGGCGCTCAGCGCCGATGGTCCACCTTCGAAATTCGAGCGCGCGCCGCACACGCTGTTCGAATAGATGACGACGCCAGTGTCGCCATACGCGACATGTTCGCCACGCACCGGCGGCATGATGGTCTGGTAGTTGATGCAGGTGTCCGTCATCAGGATGCCCAGCGCCTCGAACGCGACAATCGCGCGGCGTTCGAGGTCCAACATCCACCGCTCGTGCTTGAGCCGGTGGGCGGCAGCAAAGTCCGTACCCCGCGGGTCCGTGGTGGTGGGAACGCGGACCCGTCGCTGTTCGAGCGGCAGGCCCGCCATGCGCTCAAGCCAGGCGACCCCCGCCTCGCCGAGCGACTCAGTATCGGCCATCACGTGGGCCTGGCTCACCAGCACGAAGTCGCCGGCACCGAAATAACGTCCGACCCGGATCTGATGTTCGATTGCCCACTGCAGGGCCGGGCCGAGTTTGCCGGTCCGCATCGCCTCTTCTTCGTCGGACAGTTGCATCTACGCGCCGACCACTGCGACGGCGCGAATAAGCGGCGTCCATGTGGTGATGTCGGAACGCATCATCGGCTGGAAGCACCGCGAGCCAGCAATGGCAGCGCGACGTAGCGCGGGGCTCACGATCAGGTGATCTTCCGGATGCGGAATTTTTAACATCGCAAATAGTTCCTTAACCCGACCGCCCCACGATGGCCATGAGGTCCTGTTGTGGCGGCAATATCCCAACTGTGCCGGTCGAATCCACGCCGCAGCTGCGGACGGTTGCCGTTCACAACAGCCTCTCGCCCTGTAGCGTGGAGTAAAACGATGAAGACCATTATTGCTGCTTTTCTGGGGTTGGCTGCGCTCGCGACGTCGTTTGTCGGCAGTTCTCTTGCCTATGCCGATGCCCTTGAGGCAGAGTCTTCCACGTTGCCGGTCCTTGCTTCCGGTGCCGACGTATATGGCGCCGCGAACTGGGACGAGCTGCATTGCGTATTGTACAGCGACGGTGCGGACAACTGCGTTGTCAATCCGCCCCTTGAGATGGTCGATCCGCAATCGACCGTCGTCGGTGAAATCGATCCACCCCCAACCGAGTCGGCGCCGATCATCCAATTCGTCGACGCCATCCCGGTTGTCGTTGTGCAAACCGTGACCATCGCGGCTCCCGGATCAGATGCCGCGTATGGCGACGAACCAGCATACACGGGATCGATACCGGTGCCGTCTGCGACGGAACCGCCGTCGAATCTCAACGCGGAAGCCACGATCGGTGCAAGTTCGGCACCCGCGGCCGAATCGGCGGATGCGATCGTGGTTGCAATCGTCCAGTCCGCGACGGTTGTGGTTCCCGGTCAAAGTGCAAGGGAGGAGACGCCTTCGACCGAATTGCAATCGGAGCCTGGCGCACCGACGGCAATTCCCGAAGTGAAAATGGGGGATCGCGATCCCGCCGAATGATCCGGCAATGCTTTGCGGCAAACGAAGGCGGGAACGACGTTCCCGCCTTTTTACTAGGTGTTTCCCCATAAGCCGCGGGAGTTGGCGGAAACTGCAATTTTTGGCGGGTTAACTATTGCGAAGCCTAAATCGCGCATCCTTGTTACGCGTTTGAACGTCAAATCCACAACGGAATACCCAAAGGCCGCTGGCGCACGATTTGTGCTTGCCCACGCTGAGAATTTCGCACCTCATAATCGCGGCTGTATTTCTGCTCGCATTGTTGATCGCCGACGGGATGGCAATCAGGCCGCGGGTTTGACCCGCCGGTCCAATCGTCGATCTCATCCACGGACCTCGCGCTGAGGAGCCCGCGAGCGGGCATCTCGAAGGACGTTGCGAGCAGATCCTGATCTGACAAGCCGACCGGCAATGCCGGTCCGCAGCCGCACAAAACAGCTCCCAGCGTGCGCATTCTCCATGCGCGGCCGCGGCTACGGCATTTTCATGTCCTTCTTAAGGTTAAGAAGGCTCATTTAAGACGATTTTCACCAATCTCGACGAAAATCTGAAAAATGTATGTGGAGTGTCACCATGAGCGTCGATGAATCCCATCCGGAGTTTGCGGACGACGACAAAGATTGGCACGTACTGAGCGGCAACCACCGTTTTGGGCCGTATCGATTTTCGGACCTGGTCGGAGCCGTCGATCAACGAATAGTAAAGAACAACGATTTTGTGTGGCACCCACGATGGAGCGATTGGCGCCAGGTCAAGTCCGTGCCCCCACTCGCCTCGGCTTTCCCGGCCGATTTATCCGATGGCGAGAGTCCAGCCACATCGAACCCTGCGCTGCCGATGCCGGCGTTGGTGAACAAGTTCGAATTGAAACTTCGACCAGCCTCGGCCTGCAGATCACGCTCTGAACGGACCATCATCAACGAGCAGTTCGCGTATTTCGCCAGCGTCGTTCTGGTCATAATCACGATATTGGCTCTTGGCGGGCTGAGCGTCCTCATATTCGGCAGCGATCGCTACGGCGCCGCCTACATTGCGGCCGAATTCACAACGTTTTTGCTGATCGCCATGGCAGTTGCACGCCGAGCCGGGATGCGCGCCCTGTCAACGTTTCGGTTTTGTGCGCTATCGGGATTTTCAGCGCTGCTCCTGGTTGTCATGAACGTTGACAGGTTGCCGGATGCGCTGGACGCCTGGCAGGGGAGGCGACTTCTGGCGCCGGTGCGGAGCGCAGAGCAAATTCAGCGCGTGGCGCTGATGTCTCCGGCAAACAAGTTCGTTCGGCTCGTTTCAGCGGCGTACGAAGCCACGCAGCAAACCTCTGCAGCAACCGCGCAATTGGTCAAGGACCTGGAGCCGCTCGGCTTGACCTTCGAGGCCGTACGAACGTCAGCCTCGCGCGACCAGTTGATTGAGAGCGCGAAGGAATTGCGTACTGCCGAGGCGAGCGCAGCCCTGGCCCTGCCGCACTATTTCTCGATCCTCGAAGCTGAGCGAGCGGGCATCGAGCAAGCGGGGCGCAGGCTCTATGGGGATGATCCGCAGCAGCTCATGCCGGGGTTCATGGCGGCGCTTCGCACGCGACAGGAGCATCTCCGCGAGCGCATGGGCCGCACCTTCAAGGCGATCGGGACCTATTATGCCGCGATGGGCGATGCTGCCGAATTTATCGCGCAGCATTGGGATCAATATCGCACGACGCGCGTCTCGAAGGCCGCATTCACGGCCGCCGATCCAGGCACGAGCGATCAGTATAATAAGCTGATCACGGCCCTTCATGCGGCTCGGTCGGCCGTGGTGGCGTTGGAACGCGAAAATCGCAAGACCAATTTCGACCTCAAGGTCTTGTGGATCGATGTTGCGAAGCCGCGTCGGTAGGGAGTGGGCGGACAAGACCCGTTCCTGGTCGATTTGATGCGGCGCTCGCACATCTACTGCCGTCACCCGCGGGCTTGACCCGCGGCCCATCCGCCTCGCGTAGAATTTGCGAACATGATGGATGCGTAGGTCAAGCCTGCGGGTGACGGGAGGCCGATCGCGCTTCCAACCTCAAATCTGCCGCGCTTGCACGGAATGCTTCGCGTTCGAGCGATGCGGCTCAATGATCTTGAGCCGCCTGTGTATGCAAGGATAACCGCAAAATGCTGAGCGACCTGTGGCCCTCCAAGGCGGCTTGTATTGGCATGTTCATCGTTGTTGCGATGCTTGGGACAGAAATCGGGATGGCGGCGGCTCAAGGGGTGGAGCAGCCAAAAATTCATACCAACGAAGGCTATGTGCAGGAGGTGACGGAAGCCACCACGCTCGCCGTCGGCGATCCGATGGCGGTATTCGCCTTCGTTTTGAACAGCCTCCCGGATCGGGTGAAAGTCTACCCCACCGAAAATTATTACTACTTCAGTTTCATTCACGCCGGCACGCCGTATGCCGGAAACCTCAGGATCGAGCTGGGCGACGGCGACAAGGTAACGGTGCATTTCGTGTATTATCAGGATTGGTCCGAATGGCACCAGGACTCGCCGTTGACGCACGTGGTTCTCGACGGCTCGCGGGGAGTCGCGGTGGAAAGGCTTGAGCGGCTAGTCTATCGCCTCACTTATGGCGGAAAGAGCGTGGTTTTCACGCTCAATGATCTATCGCAGGTAAAGCCACCTGCCACCGCGCTCGCGCCCGGCGAGAAATTTATTGGTCCAATCTTCGACGAGTCGGCGATTCGCTTTTTCCTTGTTTATAACTCGAAACTGAAGGTCTTCCATTATATCCTCGATGAGACCGTTAAAGTCGCGGACGAATTCTTCCCGACCCGGCACAGCGATCGCATTCTGATCGGCAAGCGCACCAGCTTTGCGTTTTACCGGGACCGCCGTCTTGATCGCAAGATCCTCATCGGGGTCTATGAGAGCAACTACCGGCTCAACACGTATTTTGATGGACCTTTCGACCAACTGCCGGACAACTTCATCGAAGGCGAAACGCTGCGGCAAGCGATTCTCGAAGTATCTCCCGACCTCAAAGGCAAGATCGACCGTTTTGGCAGCTCGCCGGATGGCGCCGTGCGCTTCCTGATCAAGCCCTATGCGAGTTACCAGAGCGAAAGCGATCTCTATGGGGTCGATAGATGCGCACGAAACCGGGTTCGGGCCCCGGATTACTACGCGTGCTTCGTGGCGGAGCAAGATGTTGGCGCGCCGCCGCCGGCCAGGAAAGGTAAGCGATAGATGTCTCGTCGTGCAAAATGAACGGGCCGGTGCGTTCTGCGATCCGGCCCGTCACCTTATGTGTTCGTCAATTCGGTCAGATTAGTAGCGCCATCCGCGGCTGCCCCACCGCCAATGCCCGCCGCGGCTACCCCATCGCCAATGACCGCCGAAGCTGCCCCACCGCCAATGCCCGCCACGGCTGCCCCAACGCCAGTGGCCCCACTGGACGGGTGTGACATGATCACTCGGGGTGGCAAGTTCGCCGATAACCGCAGCATTGACCGGTGCGGCTGAGGCTCCCGACGTTCCGGCGAGGCCAATGCCCGCCGCCACCAGGCTCGCAACCAAGATCGTTCGCATCGTGATATCTCCTTCAACCACTAATGTGTACGAACCGCTACTGTGTTCGATCACCCTCGCCCCCAATACCTTTTCGCTGAGCGCACGTTTTCGCGAAAGCAGCACTGCCTTGAAGTATTTCATCGGCACACGACCGTCGCTGACATAATAAGTACTCCGAATTTAGTCTTTTCAACGCTGACGTCGTTCATCTGCTATTCATTTATCGGGCTCATCAAGCTTTCACGAGCACGGCGCATTTTGCAACTCCCTGAGAGATGGTTTGTTCCAGCGGCCAATTGGCAGTCGGTTCATCTGCGTCTTTGTCCACCGGAAAAAAGCGACTGCAGAGACGCAAGTATTGTTGATGAGACGTTCTCTGTTGCGGCGCAATATTGCGGATGAGATGGATGAGATACCAGGTGGGTGTCAATTACAGATGCCCGCAAGTCGCCATCGCACTGTTGGTCGAGAGCGGGCACTTCTCGACATCGGGGTACCGCACCGATGCCGCGCCGCAAATTCCGCGCGAGGCGGATCGACGCTCCCGTCATTGCTTACCGCCTTACCGGGCGTCGTTTTAGTTGCTAGCATCCGACATCAGGGCAGCCGACATCGGCAACAGACATTATGGAGTCCGGTGGTCCGGACGCGACGACGGAGCGAAACATGAGGATCAAGCAGGCATTGTATTTGAGCGCCGCCGCCACTGTGTTGGCGGCATTCGCAACCGGCACGCCGACGCAGGTGCGCGCGCAGGCGACGGCCGTCACAATCGACGGCGACGACATCGGCGGCGTCGTCTCCGGACCGGGCGGACCCGAGGCCGGTGTATGGGTCATCGCGGAGACCAACGACCTCGCCACCAAATTCGCGAAGATCGTCGTCACGGACGACCAGGGCCGCTACGTGATTCCGGATCTTCCCAAGGCGAATTACACCATCTGGGTACGCGGCTACGGGCTGGTGGACTCCCCCAAGGTACAGAGTGCTCCCGGCAAGGTGGTCAATCTCACGGCAACGCCGGCGCCGACCGAAGCCGCGGCGGCAGAGTATTATCCCGGCATGTACTGGTACTCGATGCTTGAGATACCCGGGAAGGACCAGTTCCCCGGCACAGGCGCCAAGGGCAACGGCATTCCGGAATTCATGAAGTCGCAGAACTTCTGGATCGATACCGTGAAAAATGCCTGCCAGTCATGCCATGCGCTCGGCTCAAACGGCATCCGTCATCTGTCCTCGAAACTCGGCACCTTCAAGAACTCCACCGAGGCGTGGGAACGGCGCGTGCAATCCGGCCAGGCGATGGCCAACATGGCCCTCGCCATCAACCGGCTTGGCCCCACCAAGGGCCTCTCGCTCTATGCCGATTGGACCGACCGCATCGCCAGGGGCGAATTGCCGTTCGCCAAGCCGGAGCGGCCGAAGGGCGTCGAGCGCAATGTCGTCATCAGCATGTGGGACTGGTCAAACCCCAAAATCTATCTTCACGATGCCGTTTCGTCGGACAAACGCAACCCGCGGCTCAATGCCAACGGCCTGATCTATGGATCGCCCGAGGAGGCCGCCGACTTCGTGCCGGTGCTTGATCCGGTCAAGAACACCGCGACGATGATCAAGCATCCCTATCTCGATCCGAAGACGCCGTCGACCAAGGAAAACACCATGGGGCCGTCGGTCTATTGGGGCGACGATCCGATCTGGGACAGCCACACCTCGATCCACAATCCGATGATGGACGAGAAGGGGCGCGTGTGGTTCACCGCGAAGCTGCGGCCCGACGAGAACCCGGCTTTCTGCAAGCAGGGCTCGGATCACCCCTCGGCCAAGGTGGCGCCGCTTGCGGCCTCCGGCCGCCAGCTCTCCATGTATGATCCGAACACCCAGAAGTGGTCGCTCATCAACACCTGCTTCAACACGCACCACCTCTACTTCGGTCACGATGCCAACAACACCCTGTGGATCAGCCAGGGTGGCCCGCAGAGCGGCGTGGTCGGCTGGCTCAACACCAAGCTCTATGAGCAGACCGGCGACGAGGTGAAAGCCCAGGGCTGGACGCCGATCGTCGTTGACACCAATGGCAACGGCAAGCGCGACGCCTTCGTTGAGGCCAATCAGCCGCTCGATCCGTCGAAGGATAAGCGCGTGATGGCGGCGTTCTACGGCGTGCAGCCGAGCCCGATCGACGACACCGTCTGGGGCCAGTCGATGGACGTGGGCTTCTCGCGCATGGAGCAGCCAGGCTATATCATCCATCTCATCCCCGGCGCCAACCCGAGCGAGACTGCGCTTGCCGAGCTGTTCGTGCCGCCGGACGAGGGCTACGGCTCGCGCGGCATCGACCTCACCACCGATGGCGTGGTCTGGACCGTGCTGTCGAGCGGCCACATGGCGAGCTTCGATCGCAAGAAGTGCACGCGCCCCATCAACGGGCCCGATGCGCTGTCAGGCAAGCTGTGTCCTGAGGGCTGGACCCTCTACAAATTCCCCGGTCCGCAGTTCAAGGGTGTGACCGACCAGGGCAGCGCCGAGCACGCCTATTACATCTGGGTCGATCGCTACAACACGCTCGGCCTGGGCGAAAACGTGCCGATCGCGTCCACCAACGGCGGCGAATCGCTGACCGCGATCGTCGACGGCAAGTTCGTGACCCTGCGGGTTCCGTATCCGCTGGGCTTCTTCACCAAGAACGCCGATGGCCGCATTGACGATGCCAACGGCGGCTGGAAGGGCAGGGGCCTATGGACCACCTCGGGCACCCGTACCAACTTCCACGGCGAAGGTGGCGTCGACGCGCAACCGAAGGTGTTCAAGCTGCAGATCAGGCCGAACCCGCTCGCCGATTGAGCGCCCGCGGGCGGCCTGCCGCCTGCAACAACGATTGCGGCCCGCGCCGGGATAATTCCGTCGCGGGCCGTATACGTTAGCGATCGGACCGTAGGGCGCAGCAAGAGAAGCTCGTTGCGCCGTTCTCATGCAAAGGCAGGCGATGGTCCCGAGAGAACTCGGGCGCGCTTATTTGAGGTGAAGTGGCGCAATGCAGCGGCGCGATGCCCTTCGCTTATTGCGCCCTACCACCTGCCACCGCTTACTGCGCGTATAGCTGGCCGAGGTAGGCGGTGAGTCGTCCGGCGACAAGGACGCCGGCCCACACTATCATGGTCGCGGCCACGAACCTGTACCCGCGCCGGGAGATCACGCCCTTCGCCTCCCATTCCGGGCTCTCCCGCCGCAATGTGTTGAAATAAAATGCCGTAATCACAACGCCGGTGCAGACCAGGGTGAACTTTATTAAGAACGCGCCGTCAGTGATGTATTTCGACGGCTTGGTCATCCACAAGGTGAATCCGCTGCAGACCTGCAAGACGACCGCGATCCAGACGATTGGGAATAGCCGGCTGAGCGACGTCAGCGGAATCGTGCGGAAGAATCCGAGCAGTCGAAGCCCGAAGATGAAGACGAAACCGATAACAATCGCGGTTCCCCATGCGTGTACGGTAAGCGCGAACGGCCAGCCCCACAGCGATTCGCCTCGCGCCCATTCCGAGAATGCCGAATTTTCCAGATACTCGAGCACTGTTCAATCTCCCTCGGTCGTGATGCCCACGCGGTCGTGCGCTAGCGATCAAATTGGTCCACGGCCTTGTTCAGGCGGTACAGTGCAACAAAAGCAGCGGCCAGAACGCAGGCGTTGACGGCAAGGACCATCAGAAGAATGTTGACGCTGTTGGTCATGATGGCGCTCTCTCCTGATTACAGATACGGCAGCAGGCGGCCGCAGGCGATCACGCCCGCCCAGCACACCAGGACCAGGATGGCAACTGCCTTGGCGAGAGGAGGAGCATCCTCCCCCGCCTTGAGCTTCCACAGTCGGTCCGACAACGAGAAATACAGAATCGCCGTTGCGCCGATCGGAATGAAAGCGATCTTAGGCGC
>Ga0070734_10002536_pt1 | contig 21719 bp, 19 predicted proteins | sample Coa_R1_8_FD_66444 | JGI IMG/M metagenome (GOLD analysis project Ga0070734, IMG submission 66444) | Surface soil microbial communities from Centralia Pennsylvania, which are recovering from an underground coalmine fire - Coalmine... | ecosystem: Environmental > Terrestrial > Soil > Unclassified ...
TGGGCCAAACGGCGCAGGGAAATCAACATTGTTAAGTTTGGTAACTGCCGATAATCCGCAAGCTTACGCCAATGAAATTTATTTGTTTAATAAAAGAAGAGGAACCGGCGAAAGCATTTGGGACATCAAAAAAAATATCGGCTTTGTTTCTCCGGAGCTCCATTTGTATTTTGATTTCAGTGCCACCTGTTTTGAGGTAGTTGCTTCAGGTTTGTTTGATACAATCGGATTATTCCGACAATTAAATCATCAACAAGAAGAAAAAGTTTTACTCTGGCTGAAATTATTTCAGCTTGATAATGTAAAATCAAAAAGATTATCTCAGGTTTCTGTCAGCGAACAAAGAAAAACTTTGTTGGCAAGAGCTCTTATCAAAACTCCTCCATTGCTGATTCTTGACGAACCTTGTCAGGGTTTGGATGATGAGCAAACTGATTATTTCAAAAATCTCATCAATCAAATCTGCGAGGCGTTTGATACTACACTTGTGTATGTGAGCCACTACAAAAATCAAATTCCTGAATGTGTGCATCATTTTCTCCAATTGGAAAATGGTGACGTCATTAAGTAATTATTACTTCTTTATTTTTTCTTTCCGTTTTCTTATATTTATGTAATGCCAAAACTACTACTCTCTTGCTGGTTTTTGGTATTGCTTTTTTGCAATACTGCCAATGCAAAATCATACACTGATGATGAAGCGAAAAGCGAATGGGCAAACCTGCAGAAGAAAACAATTACAGACGAAACATTTCGTCAGGCTTGCGACCTCATACAAGATGTTGGTCAAACCAATCTTAATCTCGCTTATCAATTTCTCGCAGAATATTATTCAATCGTCAAAACAACAGGCAATAAACAATGGGCGCATGTTCTATTGATGAATTGGGCAAAGGCAAAAGAATCATTAACTGCATTTGAAGAAGCTGATTCTCTGTATAGGCTTGCCAGAGAAGATGCATCAGATAACGCAAAAAATTATGATGAAACATTAGTGGGCACAGTGCTGATGTATCTCGAGTGGGGCAGAGGAGATTCGCTTGAAAAATATCTATCACTGGGCGAAAAAGAATGCAGAGGAAATAATGACAAAGAAAACCTGTCATTCATTTATACTTTCAAAGGTTTGTCGAATATGGAAGACACGGCTTCGCTTCGCAAATATCTTGACAGTGCGATCCTTCTTGCAGAAAACCTTCCTGATAAAAATGCATTGTTCACGGCGAAGTATAACCGCGCAGTTTTTTACAGCCAGTTCAATCTGCAACAGCAAGTAACAGAGCTAGGCGAGTTGCAGGAACTGACGAAAGATTCGACATTATCACATAAACCGAGATTTTATGAGCGCACAGCTTTCTCTTTCAGGAAGCCTATTCCGAGTATCTATTATCAACTGATGCTGATGAACCTTCTGTTGACGGATTATGATAATGCCTGGAAATTTGCGGAACTTTTTTATGATGCAACAGTAAAGCCAAATCCCATTGGTGCCCAGGCAGCGCCATTCAACTCCGTCGTAGCAATGGTGAAAGCGTATCAGGGAGATTTTTCTTCTGCAAAAAATTATCTTTCAAAAAGTCTTTCGCTGTATAATATTCCTGAAAATAAAATTTCTTACCCAACGTATCATCTTGCTGCCGGAATGATTGCAGAACATGAAAACAAATTGACTGATGCATTGCATGATTATGAAGCGGCATATAAGAACGGCAACATGGCTTATGGCTTGCATTTGATGCCTCCCGAAATTTATTATGCGCATGAACTGATAGCGAACAACCAAACGGATTCTGCACAAAAATTATTCATGCATCTTGCTCCGATTTTAAAAACAAGATTGTACTCCGCCATCGGGTTTTATTATTATAAATATTACGCGGAGTTGATGAAAGCAAAAGGCAACAATCCTGAATACAATAAAGCGCTGGAAACTTTTTATTCGATAAAAGATTCGCTTGCGAATATCAATCACTATCGCGCCATTCAGGAAGTGGAAACGAGAATGCGCGTGCATGATAAAGAGCAACAGATAATTCGCCTGAACGATGAAAATGCTGCAAAACAAAGAGAGCTTCGCCAGCAATGGATTGGGCTTATCATTTTCACTTCGCTTGCTGCGTTGATTATTGCATTGCTGGTTGCTTATGCAAGAAATCAAAATCACAGAAAATTGCAAGCAGAACAAATTGCGAAGCAAAATGAAATATTGCAGCAGAACAAAATCATGGAGATGCAAAAGCAGCACCGCATTGAAGTGATGCAAGGCGCGATTGATGCTGAAGAAAATGAACGGTATAAAATTGCAGACCAACTGCATGATGAAGCAGGAGGCATGCTGGCATTGGCTTCCTTGAATATTTCATCAGTATTGGAAAAAGGAAATCAGCATGAAGAATCAACAGAGAAAATTGAAAAAGCACACGAGATATTAAACTCTGTTTCAACAACCATTCGTGAAATCAGCCACAGGCTTACTCCGCTTGTGATAGAAAAATATGGATTCAAAAAAGCGATTGAAGACATGGCTCATAGTATCAATCTTTCGGGTAAAGTGAAAGTTGAAACTGTCATCATCGGATTTGAGAATGACGACAAACATCCGATTACATTGCTAAATAATCTTTACAGGATTATTCAAGAGCTTGTTCACAATATCCTTAAACATGCCGAAGCAACAAATGCAAGAATTGAAGTCGTGGAACACGAAAATGAAATTTCTATGATGGTGGAAGATGACGGAATCGGTATTGACAATTACGAACTTTCAAAAGGCAAGGGGCTTGAATCGATTCAATCAAGAATTGCGTACCTTAATGGGAAGATGGAAGTCGAGAAAAAGAATGATAAAGGAACATTAGTTGTCATTGAAATTAATGTTTGATAAATGTAGAAATGGTACTTAAATTAATCATAGCAGACGATCATCCATTATTAGTAGATGGATTGAAAAAAGTGCTGGAAGAAATTGACGGAGCACAGGTTGTCGCAACTGCAGGTAATGGGAGAGAGCTGATCAACCTGTTGCGATCTTCAATCGCAGATATCGTTTTGCTCGATCTGCAGATGCCGAAGATGGACGGCATCGACACGCTGAAAATAGTAAGGAAAGAATTCCCGAAGCTGAAGATCATTATTTTTTCAAATTATGGTCAGCCTAAATTAATCCGCGAAATAAAAAATCTTGGTGCAAATGGCTATCTGCTAAAAAATGTTCCTTCTGCAACTTTGAAACAAGCTGTTGTTGCTATTTCGGAAGGCAACACATGGTTTCAAGATCTTCATCCGGAAATAAAACAGTCAGAATTGCTCACGAATGAATTCATCAAAAAATATCAGCTCACAGAAAGGGAAACGGAAATCATCGGGAAAATAGCAAAAGGACTCACCACTAAAGAAATAGCAGGTGAATTATTTTTAAGTGAATTCACCATCAACACTCATCGTAGGAACATTTGCCGGAAGCTGAATATTTATACGCCCGTGGGACTCATCAATTTTGCAAAAGAGCATGGGCTTGTGTCATGAACAACAAAATATTTCTTCTATTTTTTGCTTAGGGAATAACAGCCTGTTATGCCAAAGCTCAGGCAATGTGCAGATGCATCCTCCGTTGATCCCGGAGTAAGATAATTGATGACACCAAAATCGAAAGCCGCTCTGAGAGATATTTTATCGTTGATCTTATAAGCTGCCATCAGGTCAACACCAATATCTAATCTTTTTAAATCGTCTTCATCAGGGTTATTGCCAAAATGTATTTTTATTTTTTCAGTCGTGTTATCCGATGTGTAATGCCCGCCAACACCAAAAGCAAAATACGGACCTATGCCAAAGCTCCATTTTGCATCTTTATTACCTGATTTATAAATTAGATTGATTGGGATTTTTATGAAAGATACACGCACAGACGCTTTTGTGTCGTAAATAACAGGCTTATACCCCTCATAGGAAAAAAGCACTCTTGCGCCAACTGCTAAATGAGGTGATGTAAGCGCATATTCTCCAAAGCCCCCGAGCTGAAATCCGACATTAGGTGTTCCATGAGGGTCTGCGCCTGGGTCTTTCACGATTGCGCCAGACAAGTTGATTCCTATTTCAGCGCCATATTGCAGATTTTGCGCTTTAAGGCTCACAATGAAAAAGAAACAAGTAACGATAGTCAATAAGTGTTTCATGATTTTCCTTTTTGATAATGCTCAAATTTCTTCCGTAGAGATCATTTTGAAAATACCTACCTCTAACTATTTTCAGATGGTAATTTTTCAAAATAGTTAGGACTAAGTATTTGAAATGGATTTTTGGTAATGGAAATTTGGAATGAGTTTTATTCCCATCACTAACCAAAACCTGGCTCATGAAACAGAAAAATATTTTGTGCCTTGCGTCATCCGCTATTCTTTTATTCTTTTTATTTCTTTTTCAAGGATGTTCAAAAAGTTCAGGAGGTAATAACAGCACTCCACCGGCAACAGACTATTATTTGACGGCCTCAGTCAATGGCAAATCTTTCGCGGCAAATTTTGTGAGCACTACTGATGGCGGCCCCGGCATTGCAGGAACAACAACATCTAATGGAATTCAATTTATAGTTGGCTTTGGCATCCAGATTGTGAACACGAATGACTCCAGCATTTTTGTTATTGTTTTCCCCGCAAACACACCGCTCAACACGCCGACCAGTTTAAGCCCAACAGTAAATACTGGTCTTGTTTATTCTGCAGAATCTTCACCCGGCTCTCCTAATTACAATGTATACGGCACCAACCCTGCTTATGGAGGTTCGGGAACATTTACTATTACCGAGTATGACCAAACAAAAAAAGTGGTTGCAGGAACTTTCAGTGCAACGTTAGGTTCCACAACCAATTCAACAGTGAGCATAACAAACGGGAAATTCCGTTGCACGATCATTGGCACAACAAGCAATTTCCCGCCGAATGTGAAATTTTAGTCTTTGCCAAATTAGATAACACACATGCTTTGATTGTCATTTTAGTTGTAAAACAAAAATTATATGAAATAGCGGGCTGAACATTGATATGCAAAACTGTTGCGAAGGAATTTTTAAAACAATACAACTGCATGCAGTAATTTTTTTTATAATTCTTAAAATATTCAGACATGATAAAAATTTCTTCCAAGATAAAACTGCTGGCATTTACTATTCCATTTTTGATTTTATTAATAATGCCTGCAATACTTTTCTCTCAGGATTTTTCTAAATTTTTTAATGATAATCCCAGGTTCGAAAAATATGCGAAGGATTATAAGTTAATTCCTTCTGAAATTGCCGCTTCAATTGATATTGCAACAATCAAGGAATTTGCAAGTGATTCTGGAGGCAGTTCGCCATTTGAGAACAGGACCTTGCTTTTATATAACCTCTATTTCAGATGGTATCAGGATTTAAAAAAAGAAATTTTTGGGTCAACGGGCCAAAATAATATTGAAACAGGTATTCCCGGCTTTTCAGAAAACAAGAATGCTAAAGCGCATGAGCTTTTGTTGTGCGAGACGTTGGAGTTCGCAAGAAAAGGAGCAAAAGATGCTGAGGGTGGGGGCAAAACAGTTTTAAGTTATTTACAAGTTGCCATTACACTCGACTACCAGTATAATCTTGCGAACGGAGCGATATATGCAGGCATAGGACCCTACTTTGCCTATGGCATTGGAGGGAAATTCAAAGGCCCTGGTTTTTCAGAACCGGCATTTGGTGGACAAGATGGTTTTAAACGATTTGATGCTGGTCCCCGAATAATGGCAGGTTATCTTTTACCTTTCGGCTTAAGTGTTAATGCTGTTTATGATTTAGGGCTTGTCAATTTCGGGAATACTGCAGACCAGGAAACTGCAAAAAATCGTGTATTCAGTGTCAGCGTAGGATATTCAATTACAAAACTTCTTGCAGGAACTAAAAAATAATTATCCTGTTATCAGATTATTGGATCTGAAAGATTGGATTATGTGTAAGTGGATATGAAAGAACAAGAACGTAATTACAAAGTCGATAGTAATACGTACAACAGAATTTTTAGCATCCATCGTAGTTGCGAAATCGGTCATTTGTATATAGGAAAACCCAAATAATATTTCACAAATGTTCAACATTGAAATAGCTCAAATGAGTTATTCTTCATTTTTTAGGAGCATAGTATTTTTATCCTGCATAGAGATGCTGTAGCAGATGATCTTTGGATGTGTTTCAATAAGGTTTATTGAAAATCACAAAGAAACCCTTAAATTGCTTATAGATCAATTAGCTGCTACAACACAATAAAGGCATTCGCCGAATACCATTATGGCATACGTGATTTTGAGTTTGCATTGTGAACAGGTTGAAAATATTTTTAAACCTATAAAATGTAAATCATGAAACGCTCCTTTCCTGTACGCGTACTGCGGCAATCCCTTGCCGTTTTTCTGCTCGCGTTTTTGCTGGCAAAACATTCTTTTGCTCAGGTTGATAATGTGAGCCCGGCATCAACAAAATTTAAGCCGAGTGGAGGTAGTGATTGTGCTACCTGCACTTGCATTTGTATTCAGGGTTCCATTGATTTTGCGAGCCTTCATCTATCAGGATATCCTGGGCTTGCTACCGGATATGGATCTAAAGTTGGGTTTAATTTTGGAGTATTTGCCACGCATCCAATTATGGAAATAGGTCCTGGAAATTTAGCTGTTAGGGGTGGTCTGGAATTCATCCAAAAAGGTGCTAAATATTCTGCCGATCCTGTTAAAGAAACTGTTGGATTGAACTATATAGAGCTCCCTATTGATGCGCTTTTTCAATTCCCTGTGATGGATAATAACACTGTCTTTGCAGGGTTAGGTCCTTATTTTGCGTATGGAGTAGGTGGAAAAGATAAGTATTCAGATGGAACGACAACTGAATCCTCAAGCTCGTTTGGGAGTAATGGGGCTAAGCATTTTGATTTTGGACTTCAATTTATCGGTGGTTTTCGGCTTTCATGCATGGCTTCAATAAGCCTATCTTATGATTTAGGTTTGCTTAACATAGCAAACAGTAATAGCAATGGTTCAGGATATACCATCCATGATAAAAACGGAGTTTTCAGTATCAATCTTTCATATTGCCTCGGCGGCTTAATGAATAAATAAATGTAGTTTCTTATTCCCCTTTTCCCTCGGCGCAGGTCTTTCAAAAGCTTGCGCCTTTTTTATAGTTTATTGATTGTTAATTCATTAGGATTATCTTTTTGTGACCTGTAATTTTTTTGAGATCACTTATTTTCTGATGCTTCAAATTCGGTAATTTTACGCTGCTTCATTAAATTCTTCATTACCCTTATAACTCACTAACCTGGATTCACGAAGCATTGGTTGTACAACTTTCCCATTAATTTTTGCTTGCTGTCCCATTAGTTCTGAATATTTTTTTATCAAATAAAAATTTGTGCAGTATGTATTCGTATGCGTTATTGGAAAAGAACTGTCATTATCTGATTCAGGAAAAAGAAGAAGGCGATATTGAACTCGTAAAAGTAAATTTTGAAACAGATTACTGTGTGCATGTCTCAAAATTTTTGGAAGTAACTGAGTTGGAATGGAAAAAGAAGAGTGATAATATTTTTGAGATACTCGAGTTGCTGGATGATGATAAGGTGAAAGAATGGCAAACGGTTAAAAAGGATAGCGAGAGCAGTATTAATTATGAAGAAGATGAGGAATAATTGATTAATGACGGAATAGATAATTAAAATATCATTCTAAAATTTTTTATCATTCAATTTAAAAAATCGGCCTCGCAAAAAGCGAGGCCAATTTTTTTGACTTAGGTACAAGGTTTACTTTTTTATAAGGCTAACTATAAACAGCAGCACGATTGCGCCACCAGTTGCAATAAGTAATGAGCCCAAAAGGCTTCCGCTGAAAATGCCAAGAGCGCCTGCAATCCATCCACCAATGACTGCGCCGAGTATTCCGACAATGATATTACCAATGAGCCCGAAGCCACCGCCTTTGGTGAGTTGGCCGGCAAGCCAGCCTGCAACAGCGCCCAATAAAATGAACCATAGAAATTGCATAAGAGTTTGTTTTTAGGTTAAGAAAATTGATAAGGATTATAAGCGGAAAAGGTACACTATTAAATAGTTCGAACATCGGACAGAAGCCTCATGTATTTGGGTAATTTTTGTAAAGGATAATTCTTTGCCTCAGGGTTTTGACCCGAGTTTCTTTTTTATAGTTGTTAATACCGGCTGGATATCTGGCGAAAGCTTTAAATAGAAAACTGTAACTGCATATAGACTAATAAACGTAGTACTTCTGATTAAAATCCATACAATGCCGCTTTTGTTCGAGAACAAAAAACTGCAAATGAAGAAATCAGCAATTGCAATCAGTAAAGTGTATACAGTTTCTTTACTGAATGGTTGCATTTCAAATTTTCTGAAAAGAAACAGAAATCGAATGAAGTTGTAAATCGCAAATGATATGAGCGTTGCTACAGCCGGGCCGACAAGGCCGAAATTTTTGGTGAAGATATAAGACAGCGGAAGTGAAATCGAAAGAAGAATAACACCAGTAATAAAATCAAATCTCCAGAATGTTGATGTTCCGATAATCTGTGCATTAACTCCCGTCCCTAAATCAATGATGCAATTTAGCCCGAGAAAGAAAAAAACAGGCTGCGCCTGAAGAAAATCCTTTTGAAGATTGAAAGTATCAATGCCATCTTTAAAGTTCAGCCATATCAACATAAAAATGGCTATTGAAAAAATCAATTGGTTAATGGAAGAGCTTTGATAAATACGGTTTATTTTTTTAATGTCTTTGTCTTTCCATGCTTTTGAAAGTGGTGCAATAGATGAAGCAATAATACCGCGCTGTGGTGCTTGCATGATGCTTGTCATGTATTGGGCTAACATAAAAATGCCTGCATTGGCGAGCCCTTTTGGCATCACCGCAGCAAGAACAATCGGAGAAAACACCGCAGCAACGTTATGCAAAAGATTTGCACTCCACACAAATGCGGCAAGCGCCGCAATTTTTTTCCTGAATTTTTTGGTTACCCTACTGATGGAAAATGTGAAATGAATTTCTTTCATGAAAACAAGATAGATCAGCAATGTAAAAGCGATAATAAGATAGTTTAAGGAAAAAAGTTTTATGAAAGGATCAAAACTGCTGAATATATGTGCTGTTGTAAGAACAATAAGCAGTGTTGTAAGAGCGCGAAACTGAACTTCGCGCAGATAAGTTGTGAAGACGGATTTTTTTTGCTGCCATGCATATGCTTCGAGCAAAGAATATAATGTGAAGCCGAAACCAAAAGGGAAAGTCCAGGAATAATATTTGATAAGATCCTGCGAATTTGCACCGAATTTACGGATGACAAGATTTTTAAAAACAAAGCCACCCATCAACACAAGCACAAAACCTGCAATACCAATAACCAACGCAACCATTGCAAGGTCATTCTTTTTTCTTTCAAGGTTATCTGAATAGTAGGGGAAGAATTTATGTATATATGCCTGCATGCCGAGATTGGCAAATGAAAACATGATATTGGCTATCGAAACAAAAATCCCCGTGAGCCCGTATTGCGTTTGAGTAAAGCCACCTTGTCTTGTGAAGAGGTAAGTATTCAGAAATCCAAATGCAAATCCTAAATACACAATGCCGGAAGAAATAATGCTTTGCCGCCGTATAGTGCTCATGAAACTGATTGAAAATTATTGCTGCAAAGATGCAGTCTTTTATTTAATCGGCTTTTTGAAGTTTGATGTAGAAATTTTCATCCACTGCAAAATTTTCAACACCTTTCATTTTGGTGGATTGCCATTGTTCCGTTGGATGCAGCCATTGTTTTTTCCCGCCAATCAATTTCACGGGCATATTAAATCCTGCAACACAATTTGTCCATCTGTAAGAAAACTCATTAGTGCCGGTTTTATATTCCAGCACGGGAATTTTCGTTGTGCGCAGATACTGATCAAACACTTTCGAAAAATCTTTTTTGGCGTGAGCGCTGATATAATCTTCAATCTGTTTTGTTGTAACTGTCTGGTGATAAAAATCTTTATTCAACCCTCTCAAAATTTCTCTGAACAAAGAATCATTGTCAATAATATGCCTGATCGTGTGAAGCATGTTGCCGCCTTTGTAATACATATCACCTGAGCCACCTTTATTGACGCCGTAGTATCCGATGATCGGCCTGTCGTTTGTTATTTTTTTTCTCGTGCCAATGCAATATTCATTGCCGGCTTCAATCCCATCCTGGCAATCGGTATATAAAGTTTCTGTGTAATTGGTGAAACCTTCATGCACCCACATATCAGCTTCTTCCTTGCAGGTGATATTATTTCCAAACCATTCATGCCCGCTTTCGTGCACAATAATAAAATCCCATTTCAAGCCCCAGCCTGTTTGTGATAAATCTTTTCCGAGATAACCATTTTCAAAACGGTTTCCGTAGGCCACCGCGCTTTGATGTTCCATGCCAAGATGTGGAGCTTGCACTAATTTGTATCCATCTTCATAAAACGGATAAGGCCCCATCCAATATTCAAAACAACGAAGCATGCTGTCTGCCTGTTTGAATTGTTTTTTTGCTTTTTCAAGATCATAATCGAGCACCCAATAATCACAATCAAGCTTTCCTTTCTCGCCATTAAAATCCTCATGCCACGTAACGTACTTGCCGATATAAGGAATGATATTGTAATTGTTGATTGGATTTTTCACTTCCCATCTGTAAGTATCAGTTCCATCATTGTTTGATTTTTTTTCTTTCAGTCTTCCATTGCCGACAGCAATCAATGTATCAGGAACAGTGATCGTCAATGATGCGCCATTATCAGGCTCATCACCGAGATAATCTTTGCAGGGAAACCAAACACTTGCGCCCAAACCTTCGCAGGCAACGCTCATCCACGGCCTACCCAATTTGTCTTTTGTGAAAATCCATCCGCCATCCCAAGGGGGCTTAATTGCTTCGCGGGGCTTGCCGTGATATGAAATTTTAATTTTTTCAATTTTATTTTCGCTAAGCTTTATTGGGAATTCTATCCAAAAAACATTTCCGCTTCTTGAATATTTCAACTGTTTTTTATTCCATTCAATAGAAATTATTTCAAGCGGTTCCTGCAAATCTATTTGCATTTTGCTTTCACTATGTGTTACTTTAAAAGAAATTTCATTGCTGCCGTTAATTGTTTTGGTTGCATAATCCGGCTTCACTTCAATATCATATCTCAGCACATCCCACCACGCTCTTTCAGGTGTCACTGAACCTCGCAAAGTATCTGCATGCGTAAATTTTTTTTCTTCGGTTTGTGCCATGCATGATTGCATGATCAAAAAACATACAGCATAAAAACAAATGCTAATCGTCCTCATTGCTAAAATCTTTTAATAATCAAATGAAGATAAAAAAACATACCGCAATAAATTCATAAATAATTTTCTGCTGTTATTACCAAATCAATAATTCGCTAACTTTATGTCTCACCAAAGAAAAAGGAGGTATTCATGCTATCTACAGATAAATCATGGACGCCTTCGGTTAATTTCGCTTAACCGGGCTTTCTCCAAAAAATAATCTGCTGACCAACTGGTCAGGAACCACCTTAACGGGTGGTTTTTTTCTGATCTGGATGAACGTTTGATAACGCGATATGCTTTTAAACGCAACTGATTTTTCGTAATTTTAGGGAAAGCTTGTTGTCATGAAAAATAAAACCTATTCTTTCGGTCGATGTATCCTGACCATTGTTATCATTTTTCTATCTATAGAGTCTTATTCCCAGGATCAGAGTTTGAAAAATATTGAAGCAGTTCAACCGGCTTTTACAAGCTCTTCTGACCTTCAGTACCTGATGGGAGAGCGCATATACAACAATAAAGCAGGAACAGACGCAAATGTTCTTTTATACCCGAATTGGCAAAGGGGAGTTGTGAATTTCAGCAACGGAAAACAGTTAAGCGATGTTGAGCTTGAGTTTAATCTTGCCCGCAATGAACTGTATTTTAAAAATAATGACAGGCCTAATCTTTTTGCAGACCCGGTAAAGTCATTTTATATCATCGATACATCGAATGGTGTTTCTAAGATCGCATTTTTTAGCAATGGTTATCCGAATTTAGACCATCGGACAAATAAAGCTTTTTATCTCGTGTTAAATTCAGGCGCTGCCTTGCATTTATTGAAATATGTGTCGGTAAAAAAAGAAGAACAATATGAGTATGGATCTGCAAGCAAAACGGTATACGATCTTTCTGAAGATCTGATTGTGTATGATGTTAAAAGCAATTCGCTTAAAGCAATTAAGAATAATATATCTTCTTTAATAAAAGCTTTGCCTGCATACACTTCAGTAATACAGAAATCACTTGCAGGTAAAAAAAGCTATTTAACTGATAGCGAAATTCTGGCGATTGTTCAACAAGTGAATAATGCAATATTATAAAGTATTCAAAAGAATCAGCACTTTTTCTCTTCATTCGCCTTTGTCTTCTTCTAAATCATCATGGTCATCACCACCAAGACTATAATAATTATTCTCTTCATCTTCTTCACCGATGGCTTCATCAGCATCGTCTAATTCTGATCCCGGAACATCTAGATCGTTATCGCCCAATTTATTTTTCGTTTTCTTTTTTTCAAGCTTGGGGTTATCATCTCCATCGATTGATCCTGCCTTTTCGCCCTTGTTATAAATATCTTCACTGGCATCATATTCGGGATCGCCATAAATTTTGGGTTTGCTGTTTTCTTCTTCGCTTTTCTTTTTCTTATCCATAAAAAATATTTTTAGTGAATGTTTTAATTGTTCATGCAAATTAGTCAACCTATATGACGATGCAATAGTTTATTTCGACGAGAGGTGAATGAAGACGCCGGCAAAAAAAATGCTCATCCCAATTTTTGATTGATATATTTTCTGCAAGGTTTCTCGATCGCGTAATAAGTAATGGATGATAATGCGATCAGCAATAAAACATACAAGCAGCAAAACATCAGCCCACTTGAAAAGTCAATATTCAGTTTGCCTCTGCCAACTCCGGTAACGCCAGGTAGGCGAATGCCATGTGAGAAAGGCACCTGAAAAAATATCTGCATCATATAAATAGAGAAAGAAATATCGCCAATGAACTGAAGAACTTTGGTGTTGCAGGCTTTGTGAACAAAACCTTCATTGCTTGCAAAGCTCAACACTAATAAAGAAAACAACACTACACAAATAGCATCATTCACCGCAAAATGAAGTGCTGCAATCATGAGCAATAAAAGCAGCACTGAAAAAATATCTTTCTGAAATATTTTTTTAACGGAAGCAATTTGATAAGCCTGGTAAATAATCATGCCGCACATAAAACCAGCGAGCCCGCGCAGAAAACCATAGTCATAAGTAGAATTGATATTATGAGGCACAGGTGCTGACGGATATAGTGGATTTTTTCTCGGCAACAAATACATGATGCTGTAATAAGCACCGATGATGAACAAAATGAAAAAAATAATTGATAATGCTTTTTTCTTGTTAATAGATAAGGCAAGCAATGGAAATACCATATAGCTCCACCATTCCGGGCTGATGCTCCAGGACGGAATATTCCATGTGTATATTTTAGTGACGTAAAAAGAATGCAGCAACAGAAAATTTGCCGGCAATGCTGAAATATCTTCAATCAATTTTGCCTGAGAATCCGGTTGTGGCAAAAACTGAATGAATACAATCAATGCTAACAAAGAAAAAAAATGCAATGGATAAATTCTCGCAAACCTTGCAACGATAAATTGCCTGAAGGATTTTTTTTCAATGGCAGCTTCAAAAGCTTTTCCATAAACATGGAACATGATGAAGCCGCTCATGATAAAAAATAAATCAACCATCAAATAGCATTTATCGAAGAACATGGTTTGCTGTGAAGGAATGAAACGTGCAATGGCCATTTCAAAATGAAAGATGGCTACCAGCAAAGCCGCAATGCCACGCAACGGAGTCAGATTGGAAATATATTTGGCATTGTGCAGCATTAATCAGTAGATGAAAACAGATTGATTGAATGTTGAAGATAAAAGAAAATATTTCATTTATGCATTGAAGATGTATAAAAACAAAAGGGAACTCAAATTTTCACTTGAATTCCCTTGAATCTTGTTCCTTGGATCTTCTTTACTGCTTCTTCAACTTATCCTTGAACGCTTTCTCAAACTTCTCCACTTTAGGCCTGATTACGAATGAGCAATAAGGATAAGAACCATGTGTGTTGTAATAATTCTGATGATAATTTTCTGCTGGGTAAAAATTAGTAAATGCAGTAATCTCTGTCACGATTGGCTTGTCATAAGCTTTATTTTTATCAAGCTCGGTTTTATAATGTTCTGCTTTTTGTTTTTGTTCTGCATTGTGATAAAAAACGGCACTGCGATATTGCGGCCCCACATCATTTCCTTGTCTGTTCAAAGTAGTCGGGTCGTGGCTTTCCCAGAACACTTCCAGCAAATCATCAAAAGAAATCTCTTTCGGGTCGTATATGATTTGTAATGCTTCTGCATGGCCGGTTGTGCCTGTACAAACTTCTTCATAAGAAGGATTTTTCACCTGTCCGCCTGAATAGCCGGAAGTCACTTTCAGCACGCCTTTCAGCCTTTGAAAAATAGCTTCGGTGCACCAGAAGCAGCCGTTCGCAAAAGTGGCCGTGTCGGTCTTGACACCGGCTGGAATAGTTGTTTCGCTCATATTTATATTTTGTGTGTTAGGTTCTTCGCAGGAGCCCGTTAGCAGCGCCATCGATGCAATAAAAGCAAAAATGCTCATAGTTTTCATTTTAATGATGTTATGCAAAATTAAATTCATTTACGATGCAAATTAGCTTTCGGTTCTTGCCAATTATGTAAGCAATATGACAATTGAAAGGCTTTAAATGTTTGTTAACAACTGTCGAGAATTTACGATTTTAGATATACGATGTACGATTTCTCCTATTTGTGCTTCATTATTAATTTTTAATTCTTAATTATTAATTGTTTTGTCTTTTTGGTCACGAGCATTTATCCTCTCCTCACCATCCTTGCGTCGCACTCTTGTACACTAACAATTCTATGGAGCGTTGGTTCACAACCTGCGACTTCAAGCAAGGCATCTGACGGTTGCAAATAATCATAAGTTTTGGCAATGATTACCATCCGTCTGATGCCTTTATTTTCTCGTTCCTTATTCCTAATTTCTTATTTCTAATTTCAATGCTAACTTTATCCATTAAAAATCAACAGGAACTATCGCATGAAGTTTTTCCCCGAATCGGCATTGACACAACTGGAATTCGACAAAGTGAAGGCATTGCTCGCTGCGCATTGCAAAACTGAATATGCTTCAGAAAAAGCGAATAACCTGCGCATACATACAAGGCGGGAATTCATTGAGCTGGAATTGCAGCAATCGAATGAATTCAAATTATTGATTCAGCATGCACAATATTTCCCGAATGATTATGTCCTAAATCTTTCAAAAGAATTAAAACTGCTGGGCATTCCCGGAGCAGTTTTAAAAGGCGAAGATTTTCTGGAAATCAGAAAGCTCGCAGAAAATATCAAGAACATTTTTCGCTGGTTTGATAATGAAAAGAAACTCGCGTATCCGGCGCTCGCCAAAGTAATTGAACATACGCATTATGAAAAAAAGATTATTGCAGAAATTGATGAAATCATCGATGAAAGCGGGAATGTGAAAGACAGTGCTTCCGAAGCGCTTGCAAATATCAGGTTAAGCTTATACCGCAAGCGCAATGAGCTTCGCCGTGCATTCGACAGAATTTTATCAAAGCTTGCCAAAGCTGGCTATGTTGCAGAAACGGAAGAAGCATTTTTAAATGGAAGGAGAGTTGTCGCCATTTTTGCCGAGAACAAAAGACAAGTGAAAGGAATTCTTCACGGTGAAAGCGACACGCGAAGAACATCTTTCATTGAGCCGGAAGAAACAATCGGTTTAAACAATGAAGTGTTTTCTCTGGAGCATGCAGAAAGCCGCGAAGTGCATCGCATTCTGCGTGAGCTCACGGGCAAACTTTCCGGTTATGCCTCACTGTTATCGACTTATCATGACATTCTCGGCGAGTATGATTTCATTTCAGCCAAAGCAAAACTGGCTGTTGATATCAATGGCAATCATCCGTTGCTGAACGATAAAGCGCATGTTCATTTGAAAGAGGCTCATCATCCATTATTATATCTCTATAATAAAAAAAATCAAAAACCAACGATTCCGACAAATATTGAATTGAATGAAAAGAATCGGATTCTTGTAATCTCCGGCCCAAATGCAGGCGGCAAAACGGTTTCATTAAAAACAGTCGGGCTTTTGCAATTGATGATACAAAGCGGATTATTAATTCCTGTTCACCCAAATTCCGAGCTTGGTATTTTTAAGCAATTGATGATTCATATCGGCGACACGCAAAGCCTGGAATTTGAATTGAGCACTTACAGCTCACATTTGATGAACATGAAATATTTCATGGAAAATGCCAACGGGAAGACTTTATTTTTTATCGATGAATTAGGAAGCGGCAGTGACCCGAATCTTGGCGGCGCATTTGCAGAAGTGATTTTGGAAGAATTAGTGCGCAAACATTCTCTCGGAATTGTGACCACGCATTATCTGAATTTAAAAGTGATGGCAAACAAAACACCGGGCATCATCAACGGCGCGATGGCATTCGATGAAAAAAATCTTCAGCCATTATATAAACTGATTATCGGCAAGCCTGGTTCGTCATATACTTTTTCAATTGCAGAAAGAATTGGTCTTGAACCAAGGTTAATCAAGCGTGCGAGAGCACTTGTTGAAGAAGACCATTTCCGTTTGGATAAATTATTAAACAGAACAGAACAGGATTTGCAGAATATCGAGAAAGAGAAAAAAGAATTGCAAAAGCTGATGAAGGAAAATGAGCGGTTAAAAAAAGAAATGGAGATATTGATCAACAAAGAAAAGCATCAGCAGCAGGTTGAATTGCTGAAACAGCAAAATAGAATTTCAGAAGAGCGCATCACGTATTTAAAAGAAATGGAGCGCAAGTTGAAACAAATCATTTTCGATTGGCGCAAAGCTGAAAACAAGAATGAAGTGATTAAGCAAATGCAGGCACTTCTTTTTCATCAAAAGGAAAAACAGGTGAATGAAAAAGTGAAAAAGAAATTCGATTTGAAATACACAGAAATTGGCGGAGAAGCAAAAGTGGGAGATAAAGTGATGATGAAAAAAAACCATCAGGTTGGTACGCTCAGAGAAGTGCGCGGAAAAAAAGCCGTTGTGCAATTAGGGCTTATTCCGATTACAGTCGAACTAAGCGAGCTGACTGTTGTGAAAGACAAGCCGCTGGAAGAAATAGCAAAATGAAGTTGAAGTATTATTATCATTTTTTGCTTACAAATATTAAAACTTAAAGAAAATGAGCCAGGCATTTGTGAAAGAAGAGGACGGTCAATGGTTGCATGATGTGCCACCGACGCTAACTGCGTTGATAAACTATCTGACCAGAGAAAACAATGGCATCCGTGTATATGAAAAGAAAAATTATGCAGGTGCCAAAGGGAAAGAAGTGCATGAAATGAGCAACGGTCTGGCATATTCGAAGGATACGGACGGAAAATGGTATGTTGTATAAACTTTAAGAAAGAATCTGCTGATATCAGTGAAATGGCAAACTTGTGGCAGCAAATTTGAATAAGAGGTTTGGAGTAACTTACGGCGGAAAGCATGGCTACGAGTGCTGCACCTATGGCGGATAAAAAAGAAAAAATAAAGAGACCTTTATACAAGCGCATCCTGCGGGTGCTTTTCATTTCAATATTGATTTTGCTGCTGCTGTTGATTGCAATCGGGCTGCTCATTCAGACTGCGCCTGTTCAAAATTTCCTGAGAGGAAAGGCGGTTACTTATCTGCAAAATAAGCTTCACACAAAAGTGGAGATTGGCAAAATTTATATAGGCTTTCCAAAGAATATAATAATAGAAAATGTTTTTCTGGAAGACCAGAAGCACGACACTTTGTTTTCTGCCGGAAAGCTATCCGTGGACATCAGTATGTTGAAATTGCTCCACAGTGAGGTGGAAATTAGTGATGTCTCGTTGCGTCAGGCAACCATAAAAATCAAAAGGCAATTGCCGGATACGGCTTTCAATTTTCAGTATATTATTAATGCATTTTCATCTCCAGATAATAAGACTGAAAAGAAAACGGATACTTCATCAACAAAAATTTCAATCAAGGATATTTCGTTAGATGATATCAGAGCTGTTTATGATGATGCGGTAACAGGAAATGATGTAGATGTTTTGTTGAAGCATTTAGCTGTTCATGTAAGCGAGCTTGATTTAAAGAATCAATATTTTGAGATCCCGGACATTAGCATTGATGGGCTAAAAGGAAAAATATATCAGAATGAACCTTTAGTTAAAACTTCTGTTGCAAGTGCTTCATCCGGCAATGATGCTTTGCCGAAATTTAAGTTTAGAAATATTTCGTTGAAAAATATAAGGCTTGATTATCGAAATAATCCTTCTCAATTATTTGCAGAAATGGATGTGAAAAATCTTTCTGTTCAGGCTAATGTTTTTGATTTAAATAAACAAACAATCAATCTTGATAAAGTCGAACTATCAAATACGACAGTTTCTGTTCGGTTAGGCAAAGGCGTTAATAAAAAAATAATCCCAAAAATAAATTCTGCGACACCAGATTCGTCTGGTTGGAGAATCATGGTGAAAGAATTATTATTGGATGATAATAACATTGCTTTTGATGATGATAATGCTCCTAAACAAAAAAAAGGGATGGATTATGCTCATCTCAAAAGCAGCGGCACAACATTGCATGTCAGCAATCTTTTGTATTCCAACGATTCGATTGCAGGAAATATTTCAAAAGGAGTGCTGGCGGAACAATGCGGATTTAAACTACAAAATTTTCAGGGAGATTTCTTGTATGCAAAGAAAGAAGCTTATATCAAAAACTTCAGGATACAGACACCGGGCACCTTGTTGCAACGCTCAATCGTGATTGATTATCCATCAATAGAAGCGCTGAAGAAAAATATCAAGCTGCTTATGCTTGATATTGATTTGAAGAATGCGAAGATTCAGGCAAAAGATATCCTCACATTTGCTCCTTTTCTTGATACAATGGCTGCCCTTAAAAACCCCAACACTGTTTTTGTAATCAACGCAAGAATAAAAGGCAGTATCTCGGATTTAAGAATTGAGCAGCTTCAATTTTCCGGTTTACAAAACACAAAGATTGAAGCAAGTGGGTTTGTGAAAGGATTGCCTGACATGAAATCATTGCAGACAAGTTTGAATGTAAAAAATATTAGTACGACAAGAAGCGATATTGAAAGTTTTATATCTAAAAATAGCTTGCCATCTAATATTACGATTCCTGAAAGATTGGATGTGAGCGGACAAGTGAAAGGCGATATGAAAAACCTGGTTACAGATTTGACTTTGAATTCAAGCGCAGGAAAAGCTACTGTGAAAGGGAATTTCAGAAATCTGGATGATGCAAAAAATATTGCCTATGATGCAAACATCGCAACTCAGGATTTAGATCTTGGTTATATTTTAAAGGATGACAGTACCTATGGAATTATTACGATGCAGGCAAAAGCAATTGGTCATGGCACTGATCCCAAAACTGCCAATGCAAATATTGAAGGATCGATACAATCTGCTGTTTATAAAAAATATAATTATCATAATGCGCACATTAAGGCTTCTCTCGCCAACCATATTGGGAAAGCAGACATCACCATTCACGATCCGAGTATCAGTTTGTCGCTGAATGGTTCGGCAGATTTCAGTACAAAATATCCGGCAATAAAAATTAAGTCGACCATTGACAGCATTAAAACAAAACCACTTCATTTCACGACAGATGATATTGCGTATCATGGATTGATTGATGCAGATTTCCCGGTCAGCAACCCTGATAGTTTGGATGGAAATTTATTTGTTGAGAATTCTTTGTTAGTAATGAATGGGAAGAAAATAAAGATGGACACTATCAAAGTTTCAGCGGGGAAAACTGATAGCGGGCAATTTCTTCGGTTATATGCAGACGTTATGAGCGCAGAGCTTCATGGAAAATACAAGCTTACAGAAATGGGAAATGTTTTTCAGCAATTGATAGAGCCTTATTTTTCAACGGCGAAAAGTAAACCTGTTCAATTGCAGCCATATCATTTTTTTGTTTCTGTTTCCATTCACAACGGACCGATTATTAAAGAATTTGCTCCGACACTTAAGCGGCTTGACCCTATTGTGTTTTATGGAAATTTTGATTCGGAAAAAGGCTGGGGCGCAGATTTGAATTCTCCGCTGATTTTGTATGCAGATTCAAGAATCCAAAACCTAAAGCTGCATGCAAAACCTGATGGGAAAACTTTGAACATACAGACTTCATTGCAGCAATATGCGAGTGGAAAAAATTTTTCTTTATATAACACTTTACTCAATGCTTCCATTGCAGATAACAAGATTGATTTTGCATTGAATATTCAGGACAAATCATCCAAAGATAAATATCATCTCGCAGGATTGGTGCAGAGCAAAGATTCCGGTGCTTACTATTTTTCATTGAAGCCGGAAAAACTTTTGTTGAATTATGAGAAATGGAATATCGCAGGCGATAATGCAATAGAATATTCTTCTGCAAAAACAACAGCTCATCATTTCAACCTGAACAAAGGCTCAGAAGAATTGAATATTAATAGCAACTCTGGTGAAACAAATGCACCACTCGAGATATCTTTCAATAAATTTTTATTATCGACAATAACAGGTTTTGCAGGAACTGATTCTTTGCTTGCAAATGGTGAGCTTAACGGAAAAGTGGTGGTTAAAGATTTGCCATCAAAACCAACTTTTACCAGTGATCTGAAAATAAAAGAGTTGAGCATTTACAAAGACACTGTTGGCGACATTACATTGAAGGTTAACAACACGGAAGAAAATAAATTTTCTGCGGATGTTCATATCACCGGACATGGCAATGATGTTGCATTGAATGGTGATTATTATGTGAAGCCTGATAATAACAGCAATTTCGATTTTGCATTAGATATACGAAACCTTGAACTGGCTTCGGTTGTAGGCATTTCAAATGGCGCATTGAAAAGTGCATCAGGTGCAGTGAATGGGAAACTTACTTTCAAAGGGACAATTGATAAACCAGATGTCAATGGAAATATAGCTTTCAACAAAGCTGTACTTACACCAGCAATGCTCAACAGCAGTTTCTCTATAGACGGGCAAAAATTTGAAGTGGATAATGATGGATTTAATTTTGATAACCTTACTATTTTAGATTCTTCAAAAAATAAATTAGTGCTTGATGGCAACGTGAACACCAAAGATTACAAACATTATAATTTTGATCTTTCCATCAATGCAAGAAATTTTCAGGCACTGAACAGCACCAAACGAGATAATAAATTATACTACGGACAATTGTTCTTTAACGCGAGGCTCGATATTAAAGGAACCGAGTTGCAACCTGTGGTTGACGGAACGCTGAGAATAAATAATAAGACAAAACTCACTGTCGTGATGCCGCAAGATGAGCCCGGTGTTCAGGACAGAGAAGGCATCGTTCGGTTTGTTGATTTGAAATCTCCGCAGCGTGATTCAATTTTGAATGCAGGTTATGATTCAGTCGGAAAATCTGCGCTTAGAGGATTTGATATATCA
>Ga0070734_10002537_pt1 | contig 21715 bp, 22 predicted proteins | sample Coa_R1_8_FD_66444 | JGI IMG/M metagenome (GOLD analysis project Ga0070734, IMG submission 66444) | Surface soil microbial communities from Centralia Pennsylvania, which are recovering from an underground coalmine fire - Coalmine... | ecosystem: Environmental > Terrestrial > Soil > Unclassified ...
GGGGGACCCAGGATGTTGAAGATCGCCTCGCGGACCTTCGAAGCGGTCGGCCGCGTTCGCGACCCGCGAGGAACAAAGAGACGCCGGCCACGATCCAGGCCGCCGGTGAGACGCATGTGCTACACCTTCCTACCTCGTTCGGGCGTCCGGGTCAATCGCCGACGCTGCTGAGCCGCGTCAGAAATCGGCGCGCGCGGGCCGGGAAATGTCTGCCCGCCGGCCTCCGACGTGGCCGCAGCCCAGGCGGGAACATGGCCGCAGGCCAGGTCGAATGACGAGCAAAAAACAGCTAAGAAACCCGCCATTTCCGACAACATCGGCGCCCAAGTTGGGCTAAACTGCTCGGACGCTATGTCCCGGGTTGGCGCCTTCTTCGATGTCGACCGGACGCTCGTCTCCTGCAACACCGGGCGCCTGTTCCTGCGAGACCTCCGGCGCCGGGGCGAGATCTCGTTCTTCCGCGCCCTCCGGGCCCTGGGCTGGATGGCCAAATACCACCTGTCGCTGATCGACCTGCAGTGGGTGGCGGCGCGGGTCGCCTCCCAGATGGCCGGCTGGGCAGAGCAGGACTTCGCCGACCGTTGCCGGCGCTGGGTCGAGGACGACGTCCTGCCGCTGGTCGTCCCCGGGGCGCACAGCCGGATCGCCCGGCACCGGTCCGAGGGGCACCTGCTGGCCATCCTCTCCTCGTCGCCGACCTACGTGACCCGGCCCATCGGCGAAGCGCTGGGGATCGAAGAGGTCATGTCGACCCAGTTCGAGGTCACCGGCGGCCTCTTCACCGGCCGTCTGGTCGGCCCCGCCTGCGTCGGGTCGGGCAAGGTCCACTGGGCCGAGCACCTGGGCGCGCAGCGGGACCTGAACCTCGGCGAGAGCTGGTTCTACACCGACTCCTACACCGACCTGCCGATGCTCGAGCGGGTCGGCAACCGCGTGGTGGTGAACCCCGACCCGCGCCTGAAGCGGACCGCCAAGCGCCGCGGCTGGCCGGTTCAGGACTGGCGCGAGCCGGGCCCCGCGCCGCAGCCGACCCCGGAGGTGATCGCGTGAGCGTCTATTCGGCCCCCTGGTACACGCCCGCCGTGCAGCGGATCCTCGATCTGGCCCTCGAGGAGGACGTCGGCCGCGGCGACGCGACGACCGCGGCGGTGATCGACGAGACCCAGGAGGCCGAGGCCGAGATCGTCGTCCGCGAACGGGCCGTGGTCTGCGGCCTGGGGGTGGTCGAGGCCGTCTTCACCCGCTTCGACTGGCGGACCCGCCTGCGCATGAAGGTCGCCGACGGCGATCCCGTTCATCCCGACGCGGTCGTCGCCTCGGTGCGCGGCCCGGCGGCGGCGCTGCTGGCCGGCGAGCGGACCGCGCTGAACTTCCTCCAGCACCTGTCGGGGATCGCCACCGTGACCCAGGCCTACGTGGCGGCGACCGAGGGGGCCAAGCTGCGCGTCACCGACACGCGCAAGACGACCCCCGGCCTGCGCGCGCTGGAGAAGTACGCCGTGCGGACGGGCGGCGGCGTCAACCACCGGCCCGATCTCGGCTCGGGCATCCTGATCAAGGACAACCACGTCGCGCTCTGCGGCTCGGTCCGCGAGGCGGTGCGCCGCGCGCGCGCGAACGCCCCGCACACGCTGCGGGTGGTCGTCGAGGTCGACACCATGGCCCAGCTCGACGAGGCGATCGAGGCCGGCGCCGAGGGCGTCCTGCTCGACAACTTCCAGACCCGCGACATGACCGACGCGGTCAAGCGCATCCGCGACCGGCGCCCGCAGATGGTCGTCGAGGCCTCGGGCGGAATCACCCTCGACCGCGTGCGCGAGGTCAGCAAGACGGGAGTCGACGTCATCTCCGTCGGCGCCCTCACCCACTCCGCGCGCGCCATCAACTACTCGTTCGAGATCCGCCCGGTCGACACGTCGCCGGCGCGCGACCCGTCCGGCGGGTAGGCGCCGACCGACTCTCCCGGCGGCGCTGTCCGAATTCGGACGGCGCCGAAGCTCGACGGTGGAGGGCTGACAGGCCGCGCCTCTCCGGGGCGCGCGTCTCCGGAACGACGGCGGCGTGACCTCTGGCACAGCGATTGATGTCGTCGGGCGGTGAGGAGACGACCATGAAGAGAATCGCGATCGCGGCCGCGTCGGTTTGGGGGGCAGTTTTCTTCGTCCTGACGGCGCCGGCGCAGGCGGCCGAGGCGACGCCGTCGGGGTCTCGATCGAGCGGTAGCGGCGCCTGGGCGGCGCGCGTGTAAGCTTCGGCCGCATGGACGGCGAACAGCTCCGCGCGCGGCTCGGGACGCGGTGGCTCGGGCGCGCGTTCGAGTGGCACGCCGAGTGCGCGTCGACGAACGATCTGGCCGGCGAGCGGGCTCGCGGCGGCGCCCCCGCGGGGCTGGTGGTGGTGGCCGACGCGCAGACGAAGGGGCGTGGGCGGCTCGGGCGGACGTGGCACTCACCGGCCGAGGAGAACCTCTACGCCTCGATTCTCCTCCGGCCCAGCCGGCCGCCCGCGGAGATCCCGTCGCTCACGCTGCTGGTGGGCGGGGCGGTGGCGGACGCGCTGGAGACCCTCGGGCTCGCGCCGCGACTCAAGTGGCCGAATGACGTCGAGCTGCTCGACGAGAGGGGCCAGCGGCGGAAGGTGGCCGGCATCCTGACCGAGATGGCCAGCGCCGGCCCCAACGCCTCGCATGTGGTGGTCGGCGTCGGCATCAACGTCAACGGCACCGACTTTCCGCCGGAGATCGCCGACCGGGCGACCTCGCTTCGGCGCGCGCTGGGACGCCCCCTCGACCGGGTGACGGTGCTCGCCGCGGTGCTGGGGACGCTCGAGCCGCTCTGCGAGGCCTTCGAGCGGCGGGGCCCGGCGGCCGCGGTCGAGGCGTTCGCGGCCCACGCCGCGTTCCCCGCCCCTTGTCGGGTGACCATGCCCGGACGGCCGCAGGAACGGCTGGCGGGGACGGCGCTGGGGGTCGACCCGGATGGTGCCTTGCGTTTACAGGACGAGACAGGGCACATTCACCGCGTCATCTCCGGAGAGATCTCGTAACTATGACCACCTTCCAATCGCTGGTCCTGGGCGTCGTCCAGGGCGTGACCGAGTTCCTTCCCATTTCGTCGACCGCCCACCTGCGGATCGTCCCCGCCCTGCTCCACTGGGACGACCCGGGGGCGGCTTACACCGCCGTCCTGCAGCTCGGGTCGCTGGTCGCCGTCATCGGCTACTTCCTGCCCGAGCTGATGAAGATGCTGGCCGCGGCGGCCGCCGCGGTGATGGACCGCTCGCGCCCGCCGACCCGGCCGGCGCGCGAGCTCGGCTACCTGGTCGTCGGCACGCTGCCGGCCGGCGTGGCGGGCGTGGCCTTCAAGCACGCCATCGAGGGGTCGCTGCGCTCGCTGTGGGTGATCGCGGCAGCGCTGGTGGTGGTGGCGCTGCTGCTGGCCGTGGTCGAGAAGACCGCGCGCCACACGCGCGCCTTCGACGAGATCACCCTGCGCGACGCGCTCATCATCGGGTGCGCGCAGGCGTTCGCCGTCATCCCCGGGGTCTCGCGCTCGGGGAGCACGCTGATGGCCGCCATGGCGCTGGGCCTCACCCGCGAGGCGGCGGCGCGCTTCTCGTTCCTGCTCAGCGTCCCGGTCGTCGCGGCGGCCGGCGTGTTCGAGATGCCCAAGGTCCTGCGCGCGCACGATCTGGCGGGCAACACGCTGGTCATCGGCCTGCTGGCCGCGGCGGTGGCGGGCTACGCCAGCATCGCCTGGCTGCTGCGATTCCTGCGCGCCCGCAGCACGATCCCGTTCGTCATCTACCGGGTGGCGCTGGGGTTGGTGCTCATCGCGATGCTGGCCACCGGCAAGCTCTAGCTCACGGCGCGAGGCCCGGCGGGGCGCTGCCGCAGCTGTAGCCGAGATCGACCTGGCCGATCGGATCCGCCATCGCCTGAGCGCAGCTGCTGCCGTTGAACACGATGCTCGTCGTGCTGGACGGCGCGAACGACCATCCGTTGGTGGGGTCCTCGGAGATCGGCACCGACTCGCCGTTCAGCTCGAGGCTGACCTGCAGCTGGGCGTCGACGACCGGAAACGGAAGCGGGAGCAGGCACGACCCGGTGGGGTACATCGAGGTGGGCACGGGCGGGAACTGCGGGCCGAAGTCGGCGATGGTGTAGTAGCCGTACGAGCTCGACGACGGCTCGCCGCCGGCGGCCGCCATCTGTTCGAGCGTGTCGGCGGTGGCGGTGTCCCAGGCGGGCACGATCGCGGCCACGAAGGTGGGGACGCCGTACACGTACGCGTCGGAGATCGCGGCGACCGCGTCGAGGTCGGGTGTCTGAGCGTCGGTCGTCCCGCATTCCGAGTGGCCGTCGGTCGCGAGCAAGATGTACTTGGGGTTGCCGTCCGCGCGGGACAGCAGATAGGTGACGGCCGCGTCGATCGCCGCCGACGTCGGCCCGTCGCCCGACGGCAGCAGCGCCGCCGAGCCCAGTGACGCCTCGATCGCCAGGCCGGTGTTGGGACCGACGTCGACCGACGCGGAGGTGGTCACCATGCACCCGTCGTCGCTCGGGTAGTACGTGATCCCCCAGTTCACCGAGCGGTTCGTGTTCACCAGCTGATCGAGCGCTGCCCCCATCACCTCCCACTTCGAGCTGGGGCCACACCATCCGGGGCAGGACATCCCGTTGGTGTCGTCGTTCATCGAGCTCGATCGGTCGAAGACCACCAGGACGTCCGCCGTCGCGCTCAGCGGGATGGTGGTGGCCACCTGGCCGCAGAACGGCGTGCCGCCGGTTCCGCCGAAGCTCCCGCCCATCCCGCCGACGCCGCTTCCCCCCGACCCGAAGGTTCCGCCCGCGCCGACGCTTCCCCCCGACCCGAAGGTTCCGCCCGCGCCGACGCTGCCCCCCGACCCGAAGGTTCCGCCCACGCCCTCGATTCCACCCAACCCGAGGCTTCCGCCCGCACCGACGGCTCCACCACGCCCGATGCTTCCACCCGCGCCGACGGCTCCGCCACGCCCGATGCTTCCCCCCGCGCCGACGGCTCCGCCCGCGCCGACGGCGGCTCCGCCGCTCCCCACGCTGCCACCCGCGCCGGGGCTCCCCGCGCCGCCCACCCCGGTCAGCCCGGTGTCGCCGCCCGCGCCGACGGTCCCCGTGCCGCCCGAGCCGTCTCCGATGAAGCCGCCGCCACACAACCCGGCCCCCGGCGGGCAAGAGGAGCTTCCACCGGAGCCCGTGGGCATGTGGCCGCCGAGCGACTCGCCCTTGCAGCCGAGGCAAACCACCAGCACCGCCGCCGCCAGCCGCCCGCAGGTCCACCGCATCACCCCCATGATGACGGCAGAGCTTTGGCCCGTCCACCGGTTCGTGAATCACATTCGGGGCGCCGCAGCGGCCTCCCCCGGGCGTGCTGCTGCGAGCCCGCCCCGGCGACGCTCAGCGGCGCGGCGGATCGAAGTGGCGCGTGGCGGCCTCTCCCGCCCGCGCCGGGAGCTCCTCGACGAACTGGTCGTCGGGATAGCAGTAGCCCCAGTCCTCGCCCGGCTCGTACGAGCGGATGACCGGGTGGTGGGTCTGGTGAGCGTGCTTGGTCGCGTGGCGGCCGGGCGAATTGTCGCAGCACCCGACGTGGCCGCAGGTGAGGCAGAGGCGCAGGTGAACCCATTCACCGTGCGTCGCCAGGCATTCCACGCAGCCGTGTCCGCTCGGCTTCACGGCCTCGCGGCGCTCGGCGGTCTTCAGGTGAGAGCAGGCGTCTTCCATGTGGGCGTCCCGTTCGCGCGTTCGAGGTGCAGTCTATCCCAGTGGGCGAGATCCGCCGCGGCATCGTAGGTGCTTTCGAGAAAGGCCAGGACGTCCGCCGACGGATCGTCGACGCCCCGCACCGCCGCGTAGGGCAGCACGAACTCGCCCAGCCCCGGGTGAAAGCGCGCGGCCGCCGGGCGCACGGCCGCCGCCTCGAATCCGGGCGGCTGGGGGTAGGCGTACGAGTAGAACGCCGCCTCCGGGAAGCGGGCGTCGCCGGCCCAGAACCCGGCGCTGCTCACCTCCTCGGAGTAGGCCTCCTGCATGACCAGGTCCTTCACGTGCGGGATTCCCCCGGGGTGGCGCGGCGCCGGTCGCCCCGAGAAGCGGGTGGCGGCCAGATCGAACGCGCCCCAGAAGAGATGAACCGGGCTCGCCTTCCCCACGAACCGCCCGCGGAAGACCTTGAGCAGCCGGTCGGCCTGGATGAGCGCCCGGAAAAACCGGTTCGCCCACTCGGGGTCGTAGCCGCAGGGGCGCAGGTCACGGTCGAAGCGGACCAGGTCCGGGATCTCCACCGCCACGGGCGAGATGACGACCTCGACCCCCAGGTTGGCCAGACAGTGCAGGTACCCGGCGTAGAAGCTGGCCAGCGGTTGATCGAACAGGCTCATCGACTCGACGGCGCCGTCGCTGGTCCGGGCGACCAGGCGGTGATCGATGAAGTCCAGCTCGACGTCGAGCAGCCGGTCGCCGATGGGCATCGCCGAGCTGGTGAGCCCGCGGGCGCTCAGCGTGAAGGCCGCTTGCCACCACTGGTTCGTCATCGGGCAGAGCGCCAACCGCGTCTTGCCGACGATCTGGCCCCACAGCAGCAACGTCTGGCTGGTCTGCGATCCCCGCCCGACATCGAGCCGCGGCCAGGGTCCCTGGATCGGATCTTGGAAATCGTCGCTTCGCCGGGTCATCGCGCCGGTCAATGTTCGCCCGCGCGCGCCCGTGTCAACGACCGTTCGGCGCCCAAGCTCGGGAATCTGTCCCGCCGCGATCGAGCAGGGTCGACATCCCGCACGTGTCGTCGACGTCGATCTGGGTGAACCCACCGTCCTTCATGCTGAGGCAGCTCGTCCCGTTGAAGATGATGGCGGTGCGCGAGGCGTCGACGAACTGCCAGCCGTCGGTCGGATCCTCCGAGACGATCGCAAAGCTGCCGTCCCTGAGGTGCGCGACGATCTGCAGCGTCATGCTGGGATCGAGCGGTCCGGGCAGGGGGAGCGTGCAGGCGGTCCCGTCGTCGACCGGCGCGAACAGGGCGCCGAGGTCGTCGGTTGGCGCATAGAAGGCGTTCGTTCCGCCCACCTGCTGCTCCTGGCCATTCACCGCCATCTGGTTCAAGGCGGTGATGGCCGTCGTCTCGCCCGCCCCGACCGCGGCCAGGACGAAGGTCGGGAACCCGAGGCTGCTCAGCCGGGCCACCTCGGTCTCGGCCGAGAGGTCGGCCGTGCCCGCATCTGCCGCGCACCCCGAGTGACCGTCCGTCACCAGCAGCACGTACTTCGGGCTCTGGTCGGTGACCGAGCCGAGGTAAACCCCGGCGGCCGTGAGACCCGCCGCGGTGGGGGCTTCCCCGTCCGGTATCTCCGAAGCGAACAGGTTGCTGATCGCGTCGACGCTGTACCGGCCCAGGAAGGCCGAGGGTTGAGTTTCGGTTTCGCACACGTCGTCGATCGCGAAGAACATCAGGCCCCAGTTCACGGCGCTGTTCTGGGCGACCAGGTTGTCGATCGCCGTGGTGAGGACCGCCCACTTCGAGGTGGCGCCGCACCCGCCGGCGCAGGCGTTCCCGTCGGTGTCGTCGAGCATGGAGCTCGAACGATCCATCAAGATCAGGATGTCGGGCGGAAGGGGCGGAGGGATGGCGACGGACTCGACCTGGCCGCAGATGGGCGAGCCGCCGCCGGTCCCGATCGAGCCGCCGGTCCCACCGGTCGACGCCCCGGGGCCACCGCCGCTCCCGGACGAGCCTCCGCCCAGCGATTCGCCGCTGCAGGCCGCCGCCAAGGCGACCGCCGCCACGGCCCACACCCCAGGCCACCGCACCATCGAGACATGATGAGCCGATCCGGCAGGGGCGTCCACCGCCCCCAATCGGGGGTGGACGCGCCGCGAGTCAGGCGCGGCGCGGGCGCGCGGGGACGCTCACGTAACGTTCGCCCGTGTCGGGCAGCACCGTCACCACCGTCTTCCCGGGGCCGAGCGCGCGGGCGACGTCGAGCGCGACGCGCACGGCCGCGCCGGCCGAGATGCCGACCAGCAGACCCTCGCGGCGCGCCAGCTCGAGCCGCGTCGCCTCGGCCTCCTCCTCGCCCACGCGCCGGATCTCGCTGAGCAGCGCGCGATCCAGGATCTCGGGGACGAACCCGGCGCCGATCCCCTGGATCCGGTGCGGGCCGGGCGAGCCGCCCGAGAGCACGGCGCTGCGGGTCGGCTCGACGGCCACCAGCGCGACGTCGGCGCGGCGCGCGCGCAGCGCCTGCCCCACGCCGGTGATCGTGCCGCCCGTGCCGACGCCGGCCACGAACGCGTCGGGGGCCTGGCCGCCGAGCTGGGCCAGGATCTCGGCGCCGGTCGTCGTCCGGTGGACCACCGGGTTGATCGGGTTCTTGAACTGCTGCGGCATGAAGGCCTGCGGGTTGGTGGCGGCCAGCGCCGCCGCCTTCTCGACGGCGCCGCGCATGACCCGCTCGGCCGGCGTCAGGTGCAGCTCGGCGCCGTAGGCGCGCAGCAGCTCCATCCGCTCGGCCGACATGTTCTCGGGCATGGTGAGGATCAGGCGGTAGCCCTTGACCGCCGCCACCAGCGCCAACCCGATGCCGGTGTTCCCCGACGTCGCCTCGACGATGACCGAGCGGCCGGGGGTGAGGCGCCCCTCGCGCTCGGCGGCCTCGACCATCGCCAGCGCGGTGCGATCCTTGACCGAACCGCCCGGGTTGAGGTGCTCGCACTTGCAGAGCACCTCGGCCGCGCCCGGATCGACCAGCCGGCGCAGCCGCACGAGCGGCGTGTTGCCGATGCGGGCCAGGATGTCGCGGTCGACGCCCGGGAAGTCGTGAACGGCGGCGGTCATCAGATGAAGTACATGGTGGCCGGCCCACCGGTGCGGCGGACGCCGGCCGCCTCGGCGCGGGTGACGAAGTCGGCCAGCGTCGCCTGCTCGAGGACGCCGATGAGGCGCCCGCCGATCTCTCCCCAGACCTGCGCCGGCACGTCGTCGAAGGGTGACGCCGCGCCCCGCCGGGTGCTCCCGTCGCCGTGCCCGTCGACGTCGACGCCCAGCAGCTCCTCGAGCGGGCCGCGCACCGCGCGCAGCACGTCGGCCAGGGTGATCTCCGCCGGCGGTCGCGCCAGCGCATAACCGCCGCGCGGGCCACGCCGCGCCTCGACCAGCCCCGCGCGCCGCAGGTCCTGCAGGATCTGCTCGAGGAAGCGGAGCGGGATCTTCTGGACCTCGGCGATCTCCTTGGCCTGCGCCGCCGCCCCCGGCCGGTGAAACGCCAGGTGGTAGAGCGCGCGGATCGCGTAGCGGGTGCGGGTGGTGACGCGCATGGGCCGTCGCGACTGCGAGAGCCCTAAAAGGGTTCCCGCACCCTCCCGCGACGGACTCCGCCGAGCGAAGCTTGGCTCCGTCCAGGCGATCGCGCGCTCGACCTCATATCTGGTAGTCCTCGACGAAGACCTTGGCCTCGCGCGGGTTGGCCATCACCAGATCGCCCTCCTCGATGGCCATCGCCTGCGCCTCGGCCTTGGGCATCTCGACGGTCAGCGGCGCCCCGTCGGAGAGCTTGAGCGACACCTTCACCGTCCCGCCCAGCCAGGCCAGGCGCTCGACGCGCGCCACCGAGATCTGCGGCGCGCCGGCCACCGCGCGGGTGAGCTCGACGTCGTGCGGGCGGACGTAGGCGTTGACCGAGGCGCCGTCGGGCGCCGCGCGGCCCATGAACTCGACGCCCTCGGCGCCCGGCACGTCGAGCGCCCCGAAGCTCACCCGTCCGCCGATCATCTGCCCGCGCAGCACGTTGGCGCCGCCGACGAACGCCGCCACGAACGGCGTGGCCGGGCGATCGTAGACCTCGCGGACGTTCCCCGCCTGCGCGACGCGCCCGTCGTGCATCACGACCACCTGATCCGAGACCTCCATCGCCTCGGCCTGGTCGTGGGTGACGAGCAGCGTGGTCACCTGGCGCTGGTCGTGGAACCGGCGCAGCCAGTCGCGCAGCTCGACCCGCACCTGCGCGTCGAGCGCGCCGAACGGCTCGTCGAGCAGCAACACCTTGGGCTCGATCGCCAGCGCGCGCGCGAACGCCACCCGCTGCCGCTGCCCGCCCGACAGCTCCGCCGGATAACGCCCGCCCAGCCCCTCGAGCTGCACCAGCGACAGCAGCTCGGCGACCTTGCGGCGCCGTTCGTCGCGCGGGACCTTGCGCACGCCGAGCCCGAAGGCGACGTTCGACTCCACGGTCATGTGCTTGAAGAGGGCGTAGCTCTGGAACACGAACCCCAGGCCGCGCTTCTGGGCCGGCAGCGCCGTCACGTCCTCTCCGCCGAACAGCACCTGCCCGGCGTCGGGCTGCTCGAGCCCCGCCACCATCCGGAGCACCGTCGATTTTCCCGAGCCCGACGGCCCGAGCAGCGTCGTGATGCCGCCCGAAGGCGCCACGAACGAGACGTCGGCCACCGCCGGGGTGCCGGTGGCCGTGAACCGCTTGGTGAGGTTTTTGACCGCGAGGCTCAGGCCGCGCACTCCCCTTCCATCTCGACGATCTCGAACGCCTTCTTGTCGCCGAGGTCGATGAAGTCCTCGGGCGTGGCGGTCTTCTCGTCCATCTCGGTCAGGTCCTTGATCTTGGCCGTCACCTTGGCCGGCTCGATGCGCGAGAAGAACGAGAGCGGCGTCTCGCCCGGCTGCTTCTCGGCGCTGTACATCTCGACGAGGCGCTCGAGCGCCTGCGACACGCGGCGCGCCGGCACCTTGCCGGCGATGCGCCCGAACTTCGGGCCGTCCGTGGCGAAGCCACCGCCGATGTAGACGAAGTACTGCGGCACCGGCTTGCCGTCGACCTTGCGCATCCCGCCCTGCAACCCGATGACCGAGCTGTAGTGCTGGCCGCAGCCGTTGGGGCAGCCGGAGATCTTGATGTCCAGCCCCGGCACCTGCGCCACCAGGTCGGGCCTGGCGTCGAGGTGGTCCGTCAACAACGCGCCGATCGCCTTCGAGTTGGTGACGGCGATCTTGCAGCTGGAGGCCCCCGGGCACGACAGCACGTCGGCCATGGTCATGGCGCCCGCCTGCCCGAGACCGATCGCCGAGAGCTCGCGGTGCAGCTCGGCGACCCGCCAGGTCGGGACGAAGCGCATCACCAGGTTCTGCTCGTTGCTGGTGCGGACCTCGCCCTCGCCGAACTTCACGCACAGCGCCGCCAGCGCGCGGAACTGCGCGGGCGAGATGTCCCCCTTCGGCAGGCGCACGATCACCGTCGAGAAGCCGGCCTGCTTCTGGGCGCGCACGTTCGTCTTGGCGAACGCCGTGTACTCCGGCAGGGGCAGGGCGGGCGCGCCGGCCTCGGGGACCGCGCGCGGCTTCGGCGCCGGCGCCACCGCCAGCGGACGGCCGCCCTCGGCGCGCACCGCCGCCAGATCCTTCTTGTACTCCTCGATGAACGCGGCGGTCCCCAGCTTCTGGACCACCCACTTGATGCGCGCCTTGTGCTTGTCCTTGCGGTTGCCGAGCCGATGGAAGGTCCGCACCACCGCCTCCGAGACCTCCAGCACCTCGGTGACCGGCAGGAACTCGTGCACCAGGATGCCGGCCTTGCGCAGCGTCGACAGACCACCGCCCATGTAGACCTTGAACCCGTGATTGCCGTTGGCGTCGACCGTCTGCAGGAAGCCGAGGTCGTTGATCTGCGCCTGGATGTCGTCGAAGCCGCAGCAGCCGCCGAAGGCGATCTTGAACTTGCGCGGCAGCGCCGAGGAGTAGGGACCGCGCAGCAGGTGGCGCGTGACCGCGTCCGCGTACGGCGACACGTCGAACAGCTCGTGCTCCGCCACGCCGGCGAACGGGCAGCCGGTGATGTTGCGGACCGCGTTGCCGCAGGCCTCGCGCGTGGTCAGACCAACCTCCGCCATCAGGCTGAGCGACTTCTCGGCGTCCGCTTCCTTGACGAAGTGGAGCTGGATGTTCTGGCGCGTGGTCACGTGGCCGACGCCGCTGCCCGCCCACTTCTCGGCGACCTCGGCGAACGCCTCCAGCTGCCTGGCGTTGCAGAGGCCGTACGGCAGCTTCACCCGGATCATGTAGACGCCCTCTTGGCGCTGGCCGTAGGTGCCGTTGATGAGCCGGAACGCGCGCCACTCGTCGGGCGAGATGTCGCCTTGCTCGAAGCGTTCGAGCATGTCGACGAAGGCGTCGATGTCCTCCCGCTGGGCAAAACCGGGACGGCCCACGCCGTCGGGAACGAAGTCAACGACTGGATTCGCGCTCATGACCATCCTCTTGTTTTCTTTCTGCTGACGCGCCCGAAGTGTCGGACGAAAGCTGGGAGACGAGCTCGGACGCCAGGCCGACGACCTGACCAATCACCAACATTCCGGGCGCGGCCGCCGAGGCGGCCGGGATCTCCGCGGCGCCCAGCTCGGCCAGCGTGCCGACCCAGCGCCAGCTGGCGGGCGTAGCCGCGCCGACGACGATCGCCGCCGGCGTCTCGGCCGCCCAGCCGCGCCCGAGGAGGCGCGCCGCGATCGGCGCCCGCTGGCGCAGCCCCATCATCGCCACCACCGTGGCGCTCGCCGGCGGCAGCCCGTCGAGGATCGGCGCGTAGGTCTCCTCGTGGTGACCGGTGACCACCAGGAAGCTCGAGGCCAGGCCGCGGTGGGTGACCGGGATGCCGGCCAGCGCCGGCGCCGCCACCGCGGTCGACACGCCGGGGACGATCTCGAACGGGATCCCGGCGCGTGCGAGGGCCAGCGCCTCCTCGCCGCCGCGTCCGAACACGAACGGGTCGCCGCACTTGAGCCGAACGACCGTGAGCCCGCGGCGCGCGTACTTGATCAGCAGGCGGTTCAGGACCTCCTGCGCGATCGACTGGCGGCAGGCCCGCTTGCCGACGAAGAACCAGCGCGCGTTCGGGGCGTAGACCCGCATCTCCTCCGAGGCGAGCGCGTCGTAGAGGACCAGGTCGGCCTCCGCGAGGCGGCGGGCGCCCCGCACGGTGATGAGGTCGGCGCTCCCGGGACCGGCACCGACCAGGCAGACCCGGCCCACGCCGGTCGTGGAAATCGTCGGGGCGCTCACGGGCGGACCTTAGCGCCTCGCCGGCGCTCGTCATAGAGCCGATTGAGCGCCTCCAGCAGGAGGGGCCGCCGCTCGGCCATCGGCACGCCCGAGGCATGCCATTGGGCCCGCTGGCGCTCGGCCTCGACGGTCCACTGCTCGAGATCGTCGGGCAGGACCGCCTCGAGCCCCTCGCGGAGCAGGCCCGCCAGCGCGGGGGCCCGCCCGTTCGTCGACACGGCGACCGTTACGCCGCCGCGCCGTAAAGTCCCCGCGCCGTACGCGCTCGCGGCCGATGTATCGTCGACCGCGAGCACGAACAGACGCTGGGACTCCGCCGCCGCCGCCGCCGCCTGATTGACCTCGGGTGGCGCCGCCGCCACCACCAACCAACAGCCACCGAGGTCTCTCGTCTCGAATAAACGCAGGGCGAGTGAGATCTTCCCAGTTTCCGCCAGCGCGGCGATCTCGGGCATCACCTCGGGGGCGACCACCGTGACGACGGCCCCCGCTTCGAGCAGCGCGCGGATCTTGCCGAGCGCGACGGGACCACCGCCGACGACGAGCACCTGGCGTCCGCCGAGCTTCAGGAAGAGTGGATACAGGCCAATTGTTGACATTTTCACTGCAGAATTTCTCGGACGCCGGAATGGCCGATGTCTTCGAGAAAAACAGGGGCAAGACTAGCCGGCGCGCCTCCGGCGGTCAAGCCTGAGCAGGAATTCTATACTGTTTCAGTCAGAATTAGGCGCGGGGCCCGATCTCCGCTATGCTGCCCAGACCAAATGCCCGCCGACATCGCGGAAATCGAAGAGGCCGCTCGCCGCCTGCGTCATGCTCCTCCCCAGGAGATCGCGCGATGGGCGATGCAAAGGTTCGGCAACAAGCTGAGCATCGCCTCCAGCTTCTCGGTCGAGGACTGCGTCATCATCGACCTGGCGATGAAGGCGGCGCCCGCCGAGGTGCGGGTGTTCGCGCTCGACACCGGCCGCCTCCCGGACGAGACCTACCTGACCGCCGAGCGCGTGCGCATGAAGTACGGCCTCGAGATCGCCTGGTTCTTCCCCGAGCGCGCGGCCGTCGAGAAGCTCATCCGCCTCAAGGGTCTCTACAGCTTCCGCGACTCGCTCGACGACCGGCACGAGTGCTGCGGCATCCGCAAGGTCGAGCCGCTGGCCCGCGCCCTGGCCGACCGTGACGCCTGGATGACGGGCCTGCGCAACGAACAGTCGGTGACCCGCACCGACACGGCCGAGGTCGAGGTCGATCGCGCGCACGGCAACATCGTGAAGGTGAGCCCGCTCGTGCGCTGGACCATGGAGCAGGTCCGCGCCTACGCCAAGGAGCACAGCGTTCCCGTCCACCCGATGCACGACCGCGGCTACCCCTCGATCGGGTGCGCCCCGTGCACGCGCGCCATCAAGCCGGGTGAGCACCCGCGCGCCGGTCGCTGGTGGTGGGAGGATCCCGACAACAAGGAGTGCGGACTGCACCTCCCGCCCTCGTCTTGATCGGGGTGGGCGGCCGCCCTGCGGGCGGGTTCTCGCCCGCGGCGCGCCGGGCGGCGACGGCGCTCGCGCTGGTCGCCGCGATCTTCGCGGCCGTCTCGTTGCGCCGCTACGGCGTGACCATCGACGAGCCGGCGCTGCTCAACGCGGGCGACCGCACCCTCTTCGCCCTCACCCACCCGCGCCAGCCCGCCGCGCTCGACTTCGACGCGCCCGATCCGCCCAGCTTCCACTCGCACTTCCCGCGGCTGCCCGACCCCCACGATTACGCGCACTACCCGGTGCTCCCCAGCCTGTTCGCGGCGGGCTCCGCAGCGACGCTGGGGCGCCTCTTCGCCCTGGGGCCGGTCGATGGCCACCATGCCGGGCTGGCGATCCTGTCGATCGCGCTGCTCGCGCTCTACACGCTCTACGCCTGCCGGCTGCTCGGAGACTTCGCCGGGATCGCGGCGGCGCTCGCGCTCCTCCTCTTCCCGACCGCCGTGGGGCACGCCTTCAACGATCCGAAGGACTGGCCCGGCGCCGGGTTCTACGCGCTGACGGTGCTCGCCGCGGGTGTCGGCCTGGTCGAGCGGCGGCCGCGACAGCTGTGGCTGGCCGGCCTCTTTCTCGGGCTGGCGCTCTCGTGCAAGCAGACGGGCGTCTTCGCGGCCACGACGCTGGCGCTGGCGCTGCCTTTCTTCTACCGGCTGCTCTACCGCGACGCCCCGACCGATCGGCGGGTGTTGGCGGCGCTGCTGGCGCTGCCCTATCTGGGGCTGGCGATCTTCTTCGTCGCCTGGCCGTGGCTCTGGTGGGGCGGCGCGGTCGCGATCTTTCCGAGGCTCCTGGGCTTCGTCGGGTGGAGCCGCACGTTCGCGACCAGCGCGCGCGGCGAATTCTCGGCGCACTCGCTGCGCTGCCTGGCGTTCATGACGCCGCCGCTGCTCCTGCTCGCGGCCGCCGCCGGCGCTTGGCCGGGGCGCCGCCCGTCACGCGAGCGGCTGGCGGTGGGCGCGCTCCTGGCCCTCTGGTTGCTGCTGCCGCTGGTCCGGGTGGCGCTGCCGCACGCGAACTACTACGACGCCAACCGCCACTTCATCGAGTACGTCCCGGCGCTGTGCGCGCTGGCCGGGCTGGGGTTCGCGGAGACCTGGCGGCGGCTCCAGGCCCGCCTCGGCGCTGGCGCCAGGCGGGCGGCCGGCGCGACCGCCATCGCCGCCGCCGTGGTCGCGCTGCTCTGGCCGGTGATCGAGTACCACCCGTTCGAGACCGCTTACTTCAACGTCTTCGTCGGCGGGCTCGGCGGGGCGCAGCGGCGCGGGCTGTTCCGTTCGCCGCTCCCCGACGAGATGGTGAACGGCACCGAGGGCGACTACTGGTCGAGCTCGCTGCGCGAGGGGTTCCGCGCCGCCCAGGCGCTGAGCCCGCCCGGCCGCCCGATCGGTGTCTGCGCCTGGCTGCCGGTGCTGGCCGACATCGACAGCGACGGCGACCGCGGCGACGGGCCGCCGCCCGCGATCACCTCGGCGGTCGAAGGCCCGGACGCGGCGGTGGTCTACGCGTCGCCGCGGGGACAGCGCTGTACCTGGAGCCGCCTGCGCCTGCTCGAGCGGTGGCGGCCGGTGCTGGCGCGGGTCACGCGCGGAGGTGGGCTCATCTACGAGCTCCTCGGCCCGCGCGCCGACGCGCCCCACGCGCCCGCGTCGCCGCCGACCGTCTACGACCCCTGACCGGCGATCACGGCAGATCGCGGTAGCGAAACGCGCGCTTGCCCGGGCCGTAGCTGGCGGTCTCCTGGCCGTGGCCCCGCAGGAGCCAGCGGTAGGTGAGGAGCCCCTCGACGCCGACGGGGCCGCGCGCGTGCAGCTTGTCGGTGCTGATGCCGACCTCGGCGCCCAGGCCGTAGCGATAGCCATCGGCGAAGCGCGTGCTGGCGTTGTGGTAGACGCCGGCGGCGTCGACCTCGGCCAGGAACCTCTCGGCCGCGGCGCCGTCGCCGGTCACGATCGCCTCGGTGTGCTTCGAGCCGTGCGCCGCCACGTGGGTCAGCGCGGCGTCGAGGTCGGGCACCTGCTTGACGGCGATGATGTTGGCGCCGAACTCGAAGCCGAAGTCTCCGTCGGTGGCAGCCTTGATCCCGGGCGCGCGCTTCTGCGTCGCCGCGTCGCCGCGAACCTCGACCCCTGCCTGCTGCAGCGCCGCGACGCAGGCGTCGAGCGCCGCGCCGGCCGACGCGTCCCAGAGCAACGTCTCGGTCGCGTTGCAGGCCGCGGGGTAGGTCGTCTTGCCGTCGACGGCCAGCCTGGCCGCCATCGCCGGGTCGGCCCCCGCGTGAACGTAGAGGTGGCAGACGCCGGCGGCGTGCCCCATCACCGGGATCTCGCTCGACTCCTGGATCTGGCGCACGAACTCCGACGAGCCGCGGGCGACGATCACCTCGACGATCCCGTGCAGGCCCAGCACGGCGGCGACATCCTCGCGCCCCTCGAGCAACACCGCGGCGCGCGGATCGATCCCCGCGTCGGCCAGGACCCGGTGAACGATGCCGGCCAGCGCGCGGTTGGTGGCCAGCGCCTCGCGCCCGCCTTTCAGCAGGACGGCGTTGCCGCTCTTCCAGGCCAGCCCCACGATCTGCACCAGCGCGTCGGGGCGCGACTCGAACACCACGCCCAGGAGCCCCAGCGGCGCCGAGACCCGCTCGAGCACCAAACCGTCGTCGAGTTCGCGCCGCAAGGTCACCCGGCCCACGAGATCGGGCATCGCGGCCAGCTGCTCGAGCCCATCACAGACGCCGTCGAGCTTGGCGGAGTCCAGGCCCAGCCGCTTCACGAGCGGTGTCGCCACGCCCTCGGCCTTGGCGCGCGCCAGCTCCTCGCCGTTGATCTTGAAGATCGTCTCGCGGGCGCCCGGCTCGCGCAGCGCCTCGGCGAGCGCGCGCAGCAGGCCCGACCGCCGCTCGGGCCCGAGGCGCGCCAGCTTGCCGCCCGCCGCCTTCGCGGCCAGCGCCGTGGCCCGGATCGTTTCCGCCTTGTCGTTCATCAGACTGCTCCCATGACCAGGTTGTCGCGCGTGATGAGCGCATCGTACCCGCGCCACCCGAGGATGGCATCGATGTCGTCGCTGTGCCGCCCCGCCAGCTTGCGGCAGGCGTCGGCGGCGTAGTTCACCAGGCCCCGCCCGTGGACGCGGCCGCTGCCGTCGCGGATCTCGACCACGTCGCCCTGCTCGAACGTCCCCTCGACGCCCACCACGCCGATGGGCAGCAGCGACGCCTTCTTCTCGCCGGTGATGGCCGCCAGCGCCCCCTCGTTGATCACCAGCGCCCCGCGCCGGCGCGCGCCCACCGCGATGTGGCGCAGGCGGGCCGGGCGGCGCGCCGCCACCGCGATCAGCGTCCCCAGGTCCTCGCCGGCCAGCGCCCGCTCGAGCACGCGGGCCTCGCCGCCGCCGGCGATGAGGACGGCCGTCCCCTCCGCCGAGGCGAGGGCGGCGGCCGCCAGCTTGCTCGACATGCCGCCCGTGCCGCCCGCCGAGCCGCCGCTGGCCCGCGCGAACGCCGCCTCATCGACCCCGTCGAGCTCGGGGATGCGGGTGGCGCCGGGATCGTTCTTGGGGTTGCCGGTGAAGAAGCCGCCCACGTTGGTCAACATGACCAGGAGGTCGGCGTCCAGCGCCACCGCGACGCGGGCCGACAGCCCGTCGTTGTCGCCGAACGCGGTCGACGCCGGCGCCGCCCCCTGCGCCCGCTTGTACTCGATCAGCTCGGCGACGCTGACGCTGTCGTTCTCGTTGAGCACCGGCACCACGCCCAGCTCGAGCAGGCGCAGCAGCGTGGTGCGCAGGCAGATCGCGCGGTCGCGATCGGCCAGGTCCTCCTGCGTCAGCAGCACCTGCGCCGCCGTGAGGCCGCGCGCCGCCAGCATCTGCGTGTAGACGCCCATGAGGTGTCCCTGGCCGACGGCGGCGCACGCCTGCCGGTCGCCCAACGACCGCGGGCGCTCCTTGAGCCCCAGCACCCGCATCCCCATGCCGACGGCGCCGCTCGAGACGAGCAGAAGCTCGCGCCCCGCCTTGTGCAGGCGGGCGAGGCCGTCGAGCAGCTCGCCCAGCCGGTCGCGCGCCAGGTCGCCGTCGTGCATGACGACGTGCGTCCCCAGCTTGACGACGATGCGGTGCGCGTCTGCGAGGTGCTGTCGGGCGGGGCTCATCGAGCCCGCCAATTTACAACGACCGGAGGATTTACGCCGGGGGTGCCACCGCCTGGAGCTCCAGGTCGATCTCCACGTCCTTGCCGACCAGGACGCCGCCGGTCTCCAGCGCCTGGTTCCACCTGGCGCCGAACTCCTCGCGCTGGATGACCACCTTGCCGTTGAAGGCGATCTTGTTGTTCCCCCAGGGGTCCTTGGCCTTCCCCAGCTTCTCCACGTCGATGGTGACCGACTTGGTCACGTCGCGGATCGTCAGGTCGCCGGTCACCTTCAGCTTGTCGCCGCCCGCGGGGGCGACCTTGGTGCTCTTGAACGTCAACTTGGGAAACTTCTCGACGTCGAGGAAGTCGGCCGACTTGAGGTGACCGTCGCGCTTCTCGTCATTGGTCGAGATGCTGGCGGCCTCGATCGACACCTCGACGTGCGACTTCGCCGGGTCCTGCTCGTCGAGGGCGAGCGTCCCGTCCCAGCGCAGGAATCGGCCGCGCACCTTGGTGATCACCATGTGGCGGACGGTGAAGTGGATGTCCGAGTGGGCCTTGTCGATCTGCCAGGTCTGCGCTGCCATGTGCGGTCTCCTTCGTCTCTTTCAGTGTGGTTTGGGTGGCTGTCCGATGCCGGCCGACCGCCGAGGTTTCGCACGCCGGTCGAGGAAAAGCGATCTGTGCGATAGTCACGACCGCATGCTCGGCAAGACGGAGACATTGGCGGTGCTCGGCTGCGGCACGATGGGCGAGGCCATCGTCCGCGGGTTGCTGCGATCCGGGAAGCTGGAACCAGGGCAGATCTTCGCCACCGACCGCCGGCCGGAGGTGGCCCGCGCGCTCAAGGAGAAGCACGGCGTGCGCACCGGCAGCGACAACCGCGAGGCCTGCCAGGCCGCGACCGTGGTCCTGGTGTGCGTCAAGCCGCACGAGGTCGAGCCCTTGCTGGCCGACCCGGCGCTGGCGCCGTTGCTGGCCGGCAAGCTGGTCGTCAGCATCGCGGCCGGCGTGCGGCTCGATCAGCTCGCCGGCTGGCTGCCGAAGAGCGGCGTCGTGCGCGCCATGCCCAACACCCCCTGCCTGATCGGCGAGGGGATGACGGTGATCGCGCGCGGCCCCGGGGTCACCGACGCGCAGGCGGCCGCGGTGCTGGAGATCTTCCGCAGCGTCGGCGGCTGTCTCGAGGCCGAGGACAAGGTGATGGACGCCGTCACCAGCCTCAACGGCAGCGGGCCGGCCTTCGCCTACATCATCCTCGAGGCGCTGACCGACGGCGGCGTCCGCATGGGGCTGCGGCGCGACACGGCGATGCAGATCGCGGCCCAGATGTTCCAGGGCGCGGCGCGGATGGTGCTGCAGACGGGCATGCACCCGGCGGCGCTGAAGGATCAGGTGACCACGCCGGCCGGTAGCACGATCGCCGGGCTCCTCATCATGGAGGACGGGCGCATCCGGTCGGTCATCGCGCGCGCGGTCGAGGAAGCGGCCAAGACCGCCGCCAAGCTGGGACAGCCCAAGACCTAGCCGGAAGTCCGGCATCGCGACCGCCAGGCCGCGATGTTGCTCCCTGCGCGCGGACGTGGGATCCAGGACCCATGAACCGCCCTCAGCGTTCCGGGTCGTCGCTTGTCCGTTCCCTCCCCCGCGCCCTCGTCGCGAGCGCGCTCGCCTGCGCCCTCGCGGCGCTGCCGCGGGCGGCGCGCGCCGAGGATCTGGCGCCTCCGTCGGCGAGCGCCAGCTCGGGAGGCGGCGGGTCGGCCCCCTCGGCCGTGCCGGGCGCCGCGTTCGGTGCCTCGGGCCAGTGGGCCGTCAGCGTGGCGAGCTACAACAGCGGCACGTCGCTCTTCTTCGCCAAGCAGGCGAGCGGCGGCTCGACGCTGTTCCTGCAGCCGGCGCTCGACTACTTCATCACCAACGGCCTGTCGATCGGCGGGCTGGTCGGCTTCGTCTACGGGGGCGGGACGACGACGGTGAACGTCGGGGCCCGCGCCGGCTTCAACCAGGCGCTCGTCGACAAGGTCAGCTTCTGGCCGACGGCGGGGATCGTCGGCAGCTTCCAGTCGGGCAACGGCACCTCGAGCTCGTCGGCCAAGCTGGTGGTGCTGGCGCCGTTCCTTTACCACCCGGCGCCGCACTTCTTCCTGGGGGCGGGGCCGTTCCTCAGCTACCTGGTGAAGGGCGGCCCGGACACGCAGTACGGGCTCGACTTCGTCATCGGCGGCTGGCTCTGAGCCGCGCGCCGGTGCCCGAGGCGCGGGCCGCCACGTCCGCGTTCCGCACCGCCAGCGCCAGCGCCTTGCGGGTGCCGACCAGCACGCAGAGGCGTTTGCTGCGCGTGACCGCGGTGTAGAGCAGGTTGCGCTGCAGCATCACGTAGTGCTGCGTGTGCACCGGGATGATCACCGCCGGGTACTCGGAGCCCTGCGACTTGTGCACGGTGGCGGCGTAGGCCAGCACCAGCGCGTCGAGCTCGTCGAGCGCGTACTCGACGAGGCGGTCGTCGAAGCGGACGGTCAGCGCCTCGGCGCCCATCCCCTCGACGGTGCCGCTGTCGCCGTTCCAGACCTCCTTGTCGTAGTCGTTGCGCACCTGCATCACCTTGTCGCCCACCCGCAGCGTTCGCTGGCCGCGCTCGAGCGCGGGCGCGCCGGCGGTCAGCGTCTCCTGCATCAGGCGGTTGAGGTTGCCGGCGCCCAGCTCGCCCCGGTGCATCGGTGACAGCACCTGGATCTCTTGCGGCGCGAAGCCGTAGCGACGCGGCAGGCGCACCGCCACCAGATCGCGGATCAGCTCGGCGGCCTTGGCCGGATCGTCCGCCTCGAGGAAGAAAAAATCGCGCCGGTCGGACTCCCGATCGGCGGCGGCCGCGCCCAGCTCGGGCTCGGCCCCCTCGAGGATGCGGTGCGCGTTGACGACGATCAGGCTCTCGGCCGCCTGGCGGAAGATCTCGGTCAGGCGCA
>Ga0070734_10002538_pt1 | contig 21714 bp, 23 predicted proteins | sample Coa_R1_8_FD_66444 | JGI IMG/M metagenome (GOLD analysis project Ga0070734, IMG submission 66444) | Surface soil microbial communities from Centralia Pennsylvania, which are recovering from an underground coalmine fire - Coalmine... | ecosystem: Environmental > Terrestrial > Soil > Unclassified ...
TCTGCTGATTGTTGATGAAGTACGGCGAGAGATAGCCGCGGTCGAACTGCATGCCCTCGACCACCTCGAGCTCGTTGTCCAGGCCCGAGCCCTCCTCGACCGTGATCACGCCTTCTTTGCCGACCTTCGCCATCGCATCCGCAATCGTCTTGCCGATGCTCTCATCCGCGTTCGCGGAGATGGTGCCGACCTGCGCAATCGCCTTCGGGTCCTTGCAGGGCTTGGAGAGCTTCTTGAGCTCCTCGGTCGCTGCGATCACCGCCTGATCGATGCCTCGCTTCAGGTCCATCGGGTTGATGCCCGCCGCGACGGCCTTCAGGCCCTCACGGATGATCGCCTGCGCGAGCACGGTGGCGGTCGTGGTGCCGTCGCCGGCCTCATCGGAGGTGTTGGATGCGACTTCCTTCACCATCTGCGCGCCCATGTTCTCGAACTTGTCCTTGAGCTCGATTTCCTTGGCGACCGACACGCCGTCCTTCGTCACCGTCGGGGCGCCGAAGCTCTTGTCGAGCACCGCATTGCGGCCCTTGGGGCCGAGCGTCACCTTCACGGCATTCGCCAGAATGTTCACGCCCTTGAACATGCGTTGCCGGGCGTCGTCGCTGAAACGTACGTCTTTAGCTGCCATAGTCTTTGTTCCTCTGATTGAATTGATTGGCTTGGAAGCGGTTCGCGATGCGGGCTTACTTGCCCTCGACCACCGCCATCACGTCTTCCTCGCGCATGACGACGAGCTCCTCGCCCTCCATCTTCACTTCCGTTCCGCTGTACTTGCCGAACAGAACCTTGTCGCCGACCTTGACGTCGAGCGGGCGAACCTCGCCGTTCTCCAAGATCTTGCCTTTGCCGACCGCCATGACGCGCCCGAACACGGGCTTCTCGGTGGCCGTGTCGGGGATGACGATACCGCCGGGGGACTTGCGCTCCTCTTCTTCTCTTTTCACGATCACACGGTCATGAAGGGGACGAATCTTCATAGACAAGACTCCTGATGTCAGTTGCTGGGATGTTGACAGCGGATTGTTAGCACTCTCCGCTCTTGGCTGCCAATCATAGTGGCGAATTCTGACGTTTCAAGGGGCACTGGAGGACTTTACTTGTTGCAGCGCGGTAAGCTCGCGCGGCGCCCGCCAGAACAGCGGGCGTGGAATCCGCTTTATTATAAAGTGTCCGGATGCACGCCGTACGCCCGAAACACGCCCTGATTCCCCTCGCCGCGCTGATCCTGCTCGCTCCGTTCGGCCTCCTGGCGAAACCCTGGTGGCTGCGGGGGAGCGACGCCAACGAGAGCGATTTCCTGCCGCCCGATGTCGCTTTTCGGGTGGGCTCGAGCATCGAGGGGAACACGGTCAAGGTGCGCTGGGTCATCGCCCCCGGCTACTACCTGTATCGGCACAAAATCGCAGTGGCACCGGAAAGTGCGGATCTGCTCGTGGCGGGCATCATCCTGCCGCGCGGTGTGATGAAGAGCGATCGCTTTCTCGGCAATCAGGAGATCCTCACCCAGCAGGTCGAGGGCACCGTGCCCTTCCGGCGCTTCGATTTCGGCGCGCACCCGCTGCAGATCAAGATCACCTACCAGGGCTGTGCGGAGGCGGGGCTGTGCTATCCGCCCATCACCAAGGTCCTCTCGCCCGCGGGCGCCACAGCCGACTCGACGGGTGCTATCGATCGACCCTACCCCTGGGAGAGCGTCGCCATCCTGAGCGGCCTCTGCGCCTTTCTGCTCGCTGGACTTCTGTTGCGCAAAGGCCGGCGGCTCGATCCACCGCCACCGTGAGTCCCCTGCCGGTCGGGCCTCGGCTGCTCCAGGCGGGCGCCCTCGCGCTCCTCGGCGTGTTCTCGGTCTGGGCGGGGTTGCGTGTGCACGAGTACCTCGCGGCTCGCGGCTCGAGCGCCGGGGTGCGCGTCCCGGCCGGCCTCGCGAGCGCACCCACCCCGAGTGATCGCATCGCCGAGCTCGGCGGGGTGGGTATGCCGAGCAAGATCCCCGAGCGGCTGCCTGACTTCGCGCTCGCGGACACGAGCGGTCACGACACCTCCATTCACACCTGGGACGGCCGCTCGCTCATCGTCAACTTCTGGGCCACCTGGTGCGAGCCCTGCCGCCGGGAGATACCGCTCCTCAAGACCCTCGCGGCCCAATGGTCGTCCCGCGGCATGACGGTGATCGGAATCGCGGTCGATGAGCGCCCACAGGTCGTCAACTTCGCCCGCGAGCTGAAAATCGATTACCCGCTCCTCGTCGGCGAGCAAGACGCGCTCGACGTCGCCGCCCGCCTCGGCTTCGACTCGCCGGGCTTTCCCTTCACCGTGTTCACCGATCGTCGCGGTGAGGTGGTCGCTCTCTACCTCGGAGAGTTGCACCCGGCGGAGGCGAAGTTGATCTTGGAGGAGGTGCAGGCCGTCAATCAGGACCGCGAGCCGGTCGCGCAGGCCCGCCGCAGCATCAGCGAAGGATTACGGGCGCTGCGGCGCCCGAGCTGACACCCGTCTCGCGTCGCTGCTGGTAGATCGCCGCCGAAGCTGACCTTTTCGGCGCAAAAGCGTGGTATTTCTCCGCACTTTCTGGGTATGATCGCGCCAACTCGACCGGCGCTGCGGCGCATACCAAGGCTGGATGGCGCGGATTCTGCTGCTGAATGGTCCCAACCTGAATCTGCTCGGCACGCGCGAGCCGGCGCTCTACGGGACCGACCGACTCGCCGACATCGAGGCCCGTCTGGCGAAGGCGGCCACGGCGCGCGGGCACGAGCTCAAATCGGTTCAGAGCAACGCCGAGCACGAGCTGATCGCCGAGGTTCAGGCCGCCCCCGGGAGCCAGACCGCCTTCGTGATCATCAATCCGGGCGCCTTCACGCACACGAGCATCGCGCTGCGTGACGCCTTTCTCGCCACCAAAATGCCCTTCATCGAGGTGCACCTGAGCAACTTGTTCGCGCGCGAGAGCTTCAGGCATCGCTCCTATCTCTCCGCGATCGCCGTCGGTTGCATCATCGGGCTTGGGCCAATCGGCTACGAGCTCGCGCTCGAGGCAGCCTGCGCGCGCCTCGGCAGCCACTAACTTCTATCGAGCTTGCGGGGGAAGGGCGGATGGACATTCGCAAAGTAAAAAAATTGATCGAGCTGCTGGAGGAATCCGGCATCGCCGAGCTCGAGATCTCCGAGGGCGAAGAGTCGGTGCGCATCAGCCGCCATCCGCGCAATTCGCAGCCCGCGGCGGCGCCCGCTCCGGTGTATGGCGGGCCAGCTCCTTCGCCGCCGGCCATGACCCCCTCCGTCGGCGCGACGCCGGCCGAGTCGCGGCGGCGCGACGATGAGCACACGATCACCTCCCCCATGGTCGGCACTTACTATGCCTCCTCCTCGCCCGGGGCCAAGCCCTTCGTCGAGCTCGGCACGGAGATCAAGGTCGGCCAGGTGCTGTGCATCATCGAAGCGATGAAGATGATGAACCAGATCGAATCGGACAAGGCGGGCCGCGTGACCGCCATCCTCGCCAAGAACGGCGAGCCGGTCGAGTTCGGTCAGCCGCTGTTCATCATCGAATAGACACGCGATGATCGAAAAAGTCGTCATCGCCAATCGGGGCGAAATCGCGCTGCGAATCCTGCGCGCCTGCCGCGAGCTTGGCATCAAGACGGTGGCTGTGCATTCCACCGCCGACTACAACACCAAGCACGTGCTCCTCGCCGACGAGACCGTCTGCATCGGCCCGCCGCAGGCCGCGCTCTCTTATCTCAACATGCCGGCCATCATCAGTGCAGCCGAAGTCACCGACTCGGTCGCGATCCATCCGGGTTACGGTTTCCTTTCGGAGAACGCGGACTTTGCCGAGCGCGTCGAGAAGAGCGGCTTCATCTTCGTGGGCCCGCGAGCCGAAACCATTCGCTTGATGGGCGACAAGGTCTCGGCCATCAAGGTCATGAAGGCCTCGGGGGTGCCCTGCGTGCCGGGCTCGGACGGACCCCTCGGCAACGATCCCGACGAGAATTTTCGGATCGCAAAGGACGTGGGCTACCCGCTCATGATCAAGGCCTCGGGCGGCGGCGGCGGCCGCGGCATGCGCGTCGTGCACACCGACGCCTCGCTCCTCAACGCGATCAGCGTGACGCAGTCCGAGGCGCTCGCCGCGTTCGGCAACCCGCAGGTCTATATCGAGAAATTCCTCGAGAAGCCGCGACACATCGAGTTCCAGGTGCTCGCCGACAACTACGGTAATGTCGTGCACCTGGGCGAGCGCGACTGCTCGATGCAGCGGCGCAACCAGAAGGTGATCGAGGAGGCGCCCGCCCCGGGCCTCACCGCCAAGCAGCGCAAGGTGATGGGCGAGCGCTGCGCGCGCGCCTGCCGCGAGGTCGGCTATCGCAATGCCGGCACGCTCGAGTTCTTGTATCAGGACAACGAGTTCTACTTCATCGAGATGAACACCCGCGTGCAGGTCGAGCATCCGGTCACCGAGCTGGTGACCGGGATCGACATCGTCAAGGCGCAACTGCTCATTGCGGCCGGCGAGCCGCTCGCCTTCGGCCAGAACGACATTCAGATCCGCGGACATGCGATCGAGTGCCGCATCAATGCCGAGGATCCGAAGACCTTCGTGCCCTCGCCCGGACCGATCCGCTTGTGGCACTCGCCCGGCGGTCCCGGTATACGGGTCGACAGTCACGTCTATACCGGTTACAACGTGCCGCCCTTCTATGACTCGATGATCGGCAAGGTGATCGCCTACGGCGATACGCGCGAAACCGCCATCGCCCGCATGCGCAACGCGCTCGCCGAGATGGTCGTGGAAGGCATCAACACCAACATTCCCCTGCACCAGGAGATCTTCAACCACTCCGCATTTCGCCAGGGAGGCACCGACATTCACTACCTGGAGCGGCGCCTCGGGTTGAAGTAACGCGCCGCACGCCGCCGCCCATGCTCTATGAAATCGAATTCCCGCTCGATGCATTGAGCCCGCAGGCGGTGGAAGCCGCGCTGTTCGAGCTCGGCGCCGCATCGATCACTTTTCAGGACGGCGGCGATGAGCCCGTGCTCGAGCCCAAACCGGGCGAGGTGCGTCTCTGGAGCCAGACCCAGGTGCGCGCTCTGTTCGATGGCTCGCTCGATGCGCTCGGCACCGTCGGCCTGCTCGCCGAGCGGTTGGGAGCTCACATCACCGCACACGCGCGCATCCACGGCGTCGAGGAGCGCGACTGGGAGCGGGTGTGGCTCGAGAACTGGAGCTCGATGCGCTTCGGTCGGCGCCTGTGGGTATGTCCAACGAGCGCCGCGGAACCCGCGGATCCTGCCGCCCTCGTGGTGCGGCTCGACCCGGGTCTCGCCTTCGGCACCGGCACGCATCCGACCACCGCGCTTTGCCTGCAGTTGCTCGATGCGCTCGAGCTCGGCGGTCGATCCGTCATCGATTATGGCTGCGGCTCGGGCATTCTCGGCATCGCCGCGCTCAAGCTCGGGGCCGCGCGCGTATGGGCGGTCGACATCGACCCTCAAGCCCTCACCGCAACCCGGACGAACGGCGCGCGCAACGGCGTGAGCGCACGGCTCGAGGTCCATGCGCCGCCCGTGCACCTTCCGCCCTCGGACCTGGTGCTCGCGAACATTCTCGCCCAGCCGCTCGTCGAGCTCGCCCCGCTTCTGACGAGTGCGTGCCGCCCGGGCGGCGATCTGGTGCTGTCCGGGCTCCTCAAGTCCCAGGCCCACCAGGTGAGAGCGGCATACGGCGCCGCTTTTGATATCGTTCGAACCGTGCATCGCGAGGACTGGTGCTGCATTCACGGCCGCCGAGTGCAAACTCCGCGGACAGGTTCCTAGATGTATACGCAGTGTCCGAAGTGCGAGACCGTGTTCAAGATGTCGGCCGAAGTGCTGCGCACGGCCGGTGGACAGGTCCGTTGCGGCCAGTGCGGCGAGGTCTTCAACGCCCTCGCGCGCCTCGCCGAGGATGCGAATGCCTTCGCGACGGTGGAGTCGCCGCTCGAGATGGAGGCGCGCGCCAATCGCATCCTCGAGTCACCGCCGGCATCGACACCGCCGGCGCAGCCGCTCGCGCCCGGCGACGAGGAGGGAGAGGATCTCGAGTTGCTCGATGCGGCCGACGTCGAATTCGCGCAGCTGCAGGTGATCGACGTTCCGAGCGAGACGCTGGAGTTCTCCCTCCCTCCGGCCGAGCTCGATCGCGTGTTCGTCGAGCCCAAGTTGAAAGGCAAGGAAGCCGAGACGGCGCGGCCCGGGGCCCCGGGCGGCGCGGGCGCGGCCCCCGCGCCGCCGTTTCCGGCCGAGCGCGCACCGGGCGTTGTGCCCACACATGGCCGCACGCCCCCAAGTGGCCGCACGCCCGTGCGTGCACCTGCCGCGCCGCCCACGCCCACGCCCGCGACTCGGGCGGCGCCGGGCGGGCCCACACCGGGCGCGCCCGCATCGACCGCATCCACACCGGCGGCAAAGAGCACGCCGGCGGCGGCGCCCGCGGGCCCCGCAGCGCGATCGCCCGGCCCGAGCGCCCCACCGCGCACGCCGCTCTCCGACCGGCCCCCACCGTCCGCGCCCGCGGCGCCCCCCATCGAGGAAGCCGACATCGATCTCAGCGCAGACGATGCGCTGCCGCCGCATCCCGAGTCGCGAGCCGCGCAAAGGTCGCACGCGGCCGAGCAGAGCGCAGACGCCAAAGGCGGCTTCGTCTCCGATGATGTGCGCCGCGAGATGCTCGCGGGCATGGACGGCGTTGCAATTCCGGTGCTCGAGCCGGAGCGCGAGCGCTCACCCGCCTTTCTCCTGTGGCTCGGCGCGGCGATCGCGCTGGGTGCGTTGCTCGCAATACAGGTGTTCCTCGCCAACCGTGCATGGTTCGGCAAGACATTCGGCGTCGGCGGCGCGCCGCCGCCGAGCCTCTCCGCCTACCAGCAGCAGGTGTGGGGTGTCACCGGCGAGCCAGGCGCGAGCGGCACGCTGCGTGTGCGCGCGAGCATCATGAACACGAGCGCGCAACTTCAGCCCTACCCGCTGCTGCGGATCACGCTCACCGATCGATTCGGGAATCGAATCGGCAGCCGCGATTTCGCGCCCTCGGAGTATCTCGGCAGACCGACGGTGCGCATGCTCGCGCCCGGCGAGCGCGCCGATGCGATGCTCGACATTCAAGACCCCGGCAAGGAGGCGGAAGGCTACGAGCTCGATGTGTGCCTGCGGGCGGGGGAGCGCGTTGCCTGCGCCGCGGATGCTGCGTCGCAGAGCGCACGATGAGCCGCAGCGAAACAAGTGCCCTGAAGATCGGACCCTTCGAGCTCGCGAGCCGCGCGCTCCTCGCTCCGATGGCGGGCGTCACCGACCGTCCGTTTCGCATGCTCTGCCGGCGTTTCGGCGCGGGGCTTGCCGCCTCCGAGATGCTGACCTCGGACGTGCGGCTGTGGCACACGGTGAAATCGCGCCGCCGCATGGATCATGTCGGCGAGCCCAGCCCGCGCGTCGTGCAGATTGCCGGCTCCGAGCCCGCGATGTGCGCCGAGGCCGCGCAGCGCAACGTCGATCTCGGCGCCGAGATCATCGACATCAACATGGGCTGTCCGGCGAAGAAGGTGTGCAACCGGCTCGCCGGCTCGGCGCTCCTGAAAGATGAGCGTTTGGTTGCGCGCATCCTCGAGGCCGTGGTGCGCGCGGTGCACGCACCGGTGACGCTCAAGACACGCACCGGCTGGGGAGCTGAGCTCAAGAACGGCCTGCGGATCGCGCGCATCGCCGAGGAGAGCGGCATTCAGGCGATCGCGATCCACGGCCGCACCCGCGCCGAGGGCTTTCGCGGCTGCGCGGAGCACGAGACGGTCACCGCGATCAAGCAATCGGTGAGGACTCCCGTGTTTGCGAACGGCGACATCGATACGCCGCAGCGAGCGCGTGAGGTATTGCGCGCAACCGGTTGTGACGGCGTGATGATCGGTCGCGCGGCACAGGGTCGGCCATGGATTTTCGACGAAGTCAATTTTTTCCTGAGCGCACACGAGTCGCGCGCGGAGCTAGCATCGGAAATCGTCCGTGATATCATGCGCGCCCACCTCGAAGACCTGTATAACTTCTACGGCGATGACACGGGTGTTCGGGTGGCAAGAAAGCACTTGACGTGGTACTTCCGCCAGCAGGCGGGATACGAGGATTTGCGGGACCATCTCATGCGAATCGAGACGCCGCGCGAACAGCTCGACCTTCTGCTGGAGCGGTTTGGAACTCAAGTGCAGCACGCCGCATGAGCGTCGGCAAAAATAAAAAAAACCTTGAAGATACGGGTGGGGCCATGGTCGCTAAAAAGAAGTCGAGATCCCGGCGGGATGTTGCGCCGGCATTCAATGGTCGCGATCTCAAGGTCAACGGCAAGGGCGTGCCGCTGCGCACGCAGGCCGAAGAAGCTCTGCAAAGCTACTTCGAGACGCTGAACGGCCACAAGCCGGCGCGGCTGTACGAGCTGGTGTTGCGAGAGGTCGAGGAGCCGCTCTTCAAGGTCGTCATGGGTCACGTGCAGGGCAACCAGAGCCGGGCCGCGACCATTCTCGGCATCAATCGGGGCACGCTGCGCAAGAAGCTGAAAGAGCTCGGCATCGCCGATTGAGGCGGCAGGGCTCGCTCGTTGCTCTCCCCCGTCCGCCGCGCACTGCTCAGCGTCTCCGACAAGACCGGCATCGTCGAGTTCGCGCGCGAGCTGAAGGAGCGCGGCGTCGAGCTGCTCTCGACAGGCGGCACGGCGCGACTGCTCGTGCGTCATGGCATCCCGGTGAAGGAAGTCGCCGAGCACACCGGCTTTCCCGAGATCATGGACGGACGGGTGAAGACGCTGCATCCGCGCATCCACGGCGGACTGCTCGGGCGGCGGGGCCTCGATGAGGCGGTGATGCGCGAGCACGGCATCGAGCCGATCGATCTGCTCGCGGTCAACCTCTATCCCTTCGCCGCGACGGTCGCGCGGCCGGAAGCCGCGCCCGAGGAGGCAGTGGAGAACATCGACGTCGGCGGTCCGGCGATGATCCGCGCCGCTGCGAAGAATCATGCGGCGGTGACCGTCATCGTCGATCCTGAGGATTATCGCGCCATTCTGGACGAGCTCGCCGGGGAACGGGGCGCAACACGCCTGATCGTGCGCCAGCGCCTCGCAGCAAAGGCCTTTGCCCACACGGCGCAGTACGATGCAATGGTCTCGGCCTATTTCGCGAGCACCTTGGGGGGCGCCGCGGCAACCTTCCCCGATGATCTCAATCTCTCGTTTCGCAAGCACATGGACCTGCGCTACGGCGAGAACCCGCATCAACAGGCGGCCTTCTATTCAGATCCCGCGGCAATCGGCGTCTCGATCACGAGCGCCCTCAAGGTGCAGGGCAAGGAGCTCTCGTACAACAACATCGCCGACGGCGATACGGCGCTCGAGTGCGTGCGCCAGTTCGAGGAGCCCGCCTGCGTCATCGTCAAGCACGCCAATCCGTGCGGTGTGGCCCTCGGCGCGACGCTGCTCGGAGCGTACGCGAATGCCCATCGCACGGACCCGACCTCCGCCTTCGGCGGCATCATCGCGTTCAATCGCCCGCTCGATGCGGCGAGCGCTCGCGCCATTCTCGAGCGCCAGTTCGTCGAGGTCATCATCGCGCCGAGCGTGCCGGCGGAGGCCCGCGCGCTGCTCAGCGCAAGGAGCGAGGTGCGCGTGCTCGAGGTCGGAGCGCTCGAGCGCCCGCTCGAGCAGCGACTGGACTACCGCAGCGTCGGCGGAGGACTGCTGGTGCAAAGTCGCGACCAGGCGCAGGTCCGGGCTGCGGATCTGCGCGTCGTCAGCCGGCGCCCGCCCTCGAGCAGCGAGCTCGAGGATCTCCTGTTTGCGTGGCGCGTTGCCAAATATGTCAAATCGAACGCCATCGTGTGCGCGAAGGACAAGGCCACGGTGGGCATCGGGGCCGGGCAGATGAGCCGGGTGGTGAGCAGCCGCATTGCGGCGCTCAAGGCGCAGGAAGAGGGTCTGCCGCTGGCCGGTGCCGCGGCCGCGTCCGATGCTTTCTTCCCGTTTCGCGACGGTCTCGATGCGCTCGCCGAGATCGGCATCCGTGCGGTGATTCAGCCCGGCGGCTCGAAGCGTGATGCGGAGGTGATCGCAGCGGCCGACGAGCATGACATCGCGATGGTTTTCACCGATCAGCGCCACTTCCGGCACTGAAGGAGCCTCGAGGAATGTCGGACCCCCCACAGCCTGCGGAGCGCGGCCGCCGCGTCCTCATCGTCGGCGGCGGGGGACGCGAACATGCGCTCGCCTGGAAGTGTGCGCAGTCGCCGCGGGTCGCCGAGGTGCTGGTGGCACCCGGCAATGCCGGCACGGCGCGCGAGCCCAAGGTGCGCAACGCCCCCATTGCGGCCTCCGACATCGAGGGCTTGCTCGCGCTTGCTCGCGCGGAGCGCATCGATTTGACGATCGTCGGCCCTGAGGCGCCGCTGGTGGCCGGGATCGTCGATCGGTTTCAGCGTGAGGGCCGGCGCTGCTTCGGCCCGACCCGCTCGGCTGCACAGCTCGAGGGATCGAAGGTGTTCGCGAAGGAGTTCCTCGGCCGCCACGGCATTCCGAGCGCCGCCTATCGCGCTTTCAGCGAACGCGACTTCGACGAGGGTTGGGTGCGTGCGCAGCGTCTGCCGCTCGTCGTCAAGGCAGACGGTCTCGCCGCAGGCAAGGGAGTGATCATCTGCGACTCGCACCTCTCGGCGCTGCAGGCGGCCCGCGACATGCTCTCGGGCGCACTGTTCGGCGCCGCGGGCTCGAGCGTCGTCGTCGAGGAGTTCTTGCAGGGCGAGGAGGCAAGCTTCATCGTCGTCGTGGCAGGCGAGCAGGTGGTGCCGCTTGCGAGCTCCCAGGATCACAAGCGGCGCGACGACGGCGATCTCGGACCGAACACGGGCGGCATGGGCGCGTACTCGCCGGCGCCGGTGATCACACCCGCTCTGCAGGCGCGCGTCATGCGCGAGGTGATCGGGCCCACGCTCGCGGGACTCGCGCGCGACGGTGTCCCCTATGCCGGCTTTCTCTACGCCGGCCTCATGATCGCACCCGACGGCACCCCGAACGTCCTCGAGTTCAACTGCCGCCTGGGTGATCCGGAGACACAGCCGATCCTGATGCGCCTCGAGAGCGATCTCGTGGCGCTGTGCGAGGCGGCGCTCGCGGGCGATCTCCGTGAGGTCGAGCTTCGCTGGGACCCGCGAGCCGCGCTCGGCGTCGTGATGGCGGCGCCCGGATATCCCGAGGAGCCACACACCGGCGATGCGATCAGCGGCCTCGAAGCGGCAGCCCGGCGACCCGGCAAGGTGTTCCACGGCGGAACGCGTCTTGAAAAGCACAGCACGGTCACCGCCGGCGGACGCGTGCTGTGCGCCGTCGGCTTGGGGACCGATGTGCACGCCGCGCAGCGCCAGGCATACGACCTCGTTCGGGAGATCTCCTTTCCCGGCGCGCTGTATCGGCGCGACATCGGCCATCGCGCCATCGGGCGCGGCTAGGCCGCCTGCGCTCTCATTCCTCGCCGCGCCGGCCGGCGCGCTGCGGCAGCACCACGATCAGCACGACGATGATGATGAACAGGATGGCCGAGGCAAGCGGCCGGCTGATTGCGAGGCCGCCCTGCTGCACCGGCTTGTCGAAGAAATCGCCGATCGTCGCGCCGAGCGGTCGCGTCAAGATGAAGGCCGCCCAGAAGAGCGCCACGCGAGACAGCGAGGTCCAGCGATACAGCACGGCCACCAGCGCGATCGCCGCGCCGAAAATGAGCGCCCCGCCCTCGTAACCCGGACCGGAATCGGCGACCCAATCGCCGAGCGCCGTGCCGAGCGTTTGCGAGAAGGTGATTGTCACCCAGTAGAGCGACTCGGCACGCGGTGTGCTCACGCTGCTCACCGACACGGTGCCCTCGGTGAAGTACCACACAGCGAGGGAGAGCAGCACGAGCGCAAACAGCAGCAGCGAGCCACCGGCGTAGCCGATGCCGAGCGAGCGATCCGCAAAATCCGCCATGGTCGTGCCGGCCGTGGTGGAGGCAATGATGGTCGCCCAGTAGAGAAAGGGATGGAAGCGACGCGCGATGATCTGGCAGGCCGCGAGCACTGCGAGCACCAGGAGAAAGATGGCGCTCGAGGCGAGGTAGCCCAGGTTGAGCGTCATCGACAGCGTGTCACCGCCGGTCTCGCCGAGCGTCGTCGCGAGGATCTTGATCACCCAGAAGCCGAGCGTGACCGCCGGCACCTTGGTGAGGGTCTCGTGCACGAGGTCCGGGGCATCCACCCCCTGCGCGCCCACAGCTCTACGCTTCACCATCGATAGTGTCCCTCCGCTCGGCCAGCATGCCCCGAATCATATCCGCATTCTGTCGGCCGCCTGCCTCAACCGGTCGCGACATCGAGCCCCCTCGCCTCGTCCGCCGAGTGCCGGCGACGGAACAGGCGACCGCGCTCGGCGGCGAGCACGCATGCGAGGCTCGCGAGGCCGCACAGCAGGGCGCCTGCCGCGAGCGGGAACGTGGTGCCGTTGAACTGACGCCCAATGAGTGCGCCGACCAGGGCGGCACCGAAGGTGGAGATGAACCCTTGAAGGGATGCGGCCACGCCCGCGACCGAGCCGACCGGCTCCATCGCCATCGCGCCGAAGTTGGCCGTGGAGAAGCCGACGCAGGCGAGGGTCGCCGACTGCAGCGCAACGAAGGTGTCGAGCTGCTCGAGACCGAGGGCCGCGATGAGCGTGTGCAGGGCGGTGATCGCGATGAAGGTGAGCAGCGCCGTGTGGGAGATCGGGCGCATGCCGAGCCGCCCGACCAGACGGGAATTCAGGAACGCGGCGAGTCCCATGAAGCCCGCGCACAGCGCAAACATGAGGGGCATCAACGCGGCGCGATGGAAGGTGTCCGCGAAGATCTGCTGCACCATGCCGACGTACGCGAGAATCGAGCCAAACATGACCGTCATCGCGAATGCATAGCCCAGCGAGATTCGATTGCCGAGCACCAGCCGGACGGCCGCCACGATGTGCCCCGCCGTCAGCGTCATCCGGTATTCGGGATGCAGCGTCTCCGGAAGGCGCAGAAACGCCCAGATCCAGACCGCCATGGCGAAGCCGCCGCAGACGATGAAGATGTCGCGCCAGCTGCCGATCCAGAGGATGAGCTCGCCCAAGCTCGGCGCGACCATCGGGATCGTGAGAAACACGACGAACGTGAGGGACATCACCCGCGCCATGTGCCTGCCGGAGTACAGATCGCGGATCATCGAGCGGGTCACGGTGACGCTCGCCGCGGCGAGCCCGTGCAGGAAGCGCCAGCCGAGCAGCGCGTGAAAGCTCACCGAGAGTCCGCACAGCAGCGCGGCGCCGATGTACAGCGCGAGGCCGGTGAGCAGCACCGGCCGGCGTCCGACCCGGTCGGAGACGAGACCCCAGAAGAGCTGCCCCACGCCGAGGCCGCCCATGTAGGCGGTCACGATCCACTGTCCATGATTCTCGTTGCCCACCGCGAGCGCATGCACGATGGTGGGAAAGGCGGGCAGCATCGCGTCGATCGCAATGGCCTGGGTCGCCATCATGGCGGCCGCAAGCATCACGAATTCGGAAAAGCCGAGCGGGGCTTTCGCCCGGAGAGCCGTCACCGTGCCTCGGAGTGCTTTGCTAGGTGCGCGCCACGGGCGGCGCTGAGCCCGGCGCAGAGGGCGCAGGCGCGGCCGTGCGCCGCGCAATGCTGGTCGCCATGCTGACGATGGAGCCGAGATCGCTCAGTTCGGCGGGGATCACCAGCGTCGTGGAGCTCTGGGCCATGCGCCCGAATTGCCGTACGTACTCCTCGCCGATGCGCAGCTGCATCGCCTCGATGCCGCCGCGATCGGACAGCGCGATGCCCACCTGCCGCAGGCCCTCGGCGGTGGCGGTCGCGACCGCGAGGATCGCCGCCGCCTGTCCTTCCGCCTCATTGATCTGCTGCTGCTTGCTGGCCTCGGATTGCTTGATGACGCGCTGCTTGTCACCCTCGGCGGTATTGATCTTCGCGTCCCGATCCCCCTCGGAGGCGAGCACCACCGCGCGCTTTTCCCGCTCGGCGCGCATCTGCTTCTCCATCGCGGAGAGCACGTCGCGCGGCGGGTTGATGTTCTTGATCTCGTAGCGCATCACCTTGACGCCCCAGGCGGCCGAGGCCTTATCGAGCTCGCCGACCACGTTCGCGTTGATGGCACCGCGGGCCTCGAAGGTGCGATCGAGCTCGATCTTGCCGATCTCGCTGCGCAGCGTGGTCTGCGCAAGCTGCGTGATGGCGAACATGAAATTGGAGATCCCATAGGAGGCCAGGTGCGGATCGAGCACCTGCATGTAGAGCACCGCATCGACCCCGACCTGGACGTTGTCGCGAGTGATGCAGATCTGCTCCGGGATGTCGATCGCGACTTCCTTGAGACTGTGGCGGTAGGCGATCGCCTCGGCAAACGGGATGAGGAAGTGAAAGCCCGCCTGAAGCGTGCGGCTGTACTTGCCGAGGTACTGGATGACGTAGGCACTTTGCTGCGGCACCACGGTCGCGGTCCTGAAGATCGTGATCACCACGAGCAAGACGACGACGAGCACGAAGAAAGTAAAGGGTGTCACGGCCTTCTCCTAAGTTAAAGATCCGCGTGCACGACGAGCGTCAAGCCATCGACGCGCTCGATGCGCGCGCGGCTTCCTGCGCTGATCACGACCGGGCCGGCGTTGCGGGCAGTCCAGGAGCTGCCGCGGTACTCGCACCGGCAGCTCTCCCCGGGCGGCAGCGTCGCCGGCATGATCAGCGTGTCACCGTGCGGGTTGGTCTTCACGGGCGGCAAGCGGCCGCGCATCCTCTCGTAGATACGCGCACGAAAGCCGAGCACGGAGGTGGCCGAGAGCAGTCCGAAGATCGCCCATTGCAGCCAGTCCGCGACGTGCAGTCCTGCCACCTCGAGAAAGCCGACGATGAGCGCAGCCCCACCGACGAAGATCAGGTAGAACTGAGCGTCGACGAAGGAGAGCTCGGCGCCCAGCAGCATGCCGCCGACCGCGACCCACGCCCACCATGGCATACCGCTCTGCTCCTCTGCGGCCTCAGCGCTTCATTGCATCGAAGAAGTCGCTGTTGGTCTTCGTGTCCTTCATCTTGTCGAGCAGGAATTCGATTGCGGCCAGCTCGTCCATCGGATGCAGGAGCTTGCGCAGGATCCACATCTTCGACAGCTCCGCCGGATCCGTGATGAGCTCTTCCTTGCGCGTGCCCGAGCGGTTGATGTTGATCGAGGGGAAGACCCGCTTCTCGGAGATACGCCGGTCGAGGTGAATTTCGGAGTTGCCCGTGCCCTTGAACTCCTCGAAGATCACATCGTCCATCTTCGAGCCGGTGTCGACCAGGGCGGTGGCGAGGATCGTCAGGCTCCCGCCCTCCTCGATGTTGCGCGCCGCGCCGAAAAAGCGCTTCGGCCGCTGCAACGCGTTCGCATCGACGCCTCCGGTGAGCACCTTGCCCGAGCTCGGCACCACGGTGTTGTAGGCGCGCGCGAGACGGGTGATCGAATCGAGCAGAATGACCACGTCCTTCTTGTGCTCGACCAGGCGCTTCGCCTTCTCGATCACCATCTCGGCGACCTGCACGTGCCGGCTCGCCGGCTCATCGAAGGTCGAGGAGACGACCTCGCCCTTCACGGTGCGCGCCATCTCGGTGACCTCCTCGGGTCGCTCATCGATGAGCAACACGATCAGGTAGCACTCCGGATGATTGGCGGTGATCGAGGTGGCAATGTTCTGCAGGAGCATGGTCTTGCCGGCCTTGGGCGGCGAGACGATCAGGCCGCGCTGGCCCTTGCCGATGGGCGCGACCAGGTCGATGGCACGGGCCGTGAGATCCTCGGTCGAGCCGTTGCCGCGCTCGAGCTTCAACCGCTCGGTCGGATGCAGCGGCGTCAGATTCTCGAACAGCACCTTGCCGCGCGAGCTCTCGGGCGAGTCGAAGTTGATCTCGCCCACCTTGAGGAGGGCGAAGTAGCGCTCGCCGTCCTTCGGCGGCCGGATGAGCCCGGAGATCGAGTCGCCGGTGCGCAAATTGAAGCGCCGGATCTGACTCGGGCTCACGTAAATGTCGTCGGGACCCGCCAGATAGCTCGAGTCGGAGGAGCGCAGGAAGCCGAAGCCGTCCTGCAGGATCTCGAGCACGCCATCACCGTAGATGTCCTCGCCCTTGCGGGCATGCGCCTTGAGGACCGCAAAGATGATGTCCTGCTTGCGCGAGCGGCCCATGTTCTCGAGACTCATGGACTCGGCGAGCTTGACCAGATCGCTGATCGGCCGCTTCTTCAGCTCGGTGAGGTTCATCGAGCTGCGGCTGCGTGCCAGGTCTGCCTGCGCTATGATTTCGAGGTCATCTCCGCCCTCGGGCAGATCCCCGTAATCCTCGTGCGCCGGACGGCCTCCGTTGGAGTTGCCGTTGCGGTCATTGCGCATGCGGTTGCCGCGGTTCGAGCGGCCGCCGCCACCGCCCTGGCCCTGCGGGCCCTGCCCGCGCGATTGATTGCCGAGATAGCCCCTCACAGGTTGCTGTCCAGAAAGGCGGCGAGCTGTGACTTGGTCACCGCACCGACCTTCTGGGCCTCCACCGTGCCGTTCTTGAACAGAATCAGCGTCGGAATGCCGCGGATGTTGAATTTCGGCGGAGTCGCCGGGTTGTCATCGATATTGAGCTTTGCGATGCGGATCTTGTCTTTGTACTGGTCGGCGATCTCATCGAGAATCGGCGCGATCATCTTGCATGGTCCGCACCACTCCGCCCAGAAATCGAGCAGCACGGGCTTGTCGTGCTTCAGGACGTCGTTATCGAACGTCGCATCGCTGGTGTGGACGATACTTGGATTACTCACTGAAAGGTTACCTCCTCATTGGAGATGTTCATTTGAATACGGGCAGAGCTTGAGAGGGAAGGATGACGTCCGAGACGCGCGCGAAGTGACGATGCGCAGCCGTTCGGGCACAATACAGCGGCTTTGGCGGTCTTGATTACCTTAAAAGGGTACCGATGATACGGTTGAGGGGAGCGGCACGGCCGTCTCCGGATTGACCGTATTGTTAACCGGTCCCTCACCATTTTGCAAGTTTCCCCCGGTCACGCAGTAAAAATGTCAGACGCGCATCTCACTCAACTCACATTCGACTCCCTCGACATCCCCGAGGCCCTGAAGCGTGGAATCGCCGAGCTCGGCTTCACCCACGCCACGCCGATTCAGAGCGAGACCCTGCCGATCGCGCTCGCCGGTCGCGATGTCGCCGGGCAGGCACAGACGGGCACGGGCAAGACCGCCGCTTTTCTCATCGCCCTGTTCGATCGGCTGCTGCGCGACCGGGGGGTCCCCGGCAAGCCGAGCCTCTCGCCGCGGGCCATCGTCATCGCACCGACCCGCGAGCTCGCCGTGCAGATCCACTCGGACGCAGAGAAAATCGGCAAGTACACCGGGCTGCGGCTCGCGATCGTGTTCGGTGGGGTCGACTACGACAAGCAACGGCGCACCCTCGAGGAGGGGAGCGACGTGCTCATCGGCACGCCCGGTCGGATCATCGACTACTTCAAGCAACATGTGTTCGACCTGCGGCAGATTCAAGTGGCCGTGCTGGATGAGGCGGATCGGATGTTCGATCTCGGTTTCATCAAGGACATTCGCTTCATCCTGCGCCGCCTCCCGCCCCCGACGCTGCGGCTCAACATGATGTTCTCGGCGACGCTGTCCTACCGGGTGCTCGAGCTTGCCTACGAGCACATGAACAACCCGGAGCTGATCCGCATCGAGCCCGACAAGATGACGGTCGACCGGGTGCGGCAGCTTCTTTATTTCCCCTCGACCGAGGAGAAAATCCCCCTGCTCGTCGGCCTTTTGCGCCGCATCGGCGCGCAGCGCACCATGGTGTTCGTGAACACCCGGCGCGTCGCCGAGGTGCTCGAGCGCACTCTCACGGCCAACGGCTTCGTGGCGCAGGCGCTCTCGGGCGATGTTCCGCAGAAGAAGCGCCTGAAGATGATGCGCGACTTCCACAGCGGAGATCTCGCGGTGCTGGTCGCGACCGACGTGGCGTCGCGCGGGCTGCACATCCCGGACGTGAGCCACGTGTTCAACTTCGATTTGCCGAACGACGCCGAGGACTACGTGCATCGTATCGGGCGCACCGCGCGCGCCGGCGCGGAAGGCGACGCGATCAGCTTCGGTTGCGAGGAATATGCGATCGGCTTGCCGGACATCGAGCGCTACATCGGTCATCAGATCCCACGCGCCGCCATCGATCCCGCCGATCTCGCCGCCATCACCGCTCCGCCTCCCGCCGAGCCGCGCGAATGGGCGCCGCGCAGCGGCAGCCGGCGCGGCGGCGGCCGTCCCGGGGCGGGACGGCCGGGGGGCGGCGGTCGTCCGGGCGGCGCGGGACGCCCGGGGAGCGGGCGCAGCGGCGGCGGCTCCCGCTCCGCGGGCGGCCATCGACAGGGCGGCGCGAACGGAGCGCGCTCGACGCCCCGCTCCGACCCCGGGGGTGGTGCGCACGGGTCGCATGCTTCGCAGCCGCGGCGCGTGCCGCACGGCTCGACGGCACCGCACGACGGTGCGGCGGGCGCGGGGTCCCCGCAGGCAGCGCAGCAGCGCGCGGGAAGCGATGCGCCCACCCCGGGTCCCGGCTCGGGTCGCCGCCGTCGTCGGCGTCGCAGTCGCGGCGGCGGTGATGCGCCCGTCGTCACATGAGATCGGCGACCCGATCAATCCCGCCGTAGCGGCCCACCTCCTGGACCGGACGGCTCGAGTCCGGGCGGCGGATCGCGCGCAACCATGCGATACCGAAGGCATGCGCGGCATCGAGCACCGGCAGGCTGTCATCGACGAAGAGCGTGCGCTCGGGTGTGAACTGCTCCACCGCGGCAAAGCGTGGCCAGAACTCGCGCTGCTCCTTCGGCATCCTGAAAGGGTGCGTCGAGTAGCACGCATCGAACCAGCGTCCGAGTCCCGCCTGCTCGCTCTTGAGCGCAAAGGTCGTCGGATGCGCGTTGGTCACGAGCACGCGACGCTTGCCGCTGCGCTCGAGCCTCTCCAGGAAGGCCTCGGCGCCCGGCAGAAAGCCGATCTCGGTGAGCGATGTGCGCTTGATCGCGGCAATGTCCAGCCCGAGCGTCTCGCTCCAGTAGTCGATGCAATACCACTCCATGGTGCCGTGCACGGCCTCGAAGCGGGGCTTCAAGGCAGCCTGCGCCTCGCGCAGATCGAGACCGTGACGGCGCGCATAGTGATGCGGCACGAGCTCGCGCCAGAACCAATTGTCGTAGCGTAGGTCGAGCAAGGTGCCGTCCATGTCGAGCAACACCGTGTCGATGAGTCCCCAGTCGAGCGCGGCCGTCGCGTTCATGCCGGTATCATAGCAATCGATGACGACCCTTCCTGAGCTCGCCGAGACTCTCATTCCCGTGCTGGCCCGCGCCAGCCAGGCGATCATGCGCATCTACGAGAGCGCGTTCTCGGTCGAGCACAAGGCGGACCATTCACCCCTCACCCGCGCCGATCTCGAGTCGCAAAGGATCATCCTCGAGGGACTGAAGGCGCTCACGCCCACGATCCCGGTGCTGTCGGAAGAATCTGCCCAGGCGCCGTGGAGCGAGCGACGCAACTGGCGTGAGCTGTGGGTGGTCGATCCGCTCGACGGCACGCGCGAGTTCGTCAAGCGCAATGGCGAGTTCACGATCAACCTCGCACTCATCGTCGAGCACGAGCCGGTGCTCGGGTTGATCGTGGCGCCGGCGCTGGATCAGCTCTTCTGGGGCATTGCCGGAGTCGGAGCGTTCAGTCGCGCGAGTGGTGCGCCGACGCGACCCATCAGCGTCTCCGCTCCCCTCGAGCCGCTGCGTGTCGTCGGCAGTCGCTCGCACCTGAGCGCCGAGACGGCGCGGTACCTCGGCCGCCTCGGTCCGCACGTGATGCGGGGCATCGGCAGCTCGCTCAAGTTCTGTCTGCTCGCCGAGGGCAAGGCGGACCTTTATCCGCGCTTCGGCCCCACCTCCGAGTGGGACACGGCCGCGGGTCAGGCGGTGCTCGAGGCGGCGGGCGGCCACGTGACCCGCTTCGACGGCCACCGTCTGCGCTACAACTGTCGCGAAAGCGTGATCAACGGCGATTTCGTGGCCTATGCCGATCGCAGCGTGTTGCCGGCCGGGTCCTAGGCCGTGGCCGCCTCAGGCATTCCCCACGGGCTCGCACAATTGCAAGGTGGCATCGAGCAGCGTCGGGATGTCGAAGACCACTTCGTCCTCATCGAGGGTGAGCTTCGCGACGCCGGCGGCGCCGATGAGCGCCGCCGGGACGTGAATGTGGTTCCGCTGCTGGGAGTTCGTCCAGGTGCTGACGCGCGCATCGCCGAAGGCCCGATTCAGCGCATTCCAGCGCAGCTGCGCGGCGCGGGCCCGCGAGATGTCGCCCGCCCATTGCAGCTCGGCGAGCTTCGGGGAGGTCATGAGATTGTGCACGTACTGCACCATATCGTCGGGATCCACCCGCACCGTCAGGTACTGAGACCAGTCGATGGCGGGAGCGCCGGCCGTGGCGTTGCCGGCAGCCGCCGCTTGGGCGGTCGAGGTGGCATTGCGGGAGCGTGTGTTCATGGTCTCTCTATGGGGGATGCTGGCTGGAAATCCAGGGTAAGCTTCGCGGCATGGGCACCGAGGTCGGCCTCTTGATGGTGGGCGCTGCAGGGGTCGCCACGGCTTACCGGCTGTGGTCGAGCGCCCTCGAGGCCCGCGAGGCGGCAAATCGCATTGCGCGCGAGACTTGCTCGCGTGCCGTGGTGCAATTCCTCGACGGCACGGTCGCCTTCGCCGGCTTTCGGTTGGGGCGCGACCTGTCGGGGCGGCGGCGGTTGCTGCGCACCTATACGTTCGACTACACCCATGATGGGTTTGAGCGTGCCCAGGGCTTCATCGTTCTCGCCGGCCTGCGGCTGGAGGCCGTCGGCCTGGCGGGCGCACCCTCATGAGGGATGCCGTCGACCTGCATACCCATTCCACCTGCTCGGACGGCGCCCTGACGCCGCGCGCACTCATCGCCAGGGCCGCCGCCGCGGGCATCGGCACGCTCGCGTTGACCGATCATGACACCACCGCGGGACTCGCCGAGGCGGCGGTCGCGGCGCGCCTGGCCGGCATCACCCTCGTGCCGGGCATCGAGCTGTCGGCCTCCTGGCGGGCCCAGACGATCCATATCGTCGGCCTCGGCATCGACCCCGAGGCCCCGGCGCTGCGCAGCGTGCTCGATGCCCAGGCGGCGCGCCGCCAGCGACGGCTCGAGCAGATGTGCGCCCGCCTGACGCGCCTCGGTCTGCCGGGGGAGAGCCTGAGGCGCGCGGTCGAGTCGGTCGCCGGGATCCCCACCCGCACACACCTGGCGGCCGCGCTCACGGCGGCCGGGCACGTGCGCGCAGCCGAGGAAGCGTTTCGGCGTTACCTCGCCGCGGGGAAGCCCGCGCATGTGAGTGCGGGCTGGCCCGGGATCGAGCCGATCGTCGCGAGCATCGTGAGCGCGGGCGGCTGCGCGGTGCTCGCACATCCCGCCCGCTATCGCCTGTCCGCCGGCGCGCGCAAGCTCCTCCTCACCGCATTCACCGCCGCGGGCGGACGAGCGCTCGAGGTCGTGAGCGGGGGCAACGGCGCACAGCACGCGGAG